>DHCMJ07802__coassemble_895_pt1 | contig 30608 bp, 23 predicted proteins | sample DHCMJ07802__metabat2_low_PE_015 | metagenome-assembled genome bin DHCMJ07802 | reverse complement strand
GCCTCTAACCAAACATGACACGCCCGAGCCAGACACACATTTCTGCCTATAACCCACAACTTCTCGTCTCGATCCCATGCCCCGCAAAAGACCAGAAGAAAGCACTTGGAGCATGAGTAAGGCCCGGGGTCAGAATCCCCCGGGCCCCGGTATCGCAACCACAGAACCTCAGCGATACCGCAGGAAAAGAATTTCCTGCCTCTTATAACCACACAGGAACAACACATCTGCGTCTTCGGTAGATCCGCAAGTCTTCACGACGTTCGGTGGTCTACCAGATGGTTTCCATCGTAGCTACCATTATGCGTGTGACTGGTATCACAGTCAAGGTTTTTTGTGCAGTATTTTTATCAGAGACTCACTGTGCAGCAACTTCTCGAACATTACTCGCCATGAGCTCTTCAATCACTGCGCCCACCCAGCGTGCTGCCTGGTCGGTGGCCAGTGTGCCTCCTCCTGCATCGTGTCGCCCGATCTCGCCAATTCTGCGAGCGCCCGATACCTGCAGCGATTCGTCCAGGATATCGGCACCGCGCGAGAAGAATTCATAGGAATTATCCCCCAGCCCAAAGATTGCATAGCGTAAGGAAGTGAGATCCGTGTGCCGCGACAGCAGCTGAGCATGCAGTGGTCGAATACTTGTTGGCAGTTCACCCTCGTCGTAGCTGGACGTCACCACCAGCATCGGCGTTTCAGTTTGCAACTCGTCTGGTGTCAGCGCTGCCAGATCTAAGGTTGAGGCGTTCGCGTGGTCTGCCAGATCGAACACGAGCTGTTCGGCCACAAGCTCTGCGTTCCCCGATTCTGTGGCATAGGCGATGAAGAGTTTCGGCAAGTGTGCGTTGTTGAGCTCCACTTCCGCTTTCTGATTTGCCGACCGTGGAAGATCGGTAGCCGAGGCAGCCAGCAACCGGATCTTGCGAGGATCGGTGAGCTTGGTTCGCGGCCGAGGTTCTGCTGCGTTGGCCTTTTCATGTGCATCAACCAGCAACCAGCCATCCCAGGATGTGGCCCGCGCCAGATCCCTGCGAAGCGCAGACATCCCCGCACGACGCTGCACCTCCCCGCGCACCAAATCAGCGGCGATGATATCGGCCAGCTCACGTGCATCGGTACGCTGGGTAGGAATAGTGCCGACCGGCCCGCGACGCAACCACCCGGCAACGTACAGTCCCGGTTCAATTCGGCCCGTTGCCGCAGCCTGCTCATCGACCTCGACGAGTTGCCCACCAGCGGAACCGAACCCGATAGCGGTAATAAGCGAGGTGGAGGCGATGCTCACCTCAAGCGCACCGGAAGCGACCACGAGTTCGCTGACTCGGCTGCCACTGGCTTTGACCTGTTGTGGAGTGTGATCGAAGTACCAGTTGATGTGCAGCCGGGCATGACGATCGGTCGGCTGGTCTACCAGCTGTTGGACCAGCGTTGCACGGGCGTCGTCGGTGGGTTGAGCATCACGTGAAAAACCGTGAACAGTGTGGTTGATGCCTGGCAGCTCGAGGATTTCACGAAGCATGACGGTATCAAATTTCGCGTCCGCAACAGCTGAGCGACCAACCACATTGAGTGTGTTCAGGTCGCGCGTCAACGCCACGTGGGTGTCTTCGTCAATATCTGAGGTGACAAGCTGTGCATGATCCGAGGCCAGCAGACGAATCATATCCATTGCAACGTTCCCGTTGCCCACAACAGTGACATCGGAGCCGAGATCAGGCATGGCATGCTCGGACGCGTGCTCGGTCGCATCTGCGTTGAGCAATCGAGCGATTCGTCCCGCACCATAGATGCCGTCCACCTCAGCGCCGGAAATCGCAAGTGCGTTATCGGCGCTCAGTCCGGTCGCCACAACAACCGCGTCGTGGGTGCTGCGAAGTTGCTCCAGGGTGAGCTCGGCGCCAGGAGCGTGCATCGAGGACACTGCTGGTGCATGGTAGGAGGGCCGACCGAGGATGGCAACATCGGTGGCCGGTTCACCGTTATGCACGGTAGTTGACCCGATAAACTCGACGCCGTGGCGCTCGAAGAGTTGGGCAAATTGAATTTCGACATCCTTGGTGCCCTGATGGTCCGCGGCAACACCGGAGCGGACCAGACCATAGGGCGTGGCCGACCGGTCGAAGATGGTAACGCGAGCGTCTGGCACGTTGCGCTTAATCGCCTGAGCCGTGTAACAGCCCGAGGGACCTGAGCCAACGATCGCAACGTGCGGGCTCTGCTTCTTTGAGGTTGACGCGCTCTCTGGGGCCTCCCATTGGGCCGGCAGCAGGTCCATGCCTCGGAACACCCAACCACCGGCTTCTGCTGGCTGATCTTCAATGAGGCCCAGTTCTGGTAGTTCAGTGAACAGTTTAGGCAATGCCGCCGTAAATTCCTCGCGCGCCACCCAGGCTCCCAGACACACGTGGACGCCCTTGCCAAAGGCTAGGTGAGCCCCTTCACCGGTGCGCATCAGATCGAAGCGCTCCGGCTGTCTCCAATACTTCGTGTCGCGATTTGCAGACAGCAGGCAGATGCCCAGCTTGGCCCCGGCAGGCAAAAATGTTCCCTGCAATTCGACATCACGCGTGGTTTGACGCGAGTACATCCCGATCGGGGCGACCCAGCGAATCGCTTCATCAAAGACCGCATCCCACTTTGAGGGATCGTTTTGCACGATGGCCAGCTGGTCTGGATTCTGCATGAGCGCCCACGCTGCTACACCGATAGCATCGCGTGGTTCGTTGAGACCGCCACCAATGGTCATTTTCAGGTTCGCACGAATGGACTCAACCGGCATTTGGTAATCAGGTAGCTGAACGAGAGCTGAAAGCAGTGAGTCATCTGGATTCCGTCGATGCCAGGCCAGCATTTCATCTAGGGCCTCGTCGACTTCGTTATAGGAGGCTTCGCCTTTAGCCCAGACCACCGGATCATCGGCATAGTTGCCGGTGGCATCGATCATGGTCTGGGACCAGCGCTGCAGATCGTGCTGGGTCACGTTGTGCAGGCCTGTGACAGCTCGCAGGTTTTCGGCCGCGTAGGGTGCAGCGAAATCCCACACCAGATCGGCACCCGGGCCCTTCGCTTTGAGTTCGTCCACGTAGCGCTGGGCATTGCGATGGAAAATTGGTGCCCAGGTTTTCTTGACCACCGAAGGCCGCAGCACCGGTTGCCATGCCTGACGTTCAACCCGGTGGTCAGGATCATCCTTGCGCAACATCGAGTGGCCCATCGCCCGAATCATCAGGGATCCTTGCTCATTGGCCGAGAACGTGTCCTGGTCAAGCTCGGTGTCATGGACGGCATCATAGGACGTGATCAGGTAGCGGCCGATGGCGGGGACCCAGTGGACACCGCCCTCTTGGCGCAGCCGTTCAAAGGTAGGGAATGGATCACGATACAGCTCAGGGATCGTTACCCAGTCAGCAATCGGGGCTGTTTTGGCTTGCTCATGTGGCGTGGTCATCGGTACTAGTCCTTTCCTGGACAAAGAATGCGCAACGGGTCAAGTGCAGTATTTTCTGGGTAATTCCCCATGAATACATCGGTACCGGCTTCGGTCAACCGGGTGCTCGCGACGTCATCATGAATTTCTGCGGTAGCGAATTCCATGCGGGCCCTGCCATCAAACGGGTCAACGATCGTGACCATGGTGGCTTCAGCACCGCGTTCCAACCACGGGTCCTGAATGCTAACGGCGAGCATTCCTTGGTGTCCGGTGAACTGGAGGATGCCGGTAAAGCGCAGGACATCTGCGGTACTGCTCTGTGCGTCGAGCGGGAAAAACGTTTCGGTGCTCGAGAGCGTTTCGGCATCGCCGAGCGCGGCCATCGCGCCGTCAGACATACGGCGGATGTACTCCCGGAATGGCGCGTGCATTCCCCAAGCAAGGCCTGTGACCGTTTTCGGATTCCTAAAGAATTGCTGTTTACCCACACCACCACTGTGACGCACGCAATAAAGATGCACAACTGAGGAGACTAGTGTTTTATGTGCAATAGAATTGCGTTATGTCGAATACGCCCGAACCCACCCTCCGACAATTGGAACTGTTCATTGCTGCAGCCACCGAGGGCTCGTTTGCAGCAGCTGCCGAGGCTATGTTCGTAACTCCCAACGCCGTGGCCTCCGCGGTAACCGAACTCGAGACAAGTTTTAATGCTCAACTGGTCATTCGGCGGCGCGCAAAGGGTTTGACGACGACAGCGGCCGGACAGGACTTAGTGACTCGCGCTACTGCACTGCTAGACCAGGCCGAAGAATTGACGCTGCATATCGGCAATACCAGTGATATACCGCGCGGGTCCGTCAGTGTTGGCTGCTATTCGACCTTGGCTGCGACGATCATTCCGGAACTCTGGGCACAGGTGGCACAGCAACTCCCAGAGGTGCAGTTAGACATTCAAGAAGGCCCCATCGAGATGTTGGCACAGCAGGTCCTAGATGGCCACCTGGATATGATGATTTCCTACCGAGTGGGCCTGCCAATGGGCTTGGTGAGCGACGAACTGTTCCAAACCGTCCCGCAGGTCGCGCTACCTGAGCATCATGCTATGGCCACACAACCCCAAGTCTCGCTCGAAGAGCTCGAGTCAGAACCACTGATCCTCCTGGACCTCCCGCCGGCCGGTGACAATACACTTCGATTACTGCACGAACGGGGCCTACGACCCTATGTCATACATCGCTCCACCAGTTATGAGACGGTCCGCTCGATGGTCGCTCGGGGTTTTGGATACTCATTATTTTTCCAACAGACCAGGTCCAAAGTCTCCTACGAGGGGCTGCCCTTAATGCATCGTCCAATCGACCCACCGCTGCAGGCAGAACCGGTTGTCCTGTCATGGCAGATCGATGCCCAACCGACGCGCCGAGCCAACGCCGTCGGCGAGATCATCATGAGCATGACTCAGTGAACCCCCATGGGCGTACTCGTCCAACACAACAGCGACTGTACGGCCTGTTACAGCAGTCAACGCTCGGCGGCGGGGTACTATGAATTACATGAGGGACATCACGTTGAGTGCGGTGATTTACCTTCGAAGGTTCTAACCGTATCCTTAGAGTTGATAATTCTCGAGGAGGTATCGTGCCCCAATTGGTGTATTCGACCCGGTTAGCACAACTTTGTGCCGCTACCGGTGTGGAAACCGTGTTTATTCCGGAACAACTCTGGGATACATCGTTAACCGAGGCTTTTGACCATGCCGAAGGCAATATTGCCACTGCTGATGGTATCGCTGAAATTGCCTTTAACATCGTACGCACCGGCACCGCAGACGGCGCTGTCATGGCCGCTGCTGGATACCGCCATGCGGGTGGCCCGCCGGCAGCAGTGCTGCTCGATGCTTCCGCTAATTTCCTCACCACGCTGGACAAGATCGGCCAGGCGGTTCGCGATAAATTGTCGATGGTGATCATCCTCGTTGAGCCGAATGAGTCGTTCAACGGGGTGAATGCAAATTGGGCGGGCCTCATTACCGGTGTTGGCGCAGCTGCCGTGCCAGCAGGCGAAGCAGAGAATGTTTCGCAAGCCATGGTGGATGTGATTGATGGCCTAAATAAGCAACTGCCGTCTGTGCTGTTAGTTGATCCGGAGAACTTGGATACCGAGATTACTGGCGAAGCTGAACCGACATTCGAAGCCCCGCGCACCGGAGCCGTTCCGCAAACTTCCCAAGTCATCCGTGCTGCCAAGTCGCTAGCCCAAGCACGTTGGCCCCTGATCATTGCTGGTCGCGGCGCTCGCCACGCGAAATCCGCAATCATCTCACTGGCCGACACGACCGGCTCCCTGCTGGCAACGTCAGCTGGTGCCCACGGTTTATTCGAAGAACAGCAATTCAATATTGGTACCTTGGGCAAAATTTCCACGCCAACCACCGCTGAGTTGGCCCGTGGGGCCGACGTCATCGTCGTCCTGGGTTGTGCACTCGATGACTGGACGACCCGCGAGGGAAAGCTCATCAATCCAAATGCCACGCTTATCCAGGTGGACACATCGCCCTGGGCGGTGGGGCGTTTTAGCCCGGTGTCGCAATCGCTGATTGCCGATGCCCAAGCTGTTGCCACTGCTCTTGAGGTTGAGACCAGCAAACTCATCAACGGCACAAAAATTGGCTACCGTACAGAACAGACGGTTGAACAACTGGAAACCAAGTACTGGAACTCACGGCCCATACCAGAACACCAGCTACGCGAAGATACCGTGGATGCACGAGCGTTTTTGGATCGTCTGGAACAGGTTCTGCCGGAACAGCGTACCGTGGTCGTCGATCAATCTGCACAGGCAGGTTACGCAACCAGCTACCTGCGTGTACTAGACCATCAGGGGTATATGTTCTTCCCCAACGGCGCTGTCGTTGCAGGCATGGGTGCCTCCATTGCCCGCGACGACCGGATGATCGTGGTTGTAACACACCAGTCGGGGTTGATGGATTCACTGTCCGATTTCCGCGCGGCTGTGGATTACCTCGAGCGCGGGGCATTGGTGGTATTTCAGCAGGAGGCTCCGGTCGTTGAATTAGCACGCTATTATGGCTTACCGGTCCACGAAATCACCAACCTTGAGCAGTTGAACGAACAGATGTTCTCTTCCGGTGTTGTCGTACTGGCCGTCCAGCAACATTAACTCTGGTCGCGTACTGCATTGCATATCAAAGCTGATGGTGCTGGGCTGTAGCCCATGAGCTCAGTTCCATTATCAATCCTCGATCGAGCCAACACTCGTGTACAACATGGCCAGACTGTCGACGCACCGCAAATATTTGCCGAAGTCACCTCGCGGGCCAGACACGCTGAGCAGCTGGGTTATCAACGGTTTTGGGTGGCCCAACACCATTCCGTTCCGGGAATCACAGGGTCTGCCCCAACTCTGCTGCTGGCACATCTGGCCGAAGCGACTTCACATATTCGTGTGGGCACCGGCGGGATCATGGTGCCCAGCCACCAACCCTTGATTATTGCCGAACAGCTCGGGACGCTCCAAGCCCTTTATCCCGACCGCGTGGATGCAGGACTTGGTGCGTCTGTCGGATTCACCAAACCGGTCCGTGCGGCACTGCGGCAGCGAGTCGATGCCAAAGAGCATTTTGCCGACGATGTGGATGAGCTCATGGGCTATTTGGACGGCACCGGTGCAATCACCGCGTATCCGCAAGACCGTTCACAGACGCCGATTTTCATTCTCACCGGTGGCGGCTCAGCACAGTTTGCCGCAACGCGCGGCGCTGGTCTGGTGCTTGGCGGTCCCGCCGTTTCTCGCGGGTTGAAGACCAAAGACGAGATCAACCAGACCGTAGTTGACTACCGTGAAGCGTTCGAGCACTCGACGCCACGTCGACAACAACCCCGGGTCATCGCCTCAATTAATGTCGCGGTTGCAGATTCTCATGAAGCTGCACGACAGTTAGTTTTATCAGAAGCCTGGGCGCTGACACGTTCACGCAGCATCGGGGTGTTCCAACCGCTGGAAGATCCCGCTGCGATCAGTGCTGAACAAGCCTCTGTCCAACAACAGCAACGTATCGATCAAGCACTTGCATCGACGATTTATGGAACGCCGGACGAAGTCGTCGACCAGCTCGAGCAAGTGCTGCAATACACGTTGGCCGATGAGATCATGGTGACCGGTAATATCTGGGATCCTGCCAAGCAACAGACCTCTGACCGGCTGCTCATGACGGCCTGGCAACAGCGCTAGTGCTCGGTCAGCGGCCCTTGGGTGGTCCGGTGACTTCACCGTGTGGTGACACGGCTTCAGCAATCCGAGCGGCACCTTCTCCCAGGGTTTGCACCTGCTCGTCAGTGAGCTGATCAAAAATCGCCTGTTGCACAGCTTCGACATGCCCCGGAGCCATTTCTGTAACCTTGTCCCACCCTGCATCGGTGAGTTTGCCAAGTGTATAGCGACCGTCCTCCGGGTCGGTGACACGCTCTACCCAACCCGCTTTCATCATGCGCGAGATGACGCGAGATAAGTGCGACAGCGTCATGTTGGTGATCTCTGCGAGCTCGCTCAAACGGATCGCCCGATCTGGGGCTTCCGAGATTTGTGACAGAGCGTAGTATTCCGAAAGGCTCAGTCCATGGTCTTCACGCAGCTGGGCTTCGAGTTTCACAGGAAGCCAGGTCATGAGGGACCAGATAGCCCGCCAAGTAAAATCTTCGTCTTTGGATAACCAGCGGGTTTCAGATGAATGACTCATAGCAGCAGACTACATTCCTTGACGCGACAAGCAGCGCATCTCCTATGAGTATTTGGTCACCTACACAAACGTCTGACCCGTACTTACCAGAGGTGGGCCGTACGGATCAGACGTCGTATAAGAGCTTCTATTCTATTAGATGACAGGGGCAGCTTGTTTGAAGCTGGCCCCAACGTGGCTTTCGGGCAGGTGATCGCCGCGTCCGAAGAGTTTGTGGCGCAGCGTGCCCTGGGTGTACTCGGTCTTATACCGACCGCGGGACTGCAGCTCTGGGACAACGTATTCCACGATGTCTTCGAATGTGCCAGGCGTTATGTGGTAAGCCAGGTTAAAACCATCAAGATCGGTTTCATCCTGAATACGAATGAGCTCTTCGGCAACGGTTGCACCGGAACCAATGAGTATCGGACCAAAACCACCGACTCCAACCCACTCGGCAAGTTTGCGCACGGTCCATTCTTCGCCGTCGCCCGAGGCTTTCCGGAAAGTTTCAGCAGCGGACTGGATAGCGTTGGATTCAATGTGGCCGATTGGAGCGTCGAGATCATATTTGGCGAAGTCTGTGCCCATCCAACCGGACATCAGTGACAGCGCACCTTCCACATCGGCGTACTGTGCGAGGTCGCGGTATTTTTCTTGGGCTTCCTCGTCGGTGGCACCGGTAATAATGGTCTGCATGCCAAAGATTCGGATGTCGTACGGATCGCGTCCAGCTTTGACCAGTTCTTCACGAGTCTTCGCAACGGACTGGGCTTGAAGCGCGATCGTAGGCGAATTAATGAAGGTAGCTTCGGCGTGTTTCGCACCAAAGCCTCGGCCACGAGTTGAGGCCCCTGCCTGATACAGGACCGGGGTGCGCTGCGCCGATGGTTCAGTGACGGCTGCACCCGGTACTTTGAAGAATTCGCCTTCGTGTCCAATGTTGTGCACCTTGGTGTGGTCGGTGAACACACCAGTTTCACGGTCATATTGGACGGCGTCGTCTTCCCACGATCCCTCAAGCAGCTTGTAAATGACTTCGAGGTATTCGTCGGCGTGATCGTATCGACGATCGTGTTCCATTTGGTCGTCATTACCCATGTTGCGCGCTGCCGACGGCAGGTAACCGGTCACAATGTTCCAACCAAAGCGTCCACCGGTCAGATGGTCCAGCGTGGCCAGTCGCCGAGCGAATGGGAATGGATGCTCATAGGCGGTGCCTGCGGTGACACCGAATCCGAGATGTTCGGTGACGGCTGCCATGGCCGAGACCAGCAAGAACGGGTCGTTGACTGGTACCTGAGCGCCTGAGGTCAGCGCCGCGTTGGCATTATCACCGTAAACGTCGTAGGGGCCAAGGACATCAGCAATAAAAAGACCATCAAAGAGGCCGCGTTCTAGGATCTGGGCGAGTTCGGTCCAATATGAAAGTTTGTTGTAGTCCCGTGAGTGATCCTCCGGGTGCCGCCACAGTCCAGGTGACTGGTGCCCTGCACAGTTCATATCGAACGCATTGAAGAGGATTTGACGATTAGATGCCACGATGAGTTCTCCTTCCATCGGTTCTGGCGGTAGCACCTGCACACTGTGTGGTTGCTGCGGCATCAACGAGCCAGATCTCTCAGCCGCTCTGGATGGGGTTTCAATTCCTTATTGAAACACAACTCTGAGCGACTTTGCCAATTTCGATGTCGCAGCGTTACGTTCAACTACGTCAAAAGGCGCGTATGCTGAGTGAGCCCATTCGTCGAAAGGTATTCAATGGCATCAAAGGATTCGAGTCAGCAGCCGGTCAAATTGGCCAAGACGCTGACGAACATTGACGCGCTCGCCCTCGGGTTTGGCGCGATGATTGGCTTCGGTTGGGTGGTCCTCACCGGCGGCTGGCTGGAAAGCGCCGGCACCATGGGTGCTGTAGCGGCCATCGTCGTTGGCGGTGCGATCATGGCAGCAGTTGGACTCGTCTATTCCGAACTTACCTCGGCTATGCCACTGGCCGGAGGTGTTCACCAGTATGTATTGCGCGGGTTGGGACCACGCTTTGCGTTTATTGGTTCGTGGGCTTTAGTCGGCGGATATGTCACGATTGTGGCGTTCGAGGCCGTCGCATTCCCCCGCACGGTCGCCTATATTTTTCCAGAGATCAATGCGATCCCAATGTGGGAAGTCGCCGGGCACACCGTGCACCTGACCTGGGCGCTGATCGGCGTGATTGGTGGACTCGTCATCACCTGGTTGAATGTTCGCGGCGTCAAACAGGCATCGATTGCCCAGAACTTCACCGTCATCTTCCTACTGGTCGTCGCTATTCTGATGATTTTTGGGTCGATCACACGTGGTGAGGCCGCCAACATGGAGCCGCTGTTTACTCCTGGTACCGCCGGTTTCTTTACCGTGCTAATTGCCATCCCGTTTTTGTTTATTGGATTCGATGTCATCCCGCAATCAGCCGAAGAGGTCAACGTACCTGCCCGCAAGATTGGTCGGCTGGTGATCCTCTCGGTTGCAATGGCCACCGCCTGGTACATCATGGTCGTACTGACCACTTCGTCTGCGATGGGCGTTGATGAAATCGCCCAAACCGATATTGCTGTAGCGGATGCCTTCGGTGCCCTGTTTAACTCGCAACTCATGGCCAATATTCTCATCGCCGGTGGGATCGCCGGCATTTTGACCTCGTGGAATTCGCTGCTGTTGGGCGCTTCTCGGCTGGTCTATTCGATGGCCCGCACCGGCATGCTGCCCGCTTGGTTCGGCACGCTGCACCCCAAATACCGTACCCCGGCAAATGCCCTGTACTTCATCGGTGGACTGTCCCTGATCGCGCCCTTCTTCGGCGAAAACATGCTGACCTGGCTCGTGGACTCCGGGGCACCATCGATCATCATCGCGTATTTCATGGTGTCGGTAATTTTCATCGTTTTGCGTCGTCGCGATCCCGGCATGGCTCGTCCGCTACGAATTGGCGGACGTGGTCGCGGTGGCGAGCTGATCGGTTGGACGGCACTGGTACTGACCGGTGCCCTGTTCAGCGTCTACCTACCCGGTATGCCATCGGCGCTTGGGTGGCAACCGTGGTTGATCTTTGCGATCTGGTGGGGCATCGGCGCGCTATTCTTCTTCCGCGTACCAACCGGCATTGCACCCGGTCCCCATGCCGGTGACGAAGTACTAGCCGCCGTCGAGCAGCGTCGACGCAAGAAACAACAAAGCTAAAACCGCTGGGAGTGGGTGTGGGCGCGGCTCACACCCACTCTTTTCACAGGCGACAGATTTCCGTAACGAACTTCCATTTGAATCTGTCGATGCATAAACTTGAGACTTGTAACCATCCAGAGTCATGCATCGCTGCCAGAACAGCCACTGACCGGTCTTGGGTACAGTCACTTTGCAAATTCGGAGTTATCACCCATGTCCTTCTCACGAAAAAGCCTGACCGCTGCAGTTTTGGTCGGAGCGCTAGCCCTCACGGCCTGCTCCGACGACGAACCCGAAATTGATGAGACGGAATCGGTCACGCTTGACTATGCGACCTATAACCCGTTGTCGTTGATCGTCAAAGAACAAGGTTGGCTAGAACAAGAACTCGATGGTGAAGTCAATTGGGTATATTCGGCCGGCTCGAATCGCGCCAATGAGCACCTGCGCATTGAAGCAATTGACGTGGGCTCAACGGCAGGATCTGCCGCACTCCTTGCTCGAGCATCAGGCACCGAAATCCAAACCATTAGTGTACTCGGCGACGTCGAATGGACCGGTCTGGTGGTCCCCCAAAATTCGGATATGGAATCCGTTGCTGACCTTGAAGGTCGCACGGTTGCCGCAACCCATGGCACCGACCCATACTTTTTCTTGGCCCAGGCCCTCGCAGAAGAAGGGCTTACCGTGGAGGATATCGAGATCGATAATCTCCAACACGGCGATGGCTACACTGCCTTGGATAACGATTCGGTCGATGCGTGGGCTGGGCTCGACCCGGTCATGGCAGAATTTGAGCAAGACACCGAGTTCCTTTACCGCAACATCGATTTCAATACCTACTCGGTGCTCAATGCCACCGAATCATTTTTAGAAGAATCCCCGGACGTTGCCCAAACGGTTGTTGAGACCTATGAACGCGCTCGTCAATGGGCTCTGGAACACCCAGAAGAAGCCGCACAGTTACTTGCAGACGAAGCTGAAATTGATCCTGAAGCCGCAAAAACCATCATTGAAGAACGCTCCGGTTTCGACATCAGCCCGGTCCCAGGCGAAGAACAAGCAGCAGTACTGTCAGACCTCGCGCCAACGTATGTTTCCTCTGGCGTAGTCGATGATCAACAAAGCGTTGACGAAGCACTCGAGACGCTCTTCGCCCCAGAATTTGCTGAAGAAGCTGAAGGCGCGGAATAGGTTCTGCTGTTTTAGCGTGTCCTACCCCTCGACGTAGGATCGAGCCATGACAATTTCAGGCACCCAGATCGCAACACAACGCAGCACATCCGTTGAAGCATTAGTACCGCTGCTCAATGATGCACGGCCCGTGCTTGGTGTGATGAATTTTAATATTCTCGACCAGTTGATCGAGCAGCTGCGTGAGGCATATCCGCAAGAGTGGATTATGCATTCAGTTGCAGTGCAATCCATGGGTCTACCCGGTGTCCTCGAACATTTTCGGGCCCGCGGTCTCGGCGCTGTCACAGCATCGGCCAGCGAACTCGATATTGCCAAGCACACTGGCTTCATGGCACACGAACTGGTGCATAGTGCCTCGATCAATACGTGGTCCATCTTGCGTCAGCTCATGGAAACGGGTCTCAGTTTAAGCATTGATAACTTTGCGGAGCTCAACCGCGTCGACGAACTCGTCGAACAGAGCGAACATCTCCAACCTTCTCTCGGGCTCTGTGTCACCCCGCAGGCACCCGTCGATGACGAGAACCCTGCACATACGCATCGGGGTATTGGGTTGCGAGATCATCGTCAAGACCTTCTGCAGGCTTATCTCGATCGTCCATGGCTCGACCAGATCCACCTCAATTTCGCACCCCCGGCAGCCACACTGCAAGACGCCGCCGAACATGTTGCCGCGATCTATCGGTTTGCCGAAGATCTGGAGCATGCGGCAGGTGCACAACGCATCCGGCGCATGCACATTACCTGGGGCCTGCCGGTGAACTTCGTCTCCGATGATGTCGCACCATCCATGGACAACCATCGATTCGCGCTCCAGGCTACTGTGCCCGAGCTATTTGATGGCAAATACACGATCGTCACCGAATTTACGACAGCACTCACCGCAAAAGCCGGCATGATCATGGCCAGGGTTGAATATGTCAAAGACTTAGAAAACAAACTGATCGCTGTTCTTCACACCGAGACTCCCCTGCCGCGGGACCACAGCTTGCGCATTGAAGCCTACGATGACGCCGGTGAACTGAAAGATACTACGGAATTGTTTTACTACGACATTGCAGGTCCCACGGGGATCATCGGCCACCGCCTCCAACTCCCGGAACTCGAGGAAGGCGATATTCTTGTAATCCTCGATGTGGGCGCCAGCGTGTTCGGTTCAAACAGCACCTTTGCTGCGCCGATTTATGGGATCCGTGCTGATGGGTTGCTCACTGAAACATCTGTGCTGCGCCACGGTGACACGGTCGACGACGTCGTGGACGCTGCCGGGGTCTACCAGCCGGCCAAACTCCTGCACTAGTGTGTCGATTCGTTTATGACCGCAAAATTTTTGTTCCACGCGGTTATTGCCTAAGGTTATGCCTGTACCCATCCAGAGCGGCTAAGAGATCTGGCTCGTTGATGCCGCAGCAACCACACAGTGTGCAGGTGCTACCGCCAGAACCGATGGAAAGGTTTTTGATTCTCCTTGTCTCAATCTCTGATCGACACCACAGACAACACCGTGATCTTCCACGCCGGGCTGACCGATGAACTCTTCGACCAGCACTACGAGCCACTGCCCAACGGGCTCCCCGGACCCCTACCGCAAGCCATTGTTGATGCCGCTGATCCGGATGTACACCCCGGTCGCACACCACAGCAGGCACACCATCGCCCTGATGCAACCGGCCAGCAAGTTGATGAAGCTCATCGCCTGGCCTACTGGGAAGCAGCAGGGACCCGGTTGCTGTGGGATCAGCCGTTTAAAACGGTCCATTCCTGGACCAGACCAAATCCTGCCTCCAACGCTGGACCCATCGCACGCTGGTACGACGGCGGACAACTCAACGTCGCCGCCAACTGCCTCGACCGTCACGTTGCGGCAGGTCATGCAGCTAAAGTTGCCCTGTACTTTGAGGGTGAGCCAGGCGACCGTCGCGCTGTCACATATGGGGACCTCCTCGCCGAAGTATCCCAAACTGCTCACGCGCTGACGAAACTCGGGATTCAAGCTGGGGACCGCGTCGTAGTGTATCTACCCGTCATCGTTGAGACCGTAGTGATCGCTCTGGCTTGTGCCAGGATTGGTGCCGTCCACTCGTTGGTGTTTGGTGGATTCTCGGCTGATGCATTGAAATTCCGAGTCGAAGATACCGGTGCGAAGCTGTTGGTCACCTCGGACGGTCAATTCCGCCGGGGCAAAGCCGTCCCCGTCAAGACAGCTGCAGATGAGGCAGTTGCCGGAGACAACAAGATCGAACACGTGCTGGTAGTCAACCGGACCGGCCACACCGACATTCCGTGGACCGAAGGCCGCGATGTGTGGTGGCACGATATCGTCTCCCAGCAGTCCACCGAGCACACTCCAGAGTCCTTCGAAGCTGAACACCCGCTGTTCATCATGTACACCTCCGGCACCACAGGACAACCCAAAGGTTTGGTCCACACCTCCGCTGGTTATCTGGCACACGCATCGATCACATACGACTATTTATTCTCAAATCCAGACGTCACTAAGCGAGACACCGACGTGCACTGGTGCACCGCAGACCTCGCCTGGGTTACCGCACATACCTATGAGATTTATGGGCCACTGTCCAACGGTGCCACCCAAGTTATTTACGAAGGTGTGCCCAATGCGCCCCACACCGCGCGGCACTTTGAAATTATTCAGCGCTACGGTGTGACCAGTTACTACACCGCTCCCACCCTGTTGCGCTCGCTCATGGGCTGGCACGAAAGCGGACCGCCTACCGAATATGATCTGTCATCCATCCGACTGATTGGTACCGTTGGCGAAGCGGTGAACCCAGAAGCCTGGAATTGGGCACGCACTCATATTGGTCGGGATACACCAGCCGGTGTGCCAATGGTTGATACCTGGTGGCAGTCCGAGACGGGTTCAACTATCATTTCCCCGCGCCAAACAGATACCACATTCAAACCTGGCTCCGGATCACGTCCCTTACCGGGGGTGAACGTGGCTGTCGTCGACGAAGCGGGCAACCCCTCGGCAACAAACGATCAGGGTGTCATCGTCGTCACCCGCCCGGGACCAGGGGCGGCACGTACGGTATGGGGCAATCCTGAACGGTTCTACGCTTCCTACTGGCGGGACTACCACTGGGCTGAAGACGGTCGCGGCTGGTTCCTCGCAGGTGATGGTGCCAAAACCGATGCCGACGACGACATTTGGATTCTGGGTCGCATCGACGACGTCATCAATATTTCAGGACACCGGTTGTCCACCATCGAAATCGAATCTGCTTTGGTCTCACACCCAAACGTCATCGAAGCCGGCGTGACCCCGGTCCCCCACCCAAAAACTGGGCACTGCGCCATCGCGTTTGTGGTGTCTCGCGGAGCATTCCATGATGATGCTGCCCGTGCTGAACTCACACAGTTGGTTGCACAGCAGATCGGTCCCGTGGCAAAACCCAATGACGTGGTCTTTGTCCCTGATGTACCCAAAACGCGGTCCGGCAAGATCATGCGTCGTCTGTTGACCCAGCTCTATACGGGTGACACGCTCGGCGACACCACCTCATTGCAGAATGAGCCCGCCGTGGCAAAAATTGCTGCTGTGCTAGCGGACCGTTAGAGCCCAGCCAACAAGCGGAACGTCTCATCCAGGTCGATACGGCGGAACGATTCACGTCGCACAATCCGATCGCCTTCTGTCTGACGCCGCTGCGCCAAAAGTTTTTGGGCCAGGGCTTGGTCGACTTCACCCTCACGTGATTCCATTGTCTCCACCCAACGGTCAATGTCAGATGCCACAGTCGGGCCTGGACGGTAGACACTTTCCGGGTCTCGCCTGTACCGGCTCAGAATGATCTCGGTATCCAGCGTCCATTCGGCGTTGGCCTCAAACGTATGATCATCCGATTCCATGGTCATATCGGCGTCCCGAGTTGTGCCCGTCGGGTCGTAGACGATGGATGAGGAGAATAAGTTTGTCGCCGCCGAATGATCTGCCCAGGTACTGGCACCGTTCTGCAAAAGGTCGGGTCTACCTTCGGCACCATCCGGCAGGACCAGACGCGTAATCCCCCGATCAACCAGTGCGCTCATGACTTCTGCTGGCGCACCGGCATCAAGAAAAATCTCCTTGCGAGGCGGCCAGAAATCAAATGAACTATGGTCACCGTATTTGCCGCCAATATGAAACATGTAGATTTCTGGGTACATCGGATTTTCATCACGACGCTCCGGCAGGATGTCATAGAACTGCACAATGGCTGCCTGGATGAGCAAGCTCGCACCGAGGCCCCCATATGGTTCAGTCACAATGAAACCAAAACGGTCGTATTTATGAGAATCAGGAAAGACGTCGTCGAGCGAAGCCTCTTGTTCGTCGATGGTTATATGCACGTTTTCGCTCTTGAGCAGGTCTGCAACATGCATAGCTATTCCTGTTCCAAGGCGGACACAACGATGGACATATTTGAAGCACCTCGCGTTACTCGGTGGTCGCTCATGGTCATGAGGCTTCTCCTATTGATGGATCAGTGTAGGAGAGTGCTGTGACCTAGATCAACCATCTGGGGGCGCAAGTTTTAAGGTCGGTATAGAATATGCAGGTTAGCCCTAAGTATTGAGACTCCTTGAGAAGCAGGTGCCATGACTGATCGGTCCCGTCACGCCGGACCATTAGCCAATGCGTTCCAGATTTATGCCCCCTCCCTGATCTACGCCATCGGTGTGGGAGCAATCATGCCGGCCATTGCGGCTGCATCAACTCGATTCGGGGCATCACTGGCCGTTGCTGCCAGTACCGTGACCCTCATCGGTATCGGCTCGTTACTTGCCAATGCTCCGGCTGCACAACTAGCCTCTCGTGCAGGCGAACGCACGACCATGATCGTCTCGGCTTCGGTGGGCACCCTGGGTGTCACACTCGCTTGGGCCATGGTTGCTGGCTGGCTGCCCTTGGCCGAACCAGCAGATTTTGTCGGGTACATGGTCGGAATTTTACTGATCGGTATGGCGGCTGCCGGTTTCAATTTGGCGCGTCAATCCTATCTAGCGGTAGCGATTCCGCTAACGCACCGAGCTCGTGCAATGTCCATGCTCGGTGGGATGCAACGAGTTGGTGCTTTCTTTGGTCCCTTCCTGGGCGCAGCCGTGCAATCCTTTATGGGAATCCAGGGCGCCTTCGCGGTGGGTGCAACGTGCATGGGCGTAGCAGTTATCGTCACATGCTTTATCGACGAGTTAGACGACCCCGGAGCGACTGCACAAACCACCACAACAGGGTCCCTTGAAATCGTCAGCAACCCCACCATGCGCTCCTTGGCCAAAGCACACTGGCGGGTGCTGCTGACTTCAGGCCTGGGTGTTTTGTGTCTGGCAGCACTGCGGGCCTCACGTACCGCTGTCATCCCGTTGTGGGCAGAGTACCTGGGACTCAGCCCAGCACAAGCTTCACTGATCTATGGGGTGTCCGGTGCGATAGATATGTTGATGTTCTACCCAGCCGGGTCAATTATGGACCGTAAGGGCCGCAGGGTCGTTGCGGTCGCATGTCTGACAGGACTCGCCATCGGCTGTGCCGTCATCCCGTTCACTACCACAAGCGTATGGCTGATGGTCGGCGCTTTTCTGATTGGTTTGGGAAATGGTTTCGGCGCCGGCATCGTCATGACTTTGGGCGCGGATTACTCCCCGACAGTTGGCCGACCAAAATTCTTGGCACTGTGGAGGCTATTGTCTGATGCCGGAATGCTTAGCGGCCCATTGCTCATTTCCGCGGTTACCGCAGTGTCTACACTGGCGGCCGGGATCTGGGCAATCTCCGCGGTAGCACTGGTCGGTGCCGGGATTTTCACCAAAACCCTGCCTGGCGGGCCGGGTCCTGTCACACGGGATGCCCGGAGTCCCCGATGATCTGCGCAAAATTCCAAGAGCTCTGCGCCAAAACCATAGATGGCATAGGCCGTGTTTTGACAGCATAGACTGTAGGGAACAATCTCGAGTCGGACTCGGATTCGAATACTACACGGAGGGATTCATGTCTTTAGATCTCACAACCTATGAAAATCTACTCGCCGCGGTGACCGTTGAGGACGGTATAGCAGTCCATGACCCAGCCACCGGTGAGTTCATCGGCAATACCGCAGACTCCTCCACCAACGACGTCGATGCAGCAGTTGCCCGTGCCAAAGAAGCACAGAAATCCTGGGGCGCCCTGACGCATGCCGAACGGTCCGGCTACCTACACAAAGCCGCCGACGCAGTCAAAGACTCCGCTGAAGCACTAGCGCAAATCCTAGCGCGAGAAGTTGGGAAGCCCCTCAACGGACCAAACGCACGCTTTGAAGCCGGCGCATGTGAAGCCTGGTTGCGCGCCAACGCCGATTTTGAAATCGAAGATGAAGTTCTGGTGGACGACGAATCTGGTCAAGCAGTCCTGTCTTATGTTCCCATCGGTGTGGTTGGTGCAATCGGCCCCTGGAACTGGCCAATGATGATTTCCATCTGGCAGCTCGCCCCCTCCCTGCGGATGGGCAACACCGTAGTCATGAAACCATCGGAACACACACCACTATCCGTCCAGGCTCTGGTGCGCGTACTCAATCAGGTCCTGCCCGCCGATGTTTTGCAGGTGCTGCCCGGCGACGGCGAAATTGGTCAGGCAGTTACTGGCCATAAAGATATCGACAAAATCATGTTCACCGGTTCAACCAAGACCGGCCAAGCCATTATGCGCAGCGCTGCTAGCGATATGAAACGCGTGACTCTAGAACTGGGCGGCAACGATGCCGGTATTGTGCTGGACGATATCAACGTTGACGAAATGGCCCAAGACCTCTTCTGGGGCGCCTTTATCAACACCGGTCAGACCTGTGCTGCACTGAAGCGCCTCTATGTGCCGGCCTCCCTCTATGACGACGTCGTCAAGGCCCTGGCGAAAATTGCTGCTGAAACACCAATGGGACAGGGCATGTCTGAAGAAAACGTGCTTGGACCGCTCCAGAACGAAGCCCAACAAGCCATCGTTGCAGGTCTTGTCGAAGATGCGCGCACCGCCGGTGCAACCATTGCGACCGGCGGGAACCCGCAGAAGGATCAGCCAGGCTATTTCTACCCGGCCACGATCGTCTCCGACGTGGCACAGGACAACCCGCTGGTGCAGATCGAGCAGTTCGGTCCAGCACTACCAATCATCAAATACGACTCACTCGACCAGGCTATCGAATGGGCCAACGAACTCGAGGTGGGGTTAGGCTCTTCCGTATGGTCCGCAGATGAAGCCCGGGCCCGCGAAGTCGCCAACCAATTGATAGCAGGAACCACCTGGATCAACAAACATGGTGCTGTGGATCCACGTATCCCATTCGGTGGTGTCAAAAAATCCGGTATGGGCCTGGAATTCGGTGTTGAAGGTCTCAAACAGGTCGCACTTCCGAAAGTCACAGCACTCTGAATTCCAACACCTGATGTAAATTTTTGCTGCCCTCATCGTCTATTTGACGGTGGGGGCAGCACTTTTCATAGTATTCTGTGGTCCTGGTCGTTAGCATGGTGTATTAAGCGGGCCCCAATGCGAGAACTACGAGGATGTAGGCCATGATTAACCACCAGGATATCGCGATCGATGTAGGCTCGGGTCCGGTGCGAGATCAGGACTTCTGGACATGGTCGCAAGCAGCGCAAGCATTCTTTCCAAATATTCAGCTCACCACTCCAGACCGGAATGCGTTTCGAGCCGGACAAGATTTTATTGCACTGGGTGAAGTCCAGCTCTTTGATATGTCGACGGGGCCGCACACGGTACAGCAGCCAGAAGTTGTGACGGGGTCAACTGAACAGCCACTATGTAAGCTGTCCCTACAATTATCCGGCGTCACACACCTCACTCAAGACGGCCGGTATTGTGCCCTAGATCCTGGCGATCTGGCGTTGTATGTGGCGCACCGGCCTTACACCCTGCATTACACAGACGAGCAACGCAGTCTGATCATACAATTCCCGCAGGAACTCTTGCATCTCGTCCACCCGCAAGTCGCCCAAGTTACTGCCCTGCCGATCAACGCCCAGACCGGCCTGGGTCGCGTAGCAGTACCACTCTTTGAGCAGCTTGCCATAAATTTCAGCGTTCTTCAGGGCCCACATGCTTTGCGGCTGGTCCGTTCTGCCCTAGAAATGTTGGTCACCGTCCTGCTGGAAACTTCCCGAGACGGCGAAAACGATCACGAGAATCCCATATTCGAGCAGGCAATTGCGTTTATTGCTGATCACCTGCATGATCCCCAACTAGGTCCACAGAATATCGCCGACTATTTTTATGTCTCGCTTCGCCAACTCCACGGCAAATTCGCCGAGGAAAATCAGACGATCAGCGCGTATATTCGCAACGAACGCATGCGTCGGATCCGTGACGACCTGGCGGATCCAACGCATCGTGACGAAACCGTACAAACGGTCAGCTCTCGGTACGGTCTCACCGATGCTTCACATGTTTCCAAACTGTTCAAACAGACTTATGGGCAGACTCCGTCGGGGTACCGGAACATGATTTTCGGTAGTTAGACCGATGTTCCTTCGCCAACATCATCTCGTGCAATCGCGAGTTCTTCAGCTTCGGTGAGTTGATCTTGGTTGCGCATTCGTTCGAAGTCGTCGGGACGACGATGCTGAATTATTTGTCCCCAGATCAGACCGATAACGCCACCGGCAAGGATGATGCCGGGCATGATGTAGATCAGCGCCGAGCCTTCTTCGGCTTCAATCATCAGACCAAAGTTCGCCAAGATCATGACAAAGACGGCGGTGAGTCCAATGGTGGCAAGACCGGGAGCAAGAATGCGCGTCCAGACGCCGCGGCCATTAGGATTTCGTCTGAACCACATGATGATTGCCACCGAGGTAATAGCCAACAGAAAGACTAGACCAAACGCTGCGGCATTGGTTAGCCAGGTAAACAGTGTGATGACCGGGAACAAAGCACCCAGTTCATGGTTGATGCCAGCAATGGCAAAGCCAGCGACCACCACAATCGCTAACCCGGACTGCAACAGGGAACCATTGCGTGGTGCACCGTTGTTGGCGGTGCGTCCCAGAAAGCCTGGAAGCACAGTGGAACGGCCCAGGGCGAAGAAGTACCGGGCCGTGGCGTTGTGGAAAGCTAAGAGAACAGCCAGCAGGCTGGTCACAAACAGTATGTTGGCGAAGTTGGCTAGCATTGGTGACTGCTGACCCAGCCACTGGAAAATCAGGTCGGGGCCGTAGGTCTGTGACTGCTCAACAACACTGCTTGGCCCGACGCCAACACTGACGGCCCAGGCTGAAAATGCGTAAAACAGCGCGATCAACGTCAGCGCAATATATGTTGCTCGCGAGACGGTACGGCGTGGATCAACAACTTCTTCAGAATAAATAGCCCCGGATTCAAATCCCATGAAGGCCGCGATACCAAAAGCTAAGAGTACCCCGATGCCAGGAACAAAGAATTCACTGGACTGTAAGGCCGCTGAAGATACACCTTCTGGTGCAATCCCCAGGGCCATGACATCTACAACAAGGACGACAAGGAATTCGAGAACAACCACGACACCCAGGACCTTTGCGGACACGTCGACCGACCGTACGCCAAGCAGTGCCACGACAAGCCAACCCAGTGCCGCGGTCAGCCACCACGGTAATGCTACCCCGGTGAACTCGGCAATGAGATTTGCTGAAGCGAAACCGAATAGGCCATAGAGGCCAATTTGCATCATGTTGTACGACACGAGTGCCAAAATAGCTGCTGCGATGCCCTGCCGATTCCCCAGCCCTTCAGTGACATAGGCATAGAATGCGCCGGCGTTTTGGATCTCACGGCTCATCGCCGTATAACCAACGGCAAATAGCACTAACAAGAGTCCGAGCACGATATAGGTTTGTGGAACACCGAGCAGCCCCGCAACCGCGAAGTTTGTGGGAATCCCACCTGCAAGCACCGTCAGCGGGGCTGAAGCCGCGATAATGATGAAAACTAGTGACGCAGTCGATAATCGACGTCGTTCAAGTTTTGTCGGTTCCATGGGAAGCCTCCTAAGGTGATGAGTGCTTCCATTGTGCCTTGCGTCACAGTGATTCTGCTTGGCTGTTAGCGCAGTCTCATTGTCTTGGCGTGCCAAAACGCCCAAGTCTCCAGCGATTCCGCATTCGAGACCTGGGCGTTTTGCGGTGGCCGCGCTTTAGAGTTTCGACCAGGAGCGATTCCAACCCCCGGTTACACCCCACCACTCAGCAAGGCTATTGTTTGGTTCGGTGAAGCGGTTGGGGCTCAGATGCTCAATGTTGTAGCTGGTTTCTTCTTTTTCAATCAGGTCGGCAACAATCTGGCCCATAACCGGAGCGACAGTAAAACCATATCCAGAGAATCCGGTGGCAAGCACGACCCTGCCCGAGGGACCATAGTTACCCACCAGTGCTTCGAAGTCCACGGTCCAGCCGTCCATGAGTTTTATGGACCGTAGTGGCGCGTCATCCAGGCCCACAAAACGTTCACGAGCCATCATGCGGATACCGTCGAGGTCTTCGGGCACAACATGGAAATCCGTTTGATGGATCTCGTCAGCAAGACCCCAGTTGAAATCTGCACCGATCTTTACATATGGCTTATCAAGGGAACCGGCACCGTAGATCATCTCGCCGCGGCGGTGCGGGATGGACCCATGGAATGCTGGTAACTGCTTGGGATCAGAATATGCATCCACGTAATCCGGCTTGGGAGTAAACCAGCCCATCACCAATCGACGCGCCCGGATGGGCAGATGTGGCAGCAGCTCGGCGACATACGCGCCAGGTGAAACCACCAGTTTTTCAACAACAAACTCACGATCGCGAGTAAAGACTCGCACACGGTCTTGTTCGATGGCCCAGCCGTGCACTTTCGTGTCGGTATGAACTTCAGCACCGAGTTTTTGCGCCCCGTGGACGGCCGAATAGACCGCCATTTCTGAACGGACTGCACCACCTTGTTCATCAAATACGCCCAGCCCGTCATCCGGGGTTCGGAACAGCGGATACTGCTTGCGCAACGTCTTTGCGGACAAAACGTTGCGGTCATGCCCATCCCGGTCTCGAGCGTTTTGCGCGATGACTTCGAATTCTTGGTCGCCTTCGTGCCCAAAAAGCAGCACACCGTGTTCCAGCACGATGTTTGAGTTGGTTTCTTTTTGGAACTGCTTCCAGGCCGGCATAATGTCTTTGAGAATGTCGTGGTCGGGCGATCCTGATGGACTGAATGGCAGCGGATGCAGGACCCGGTGCTCGCCGGCGTGCCCGGAGCGCTCATTTGGTGCCCAGTATTGTTCTATCCCGATGGCACTAATGCCGCGCTTGGCTAACTGATACAGCGCTTGACCACCGTTTGCCCCGAGGCCGATAACTGCTACTTGCGCGTCGTATCTAACCATGGTGTGAGGTCCTTTCTAGGGGAGCGGTCGGGTTGGGAAACCACGCGTCGCATGCATTCGAAAAGGCCACGTGAGCGTACTTCTTGCGGACCTTTCAGCACATGTTTGTGACTGGCTTCACGTTGATCAGTATGTTCCGGGCCTTGGCTGATGTCAACAGAAATACGGACCAGTGTGACCGGCCTGGCCAGAAAAACCGCCCAAACGGTCAGCTATTGACGACAAACCCGCTATGCCGCAACCCCACACCGAGCGTGTACTTCGACGCAAAAACCCCTGGATCGAGTCACGAAATAACGGCAAACACCCCAGATCTAAATATCATAGAACAGCACCATACGGCAGGACAGCACTCGACTTAGCTGGCGTCAAGTGAGCTAGTCACAACGCCACAATGACTTCACCAACGTGCGTGGCTATTGGAGAACCGAGCACACGTTTTGTCGTTTTGTGCAGAACTCGCGCAGCGGTGGTCAGAAGCATCCTGCCGTAACGACAAACAATTAAACGTCGCTGGGCACGACGTGTGCACCAAATAGCAAGACGAATGCGCGGGAATCACAGCAAGATCGTCGACTGATGGGCAAGAATCAAGCGTTAACACGTTGTTTTCATACCTGAGGAGCTTTCATTGAGCCATGACATTGGCCGTCTGTCAGACGTAGAATTCCAGCCATTCCCACATCCCGCCGATCCTTCCCTATCTGCTGGTGAATTCGCCTGGATCCGTGAGGGCAAAGCACAATTTTGGCGGGGAACCGAAGACACCATGCCGAAACAAGCCCCTTATCCGTTTGCTCGCGCCGAAGTTATTTACGTGATTGAAGGGGCGGTTGATATCGAACTGCCCTCGGGCGAATCGATTCATCTGGGCGTCGGCGATGTTGGAGCATTCGACCAACACACTGACACCACGTGGACATTCACTTTCCCGTTTACCAAACTCTCGGTCTTCCCAGAAGACGATGCCTAGCCGGTCTAGGAATCGGGATCCCAGCGATATACCTTCATATCGATTTTTGATGCATTTGCCAGCACGCCTTCGGCACGCAAACGATCCAATTGTTCTTGCTTCTTATGCGCGGCAACGGTGCCATCAGCACGCAAAATGCGGTGCCAGGGAAGATCGAATCCATCTTCTTTGAGCACCCATCCCACGATGCGTGGGGTCGAAGCACCGGCAAGTGCCGCAATGTCACCGTAACTGGCGACGCTACCTGGTGGCACCGCGGCGATGCATTCTCTGATCCGTTCGTGCGTCTGTTCATCCATGGTCCCAGTCATACCAGGTCTAGTAAGCAACCTAGGACAGTTGTTCAACGCCTGCCGGAGCGCCCACCCTGTGTTCGGGCCCAGGAACTGCGAGTTCGCCACTGATGCGTATCGAAATTCGGACCAAACAACTAAGCTAACGCACAAGAACTTTCGCTCGCAGAAAGGTGCTTGTCATGTTTGGACTGTCGAAACTCGTCGACCAGATCGGCCAGACGAAAGATCTTGACACATTCTCGAAACCGCTGTCGGACGTCGTCTCGAAAGCAACAGCACCCGATGCGGTAAAAAACGCCTTATCCGGAACGTGGCTTGGCCATCAATTACACCCGATGCTCACAGATCTGCCCATAGGGGCCTGGACAATGGCAAGCGCTCTGGATATGACCAGCGGTGGCACCATGCCAAAAGCCTCGGAACGCCTGGTTGGTCTGGGTATCCTGACCGCGGTGCCCGCCGCGCTGTCGGGTGCATCCGACTGGTCCGAAAGTTACGGCAAAGAGCAACGCCTGGGATTCGCTCACGCGCTGGGCAACAGTGTCGGAACAACCTTGCAGATTGCCTCATGGGTCTCACGTAGATGCGGCCATCACCGCACCGGCGCCGGACTCTCACTCGCAGGCCTAGCCGCAACCATGTGGGCCAGCTACCTCGGGGGCCACCTGTCATTTGGAATGGGCGTTGGAGTCGATCACACCGCATTTCAAAAGACCGTCACCAAGTGGGTCGATGTCGCCGCCGAAGATGAGGTAACCGAAGGAGAGCTCCTTCGGGTTGATGCCAATAATGTTCCGGTTATGCTCACCAGACATAAAGGCCAACTCAAAGCGCTGTCTGCCACCTGCGTACATGCCGGGGGACCCCTGAATAAAGGACGCATCGAAAATGACTGCGTCGTTTGTCCCTGGCACAACAGTCGCTTCCGTCTCACTGACGGAGCACCGGTACGGGGCCCAGCGGCAATGCGTCAACCAACCTGGGACATTCATATTGCGGAGGGGCGAGTGCAAATACGAAGCGCTGCTTAAACGTTCAAGACACTCACGACAGGAGATCTATCATGTCTGCACACTATGCCGTTGGCGACCATGTGTCATGGAATTCTGAAGCAGGTCGCGTTTCCGGGAAGGTTATCAAAGTGCACACCTCTGACTTCGAATACAAAGGCCATACCCGTAGAGCTTCAGCTGACGAGCCCCAATATGAAATCAAAAGTGATAAAACAGAGCATATTGCCGCACATAAAGGCAGCGCACTGCGCAAGGTTTCCTAGATCAGGATGAGTTTCACAACCATTTTTACGATCGGACACTCCAACCGCGATCTCACTGATTTCGTGGACTTACTCAACGAACAGTCCATCCAACACGTCGTGGATGTACGCAAGCTACCCGGTTCAAAACGTTATCCGCAATTCAACGAGGATACTTTGGCCGAAGGACTCTCGGAACACCAGATCGACTTCTCACGCAGCCAGGGCCTCACTGGACGACGAAAAGTCAGCCAGGACGTGACATTTGAAACAAACGCCTGGTGGCAGAATCGTAGCTTCCACAACTACGCCGACCACGCACTGACAACAACATTTCACAACGCGCTTGCTGACCTGACCGAGACCGCAGCCCAATATCGCACCGCAATCATGTGCTCGGAAGCAGTCTGGTGGCGATGTCACCGGCGCATCATCGCCGACTATCTGCTGGCCGCCGGCCATCGCGTCGAACACATCATGGGCCCCGACCAACTGATGACCGCAGAATTGAGCGCAGGCGCAGTACCGCATTCGGACGGTGCAGTACTGTACCCAGCAAGCGACGACTAAAAGCTCTCATTTTCCCGCCTGCTGAACCTGCGTATTCCACTGGTAAGCCACTACTGTTGCAAGCATCGAGTTTTCGAAGGGTGACTATGCCAAACTACAGCGATGCCAATTTCGTTCAGGTCGTCGATGCGAAACTGCATAATTTGCGGAACATCTCGGTCCAATTCCCTCGCGGAGCAGTCGTTGCTTTCACCGGTGTGTCCGGATCAGGCAAATCCTCGCTCGCGTTCGGCACGATTCATGGTGAGGCACAACGCCGCTATCTGGAATCCGTGGCACCCTTTGCCCGCAGGCTCATTGGTTCAGCCGTGGATCCCCAGGTTGAGATCGTCGACGGCATGCCTCCTACCGTGGCATTGGAACAGCGCACCTCCGCAGGTGGTGCCCGCTCAGATGTCGGCACCATCACCGCGCTTTCGAATTCCATCCGGTTATTGTTCTCGCGCGCCGGCGATCACCCGGATGAAATTTTAGACGACGCCCACGGCATTGCGGGTGGCCGGTTGACCGCTGGCCACTTTTCGCCCTATACCAGCGAGGGTATGTGTCCGGACTGCCAGGGTGTGGGGAAGCAATTTGATCCCGCTGAAGAGCTCATGGTCCCCGATCCTCACCTCAGCATCCTGGAGGGCGCCATCGCCGCCTGGCCCGGGGCATGGCTCGGCAAGAACTTTCGGGAGATTCTGGAAACCGTAGGCGTCGATACCGCTGCCCCCTGGCGTGAGCTAGACAAAGCGACCCGGGACTGGATCCTGTATACGGACGAAACACCCGTGATCACCGTGGTTCCTGTCCGGGAGGCCTGGCGTACACAAGGCCCCTATGAAGGGCAGTGGGAATCCGTTGCCCGCTACTTACGTCGCACCGTCGCGACCACAAAATCAGATACAAACCGCACCCGGGCGTTGAGCTTTTTCACCTCGAGGACCTGCCCAACCTGTCATGGGCACCGCTTGAATGCTGCCGCGTTACAGGTGCGTTACCTTGCATCCCATATTTGGCAGCTCACCCATCTCAGTTTGGACTCGTTACTCGAAGTTCTCCAGACTCGTCATCGCGAACTTACTGCATTGGATGCACGCGATGACGGACCAGAGCAGGGAGCAGAACGCATCCTGTTACCAGCCGCGCTATCGGTACTGGAGGCCGTCAATGGCCTAGGACTTGGCCATCTATCAATGGATCGGGCTGCCAATACGTTATCGACCGGAGAACTGCAGCGGCTACGGCTGGCGTCACAGGTGCGTGAAGGACTCTTCGGTGTGGCCTACGTACTGGATGAGCCATCCGCTGGTTTACACCCCGCCGAAAAACACATGCTGTCCAAACTGTTCGAACGATTCATCGAGGAAGGAAACTCCGTGTTACTCGTCGAACATGATATGTCACTGGTTGCCAAATCGGACTGGATCATTGATGTAGGCCCGAAGGCGGGGAACAGTGGTGGCCGGGTCATCTATTCCGGTCCCAGCTATGGGCTGGCAGACGTCGAGGAATCGGTTACCGCCCGGTTCATCAATGCCCCGCCGTTGCAGCTCAACACGGCAGCCAGCCGGGAAGCCATCGGGAAGCTGCAGTTGGAAGGTATCAGCTCACGCACCATCACAAATCTTGATGTTGAGTTTCCGCTGGGACAGTTAACCGCCGTCTCTGGTGTTTCGGGGTCGGGCAAGTCCACGCTGGTGACTCATGTTCTGGGTACCGTGGTGGGCGATAGTGTTTCCACCACGGTATCCGATGAGCCGGCGGGTGATGATGCAGCCGACATTGACCACGTGAAGGTTCGGTCGGTGTACGGTTTGGAACACATTCAACGCCTCGTCCACATTACACAGCGCCCCATTGGCCGGACTCCGCGTTCCGTAGTAGCAACGTATACTGGACTATTTGATCGGGTCCGCAGGCTTTTTGCCGGCACCGATGCAGCAAAGCAGCGTGGCTGGGGTATCGGCAGGTTTTCGTTCAACGTGGCTGAAGGGCGTTGTCCCGAATGTTCCGGTTTGGGACAGATTGAAGTCGAGCTCATCTTCTTGCCTGGCTCATATGCCACGTGTCCAGTGTGTCATGGGCAACGCTTCAAACCGGAAGTTTTGGAAGTCACATGGAATGGCTATACGGTGGCCGATATTCTTGAGTTCTCCGTCCACGAGGCAAAACATGTGTTCACCGACGATCCTGCAGTCCTGCGTGCACTCCAGGCACTGGATGCCATCGGCTTGGGCTACATCACGCTTGGCCAGCGAGCCACCGAGTTGTCGGGCGGAGAGGCGCAACGCATCAAACTGGCAACCGAGTTACAACGAATTACTGCCAAACACACGCTGTATCTGCTCGATGAGCCGTCATCCGGGCTGCATCCCGCAGACGTGGCACTGCTCAATGCTCAACTGCATCGATTGGTGGATCACGGACACACTGTGATTGTGGTCGAACACGACCAGTCCGTCATTGCCACGGCGGATCATGTGATCGATATGGGGCCTGGGGCTGGATCGGCTGGCGGAAATGTTGTCGCGGCGACCTCTCCAGCGCGGTTATGCCAAGACCCAACCTCAATAACCGGCAGGTATTTGGCCCTTGAGGCAGCCGTCACTAGGCAGCATTAGAATAATCACCTTTAGGCTGTTAGCAACAATGACTCTGAACTTCGACAGAAGTGCAATATTTCAGATGCTGCGATTTTAAGTGACGAACTTGCAGTGACACTGTGACTGAATAGGCAGAAAACTACAGCTATTTCGCTTAAGACAATGCTTTCACGGAATATGTGAATGTGACGCTTTCTGCCGCTTCGGTGCCGCTGTTCACGAATAGGCGCTGTTGATATGGAATTCAATGATTTGCGCGCGATCTCAAAGAGGACGAAAGTAGACATGTTGCAATGAAAGGTGAAACACATCTATGCGTCCACAGGTCACACACAGCGCCGGCGAATCGGCTGAACCGCCGATAAGCTCAGCAAAAGAAATCACCCCGAAAGAGCGTCGTCGCGTCTTGGCTGGAACCCTCATGGGGACCGTCATTGAATGGTACGACTTCTTCATTTATGCACTGGCAGCCAACATTGTCTTTGACCAGCTGTTCTTTGAACCGGCCGGCGAGCAATACAGTCGCATCATCGCACTGGTAACCATCGGCCTGTCATTCCTCTTCCGCCCACTTGGCGCCGCCGTGGCTGGACGCCTCGGCGACCGCTTTGGACGCAAACCACTTTTGGTCATCACACTGGTCATGATGGGTGTTGCAACCACCTCTATGGGCCTTCTGCCGACCTATGACCAGATCGGACTCTGGGCACCATTTTTGCTCTTGTTCCTACGTATCCTGCAAGGCTTCTCGGCCGGTGGTGAATGGGGCGGTGCGGTCTTGATGTCCGTCGAATATGCCCCCGTGGGCAAACGCGGCTTCTTCGGCGCATTCCCTCAAATCGGTGTGCCAACCGGTATGTTGCTTGCGTCTGCAGTCCTGGCTCTGATGAATTGGATTGCTCCAGGCGATGCATTCCTCGAGTGGGGCTGGCGCGTGCCGTTCTTCCTCTCCATCGTGCTCGTCTTCATCGGCTAC
>DHCMJ07802__coassemble_889_pt1 | contig 31210 bp, 24 predicted proteins | sample DHCMJ07802__metabat2_low_PE_015 | metagenome-assembled genome bin DHCMJ07802 | reverse complement strand
CACAGCCTCCCACGACAGCGAAGAACACGACGCGTTAGAACTCTCCGAAGTACCTGCAACCCAGCGGAAAACCTCCCGGGTACCCAAAGAGGATAAGTGGACCCTGCGCGATAAGTTCAATGCTTGGCTCGATTCCTTCAAAGGGCCAACTCAAGAAGATATTGAGCAAGCCATTGCCAATACGCCAGAGCGACTACAAGCCCGGTGGCAAAAACTGCAAGATGACCGGCGGGCTGCCCGACTGGCTGAAGAACATGCAAAGCAGCTGGCTGTTGAAGTGGAAGAAGCACGGCTGGCGCTAGAAGAGCAGTGGGAGCGCGAATCAGAGCGCATGGCCGAGCTAGAACGTCAGCATGCGATTGATGCGCGTCGGCGTCAGCAACAACGCGAAACCGAAGCACTACTTCGGGCGGCTCGTGAGTTAGAGTCTGACGACGTTCCTGCGCCACAAAATCGTCCGATGTTACAGCAAGACGACGAGTATCTATCGGATGATGAGCTTTTCGAACGTGCCCGACAGAATTTGCCGGAGTGGCAGCGATTGAACCGCATTGTGTATAAGGCACGTTCAATTGAGTCACAGACTCCTGCCCCTACCGTAAACGAGGCAGCAGAAACTGATGAGGACGAGGCAGAAGTTGTACTGCCCTTCCGTAAGCCGCTTACCGATGATCCGGATCCGCAGCAGCTTGATGGGTTCCGTCGTATTACGTTGACCATCAGTTGGGCACTTTTTGTAGTTGTCGGGCTTGTGAGTCTTGGGTGGGTTGGCCCGTGGTCGTCAATTATCGATGCTCACGATGGCTTGTACTCGGGTTCGACGTCGTTATTGTCCATGGCGTTTTGGCATGTCGCAGCCTGGCCTATTCTTTGGGTCGGCATGTTGCTCTATACCGCTTATCAGTGGGCGCCATCGCAATACTCTGCGGTGCGCAATAGGACGACCGCCTGGTATGTATCAAATGCAATGCTCCTGGCAGCCGGAGCCAAACTTTTAGCGCATTTTCAAACTTGGGGTTTGGAAGCTATCGCTTCAATAGCGGCCGCAGTGTTGTTGGCCCGAGCTGTAGGAAGTCTCAATCGATATACGGAGCGAACTGTTCAAGAGCGCTTCTTGGTCGACATGCCCATCGGCTTATTTACCGGTTGGATGATGATTTTTTCTGCCACCACAGTGTTCACGGCTATGGCCTCACACAACGTTTCCGATTTGCTTTGGGTTCCTGAGATTTTTTGGGCACTGGTTGTCATACTCGCGCTGCTCGTTGTTCTATCGCGGTTGACCCTGACCGGCCGAGGACGGATGTCCATTGCTATTGGTTTTGGTTTCGGCATGATCGCGCTTGCTGGTAGCCGCCTCTTCGGTGCCAACACCTCCTTCCTCATGGTCGGGGTGTCGCTACTTGGGCTATTTGTTATTATCGCCGCCACTGAAAACCGTCGCTACCAAATCGCCACAGCTGAAAAGCAAGCAATAGACTACCTCGTCTACGCTGATGAGAAAGACTAGCTCCGTGCTAGCGTCATCGGTGTACTACGCACGCGCCACACCGTCAAATAGGCAGCCAACGCCCGCCACGTCGCAGCAATAACCGTGCGGGTCCGGTAGTTGCCACTTCGGCCACGGCGTCGTGCATCGCACCGGCAACATCATGGGCATCGCCGTCGCCAGCAAGATGAAACCGGACCACGATTTGCGGCACATTGGACAGCACTTGAATATCGGTTTGTTCCACGGTTGCCCTTGACGACACAGCTGTGACGGCAGAATCCATGACCGCTTCAGGGCCATGACCTGGATGGACGTCTCCGATGGAGAGGATCGCACGGTATGAAGGCATAGGGCCAATTGTAGTTGTAGAGTGGGACCCATGACGGTTCGAACTCCTGACCCGGATCCCGGGTGGCTCCATGAAACAGAACTTGCCGCGGCCCGAGCACGGTTGCCAATGGTCTACGTTGAAGCTCTGCCTGTCCGCCTCGATTCCCACGGTCGCGTCATCGAAGTCGGTCTGTTATACCGGGCCGATGCAAGCGGCACCTTCCGATACTCTTTCGTCTCCGGCCGAGTGCGATACATGCAACCGATCCGCGATGCGCTGATGACACACCTTGAAAAAGACCTGGGCCCATTGGCCATGCCCCAATTACCCATGACGCTAACACCCTTTACCGTAGCCGAATATTTCCCGTATGGTTCCACATCAGGGCTCACCGACGAACGCCAACATGCAGTAGCCCTGTGCTACGTCGTGCCGGTACGCGGTGACACACAGCCACGCGAAGATGCCCTGCAGGTAGCATGGCTGACCCCGGACGAGGCGCTGTCCGACGACGTACAAAACGAATTCGAAGGCGGCCGCGCCCAACTTGTGACACAGGCAATGGCCTGGGCAAACTGGGGAATCTAAGCTGATATTGGAGGCAAATATGACAAGTATTGATATAGGCTCAGAAGACGATTTCCCTCTCGAAGAGGGCGTGTACATTGGCAACGACATAACCGGTGGCGAGCCCATCGCCGTGTTCCGTACCGAAGACGGTATCTACGCACTCAATGACCGCTGCACGCACGGCAACTACTCGCTTTCTGAGGGCTGGGTTGAAGACGGTACGGTCGAATGCCCCAAACACGCTTCCAGCTTTTGTCTGGCTAACGGCAAAGTCTTGAATCTGCCAGCCACGCAGGATGCGCCAACCCATGATGTGGACGTCGTCGATGGTCGAATATTGTTGACCCCGAAATTCGATGCCTAACACCGTCATCATAGGTGGTTCGGTTGCCGGGTTCTCGGTAGCTGCTGGGCTGCGCGACGCCGGCTACACCGGTGCGATCACCATTATTGATCCGCATGAGACTGCCTTGGACCGGCCACCGTTATCCACCGACTATTTAGTGGGCGACGACGTCGACCTAGCGCTTGCATCGGATTCCTGGTTCGTGGAAAACAACGTGACCTGGGTGCAGGACACCGTTGTGAGGTTCAGCCGCGGCAACGTCGAAACCGCGAGCCAAACCTTCCAAGCCGACCACATCGTGATCGCCACCGGAGCAACACCCAAAACACTAGAGTTACCCAAACCCGTCTACACGTTTCGGACGCGGGCTGACGCCGACGTGTTACGCAACAGCTTGGGCCCCGGCGTTTGCGTTGCTATCGCCGGAGGTGGTCTACTTGCCCCAGAGCTGGCCACATCTGCACAACAGTTGGGTGCACAAGTCACGGTATTCACCCCTCATATCCCGGCCGGCGAAGTCTTCGGCGAACTGGCTGAAACGCTTTACACCACGATGACCCAACGTGTTAAAGTCATTCCTCGCCGTCTGACCGTGGATGAAGACTTAGACCGTTTCGATCTCGTCATCGCCGCTGTGGGGGTTGAGCCAGCGGTGCAAATCGCTGAAGGCACCGGGCTAATCCTCGACGATGGGATAGTGGTCGACGAAGCCTACCGCACCAATGTGGCGGGGGTTTATGCGATCGGCGATGTCTGTCGTATCCACAACCAGCCCAGGCAGGATCACTGGGACCACGGGCGCGCGTCTGCTACACGCGTGGTGCACACGATCATGGGTACCGAACCGCCTGCTCGCACGCCACAGTGGGTGTGGTCAGATCAGTTTGGTCACGATGCTCAGGCCGTAGGACGAGTGGTTCCCCGCGCACACGAACATCTCGTACACCGCGGGGACAATGCAATTTTTGTTGTCTCCGACCAGCAACTCATTGGAGCGGCCGCCATCGATGAACAGCTGGTGATTCGTGCGGCAACCCGCATGATCACCCGGGGTATCGCAGTCGATCCAGAACAGCTGGCTGACACGTCTGTTTCGATCCGGCAGCTTACGCGGTAACCGCCCCGGCGGCAGACTAGACTAAAGCGCATGGCTCAACCCAGCGATTTTTCTTTTACCTTAGGTACTCGGCTCGAAGGTGCACACGGTCGCACCGGAACCATTCACACACCCCACGGGGATATTCAGACCCCCGCATATATTCCGGTCGGTACCAAGGCCACCGTCAAAGCGGTACTGCCCGAAGTGATCAAAGATCTGGGCGGCCAAGCTGTGCTTTCCAACGCTTATCATCTCTACCTGCAGCCGGGGCCCCAGCTGCTTGATCAGCACGGCGGCCTGAGCAAGTTTATGAACTGGCCCGGCCCAACGTTCACCGATTCCGGCGGCTTCCAGGTCATGTCTCTGGGCTCAGGTTTTAAGAAAGTCATTGATATGACAGGACCCGAGGCCCAAGGCAAGGTGGGCTCCGATGACGCAGTTGCTCCGGGGAAAGAACGCTTAGCAAATGTCGACGACGACGGAGTATGGTTTACTTCCCACATCAATGGCGACCGGCATCGGTTCACCCCCGAAATTTCCATGAACATCCAGCATCAGCTGGGTGCCGACGTCATGATGGCGTTCGATGAACTGACCACGCTGCATAATTCACGCGACTATCAAGTGGAGTCACTAGAACGCACCCGGGGTTGGGCCCAGCGGAGTCTCAACGAACACGCCAAACTCACACAGGCCCGTGCCGACCGCCCATACCAGGCGCTCTACGGTGTCATCCAGGGCGCACAGTATGAGGATCTTCGACGCAAAGCTTGCCAGGATCTTCGTGCCATGAGCGCAGATTTCGACGGTGTTCAAGCCGGGTTCGACGGGTACGGTCTCGGCGGTGCCTTCGAGAAAGAAAACCTCGGTACCATCGTGGGCTGGTGTACTGAAGAACTGCCCGAGGACAAGCCCCGCCACCTGCTAGGCATTTCCGAGCCGGATGATTTATTTGCGGCGGTAGAAGCCGGCGCCGATACCTTTGACGCCGTGTCCCCCACCCGGGTGGCTCGTACCGGTGCATTCTATACCGAGTACGGGCGCATCAACTTGCCGCGTGCCCAGTTCGCAGCCGACCTGTCGCCGTTGCAGGAAGGCTGCGACTGCTATACGTGTGCCAACTATACCAAGGCGTACATCCGCCACCTGATCAAGGCCGACGAAATTCTGTCTGGCACGCTGCTGTCTATCCACAATCTGCGGTTCACTATTCGCCTCGTGGACACCATGCGTCAGTCAATCATCGATGGTGATTTCTATGAGTTCAAAGAACTGATGCTGGGGCGGTACTACTCCAAGTAACGCTGCACCGGCGTCATGCTTCACGACCGGCTAGATGTTGGCCCGACCAACCGTATATTTGCGTTCGGGCGAAACCCCGTTGACGAGGTAGTCACCTAGGATGCGAGCGCGATAGATCAGTGGATTGTGGCTGGCCAATACTCGCGCATTGCGCCAATGACGATCCAGTGCACGAGACTGCGAGGTGGCCGATGCGCCACCGAGTTCGAAGATCTTCGTGGCAATCTCGAGCGTAACCGGAGCGATAACCTGTTGGGCCTGATACACCTGCGCATACAGCGCATCGATAGCTGTTGCTGCAGGCCTCTCCCCTCGGGCATCCGCAGCAAAATGTTCGACGAGTACCGGCGGGATAGCACGGAAGATTGTATTAATGCCGGCCGCCTTGGCGTCGAGTTCCCCTACCAGTTGCAGCACCTGTGGGTCATTGGCGACGACGTCGGCTGCTCCATGGCTGAAGGTTCGAGTACGGGATTGCACATATTGGGCTCCGTCTCGGACCACCGCTTTGGCAATACCGACCAGCGTAGCCAAATGCACTGTCTGCCAGGCAGCTTGTCCATATGCCGTCCGCTCCCCGGACTCAAGGCCGTAACCTGCTGGGAATACGTCGTCGTCATCGACTGCTACGTGACGGAACCGTGTGGTTCCAGAGGCAGTGAGTCGTTGCCCGAAACCGTCCCAGTCGTCCACAACTTCAACCCCGGGCGCATCTGCCGGGACCAACAGCGAAACGGGTTGTTCGTCGTCTCCGATCGCTGCAACGGCTATCCAGTCAGCGTAGCCTGTACCGGTTGAGTAGTACTTCGCGCCGTTAAGCACCCACTGACCGCCAGTGCGCTGCAGACGAGTGGTACTTTGGCCGTGGTGGTTGCCGCGTTCGGTTATCGCATTGCCAACCACTATGCCGCTACCCAGTCGGCTGAGCCAACGGTTGGTGAATTCGTGTTGGTCCTTCGTGCGGCTCAGCACATCTTCGGTGAAGCTCCAATGCGCGCGAAGTGCCTGCGCGATATTGGAGTCCGAAGCGGCCAGGGCAACGAAAAATTCATAGGCCTGGGGTAGAGACAATCCGAACCCACCGAAGCTTTCGGGTATCCGCAGCCGAGTAAATCCTGCGGCAACGAGCTGTTCTATCGGGGAAGAGTCAAGATCGCCTGCCGCATCACGGGACGGCGCGGTGCTGAAAATGTCGTCGAAAACCGGGGTGAGCGTTCCCCATAAGCGCTCAAGCGTTGCTTGGTCAGCGGCATGGCCGGGGGCTGAAAGAATCGTCTGGGTCATACAGACTCCTGAACATGATCGTGGCGTCGTCAGAATGTGATTCGCGCACGGCGCCATACTTGCTGAGAACGGTTGGACTCAGCCGAATCATCACCTGGAGCACCCCACTATGACAAGAGGGTTGCTGGCCGATCAGCCAGGGCTTCGTTGATCAGCACTCGTGATTCTGCTGTCCTACATAACCAGGTTCTGTTAAACCGCGCAACGTGTGTTGCAACACAGCGACATATTAGGCCTCGGCGACGGTGCCATACTGTGGTTCGGCGGCCTTAATCTTGCGAATTGTCCACATGGTGACCGGCGCCATGACTATCTCCACGGTGAATTTCCAGACCCAGCCGATGAGCACAAAGACGACGTACTGCCCGATGGTCTCGATGCCGATAACCGTTGCTGCGATAGCGGAAAAAGCGATGGTGTCCAGTAGTTCACCCACCAGAGTGGATGCTGCGATGCGTCCGAAGAGGTAGCGCTCACCGCTGCGGCGTTTCATCGCGACCATGATCCAGGCATTGGACAGCTGCCCCACAAAGAACCCGACCAGAGATGCCAAGACGATCAATGGCACTGGACCAAGCGTTCGCACCAGTGCCTCTTGTCCATCATAGAACTCTGCCGGGGGCAGGATGATAATAATCCAGTAGGTCAGCGACGCGAAGACGGCGATCAAAAACGTGGTGTAAATGACCCGGCGAGATGCTTTGAAGCCGTAGACCTCGGAGATGATGTCGCCGACAATGTAAGCCACCGGAAATAAGAAGAACCCGCCGTCGGTGAGCAGCGGTCCAATTTGTACACCCTTGGCCGCGCCAATATTCGACAGAATAAAGACCACGGCCATGATGGCAAAAAGCACCGGATAAATATGCGAGCTAATCGGTGCGAAGGTTCCTTGATACTGTCTTTTGACATGCGGTGTTTCGGTCACGAAGCGTCCTTAGAGAAAAACGTTGTCTCGCGACGGTGTCACGGCCTCAGCGGCCCCGTACTCAGCTGCTGCCCCAGCCGGCGTCATAGTTCATTGATATTGTAATCAAGACTGTCGGGAAGTTTTAAATGGGTCGATACCGCGTGGCACAAAGATGATCGCGGTGATGATCCCCAGGGCGGATGCTGTGACCGTCATGGTCCATGACATCTGCCAGTTGCCTGCCGCCGCAGCAATTGCTGAGAGAATAATGGGCCCCAGAAAGTTCGCCAGGTTATAGAGCTGGGTCATCAACCCGATCACGGCGGCTGTCGAACCACCCGGCGGGGCGATATCCACGGCCTGGCGGGTCACGGTTGTTGGCACAAGTGCACCGGCGAACGAAAAGACTGCGGCGGCAAGCAACGGCCACACCACGTGTCCTGGCACGCTAGACCAGTCGGGGGCAAAAACCAGTGTCGAGGTCACAGCCATGGTGATCAAGCCGGTTACCAACAGGCGGCGCGGTGGGTGGCCGCGCTGCAACAGCACCCCGGTGAGGATATTTGCTACGCCATTGAGCCCGCCTACCACGGCCGTTGCAAGACCAACCACGATGGCAACATTGACGGCGGAATGCATGTCTACGGCACCAAAGATGGTGGGCAAGAAGCTCAGAATCGCACCCCACTGCAAGGTATACGATGAGAAAATAATGCCCAAGGCCCACGGCAACGGCGTCTTTACCGAATTGCTGATCAAACGGCTGATCCGCTTGAAATTGATAGCGCCCGGACTATCCGCAGGCACTTTGTGTAACATCACCGGGATAAAGGCCAACGTGGCGCTACCCATGATGATCCACCAGACCTGCCAAGAGATGTTGGCGGCATTGAGTAGGACCGCTGAGATACCGACCCCGAGAAATAATGCGATGCCTTGAAACGCACCCCACCACCCCATTGCAGCGTTCACGCTGTGTGCCGGAGCAAGCGCTCGGACTAACGCCGGGGCCGCAACTGTAATGAGGATAAATCCGATACCCTCAATGGCACGAGTCGTCATCAACCATCCGGCGTTCAGGCTGACACCACCTGCTAGCGATGCCAGACCAGCCAAGGCCATGCCGACTACAAGCGTATATTTCGCGCCGATTCGCTCAGAAACGACCGAGGCGGCAAGCCCACCCAATGCACCAGCCAATTGCACGACCCCAACCAGGGTTCCGGCGGCAACGAGGCTAATGCCCAGATCAGCGCGAATATATTCCAACGCTGACGGCAGTTTCCAAACGTGCATCGCCGCTAGGATGCCCGTAACCACTACCACGGTCCATGCCCGGGTGCCAGATGTCCTTGTTGCCATAACGACCAAGCTTACTCTTGGGAATTCAAAAAGCACTAGACTAAACGCTGTCAGTACCCGCGTGACCCCGTTCTAAGGCTCGTTGTGACCACACCCGTTCCCCAGAAATACGATTCCGCCCCGAAACGTCGCCGTAATACCGGCCCAAAACCCCGGCTTTCGCTGTCGATTTACGGTTTCCTCGTGGCCTGGTTAGTACCAAATATTGTGATGGCTGCGATCGTCGTCATCCTCAATCTTCTGCCAATTTCAGACACGGTCGGCGACCTGACACCGATCCTTACACTGGTAGGACTCTCCGGGCTCGTGCTGGGGCTGCCGTTAGCACTGTTGGCAAACTGGCTGCTGCGTCACCAGCTCAATCAGGCCGTCCACATCATGGCGTACGCAATTATCGGTATGCTCTACGGGCTGACCGTGCTCACCGCTGGTGGCGAAGGGCTAATTCCATTACTGATCCCACTGGTCGGCTTCCCGGCGGCAATTCTGATGGCTCTGGGCCGCTGGGCTGCCAGCTCATTTGCCCATGTCGTTGACCCTGCGGCATCCACGCGGACCGCTGAAGAGTAACAGGTATCGCCGAGCGCTAACTGACACGAAATATGACCTAGCAAACATGCGCTCATTGGCCTAGGCCATATAAGATGATGGCATGTATAACGTTCACGCACCCGCCGTCACCATGACCATCGCGGGGTCCGAGGCCACCGGTGGTGCCGGCGCCCAAGCTGACCTTCGCACCTTTCAAGAACTCGGCACCTATGGCACAGCCGCATTGACCTGCATCGTTGCGTATAATCCGCAGGACAATTGGAACCACCGACTCACACGAATTGCCCCAGAAGTATTGGAGCAGCAGCTGGAAGCCATCCAGGCGAATTTTGCCGGGCAGCTCGACACTGTAAAACTCGGCATGATGGGGTCGGTTGAAACCATCGATGTTGTGGCCAAAGCGCTACAGTCCCAAGAATGGAAAAACATTGTCTTAGACCCGGTTTTGATCTGCAAGGGTCAAGAACCCGGTGAAGCACAAGACACCGATCACGCGCTCAAGACAAAGCTACTTCCGCTGGCAACCGTGACCACCCCGAATCATTTTGAAGCCGAACAGCTCTCGGGTATGACGATCACGAACCTGGCCGAGCTCAAGGACGCCGCACGCAAAATCCATGACGACTCAGGTGTGGCGGTGCTGGCAAAAGGTGGCATTCGATTGTCCGGGCCAGAAGCCGTCGATGTGTTCTATGACGGTTCAGATCTGCAGGTCCTCGGTGTACCAAAGATCGGTAACCATGCGGTATCTGGTGCCGGGTGTTCCCTGGCTGCCGCCGTCGCCGCTGAACTGTCCAAGGGCCGAACGGCTCTCCAAGCGGCTGAACGCGCCAAAGACTTCGTCACGGCCGGTATCAACCAGCGCATTGCCGCTGCGACGCCGTATGACATTATGTGGCAGGGCGGGCTGCGCCCTAAACCACGCCAGGCTGCCTCGCCCGAATAACCCGGCGAACCGCTGTCGCTGGTCCTGGCGCAGTGGATGATCGTGCGGGATTTGCACCAGTACGATCTGCACTCCGTCGGGGTCAGCGATCCAGGCTTCGATGAGTCCCCAGTGTTCTGTTCGGGGCTCGCGCAGCATGGTAACGCCGTGTTGCTCAAGACGCTGATACTCCACCTCAACATCGCGAACCTGCATCCACAGCGAAAGCTGTGGTGCGGACGCTGGTGCTTCAGCCTGGCCAGCAACTTCTAGCAGGCCATTGCCGCAGAAAAACACCATGCCCGGACTCTGGGGCGGTCCAAAGACGCGAAAGATGGCCAGGCCAAGAATGTCGCGATAGAAGGCTTGCGTGCGTTCAAGGTTGTTGGGCCGTAGCAATGTTCGACTGCTGAGAATCTCCATGCGGGTCTCCTATTAGATGAAATCACGTGCAACCGTGGTGTTCCATGTTTTAGCAGCGACCCGGCTGTCGTTTTCGTAGGCGTCGAGCTCAGCATAGATATGGAATGCATCGACGGTCGAGGTCAGTACAGTTTTCGTTCGGGTCTGAATATTCCAGCCCTCGCGTTCAAAACCCATGTGCCAAATGGTTTCACCGCGTACCGAGTTCATATCGCCGTCTGCAAAGGTATAGCGTTCGACTGCCCTGCGCGTCAGGTCCAGGTCAATGTCTTCAAACCGGACCACACCGAGATCTTTGACCACTTCTAATTTGCCGGTCAAGTCTGCAAGGTTGCGACTGATGCTCCAATCGTGCTCATCCGGTTCTATTTGCAAGGTTGTTAGTGGTGGTGCACCCTCTGGCGGTCTGAACGTCGGGGTCAGGGCTGCGTCGTCATCAATCGAAGTGGGTCTGACCGGAAGGACGAGACTACTTGCGCTCGGATCCACCGTGAGCCGGAATTTCTTTGGAGACGGCCACACGACGGGCCAATACGAGGTGGATATCGACAGCCGAATCCGGTGGCCGGCAGGAAACGATTGCGCCAAGCCATTGAGTTGCACCGTCACGGTCTGCTTCTGTCCGCCTTCCAGCGGTTGCGGGTTATCCGCCCCGGCAAAGTGGTTGAGGTTGAGCACCCCATAACTGACTCGTGTTGCCGCATCGTCTGGGGCAACATCAGAAAGACGCACCGCGACCATGGCCACCGGTTGATCGGCTGACAGGCTGAGTTCAACGGTCGGGGCGCCCAATAATTCCAGACGCTCTTCGAGGGGATCACTGTCGAATACCATTGCCCCGCCATCTTCCTCGCGTTGGTCATACGGCATATCCGGCGGCGCATTATACGAGCACCATTTACCCCCGTATTGGCCCAGTGACAGTGGTGATTGGACGGTGAGTTCAGGACTTTTGGGAAACTCGTCGCGTGCTGCTTCTGAGTCGAATATGCGGTGCCGCCCTAAAGGGTAGCGTTGTTCAACGATACGGGAACTTGGCCAGCGCGGCTCCCCGACCCAGCGACCGGGCCGCTGTTCATACGTCGTCGCCGGTGCAACAGAATCTTGCATCCAAATCGACAGCTCTGGGCCGTCCATAGCGCCGTTGTCTTTTTTATCTTTGAGCCAGTGGTCCCACCAATCCACCATTTCTTGGAGAAAGCCAATGGCGGGGCCGGGTTGACCCAGGTGCGGATACTTATGGCTCCATGGCCCGATCAAACCGCGCGTCGGAACATCGAGTCCGCGTAGCAGCCGAAAGACGGCGTTGGAATACCCATCGGCCCAGCCGCTGACGGCAAAGACGGGAACTTCGATGTCGGAGTAGTCCTCGTTGATGGACCCGTGACGCCAATACGCGTCTTTGCGCTGATGCTGCAACCAGGTCTCTAACCAGAGTCCGCTGTGTTCGATCCGGTCTTGCCACATTTCACGCCAGCGTTCCCCCACCAGGTCAGGATCAGGCGGCGAGGCGTTATAGGCAAACATGGTTGAAGCCCACGACAGGTTGTCGGTCAAAAGACAGCCACCCATATAATGCACGTCGTCATAGTAGCGATCATCGGTTGAGCAGACCGTAACCACTGCACCGAGCCCCTGAGGACGACGAGCAGCCACTTGGAGCCCATTAAAGCCACCCCACGAAATGCCCATAATCCCCGTGCGACCATTACACCAGGGCTGTTCGGTCAGCCAGGCGAGTACATCTTCGACGTCATCAAGTTCTTGTTCCAAGTACTCATCGGTCAGGACTCCTTCAGAGTCCCCACTGCCTCGCAGGTCCACACGTAGACATGCATACCCGTGGCCGGCCATATACGGGTGGTGGATTGAATCACGGACAGCGGTCAAGTCACGTTTGCGGTACGGGATCATTTCCAATACTGCCGGCACCGGATCCTCGCCGGCCGAGACGGGTTTCCACAGTCGCGCAGCCAGCCTGGTCCCATCGGTCATCGGAACCCAGAGATGTTCGGTCTCCTCGATTGAGGTCGGCAATGAGGTGACTGTTCGCATCATGCTCCTTCCACATCGTCGGAGATTTCGATTGCTAAAGCTTCACAACATGCATCGTAGATGTCGCGGAGTTGTTGCTCGGTCTCTGCGCCAACAAAAATTTCCGCCAGGGTAAAGCTGTAGCTGTCTTCAGTGTCGGCGTCCGATAGGCGTGCCCCCTCTTCAACCGCAACTTCAATGTCGACATTGCCGTAGCGTTGTTCAAGAGCCTCGATTTCCTCTGCCGTAGGGACCCGACGTACAACACCGTCTTGAAAATGCCGCAGCATCCACTTGGCGGCGATCGCGTGCTCGCCCTGTCGTCTTGGCATATGCGGTTTACGCCCCAGCGCTAGGTCAAGCATGACGGCGTGATTGGGCTGACCATCCACCCAGTGGAACATTTGCGCATGTGACTGCGAATGGCGGGTGTTGATCTCGAGTAGTCTGAGCCGCTGAACGGGGGCGTCCCAAAAATATTCAATATTGAAGGTGCTGTTGGTCAGGCCCACCGCCGAAATAACGCGCCGACTGACGTCGTGAATATATTGTTGCACCGGTTCGGGCAGGGTCGATGGGTACTGGTATTTCAGAAAACTTGGAGCATTATCGTAATTAAAAGAGTCGATCAATCCTATAATTTCGACCTCATCGCCCCAAGAATACCCTTCTAGAGTGTATTGCTGGCCTTGTGCCGCTTCCTCGACCATGTATGCGCCACCCGGAATATCGGCAATCGCTTCGGGCAGGTCCAGCATTTCCAAAACGTCATCGAAGGCACCGCCGATGCGTTCTGTTGCGTCGCGTTCCTCGGCAAGCGCTTCTAACAGTTCAGTCTCATCATCCACTCGGTGGGCGCCCTCGGATGAGAAGGACTTTATTGGCTTGAGCCATGCCGGGTACGTCATATGCTGCGGGAGCTTGGCCGAGGGATCATGGACATCGATGAGGTCAAAACCCGGGTACTCGTCAATGACCTTTTGCTGTTCAAGCCGGCTCCAATATTTATGTTCACACCGTACAACGCTGACCAGTGGCTTTGATGGGAGCCCATAGCGGTCGCAGAGAATGGGAACCATCATAGAAACCGGGAAATCCCAGTACCCAACGATGGCGTCAATTGTGCCATCGAATGCATCGAGTTGCTCTTGTGCTCGGGCAAGTAGATCAGCAAGGGAGATGACGCCGCTTTGGAGATCTTCTAGCGACAGAATTCCGTGAAAAGTATATTGATCGGCTTCTGGAAGAGTGACTAATTCGTTGTAGCCAGGCTCATCCAACCCGAGGACAAATATGTTCTGCGTCATGCACTGCGCCTCCTGGTTGCCGTGATGGTTCAGGGGCCACCTTGGCTTGTGAGCTCAAACCTAACACACAGCTCGAGACGCAGGAAGGGCGGAGTTTCATTGCAAAATTCGTCGTGACATTCAGGGGGTAGCTGCCTCTGCAGCGCCACCGAGTTCTGCAGACGAGTTTTCCTGCTCGACACTCTGTGTGGCTTCAGCCGGAGCCGGCTGCGATTCATCCTCGGGCTCAGCTGCGGCTGGTTCGCCGGAAGGTTCCGGAGTCGGTTCTGCTGCAGCGGCATCTTGCTGCGTCTCTTGTTCTTCGGCGTCGTCTTGTTGTTGCTCCTGTTGCTGCTCATCGGATTGATCTTCGTCTGGAGCAGGAGCATCTGGTGACGGTGAGTTCTCAAGTGTCGTGGCTTCTTGGAGATCAGCACGCTTGTCTTGCGCATCTTCGACGAGTTGACGTATCTCTTCGAGGTCACCTTCAAGGGTTGAGATGTACTCTTCTTTCGCGTCGCCCCAGGCAAGGGCTGCAACCGAGTCATCATTTTCGGTGTCGGGGATTGCCGTCAGCACGGAGACAGCCTCTTGAGCACCCGCACGGAGATTATTGAGTTCACCAATGTATTTCGTCAGTTCAGTTACATCGTTGGCCTGAGGAGTCGGTGGCAGCTCATTAAGCTGTTCTAACACAGGCTCAACATAGGATGGCAGGGTGCAATCTGCATCCTTTGAAAAAATACCGCGCTCAGCATCCCTGGCTTGTTGCTGTGCTTCCTGCAGTTCCTCTAATTTTTCTGGATCGTCAACCGAGGCAGGGTCCACTACCGCATAACCCGATTTCACCATTTCTAAACCGAGATCGTTCCCGGCGTGATAAATGCCAGCCCACAACTCACCGTTCGGAGCATTCGCATACGCTTCGATCTCAACATCTAGTGACGTCCCCTCGCCAGCTAGACCCTGCAGGTGCTCTGTAGCCTGCTGGGCCATGCATGTATCGAGTGTCTCAGGAACGTCTTCTTCTTTTGGCAATGGTGCTCGAACATCCTGAAAGCGAATCACATCCAGACCGGTTGTACGGTTAACTTCCATGGATTGACCGGTCAACACCGAACTGACGACCACCGGGTCGTCTCCCCGGGTCATGGCTTTTACCACTGAGGTAACGGTTAGCGCCAGCATGACGACGGCAACCACCACGAAGGTAATCATGACTGGTGTAGTCAGGCGACTCGTGCGCCGAGTAGACGGTTTTGGCATAACTTTTCTTGCTACATAGGAAACAGAGGGTGAGCCAACAAGACGCTGGCTCCAACAGATTCTACAGTGGACAGTGTTCGTGTCCTAGTTTGCCGTATGTATTGGCATTGAACAGCATAAAATCGCAAGTAAAAAGCGTGTTTGAAAATAAATGCGTGCGCTCCACCGCGCGGGAATAGCTGACAAGCTCACAGTGAGTTTCTAAGCTGGAAGAGTCCGCTGCACGACGGTAGAAAGAAGTTTGTTGTGACTATTCAACCTAGATTAGAACGTACTATTGCAGCTGAGCAGCAGGCGATACATAACTCGTCGAGTCAAGAGCCTGCTAAAAAGCTACCGGCTAGTGCTGTCGGGTACGCGTTGAAACGTGCAGTACAGAAATTCTCGTTGGATAAGGGAACTGACCGGGCCGCTATCCTCACGTATTTCGCGGTACTGTCCTTAGCTCCAACACTGCTTGCTGTCTTCTCGATCCTCACCCTGGTCTTGGCCTCTGCCGCAGGCGCCGTGGAAAACTTCACGCAAGATTTAGTCGAGCAGACTGTTCCGGCAGAATATCAAGACATGGCGTTGAACCTCGTCAACACGATGACTGAGTCAGCATCCGGCGGCGTGATCGCCCTGATCGTCGGTATTCTTGTCGCACTGTGGTCTGCTTCAGCCTATGTAAAGGCCTTCACCCGCAACATGAACCATATCTACGGTGTTGTCGAGGGGCGCCCCTTCGTGCGATTGACGCTGAGCATGTTGCTGACCACTTTGATTGTTGTTGTCATTGTGGTTGCCGTCTTGCTCTCACTAGCGTTGAATACCACGATCATCGATGCGGTGTTTGCACCTATTGCTCAAGCTATGGACGCACAAAGCGCACTGGACACGATGACCGAAACTTTCTTACCGATCTGGGCATGGGTGAAGTACCCGGTGGTCCTCATTCTGGTTATGCTGCTAACCGGGGTGCTCTACCACTTCACAGGCAACGTTGAACGTCGCTTCCGACTCTTCTCCGCGGGCTCGATTTTCGCGGTTGTGGGCATCATCGTGGCGGGAATTGCCATGATCATCTACCTGACCTATTTCGCTTCGTACTCCTCATACGGTGCGATCGGTACGGTTATGGCTATTCTGTTCGTCATCTGGGTGTTCAACATCGTGCTGTTCTTAGGCGCGGAAATCGATGTAGAAATCCTTCGGGCCCGCCAACTCGTTGCAGGAATCCCTGCGGAGGAAGCCCTCCAAATGCGTCCCCGTTCGGTAGCCACGGTGGAGAAGCAAGCTGAGAAGAATCAGAAGACAATCGAAGGCGGCAAGGTGCTTCGGCGCACCTATTCCGTGTTCAATGGACAAGACACAGACCAAGCATGATGCTGAAGTTACCCGCCTCGTCTTGCGACTAGACAAAGATGCCGCCCCGAAGATCTTCGGGGCGGCATCTTTGTCTGGAGAAAATTATTTCTTGTCTTTGCCACGATCTAGGCCAAGACGGGTCAGTGGAACACCGTCAATGGCACCATCAATGGTTTTTTCTGCTTCTTCATGATCGACATCCAGTACAAGAGCAACCTCAGACACGACCATGTCTTTGGCTTCCTGATACAGGTTGCGCTCCGCCATGGAGAGGTCTTTTTCTTGCTGACGACGGTAGAGGTCACGGGCCACTTCTGCCACGTTGTCTAGGTCACCGGTGGCCAGTTTCTCACGCAGGGCCTTCAAGCGACGCGACCACTGCTTCTCTAATTTGTCACCAGTTTTTGCCAACAGTGACATGAGTTTCCGCAGTCGGGTGTGGCTGGCCAAGTCACGGACACCAATTTCAGACAGGCTGTCTTCGGGAACGGCGATCTGCAGGCGCTGATCTTCTACTTCCAGCACCACGTACTCGACGTCTTCACCTTTGACCTTCCTGGTTTTACGCTCAACGACCTCTGCAGGACCGTGCTGAGGGTGAACTACAAATTTACCAAGGGTCAGACGCATGTGCGGTGGGCACCTTTCGTTCGGCAGGGTGACAAGCTGTGGGTATTCAGAACGGAAAAAGACACAGCTGTCGCAAACAGTCTAGCTATATAACTCTAACAGCGGCATGTTAGATCAGCCAAGCTGTCGTTTCGAAAGTTGGCCTAGCGGCTGAATTGTTCTTGCGCAGCCAAGAATTCATAAACCGCGACGTCGTCCACACCGGGGAAAGCACCGGGCGGCATTGCTGCCAGCATGTGCGCGTTTGTACGCGCTGCCGGCCAGGCGTTGCCACCCCACTGCGCTTCGAGTTCGGCGGAAGGGGTTCGGCAACACGTTGGGTCCGGACAATTGGAGCTGGAACGCTCAGCAGTGTCCGCCCCACGGAACCACCGTGCATGATCAAACGGGATCCCCACCGATAAAGAGAACAACGCCGACTGCGACGGTTCGACCACTGCAGTACACCAATACGTACCCACCGTTGTGTCGGTGTACTGATTAAAGGGGCGGAACCGATCGCTGGTGCCAAACACTTCCCGGCATGTCCAATATCTGCAGGCTGCCTGCCCCTCGATGGCACCGATGGAGTCCACTGGAAAGTTCACGCCGTCGTTCTCATAGGCTTTATGCAAGACACCAGATTCGTGGACTTTCTGAAAGTGACACTCGATTTCCAGATGATGAGTTGCCAGATTCGTGAAGCGGTGAGCAGCTGCCTCATAGGACACCGAATATGCATCTCGGATATCTTCAATGGCAATATCTCGGTCCTTTTTTCGCTGTTTCAGTTGTTTGACCAGGGACTTTTCTGGCATCATCAGCGCAGCGGTGACATAGTTCGTTGAAACGCGCTGCCGCAAGAAGTCCTTATAGTCCACTGGTTCACCATGCCCTAGAACATAGGAAACCAATGCCTGCAACGCAACCGACCGAGGATCGTGATCAGGATTTCGAGCATCCGCTAGGAAAATGACGCGATTCTTCAGGTCCGTCACGGAGCGCGTCGAGTGCGGCAACGACGAAACGAATCTTAATTCAAAATTCAGGTGATCAGCAATATCTGCGATGGCGTGATACGACAGCGGGCCTTCATCATGGCCGACCGCAGACAAGAGCTCATGAGCCTGCTTCTCAAGATCCGCATAATAGTTATTGCGTTCGCGCTGCTCTTTTCGCATGGAGACATTTGCTCGACGAGCTTCTTCCGGGGTTGCCGCTTGCTCTGCAGACTGTCGACGCAACTCACGGGTTAGCCCATCAATCGCCTCTAACACCGGCGTAGGCATTCCAGAAGAAACGCGAAGCTCAGGTAGTCCCATCGCCTGCCAATGACGAGTACGCTGTGCCTTTTCTACCGAGATTTCCAATGCCGCCCGTGCAGAAGGCGCTTCGGGCTGGAGCAAGTCAGCTACATCTACGCCGAGAATGTCAGCCCCTCGGGTCAAGAGCGAGACCTTGGGCTCTCGCTTCCCATTTTCAATCATCGACAAGTGCGATGCCGTGGCACCCACCTGATCAGCAAGCTGCCCCAATGTCATATTTACAGCCACGCGGAAATGACGGAGCCTGTGGCCAAGGATCACCGGATCAATCTTGGACGGTGACACCGATTCGGAAACGTAAGGATGGTCTTGCGACTCTGGATTTGTGGTTGAAGCCATAAAGGCAGTGTAGTCAAAAACTTCAATTCTTCACAGAGTGGGCCGCAAATCAGCCAGCTCTTCGACGAGAAGAAGCTCAAAAACCACGAATATTCGACACGCCAACACAAACGCTCCAAAAGTTTTTCTGTCGCTTTTATTGCTGACTTTACCAAATTTCGTCGAATACAACCTATATCACTAGAATTCTTGCTGTTAAATTTCGTCATTGTTTCCTGCTCTATGCACCGCATCGCCGAGCAAAGCGTAATGCTCTCGAAAATTAGGCAGAAATTTTGAGTGGGAAATTTTGCGGAATATTTTCATGCGATTCATCTATTGCCACGTTGCAATCCAGGGCAGAGTAGTTCCTACAGCGATCGCAACGGTCACCACCGCTGCAATCCACACCACATAGAACAACCAAATTTTCGGTAGGTCCGAATTCGTAAATACCGATTGAACTGTGATGTAGGGAGAAACATGGAACAGGCAATTCAAGCAGCAGCAGATCAGCTCCAGCAGGACTGGAATAACAACCCTCGCTGGTCGGGTATCACCCGTGACTACAGCGCAGAAGAAGTCGTTCGTCTGCGTGGTCGTGTCCAAGAGGAGCACACCCTGGCCCGCCGCGGTGCAGAAAAGCTCTGGTACCAGCTCACCGCTGAACACCAGACGGGCGAATTTACCAATGCGCTGGGAGCCATGACCGGTGGCCAAGCCGTGCAACAAGTCAAAGCTGGCTTACGTGCGATTTATCTGTCCGGTTGGCAAGTTGCCGCGGATGCAAACCTCGCCGGTCATACCTACCCGGATCAGTCCCTGTACCCGGCAAACTCCGTCCCGCAGGTAGTCCGCCGTATCAATAACGCTCTGATGCGCGCCGACCAGATCGAATGGGCCGAAGGTATCCAATCCGTGGAAGACTATTTGGTACCCATTATTGCCGATGCCGAAGCCGGCTTCGGTGGCCCGCTAAACGCCTACGAATTGATGAAATCAATGATCGGCGCCGGTGCGGCAGGCGTCCACTGGGAAGATCAGGTTGCCTCGGAAAAGAAATGCGGCCACCTCGGCGGCAAAGTCCTGATCCCAACTTCCCACCACATTCGCACGCTCAATGCTGCACGCCTTGCCGCAGACGTTGCCGGCACACCATCACTCATCGTTGCACGAACCGATGCTGAGGCAGCCACACTCCTGCAATCCGATATTGACGAACGTGACCACAAGTTCTTGACCGGCGAGCGCTCTTCCGAAGGTTTCTACTACATCAAGAATGGCTTGGAACCATCGATTGCCCGCGCCAAAGCATATGCTCCGTATTCCGATCTGTTGTGGATGGAAACTTCCACACCGGATCTCGATGTTGCGCGCCAGTTCGCTGAAGCTGTCAAAGCTGAGTTCCCAGAGCAGATGCTGGCCTACAACTGCTCACCATCATTCAACTGGAGAGCCAACCTGGATGACGCCACCATCGCAAAATTCCAGCGGGAGCTGGCTGCTATGGGCTACACCTTCCAGTTCATCACCTTGGCGGGCTTCCACTCGTTGAACTACTCGATGTTCAACTTGGCTAAGGGCTACGCCGATCGTCAGATGTCAGCCTTTGTTGAACTGCAAGAGGCCGAGTTCGCTGCGGAGAAGGATGGCTTTACGGCTACCCGTCACCAGCGCGAAGTGGGCACCAGCTATTTCGACCGCATCTCAACCACAGTCAACCCAGAATCTTCCACCACCGCTTGGGCCAACTCGACCGAAGCACAGCAATTCTAGTTTGAACTGCTACACCAGATAGGAGCACCCGCCATGGCATCATCAACTATCCAGCACACAACGCCTGAAGGCACCACGGTGACCGTGTTCGGTGAACTCGATGCACGGCAGCGTGAAGTTCTCACCGAAGAAGCCCTAAACTTTTTGGGCTACCTGCACACCAAACAAAACACCAAGCGTCTCGATCTTCTTGCAGCACGTCAGGACGCTCGGGCTCGGGTTGCAGCCGGCGAGCAACTAGACTTTGAAAAGTCCACCCGCACGATCCGTGAAGATGATTCATGGCGGGTCGCTCCCCTGGCCCCCGGCCTAAAAGACCGGCGCGTAGAAATTACCGGGCCGGTGGACCGAAAGATGACCATTAACGCTTTGAATTCAGGGGCCAAAGGCTGGCTGGCAGACTTTGAAGATGCGTCATCACCATACTGGTCCAACATGATCAACGGTCAGGTCAATTTATACGACGCGATTCGACAGAATATTGATTTTACTTCTGAGCAGGGCAAAGCCTACCGCTTGAAGAAACCAGCACTAGCCCAAATGCCCACCATCAATGTTCGCCCCCGAGGTCTGCACCTGGATGAATCTCATATCGAAGTCAACGGCGAACCACTTTCCGGTTCACTGATGGATTTTGGACTGTACTTTTTCCATAACGCCGAGAAGCTTGTTGAGCTCGGTCGAGGCCCGTACTACTACCTGCCAAAATTGGAGCATCATCTCGAAGCACGCTGGTGGAACTGTGTATTCAATAAGGCGCAGGACTACCTGGGCATCCCACAGGGCACCATCCGTGCAACGGTGCTGATTGAAACAATCACCGCAGCATTCCAAATGGAAGAGATCTTGTACCAGCTTCGCGATCACGCAGCCGGTTTGAACGCCGGTCGTTGGGACTACATCTTCTCGATCATCAAAACCTACCGCGACTCCGGGGCAGAATACGTGCTGCCAGATCGTGCCGAGGTTTCCATGACCCAACCCATGATGCGTGCTTACACCGATCTACTGGTCCACACCTGTCACAAGCGCGGGGCGTCCGCGATCGGTGGCATGGCCGCATTCATTCCAGAATCCGCTCATCCGGAACGCACAAAAGAAGCGCTACGGAAAGTTCGTGAAGACAAGACTCGAGAAGCCAACGACGGTTTCGATGGCTCATGGGTTGCACACCCCGGACTGGTTCCAACCTGTATGGGAGTATTTGACGAACTGCTCCTGGACGCGCCGCACCAGATCCGAACGAATAAACGACAAGACGTCGCACCTTCGGCGAGCGCGCTCATCAACGTGCAGGCCACCACCGGTTCGATCACCGAAGCTGGCTTAGACACCAATATTGAAGTCGGTATCCGCTACATGGATGCTTGGCTCAACGGTTCAGGGGCGGCAGCGATCAATGGGTTGATGGAAGATGCTGCAACCGCAGAAATCTCGCGCTCACAGATCTGGCAGTGGATCAATGCCGGGTCCGAAGCTGATCGTGATGATGGCTTCACGAAAGTGATCACGACCGAGTGGGTAGATCAGAAGATCGAAGAGGTCTTTGCCACGCTTACCCGGTATGAAGGTGATCGTCTAGATCACGCAAAAGAGTTGTTTGCCGAGTCCGCACTGTCAGAAGATTTTGAGGACTTCCTGACATTGCCCGCCTACGACCGATACCTTTCCGCCAACGCGAAAGTTGGCGCCTAACACTTCCTCTTGTGCTCACAGTTCGTGGGGTCTCACCGGTAACACGGTGAGACCCCACAACACTTTCAAGCCTTTTCGTTGTCTACGCCCTCCGACGGCGCACTCGCCAAGTCAAAGTGATGCTCAAGAAGGTCATAGCGACGACGGTAAGCCAGATGCCTGCTGTACCAAACTGCAGATAGCTCCAGCCACCGATCAGCGATCCAATGGCAATCGCAGCCCACAGCAGCAGGTATCGCAAGAACCAGATAGACGGAGGACCGCAATGCGATGGCCGAGGCAAGAGCCTGACCCATCTTCACTAGCGTGCCAGTCATATACGTAAGCCCAACCGTGACTTCACCACGCCGAGTGAAAGTACCGTTAATTGCACCGGTTGCCGCAGCCACAATGAACGGTGCCACCCTATCCACTGCAGGAATCACAGCGGTGATACCACCTAGCAGCATCAGTGCATAGGCCACCCACACTGCCGAGCCGTGTGGCGTTACCTGGTCGGTTAGCAAAGACTCTGCAGACGGGTGGAAACGTTTGGGTCCGAAACGCACGGCAAAAGATGACAACATGACGCCGATAATGAATGCCACGATCAATGATGACGCGGCTACCCATGCCAGATAGTTTCCCTGTGACAACTCGGCTGCAGCACGGGTCGAGTTCCCAGACATGAACGATACAAAATATCCACCCAGATGAATAAAGAACAGGCCGTCTACGAACCCTGCGTTAGCAGTCAGTCCTACTGCTAGCAGGTGCTGCCGCGTCGAAAGCGAAGCCGCCAAAAATATCCTTTCTCGATATAACCAACGTTTCCATTATGGTCGACTCCTCCGCCATAATGCGCGTTGTTCGTGGATAACAGATATGGGCCTTTCTGTCTTTCGCATACTAAAAAACCGCTGGCCTCCACTTTGTGAGCGGAGGCCAGCGGCTGTTAGCAAGTTGAGGTTTGACTAGTTGGTCAGACCATCAACGTATTCTTGGTTCTCTGAGACCCATTCCTCAACGATTGGACGGTAGTCGTCCGTGTCTGGGTTCTCATTGAACATCACATTTTCCAGCGAGTACAACGTATCTGAATCCATTTCGAAGTCTTCTAGCCAGCCAACAACGTCGGCATTGGCTTCATCTTCGGCCCATTCGGTATTCGCATAGGTGTGAATGCTTTCGGTGCCACCAAGCGCGCCTTCTGGGTCTTCAAGATCCTTGATGGGGTAGGCATCGTAAGCCCAGTGTGGACGCCACAGCGTCACGACAATGTTATCGCCGGCCTCAGTGGCTGTTTCCAGTTCCTGCAACATAGCTGGCGTACTGGAAGTGGTGTAGTCCATATCTTCCAGACCATAGGTTGGGATAACTTCTGACTCTGTGGTCTGTGTAAGGCCCGCACCCGGATCGATACCAACGATTTCGTTGTTGAACTCATCAGCGTTTTCTGCAAGCTCATCGAGCGAGTCAATTGGGGCGTCTTCGTTCACCGCAAGGTGCAATGAAGATTCATCGTTCCACACACCGAGGTCAGTGATATCCTCACTGTACTCTTCAACGTAATCAGCGTGAGTGACGGGCAACCAGGTATCGAGCGTGAAGTTGTAGTCGTTGGTCGCTACGCCCGAATACACCGGAGCTGGGTCCGCGTATTCGAGAGTAACTTCGTAGCCTTCTTCTTCGAGAATATAAGCCCACAGCTCTGACGCTGCGACGCCTTCTTCCCAACCATTGAACACGCCGATGGTAATTTCGCCACCGTCGCCTCCAGCAGCCTCACCGTTGCCGCCCTCGTCCGAGTCGCCACAAGCGGTCAGTGCTAGAGCGGCTACAGATAAAGCTGCTGCCGATTTAAAGAAACGTGATTTCACGGTTAACATCTTCCCTTCGATATTCATATGTGAGTATGAGAAAATTTATTGAATTATGTAGGTATCCGCAGGTTAGGTCTTCGCTTGAATCGAGGTAAGCCTGTCGAGGTACATCGCCAGGATGACGACAGCCAGACCGGATTCGAAACCAAGACCTGCGTTAATGCGGTTCAGCGACGCAACAACTTCGCCACCGAGGCCTCCAGCGCCGACCATACCGGCGATAACGACCATGGACAGGGAGAGCATGATGACCTGGTTTACACCGGCCATGATGGTTGGCATGGCCAGAGGCAATTGAATCTGGCGCAGAATCTTGCCCGGGGTTGAACCAAAGGCTTTACCAGCTTCCACAACCTCAGAGTCAACGCCGCGAATACCCAGTTCGGTAAAGCGCACGCCTGGAGCCATTGCGAAAATGACGGTAGCAACCATGCCGGGTACGACACCGACACGGAAAATAACCAGCGCAGGAATGAGATAAACCATTGGCGGCATGGTCTGCATGAAGTCCATAATGGGCCGCAATATCTTCGACGCAGTGTAGGACTTAGCACCCAGAATGCCCAACGGAATTGCAATAATGACGGCAATCAGCGTAGCGATAGTCACAAGGGATAGCGTCGACATGGCGTTTTCCCATTGATTCACGCCAACGATTAAGACGAATCCTATGACCGTGCCCAACGCAAGTTGCCAACTGCGCAACCACCAGCCGAGGCCAGCGAGCACTATGGTGATGATCCACCATTCTGGTGTCATCAAGACCCACAGCAAGAGCTCGTATAGGTCTTCTAAAAAGTTACGAATGACGGTGAAGAAGCCGCCAAGAGTGGCCAATAGCCAATCGAGGATGACTTCGATCCAGTCACCTAATGGAATGCGTGGTACTGGAATTTCCATTTATTTTGCCTCCCCTGCGCCATCGACGACGGTGGATTCTTGTGGTGTGAGTGCTTCGAGGAGCGACGCGAGTCGAATGTAGCCGACACGGTCTCTACCGTTTGCACTGTCAACTGCCACGGGTCCCTGGGCTTCGAGTACCACGGGAACAATTTGCTGAATCGTCGCGTCAGATTTAACCGACAAAGATTTTCGCGCGAACGATGCACGGTCTTCTTCCGAAAGTTCGTGTTCCGGAACCATGACGCTTTCTGCGGTCAAGACCCGAGCGCGGTCAACGTCCGAGGTGAAAGAAGCAACGTAGTCATCAGCAGGTTCCGACAAAATCTGTTCGGGCGTTCCAATCTGTACGATTTCGCCGTCTTTCATGACAGCGATACGGTCACCCAAGAACATCGCTTCGTTAAGGTCGTGGGTAATGAAGATAATCGTTCGTCCGAGTCGGCCCTGAATTTGCTTCAGTTCCTCCTGCATTTCACGGCGGATGAGAGGGTCCAACGCGGAGAACGCTTCGTCCATCAGCATCACGTCGGTGTCTGCGGCCAGTGCACGAGCAAGCCCCACCCGCTGCCGCATGCCACCTGACAGTTCGGACGGATAGGAATTTTCCCACCCTTTGAGACCAACTGCGGCCAACACCTCTCGCGCTTTTTCGTAGCGCTCTTGTTTCTCTACGCCCTGAGTTTCTAAACTGTATGCGGCGTTTTCAAGGTTGGTCCAGTGTGGGAACAATGCGAAGTGCTGAAACACCATGGAGATATGTTCCGAACGTAATGCGCGAAGTTCTTTCGGAGAAAGCTTTGCTAAGTCTTGCCCTCTCACCTCGACGGTCCCAGTGGTTGCTGGCTGGAGTGCATTCAACGTACGAATCAGGGTTGATTTCCCTGATCCCGACAGTCCCATTACAACGAAGATCTCTCCGGGGTAGACGTCGAAAGTTGCATCGATAACCGCTGCAGTACCTTCTTTTTCTACGTCTTGTCGGGTGGCACCCGCCTGCATCCTCTCAGCAATAGCTTTGGGACGTCGACCAAAGATCTTATAGACATTCTCAACCCGCACAACGGGTCGGCCTGTGTTTGGTTCGCTCATGGTGCTTTGACCCACCGCTAGTAAGTAGCGGGTGAGCTCCTCCTTACGTCCTTTTATACAACTTGCTAACAAAAATAAATATAGGTCGCGCTCAACTCACCGCCCCCGGATCGCAGGGCGACAAGAAATAAACGCAACCTCTAGATTTATAACGCTAACAAGATTGGCAGAACAATTACAGACTCCACTCAGACTGTTATCAGGTAGTTACTATGTAAATTGACAAGCACCAAAATGTTATGCATGAACTGAAACACAAGATTACACTAGCGTGTCTTGGGCCACAATGCAGTGAGCGTTTTTGTGCAGACCTGTTGATTAGCGTCGGTATTTGCGTCCCCTACAGGGCGACACGAGCATCACGTGCAACATCTTTCTCATCCCCGCCCACATTCAGGTCCCGGCAAACAAGAGTCTGGATGCAATAGAAGACTTCGCTTACAGCAGAGAAGCCCGGGGAAGTTCGATCAGTAACAACCCTGACATCGGCGATATCCAACAAAACATCCTCGATATCTACATGACTTCCAGTCGCAAACAACCGTCCGGTGCCTTTTCTCCACCAGGTTAGGGACGGCTCACCTTGCTAGTAATCGGCATCACAGTAGGGAACCATGGGCGGTATGGGACAGAATGCTAGAACAGAAAAACATCCGATGTTGAATCCCGTCGTCCTGCTCGTCATGGCTGGGCTCTTACTTGGGATTATATTTTTCTTTGCCAATCTGACTACACCACTGGCCATCGTAGCGTTCATCGTTATCGGTGTCACTGTTCTTCTCACCGCCATTGATATGTTCAGTCAGCTCAAGGCTGGTCATTGGGGTATAGATATTTTGGCAGTTGTCGCGATGATCGCCACGCTCGCCGTTGAAGAGTATCTTGCAGGTTTGATTATTGCGCTGATGCTTACCGGTGGAGAGGCCCTTGAAGAAATGGCCGCTGGCCGTGCATCGAGCCAATTAGATTCACTCATCAATAGAAAACCAACGTTCGCGCATATGCTGGATGGAGACGGTGTAACGGTTCATCGAATTCGTATCAACGAGGTAAAAATCGGCGATACCCTGGTGGTGCGAGGCTCGGAAGTTGTTCCAGTTGATGGTCAGCTGCGCTCCAATCATGCATCGCTCGATGAGTCGTCGGTGACAGGTGAATCCCTCCCGGTGACAAAGCAAACGGGAGACGACATTATCTCCGGTACTGTCAACAGCACGGAGACGCTTCAGATGCGCGCGACGTCAACTGCGGCAGATTCGCACTACTCAAAAATCGTCCAGATCGTCGAGGAAGCGGTCCACTCTCGCGCTCCAATGGTGCGGCTAGCAGATCGCTACGCTGTGCCGTTCACCATCATCTCGCTGATAATTGCTGGGGTGGCATGGTGGTATTCGGGAGACCCGGTGCGATTTGCCGAGGTTTTGGTCGTCGCGACGCCCTGCCCCCTTCTGATCGGTGCCCCAGTTTCCTTTATGGGCGGCATGTCGTCAGCAGCGCGGGCCAATGTCATCGTCAAAGACGCCGGTACACTGGAGCGCCTGGCGAATGTGAAGTCTGCTGCTTTTGATAAAACCGGCACCTTGACACGCGGTGCACCGACTGTAGCTCGTATAGAACCCGTTAACGGTTCTGTACGGGACACCTTGCAACTCGCAGCCTCTGCCGAGCAATACTCAGTCCATGTGTATGCCGAACCCATCATCAGTTATGCACGCAGCCAACAGCTCGATTTCGTAGCGGTTACCGAGGCAGAAGAGGTTGCCACGAACGGTGTTGCAGCAACGACCGGCGCAGGCGATGAATTGCGCGTTGGTAAATCAGCCTTTATCGCAGAGGTGGTCCCAGAATTTTCGGAACTGGAACTTCATGCGGGTGAGACAGCTGTCTATGTCTCGCGCGCACACCAGCTCATTGGCATTATCATTTTGGCTGACCCACTCCGAGCAACCTCAAAAGCCACTTTGGAGTGGCTGTCGGAACACGGTGTGGAGGACATGGTCATGGTCACCGGAAGGGCACTGCTCAAGCCATTGCAAAAGAGCTGGATTTTGCACCAGACCAGGTCTACGCCTCGATGACACCATCGGACAAGGTCAAAATCGTTCAGCAACTGCCAGCTCCGACACTCATGGTTGGTGACGGCATCAATGACGCGCCAATTTTGGCGACAGCTGACGTCGGCATTGCCATGGGTGCCCGGGGCGCCACAGCAGCATCAGAATCAGCCGACGCCGTCATCACTTCCGAAAATTTCTCTCGGCTGGCCGACGTTGTGCATATTTCGAAACGCACGGCTAATATCGCGATGCAGTCCATCTGGTTTGGTATAGCAGTTTCTCTCGGACTGATGTCCATTGCTGCGTTTGGGTATTTACCGGCAACCATTGGTGCGCTACTCCAGGAAGTTGTCGACGTCGTCGCGATTATGATTGCCCTACGTGCCCTGCGCCTGCATCGCAAGCTGCCATCCACGACGTTGAACGAACCCGTAGGGGAACTCCAAACGCAGGCCGTGTCGTAACGGGGCCACGCCATCGCCGGGTTACTCTTAGCCCGCGCAGGAGTGGAAGTGACCGTGTTGGAAAAACACGGCGATTTTCTTCGCGGTTTTCGCGGTGACACAGTTCATCCCCCACACAAAAATTCGCGGAGTCACAGCGCATCGCAAGGACGGTCAGACTGTGCGTCCTATAGATATTGGCGGGCTCAAGATGAAGTACCCCTACGTGGCAATCGCCCCCGCAGTGGGACTTTTTGAAACTGCTGGCGGAAGGCACAGGCCTCATCTATCAAAACCACAAGGTTTTGGGGGTCGAGTACGTTGCTGCTGGAACCAAGCAAAAACTCTTCTTTGTCATCCCGCGAGCACGATACGCACAAATCGCAAACATCATTCCAAAGGGTTCCGACAGGCGTCTCCGGGAGGCAGGCTCGCCACAGTTGCGCTCTGCGATTTCGCGAGCAGTGCCAGCAACTAGACAATCCGACAAAGAGTTCACGTGGGATGATGTCAAATGCTTAGATATAAGAATGAACCGACTCACTAGATGACATCGAGATGGCTTACTGTGCATCGGCGATGCTGCGCATGCGATGTCTCCGCTCGGTGGAGTTGGTGTCAACCTAGCAGTCCGGGACGGTGTTGCCGCAGCACGGATACTTGCAGAACCCTTGCTTTCCGGAAGTCTTTCCACATCCGAACTTGCTGCCGTTCAACCCTGTCGTGAACCTCCTGCGATATTTATGCAACGGCTGCAAAGACTGTTGCACCGGACCATCGGAACTCTGGTGGTGTGGGGAAGAGGTTGGAGGCTTCAGGACCAATGCGCTTTGTGCTGGAGAAATTCCCAAGCGTAGGTAAAATTCCTGCCAGACTGCTATTTTCTGGACGGACACCCGAACACGCTCCAGATTTTGCACGCCCAGAACCCAGCTCACACGGACACTATCGCAAAAACCCCGAGAACACGCGGTTCTCGGGGTTAGTCTGCGGAGGATAGGGGATTTGAACCCCTGAGGGCTTTCACCCAACACGCGTTCCAGGCGTGCGCACTAGGCCGCTATGCGAATCCTCCTCAGAGCTTTGCAAAATAAGCACCTTGCAAAGACCAGATTTTAGCATAGCCCATCCGCTGTTGAATAAGCAAAATGGGAGGGCTGCTGCTAGTCGCAACCGTCGACACCACAGGCCTCGCCCTCGGCGCCCAAGGTTTGCAGTGGTGTCGGATTCAGCTCATCCCAAACCTGCTGTAGTGCTGCGCTAAACACCTCAACGGATTGTGCACCCGGGAGCGCATATTTTTCAGCCAGAACATAGGTTGGCACCGCAGAGACACCGAATGCTTGGGCTTGCTCGACGTCGGCCTGGGCTTCGGCGTTAAATTCATCGGAGGTCAGGACTTCTCGAACTCGGTCCTCGTCAAGCCCCACGGAGATGGCTACCTGGACCAGTTGGTCATGGTCGGACAGGTCAAGACCGTGGCTAAAGTGCCCTGCGAGTAGTTCACGCTTAAGCTTAGGCATGATTTTCGGTTCGTCACCTGAAGTCTGGCGGTCCAGAGTTTTTGCCAAATGGAGCAAACGGTGAGCCGTCCAAGAGTTCGCAACAACGACCTCGTCCATCTGAAAATCAAGACCTGCTTCTTTGCCGTGCGAAGCGACGGTCTCTAACATTTGATGAACCTGATTCGAAGGCATGCCTTTCGTCTCAGCGAGATACTGGACTTCACTGCGGGGGTCGCGCTCAGGCAGGGTCGGATCTAGCTGGAAGGTGCGGTAGTACACGTCAACCGAATCTCTGTTGGGGAAGTCAGCGAGCGCTTTCTCGAAACGAGTGAGCCCGATGTAGCACCACGGGCAGGCGATGTCAGACCAGATATCAATTCTCATAATTGTTACTCTGGCAGGCACGAAAGCAGGGTGGCAAGACTGTTTCCCACGAGCGTGGAACAGCTACTGTAGATCACCGCGAGTGAACGAGTTGTCTCAAATTCGCTCTTTGACCACAAATTGGTAATATGGACCCCGGCCCCTCACGCGGTGCCATCTTACTCAACTCCCCCAGGGCAGGAATGCAGCAAGGGTCGGTAGGCTCTGACAGGTGCGTGAGGGGTTCTTAGGTTAACGCTCAAGACGCGACCGGCTAGTGCTACTGCACGGCGAAACACCCCATGAACATGATCACTTAACGATCAATATTTATGACTGATGTCGTAAAACTACGACTAGCCTCTTGGGAAGGCCTGTGACCGGTGTTACTGTAGAACAACCTAACACTCTACACCGAGGATCAAGATGAGCACTTTTGCGAAGAAAAAGTTTCCACTACTGGGGCGCCTCACGGCCATCGCCGCCGTGTCTGGTCTTGCATTGACCGCTTGTGGCGACGACGTTGAAACTGCAGACACCGGGGACTCCGAAGGCGGTGGAACCATCAACATTGCGATCAACCACGGCTGGGAAGAAGGCATTGCCGTTGCAGAATTGTGGGCCCAGATTCTTGAAGACGAAGGCTATGACGTCAACAAGAACTACCTGGATCTTGCACCCAGCTTCTCCGCACTATCCTCCGGTGACATGGACTTCAACATGAACATCTGGCAGC
>DHCMJ07802__coassemble_881_pt1 | contig 32067 bp, 30 predicted proteins | sample DHCMJ07802__metabat2_low_PE_015 | metagenome-assembled genome bin DHCMJ07802 | reverse complement strand
CGAGGACATCAGCCAACTAGAAATTAGTCCCGACGGCGAACGGCTCGCGGTGCGTGGCAGTTCCGGGATCATCGCTCTGTACGCGATGGAAAATCATGAGCTTCAGATGACCCTTCCTGCTTGCACCGACTCGGCAGGAGAAATTTCCTTCAGCCCGGACTCATCGCAGCTGTTCGCCGCGAGTCGCAACGATGCCACTACAGTTTGGGATCTTCAGACACAAGAAACCGTGCTGGAGTTACAATCCGATGATGTGTACTACACACACGGTGCATGGAGTCACGATGGATCGCGTCTGGCAGTCAGCGCGACATCTTTCGGCCATGGGCCCGAGGATCATTGGAACCTCACCTTGGTGGACACCGATGCGTGGGAGATGATTCGTACGTATCCGGAACTCTCTCCAACTGCAACGGCCTTCTTCCCGGACGATGAGGAACTCTTGGTCGCCACCGGGGCGACGTCGATCCAGCGGTGGCAGATCGGAGATATACCGGAGGAGCTGTCCACCGGGGTGGTAAACGATCAGACGAATATGTCCCCGGACGGTAGCACCGCATATGTTGCCGACCGAGAAACGCTGGTAGGTTTCGATCTTGATGCTGCCGAAATCCGCGTCACCTACGACATCCCGGACTTCGACTGTGACGAGATCGCACGTCCCCAAATTTTTGAAGAGTGCTCGTAGGCTTCTCCTCAGTGGTCGACACCGCAGGCTTGTGGTGGGAACATAGAGCTACCGGTTCTGACGATCGCCCCAGTGAGGAGTTCATCATGCGCTACCTGTTGTCATGGCACATTCGTGAGGAAGAGATGATCAACCGCAGCCCGGCTTGGCGCGAGGAAATCGTGGCGTTTCTCGCCCGCTTCGAGGATGAGCTGTTTACACATTCCGAACTCGACTGGGTCGAAGTGCTCGATCCTGAGTCACAAGCAATTGTCGTCGGGCCCGGTGGAGATGTTCGCGCCGGCTTTTATAACGAAGGGGGAAAACCCTCGGCCAGGGTGTGGGCAATTCGAGTCGAAAGCAAAGAACGTGCCCGAGAGATCGCCGCAACATTTGCGGGTCAACTCGACACTTGGATCGAAGTCCGAGAATGCTTGCCTGGTGCCCAACGACCCTAAGCTGTGGCAGTGGTGTTGCGCAGTATCCTGAACACCACCGACATGGTGACGCTCAAAACCACAGATATCGCCATGACGACCAGTGAAGCGGGCGTGTTGCCGACTCGGGCGGCCGGACTCGGTCTGGCCGTCAACTTACGACCGTCGAGTTCAAATCTGTCTCACGATCTCAAGAAATGGGGGAGCGGTGTGCTGCTAGAAGGAAAAACCGCGCTAGTCACAGGCGGCGGTCGAGGTATCGGCCGTGGCATCACCGAACAATTTTTAGCCGCCGGCGCCAACGTTGCTATTGTTCAGCGACGTGCACTCGATGACGACCTAGCCAAAGAGTCTCGAGTCATCCACCTTGCCGCTGATTTGGGTGATCTTGCAGAACTGCCAACAGTAGTGGAACAGACCGTCACGCATTTTGGCGGACTTGACGTCCTGGTCAATAACGGGGGCGTGATGTGGGAGCGTAACATCACCGACATCACTCCCGATGAATGGGATCAGATGGTAAACATCAACCTGCGTGCTCCCATTTTCCTTATTCAAGCCGCCATACCGTATCTGCAGCAACGTCACGGCAGCATCATCAATATTGGTTCGATTGAAGGCGAGGCCGCTAACCCCGAGCACGTGCTATATTGCACGTCCAAGGCAGGGGTACACGCTATGACTCGAGCGCTCGCAGTCGACCTGGGTGAAGTCGGTGTTCGTTGCAACGCTATTGCTCCGGGCTGGATTAGCTCTGAACTGAGTGAAAAATACCTTGACTCGTTGTCGCCGGATGGGTCCGCCCGGGAGGCGCTGAACAGTCTGCATCCGGTGGGCCGCACCGGAACACCCCGGGACGTTGGCGATACGGCAGTGTATTTGGCAAGCGACCGGTCCAGCTTCGTCACCGGTCAGGTATTGGTTGTGGATGGCGGCAGGACAGCTCGGCTGCCCATGCCGGCCCGCTAACTCCCGCTCCTCTTCGGGAACCACTCTCAACCCGGGTGATCTTCATGCCGAACCCATCGCATTGCCCCTTGGCTTCAGTGGCCCCGAAGTCCGAAGTGTTTGCCAGTAATATCGTGTGCCGCCTGATCAAGCGCCGCTTGAGCACCTGCAGCATGAGCCGGCTGATACACGGGCCCAAGCGGACACGTTTACCTTCAATAGGCTAGGTATAGATCGAAATCTGCTGGATACGCATCGCGTCCTTTCGATCGCAGCAGCTAGCGAACTTCAGGCGGGATCAGCACTAGCTTGCCGGGGTATTTTTTATCAACAAAATCTTGCTGGGCGGTACGGATCTCGTCGAGTGCATAGGTCTGGGAGACCAGCGGGGCTATTTCATCGCGTTCCACATAACGGACGAGGTTGGTGAACACGACATCTTCTTGGAACGTACACCCCAACAGACTCAGATCCTTGAGATAGACCGTCCGTAAATCAATTTCGGCCAGGGGGCCACCGATCGCACCGGCCAGGGCATACCGGCCGCCGAGTTTGAGTGCTGTGAGAAGATCAGCGACACCGCTGCCGCCGACAACGTCGATGACCACATCAAACGAACGCTCGCCTACGGCTTCGACGGGGTTGTCTGCCCGGTCAATAACCCGGTGTGCCCCAGCATCACGCACGGTCTGAGATTTCGCGGCTGACGCTACACCAATTACTTCGGCGCCTCTACGGCGAGCGAGCTGCACGGCAGCCATCCCGACACCACCCGATGCGCCGGTGATCAACACGCGTTCGGCACCAACATTGGCCCGGTGCAACATATTTTCTGCGGTGGAGTAGGCACACGGCACCGCGGCGAGTGAGGTATCCGACCAATCGGAGTTGACCGCATGCGTCTCATCGGATGCGATCGCAACGAATTGCGCAAACCCGCCATCACATTCACTGCCAAGCGTCCAGCTCTCATAAGGGCGCCGGTCCACATAATGCCGCAGCATATTGCGGACTAGCACGCGCTCGCCAATGCGAGCTTTAGCAACGCGGCTGCCCACCGCGACAATGCGCCCCACGACGTCAGCGCCCTGGATGCGGGGAAACTCTAGAGCTGTGCCGGACCAGCCTGCATCCTCGTCTGACACGTCTCGAAAACCCTCGGTGCCACCAACATTTGTAGCTTCGTCGACGGTTTTGGAATACCAGCCGAGCCGTGTGTTGATATCGGTATTATTGACCCCCGCTGCACCAACCTGGATCAGCACTTCATCATCAGCTGGTTCCGGAACAGGTACGTCTGTTCGATATTCGAGCTGATCTAAGCCCCCGTGACCGGTGAGCAGTGCCGCAGACATTGTTGAAGGGATCGTGTGCATGAAACCTCGTGTTCTCTTCCTACCGCGTGCCGTGAACTCATGAGATGATCACGGCCTTCATGCGGTGAAATTTACGCTAGTGTGCTTCATCTGACTCTATCAACAGCGAAAACCCCGCCCGGGAGTCCAGGCGGCGTATGGAGAACAGATTTGACCTGTTTTTCTACCGAGGCAACTGAACGTGGCTGTTATTGGTGCACGCCACGATGACGCCGAGGACGCCGACCCACCGTCGAAGAGCGTTCTAACCAATGGCGCCTGCGCAATTATGGGTAACCACTCATCCACGGTTACACCCACTAGACGGAACCCACAGATGCGTCTCGACCGCTTCAGGTGTGTGTTTCTTGGGACGCTTGGACCGGACCAGCAAAGCTGCCCGAAGTTATGACAGCTTTAGAAGCTAGCAGCCGGCATGATGCTTGACCTCACTCGAGCGTGCAGTCTACTCACGAATAAAGCTCCTACTTCGTTGCAATATCAACGATGTAGGAGCTTTATTCGTGGCGGTAGCGGAGGGATTTGAACCCTCGGTACGGGGTTGCCGTACAAAGCATTTCGAGTGCTTCACCTTCGGCCGCTCGGACACGCTACCAAATACCCGAGTCACTATACCGGATGCCTGGATAATCCCCAAAATTAGCGTTTGTCCGAGAAGAAGTTCTTCAGTAACTGTGCGCACTCTTCCGCCAGGATGCCTCCGATGACCTCAACCTGGTGGTTCAACCGGGGCTCACGCAGCACATCCAGTACGGAACCTGCAGCACCTGTCTTGGGTTCCCAGGCACCAAACACGACTCGTGGCACTCGCGCCAGCACCATCGCGCCCGCGCACATGGCACATGGTTCCAAGGTGACAACCAGGGTGCAGTTGGCAAGTTCCCAGCCGGTCGTGCTAAGCGCGGTTGCAGCTTGGGTGAGAGCCACCATTTCGGCGTGACGTGTTGGGTCCCCTGACGCTTCGACCTCGTTGGCGCCGGTGGCTACTACCTCACCATTGGGAGCGAATATCACGGCACCGATGGGTACGTCATCGGTAGCGCTTGTCGTGTGTGCCACGGCAATAGCTCGTTGCATCCATGCGGTCAGCTGCTCGCGTGGCGGAAGAGGGGTAGTAGTCGAGGTAGTCACACATTTACTGTAGATGATCACGCTAAACTGACCCTATGCATGTTCATCTGATAAATCACCCGCTGCTGGCTCATAAACTGACGGTACTGCGCAGAAAAGAAACCCCGTCGATGATCTTTCGGCAGGTAACCGAAGAGCTCGTCATGCTGCTTGCCTACGAGGCGACCCGTGACCTGGACGTCGTCGACGTTGAAATCGAGACCCCGGTGACCGCCACGACCGGCACACAGATCGCTAAGCCCCGCCCGCTTGTGGTGCCGATCCTGCGTGCGGGGCTGGGCATGCTTGATGGCATGGTTCGGATGGCGCCAACCGCCGAGGTGGGCTTCCTTGGGATGATCCGTGACGACGAAACGCTGGACATTGTTACGTATGCAGAACGCCTGCCCAAAGACCTGACGGGACGCCACGTTTTCTTGCTAGATCCAATGCTGGCGACCGGCGGCACGTTAGCCGAGTCCATTCGCTTCCTATATGAACGCAATGCACGACAGGTTTCTGCAATCTGCCTGCTCGCGGCCCCCGAAGGGATCGACTATCTCAAAGAACATCTCACCGATATCGACGTCAGCCTCTATACTGCGGCCATTGATGAACGGTTGGACGCCAACGCGTATATTGTGCCGGGCCTCGGCGATGCAGGAGATCGACTTTACGGCGTAGCAGAGTAGTGCTTATACAGCTGTATTGGGTGCAAAACTCCTGAGAACTCGAATGTTACGAGTGATTCTCGTCACTTAATATAGCGAAAAGTCCACATGGTGAGACAAATGTGGGGTCGGCGTTTGCGTTACGTGACCATTACGGGTCAATGTTGTGATAGCACATACCAGTTCGGGTCAGGTTAGTCCCGAGCGTCATCGGTGGTCATCGCCGTTTAGTTTGTTGAAGGAATAACTCTATGACAAGCGCACCCCAGCAAGGTTACGTTCACATTTCGGTACGTAACGCACAACGCCGAGCAGAGCGTGTCCGAGCTTATCGGGAGGCGGATGAGAGTCGTCTCAGGGCAGTTCCTTCAGACGAGACCCTCGCCCCAGAAAACGGTGTGGCTCCAGTGCACATGGAAACTGAAGCTCGCGGTTTTGTGCTGTATGTGGGCATGGACGAACAGTCTGCCCTGGCAGCGGGCACGTCATTGACGCGTTTGGCTAACGAATTGCGCCACTATGTCGAAACCCTAGTTCCTGGTGCAGACTCCTATGCGGCAGTTGCCATTGCCCCGGCTGATGTCGCCGGTGAAGATCTCGACGTCGTACGTCAGGTCACGGCAGACCCTACTATTCAGCAGGCCATTTCACCAGAACTTGCTGCTGCTCCTGCCCCGGTCTCAACCCGCCAGCCCGGAGTGCTTATTGATCTGGCCCGTCGCGAAGTCTTGCTCGATGGGGAACCACTCAACCTGACATATAAAGAATTTGAGCTGCTGAACTACCTGGTTGAAAATGGCGGTCGTACCGTCAATCGCGAAGAGCTGCTTCAGACACTGTGGGACGAAACTGAAGAAGTCCCCAACGAGCGCACCATCGACGTCCACATTCGTCGTCTCCGGGCGAAGCTTGGTCGCCTCTCCGGAACAGTCCGAACTGTCCGTGGACAAGGCTACCGGTTTTATGAACACCCAGAAGTGGTCGTCTGGGCCGCACCTGAGTATTCGATTTAGTCGCCTTATCCCTTCCAATCAGCCCCTGCATTAACTGCCACGCAGGGCTAGACTCGTAGAGAGCTTTTGGAAGGAGCCCTTGTGGCAGATCGTGACCCCCTGCAGTTTTTCCTGGATAAATCGAATCCTGACCCTTGGAAAGCAGTGATTCGGTTATCTCGAGCAGTCGGTGACGACGCACGTAAGGCAGGCTTATCAGACCAGCTGATCGAACTGGTCAACCTTCGGGTATCCCAAATCAATGGCTGCGCCTACTGTTTGGACTTGCACACTCGTTACGCAGTCGAGGCTGGCATATCAGCTCAACGACTCGGTGCACTGGCTGCCTGGTGGGAAGCCAAAAATCTCTACACTGAGCAGGAGCGCGCCGCACTGCACCTCGCTCAAGAAGTCACCAACGTGGATGACATCGATGCCGTTCAAGCCGCACAGCTGATCGCCTTTGGACAACTCACCGAGGAGCAATATGCGGCTGTTCAATGGGTCGCGATGACCATGAACCTCACGAACCGGATCTCCATTCTTTCCCATCATCCGGTCCGTCCGAATAAGGACTCGAGGCAAGCGCTAGGGGAGCAGCCATGACCAATCTCGATCCCAACCCAGAACTCATTGACTTTAACGCCCCGAATTATGCTGAGGGGCTCAGTGCCGGGTTCGAGGAGAAACGCGGTACCGACTATATCGTCGAAGTACTTGAACCGCGCGGCGTGCCGCTGGGCGGCCCGCGTGCGATGACGGTGCAACGCACGATTCCGCAGCGAGCTCGCTCACTGATCGGTGCATGGTGTTTTCTCGACTATTTCGGACCCGACGACGTCGCACAATCAGGCGGTATGCAAGTGCCACGGCACCCACATACCGGTTTGGCTACCGTCTCGTGGCTTTTCGAAGGTTGGGTTGACCACGTCGACTCCGCTGGAAATTGGGCATTGGTTCGTCCAGGCGAAGTGAATCTCATGAGTGCCGGCTACGGCATCACCCACTCCGAACATTCCAGCGATGACACTACAACACTGCACGGCGTGCAGCTGTGGTACGCGTTTCCGCAGAAGTATCGCTTCGTCGAGCCCCATCTTGACCAACATCGCGCCGAAGTCGTTCGCGGTCCGGGTTGGGAAGCCAAAGTCGCTATCGGATCATTGCTGGGTGTTACCTCTCCAGTTGAAACTTACAGTCCACTGTCAGCAGCAGAAATTTCATTGGAACCACATACGACCTTGGAAATAGAGGTACCAGGAGAGCACGAACACGGTCTGCTGGCTGTGGAATGCACTGCAAATTTCAATGGCGCGCTGATCGAGCAAAATCACCTTGGATATTTAGGTACGGGCGTGACGAAATTGGAGCTCAGTTCAGGCGATACGCCGATTCGTGTCATGTTGATCGGTGGTGAACCGCTCAACGAAGATATTGTCATGTGGTGGAACTTCGTGGGGCGATCCCATGATGAGATTGCACGCTGGAGAGAACGCTATCAAGCCGAAATGGGCTTCGAAGCACCAGCAAAAGACTCTCCGCTGGCTGGTCGCAAACTCGATGCACCTGTTGCAGGTCCGGTGCTGGATACGTTAGTGCCAGACGCTTATCCGGAAGGTACGCACTTCCCGCAGTATGGACAGTTCCCGCCCAACCAACCGGGGCCACTACCGGCTCCAGGGCTGCCCACGGTCGCGATGAAGCCAAGAAAAAATCCGCCAACAGTTGCCCGGCGCAAGGAGGCTTAGATGACGATTCCATCTACGAACCACCCACAATTTATCGAGCATGAAGGGTATATCGGCATGATCGTCGATGACTCGGAAACCATTGCAGCTCGCGAAATCTATCGAAACCACGAAACAGCTGAGGGCACAAAGCAACGAGTCTTTATCGAGACCGTGGTCGAAGAAGACTACCGCGGTGCTGGACTTGCCGGAAAACTTGTCCAGTACTCGCTCGATAAGGCAATAGACCAGGGCTACCGGATCGTTGCGATCTGCCCGTATGTAAAAAGCTGGATCGAAAAAAGCGACGACAAACGTTATTCCGATGTCAGTGACACTGCGCGTCCCGAACACTTCAACTGAGGCAGACATGACTACACAATCACGCTGGTTCCGCGATGAGGAGTCCTTCGGCATCACGAATGAAACCGGAGACGTCATCGGACGCAACCTATACCGCGATGTTGAACCCGCAAACGGCACCAAAAAACGTGTCTTTCCGGGGATCTTTGTGCACCCCGACTACCGAGGTGCCGGTTTGGCTGGAGAACTCACGAAGCATTCGCTCGACCAGACAATCCTAGAAGGTTATCGTATAGTGCCGATTTGCCCATATGTAGCGAAATGGGTTCGGGAACACGACAACGGTGCGTACTTGCAGTACCGTGACGAGCCGTCCGCGGAGCACTTTCATGATGACTAAGCCAGACCAGAAACGACTCATCGTCCTGCGGCATGGAAAAGCTGCCTACCCGCTCGTGCCCGACCATGAACGACCGCTGGCAGACCGCGGCAATTCCGAAGCCCCGGCAGCGGGACGCTGGTTGATTGAACAGGGCATCTATCCTGACGCCATTGTTTCATCAGACGCGGTGCGAACCCGCCAAACCACTACGTGGGTCCTCAGTGAACTCGGAGACAAAGGACCGACTCCTTATCTGGATTCCCGTCTGTACTTGAGCTCTGCAACCCAGGTGTTGTCGGTGATTAACGAAACCGAAGAGCAGGTTCGAACGCTTATGGTTGTAGGCCATATGCCCTGGGTGCAAGAACTTGGGATGCGTATAGCCTCGGTCGATTCCAACGAACAAGCGGTGCTGGATATGGCTGAACGCTATCCGACATTAGGGCTGATGGTCTTCAATATCCCTGGCGAGTGGGCTAGCTTGGACGGTCGTGATGCCGATATGACGCATTTCGTCGTGCCGCGCTAGAGGTCCTCACGAGTTCTTCCGCCTAGGATGACAACGCCGACCGCTGAGCAGAGCGCGAAGCCCATTAAGGCTACTGCTAGCCACAGGGGAAGCGGCACAAACATCGTAATCATCATCGCAACCAATGCGAGTGCGAGAAGAATGCGGGACCAAGTCATTGTTCCTCAAGGCTACTGATGTTTCACCGACGTGTCGTGAACTCCAGTAAGTGTGTTTAGGAAAACGAAAAGCCCTTGAGATTTGATCTGCAATCGATCTCAAGGGCTGAGGATCCGCATGATACTGCGAATATATTGAGCGCGCCCTAAGGGATTCGAACCCCTGACCTTCTGTTCCGTAGACAGACGCTCTATCCAGCTGAGCTAAGGGCGCCGGGCAACGAGAACTAACTATACTCGCACTTTTAGAAAATGCAAAACCGGAGCTAGTCTTGCTCTGGCGAAAACGAACAGAAATAGGCTTAAGTAACGTGCACAAACTGATTTTCACAAGATGAGTGCAACCTGAAAAACCTGAAAATATGCCATTTTCCAGGATTTCAGCGTGAAAATCGGTGGCTTTCGTCACCTTTGCTCGGTTGGGTAAAGTCAATCTTGTCTCTGAGCGAAGTTCTGGTGAATCAACTTGGGCGCATTCAGTGGACAGGCTGCTAAAGTGTGCGACATAGACTCTCGTTCCGACCGGAACGGTTCGCAGCACGACGACGTGCTGGTATTGTCATGCTGCGGTTGGTAAGTCGATACGAAAAAGGATCCAAATGGTTGAAAACGCCGCCTCCGATCTGGCTGCACAGGTCGAGGACACCGCACCCACCAATTACGCACCGTTATTGGATTGGGTCAAAGAAATAGCGGAGCTGACCCAACCGGACTCGGTTTACTGGGTAGATGGTTCGCAGGAAGAAAACGATCGCATTGCTCAGGAAATGGTCGATGCCGGTTCATTGGTCCGACTCACGGACCCGCAGTTTCCGAATTCTTATGCGGCCTTCTCCGATCCCGCCGATGTTGCGCGCGTCGAATCCCGGACATTTATCTGCTCTGAAAAAGAAGAAGATGCTGGTTTCACCAATAACTGGAAAGACCCAGCCGAGATGAAATCCATCCTCAACGATGCATTTGACGGCGCCATGCGCGGCCGGACAATGTACGTTGTCCCATTCGTTATGGGTCCACTGGGTGCTAAAGATCCCAAGTTCGGGGTTGAAATTACCGACAGCCCCTACGTTGTCCTGTCTATGCGCGTCATGGCTCGTATCGGCACCGATGTTTTGAACAAGATTGCTGAAACACAAGCATTCTTCGTTCCGGCCTTGCACTCCGTGGGCTCCCCGTTAGAACCAGGTCAAGATGACGTTGCCTGGCCATCAAGCGACACCAAGTGGATCGTGCACTTCCCAGAAGAGCGTTCCATCGTCTCTTACGGTTCCGGCTACGGCGGAAACGCACTGCTGGGCAAAAAGGCATATGCGCTGCGCATCGCTTCGGCGATGGCACGTGATGAAGGCTGGATGGCCGAGCACATGCTGATTCTGAAGCTCACCAGCCCCGAAAATGAGTCCTACACGATCACCGGCGCTTTCCCATCGGCAACCGGCAAGACCAACCTCGCGCTGATCGATCCCACCTTGGAAGGCTGGACCGCTGAAACACTAGGCGATGATATCGCCTGGATCACTCCCGATGAGGATAAGAACCTACGGGTCGTCAACCCAGAATACGGATTCTTCGGTGTTGCACCCGGCACTGGCTGGCACACCAACCCCAATGCGATGCGAGCCATCTCCAAGGGGAACACGATCTTCACGAACGTAGCACTGACACCAGAAGGTGGCGTTTGGTGGGAGGGCCTCACCAAGGAGAAGCCTGCCAAGCTCACTGACTGGTTGGGTAACGAATGGACACCTGAATCTGATACCCCGGCAGCGCACCCGAACTCCCGGTTCTGCACGCCAATTGATCAGACCGACATGTTGGCTGAGGAATACTTCAACCCAGACGGTATCAAACTCGATGCCGTGCTGTTCGGGGGACGTCGTGACAGTGCAATCCCACTGGTAACCGAAGCTCGCTCATGGCAAGACGGTGTCTTTAAAGGCGCAACACTGTCATCGGCACGCACCGCCGCAGCAGAAGGCAAAGTCGGCGAAGTCCGCCGTGACCCAATGGCCATGCTGCCATTCATGGGATATGCAGCAGGCGATTACATCCAAAACTGGTTGGATATGGAAGACAAAATCGGCGCTGACAATATGCCTCAGATCTTCTTGGTCAACTGGTTCCGCCGTAATGACGCCGGCAAGATCTCCTGGCCAGGCTTCGGCGAGAACGCTCGCGTCCTGAAGTGGGTCGTTGAACGTCTCCAAGGAAAAGGTAAAGGCACCGATACCCCAATCGGAGTCATTCCAACCCAGGATGCACTAGATCTGACTGGTCTGGAAATTTCAGAAGAGAACCTCCTGAACTCGATCAAGTTCGACGCCGATGAATGGCACGACGAAATCCCAATGATCGAAGAGTGGTTCGAAAAATTCGGGGACAAACTGCCAACGGCTATGTCGGACGAACTTGAGGGTCTCAAGGATCGTCTAGGGCTGAACAGCTAGTTTCCCACAACACGTCAACCCGGGTCTGCAATAGCGGCCCGGGTTGACTACGTTAAAGTGTATGACACTACGCGCTGAAGCAACCCAGATCCTAGCCGAGCTCGTTGGCAAACCAGCCGACTTCCACGAAGGCCAGTTCGAGGCGATTGAAGCGATCGTCAACGGGCGACGTGGCTTGGTCGTGCAGCGCACCGGTTGGGGCAAATCTGCGGTCTATTTCGTAGCGACAGCACTCCTGAGACGCCGCGGCGCCGGACCCACACTCATTATCTCGCCTCTGCTAGCGCTCATGGCCGACCAAGTGTCAGCGGCCCAGCGTGCAGGCATCGTTGCTGAATCTATTAACTCAACCAATGCAGCTACCTGGGACCTGATCGCCCAGCGACTGGAACGCGATGAAATTGACGTCCTGTTAATCTCACCGGAACGGCTCAACAATCCGATGTTCAGACGGGGCCAATTACCTGATCTGATCGACCGCCTTGGGCTGTTAGTCATCGATGAGGCTCACTGCATTTCTGACTGGGGCCACGACTTCCGCCCAGACTACCGCAGAATTGGCTCGGTGATCATGCAATTGGATACCCCAATCCTGGCCACAACGGCAACGGCGAACCAACGTGTGGTCGATGATGTAATGGAACAACTCGGTGATGACGTCTTTCTAACTCGCGGTCCGCTAGCCCGCTCGTCGTTGCAACTCTCCGTTTTACCGTCAACAGATTCGCAAACCAGAATTGGTTGGCTGGTGGACCACTTGGGGCGTTTTGAATCCTCGGGTATTGTCTATACGCTCACAGTCGCTGCTGCCCACGATGTGGCCGAAGCGCTGCAAGCCGCCGGACACAATGTGGCCGCTTATACCGGAGCGACTGCTCCTGAGGAGCGCACCGAGCTGGAACAGGCGTTGAAAGACAACCGAGTCAAAGCACTGATTGCGACCTCTGCGCTGGGCATGGGATTCGATAAACCAGACCTGGGGTTTGTCATACATTTTGGTGCGCCCTCGTCACCGGTTTCCTACTACCAACATATCGGCCGTGCAGGACGTGGGACCGATCATGCAGAGGCAGTCTTACTTCCGGGCGTAGAAGACCAACGGATCTGGGAATACTTTGCCACAGCGTCAATGCCAGACGAGGAGATCGCTCATCAAGTTTTAGAAGCCACCCAGCAACCGCTTTCGGTACCGGCACTATCGGCCCGGGTGGACTTGTCACCCTCTCGCTTGGAGCTGTTGCTCAAAATTCTGGCGGTGGATGATGCTGTCGTGCGAGTTCAAGGTGGTTGGCAAGCTACCGGCACCCCCTGGCACTACGATGCTAAACGCTATGAATATGTCGCAGCTCAACGTGTTGCCGAACAAAATCTGATGCTGGAATATCAACGTACCCAGCAGTGTCGTATGCAGTATCTATCGCAGACATTGGACGACCCCTATGCGCAAGCGTGCGGGCGGTGCGATAATTGTGTGGGGTCCTGGCTCACGTTTGAGATCTCAGGTGAGGCACGAAATCATGCCCAACAGGTCTTATCCCGGCCCGGTGTCGAAATTGCGCCGCGAAAGATGTGGCCTACTGGCTTAGATAATCTGGGCATCAAGCTCAAAGGCAAGATCACACAGCAGCATCTTCCAGGCCGTGCGCTCGCCCGAATAACAGATCTCGGTTGGGGACCCACACTGCGCCAGCTCGAAGCAAGTGAGGACCACCCCGTTACCGATGCCATGGTGCAAGGGTTGGTCCAAGTCCTGGCGGACTGGGATTGGGCACAACGACCCATTGCGGTTGTTGCCATGCCGTCCCCAAACCGTCCACAACTGGTGGGCTCGCTGGCACAGGCTATCGCTAGCATTGGCCGGTTACCGTACCTCGGTGCGTTGCAGTGGAATGGTCCGGTACATCCGCCAGCTGCCAATAGCGCCTTCCGCCTGGCTCAAGTGCACAACCGGTATACTGTCCCAACGTCGCTCCACGAAGCATTGGGCAACGCACCACAGGGGCCTATACTGTTGGTCGACGATATCGCTTCGACCAAATGGTCATTGACCGTAGCGTCTGCAGCCTTGCTGGAGGCCGGCGCCGACGATGTCCTCCCGCTGACGCTTGGCATGGCTTAGGCCCGAAGAATCCCCAGCACGGTGTCGCGTAACCACACCATGGTGGACGCATCGGTCGCTTCAGCGTTAAAGCGCAACAGAGGTTCCGTATTTGAGGGACGAAGATTGAACCACCACTGGCCGTTGGCCGCTGCCATTGTTGTGCCATCCATGGTCGAAATGTTGGTCTCAACACCAGGATCGAATTCGGCGAGCACCTGTGCGATCGATCCCGCCTGGTCTGCAACGTGAGAATTGATCTCACCGGAGGCAACGTACGGGGTGTACTGGGCTGCCAAGGACGACGCAGCAGCGTCGGTGGTGCCCAGCATAGCCAAGACGTGCATTGCTGCTAACATCCCGGTATCGGCGTTGAAAAAATCGCGGAAATAATAGTGGGCCGAGTGCTCGCCGCCAAATACTGCGGCATGCTGGGCCATATAGGCCTTGATAAAAGAGTGGCCTACGCGAGTCTTGATCGCTCGACCGCCAGCAGCCTCAACAGTTTCGGGGACAACCTGCGATGTGATGAGGTTATAAATAACCACCGGAGCGGTCTCACCGGCGTCCTGGGCTCGGGCGATTTCTCGTACGGCCACCATGGCAGTGATGGCCGAGGGGCTGACCGGTTCACCCCGCTCATCAATCACAAAACACCGATCGGCATCGCCGTCGAAGGCTAAACCGAGATCCGCGTCGTGTTCTAGGACGGCTTTTTGCAGATCAACCAAGTTTGCCGGCTCAATAGGATTTGCCGGATGGTTGGGGAACGTTCCATCCAGCTCAAAATACAACGGGATAATCTCGATCGGTAGCGAGCCTAACACCGTATCGCCCAGCACCGCCGGGGTGGTGTACCCGGCCATACCATTGCCGGCGTCGACTACGACCTTCAGTTTACGAATGCCCGACAAGTCCACGAGCGAGCGCAGATATTTCGCGTAGTCGGTGAGCGTCTCACGCTGCGACACTTTGCCTACTTGACCCACGGATTCCAGAAAACCGGCGTCCAAATAGCGTTGTGCTGTCGCTTGGATATCCGCCAAGCCGGTCTCTGCAGAAATGGGGACGGCAGCAGCCCGGGTCATCTTTATGCCGTTATAGCCGGCGGGATTATGCGATGCAGTGAACACCACACCGGGAGCGTTCAGCACGCCCGAAGCATGATACAACATATCGGTGGAGATCAAACCGAGCTGTTCAACATCTGCACCAGCTGCTGCTGCGCCTCGAGTAAAAGCCTTCACATAGTCCTCAGATGATGGCCGCATGTCACCACCAACGAGAACAATATCGGTGCCCGTTACCTCAACGAATGCGAAGCCGACAGCCAACGCTACGTCAGCATTGATGGTTTCGTCTTCGATACCGCGGACGTCGTAGGCTTTAAAACTATCGGCAAGATTCATTTTGGGGAGATCAAAAGCAAGCTTCACGATTTCTGAGTCTAGTCTCAAACCACACTGGTTCATAAACCCTCGTCACAGCAGAAAGGTAGCCATGCACCAGCTGAAGTTTCCGGAGCCGCAGACCGGAGAAACCTGGCTGGGACACGTTCCAAAAACCTCCGGGTTCCGCCGTTTGATGGTCGGCCTCTTTTTCGCCGGAGTGGCAACCTTTGCCCAACTCTATTCGCCTCAGGGGCTACTGCCTCTGATCGCCGCCGACCTGCAAGTTAGCGCAGATCAAGCCGCACTACTGGTATCTGCTTCCACGATTGGCCTAGCAGCTGCTGTCATTCCATGGTCGTTTGTGGGCGATAGACTCGGCCGTAAACCAGCCATGACGATTTCCATTATTACCGCCTGCTTATTCGGTATAGGGGCCACGGTGGCGCCGACTTTCGGCTGGATTCTGCTGTTTCGTGTGTTCGAGGGCATGGCCCTTGGTGGTGTACCAGCGCTGGCCATGGCGTATCTGAATGAAGAAGTCCATCCGATAGCAGCGGGCCGATCAGCCGGGACATTCATCGCCGGAACGGTCCTCGGAGGACTCCTAGGACGAGTCGTTTCAGCACCAATAGGGGAGTGGTACCACTGGCGTATGGGGATGGGGGTGGTTTTAGCGCTAGCGGTCGCTTCGGCCATCTGCTTTCTGATCTTGACGCCAACTGCAAGGAAATTTGAACCCACAAAATCCTCACCTCGAAAAGCAATTGCCGCAATTACCGCCAACTTGCGTTCCGTGGTGCTCAACGTCATGTATCTGCAGGGCATGTTGCTGATGGGCGGATTCGTGGCCGTCTACAATTTCTTAGGATTCCACTTACTAGAAGACCCGTTCAATCTGCCGGTCTCAGTGGTTTCGCTGCTGTTTCTGGCTTATCTGATGGGCACCATCACTTCCCCGTGGGCAGGCTCTCTGGCTACCAAATATCGACCCTCTCGAGTGTTGCTGGTACTGACCGCCCTGATGATCACAGGCGTTCTTCTCACACTCGTACCTAATCTTTGGGTATTGCTGCTGGGACTCTTGATATTTACCGGTGCGTTTTTCGGAGCTCATTCCGTTGCATCCGGGTGGGCTGGCGCTGCCGCAGAAGGCGGACGAGCCCAGTCAACATCGTTGTATAACCTTTGTTACTACACCGGGTCGTCAGTTTTTGGTTGGCTCGGGGGTATCTTTTTGACCCAGTTTGGGTGGACTGGAACAGTGTTGATGACCGCGGGGTTGGCACTGTTGGCGATGGTTGCTACCGCATTGTTATACGTTTTTGTTGTCCGACCGCGAATTAACACCGCCCAAGAGCCGAACTCGACACGCGCTTGACAACTTGACAGTACAATAGGCGGCATGGAATTCATTATCCCGCTCTTGCTGCTTGCGGTTTCGGCTTTATTGGTGTGGGGCCTCATCGCCTTTTTGGGGCGCTCATCGGGCCTGCAGAACGAATCCGCAGGATCACGCGGTAAGTCACCGGCACTTTTTGATCGCATGTCTGAAGAAGGCGCGTCTGCTGCTGCCCGGCGTTTAGACGAAGAGTCGCACAACAAGGTCTATCGGTACCTTGCTGTGGGTCAACTTGCCCAAGCGGCAGATGTGTACCATAAGGCTACCGGCGTGGGACGCATTGAGGCTTTTGTAGATGTCCAAGCGCTGTACCAGTTCCCGCAAGAACACGTGGCAGAATCCGATGAATCGGTACCGTTGGAAGATGTAGCCGGGTCGGATCCATTCATTCCAGCGGATGAACAAGAAGTCACCGACCTCACGGTGCCAGACGAATGGCTGGAACTTAGTGCACCTGCCAAACAACAGCGCTTCGAAGTCCAGATTAGCCGGGAGTCAGAAACAATTTCCATGTCGTCTGAGGAATTGCCTCCCTGGATTCGGGATCAGATTGAGGCGATGGTCCGTGACGAGCGCCTTGATGACGCGGCAGAAACTTTGACTGAACATACGGTATTGCAGCAGACCGAGGCACAGGACCTGATTAAAGTCATCGCGCAGCAGATTCATGCCGCCGATGATGACAGCACAGAATAAGTAACGCTCATGAAAAAGCTCCCTGTGGAAACAGGGAGCTTTTTCATGTCCAGTTTAGACGTCGTCCTCGGCCGCTGGTCCGCCTTCACCTTCCCACCGGTCAATCTGTTTGGCTTTTGCACTCGAATGCTTCAGCCGCACGCCGTAGCCGCCGGCCTGCGAATCCGGTAAAAACAGGGCCCCGTGTTCGATGAGGACCGCCCGAATTGCTTGCTCCTGCTCTTCGGGCAACGAAATGATGCCACGTTCAAACTTCCGGATCTCGTCACGCTCTATGCCCGTTTCATCGGCTATATACCACGTCGAGATACCTACCAGTGCGCGACCAGCTCGGGCCAGGTTGGAGTTGAATACGTCTTGAATAGTCATAACGACCCCCAGTTATTGATCAATCTTGACCAAGATCTTTACTTCAGTTTCGCCCGCATCGCGAAGCTTCCGCAAGCCTTCATCTACCACGTCATCCATCGCGATGACAGAACTAATAAATTGTCGAACGTTCAGTTTTTGGCTGCGAACAAGGTCGATGGCTTCGCGATGCACATTGGCGTATCCGATCGATGACCCCATCGTCCGTTCTTGCATGGTCAGTGCATCGGCAACTGCAAACATAATTGCTTCTGGGTATACTGCAACGATTTCGACGTGTCCGGTTGGACGGACCACCTCAAACATCTGGTTGAAGACAACCTCGACACCTGCACAGTCAAAGGCAAAGGCGGCACCTACACCGTCGGTGACTTCGTCGACGATATTCAGCAGCGATTCCTGCGTGGGATCAACAATATGATCGGCATAGCCAGCATCCCTGGCAATCTGCTGACGCGCTGCAGATACTTCGGAAAGAACGACACTAAGCCCTTTAGCCTTCAAAACGGCGGTGACTAACTGCCCGATTGGACCTCCGCCGCCAACTACGGCGGTCTCTCCTGCGATCACACCCGCGCGGTTGACGGCATTCAGGGCTACCGCCAGGGGTTCAATCAGGGCGCCCTCTTCAAGCGACATATCACCGATGGGGTGGACCCAGCGTTTTTCAACCACAATGGATTGGGCCATACCTCCGCCTCGTCCGGAGATACCGATGAACCCCATGTGTTGACACAGATTGTATTGACCCTGCTGACATGCCCAGCAGGTGTTATCGACCATCAGAGGTTCTACGACCACACGATCGCCAACCTGGAGATGGTCGACGTCGTCGGCGATTTCAGTAACCACACCAGAAAATTCGTGACCAAACACCACGGGAAGGACCTCGCCCGAAAGTGCGTGGGGTTCATGTTCGGTAGGAGCTGGCGGGAGGGGGCCGGAGAAAAACAGGGAGAGGTCAGAACCACACAATCCGTTGAATGCGGGAGCAATTTTTACTGAGCCGTCCACGAGTTCAGGCTCTGGAATATCTTCGATCCGGACGTCTTCTGTTCCGTAATATCTGACTGCTTTCAATGCAACAACCTCTCATGAAGCGATGGAATATGCCTCTGCTTCTAGTCTTTCACTAGGGCTGTTAGCCTTCAAGACCATGATCTACAGGCAGAAATCTGTGGCATCCTGAAAAGTACCGCGCGGTAGCTATGTATACATAATGGTGTGCTGAGTTGGAAGTCGGATGCATCACGACGGTCGGAATATGTTGGAAAACACGCCATAAAGCAGTGCCTGCAGAGTTCGCGGAAACGTCGGTGGCAGCCAGTTGGCACAAGCCGGTCCATACCCGGGGTGTTCGATACATAGAAAGCCCTGCAAACTCTTTGAGTCTGCAGGGCTTTATTTGGCGGAGGCGGGGGGATTCGAACCCCCGGTCCGCGTTTAAACAGACCCTTCATTAGCAGTGAAGTCCAATCGGCCTCTCTGGCACGCCTCCGGGCTATTTGCACATCGTTGTGAGCAAATAACCCCTTTACCATATCGGACGATCACGGATAGAGCAAAACGACCACGACATTCGTGGGGTACCCTTGCGTTGAGTTTGTCATGCACATCACAGGCGACTAGTGTGTGACCCACGCAATGTATACATAATCTGTTGTATTGGGCAAACAGTGCGAAGTGTGCGAAGGAGCAGCATGGGTGAAGAAAAGTCGCAAGAATCAGGTTCTGCATACCGTGCAGTATTTGAACAGTCCATCCAGCAACCGGCAAAGTTTTGGCTCGAACAGGCAGATCTGCTCGATTGGCATACAGCACCCACTCGAGGGCTCGACTTCGACGGCGCAGAATCGTGGAAATGGTATCCGGATGGCCGTCTGAACATCACCTACCAGGCCTTGGACCGCTGGGTGAAAAATGGTCGAGGCGACCAGCCTGCGCTCATCTGGGACTCGGCCATGACCGATCAGAAAATAACCTATACCTATTCCGAGCTGTTGGATCAGGTTGCTCGGTTAGCTGCGGCATTGCAAGCTCAAGGGGTCGAACACGGGGATCGGGTGCTGATCTATATGCCCATGATTCCTGAAGCATTGATTGCGATGTTGGCCGTTGCCCGCTTGGGTGCTGTGCACGTGGTGACCTTTGGCGGGTTTGCTCCCAAAGAAGTGGCCACCCGACTGGATGATGCCCAAGCCAAAGCTGTCATCGCTGCCAACGGTGGTATTGAACCTTCAAGGGCTATTCGCTATCTTCCCAACGTGGCTGAAGCGCTTGAAATAGCTGAGCACAAACCAGAAATCGTGCTCATTAAACAGCGTCCACAAATCGACGACACCATTGCCGACTTCGATTCAACCTGGTTAGATTTTGACGATCAACTGGCCACACACCAGCCCGTTGATGCGGTCCCGGTGGCCGCAACCGATCCGCTGTATCTCTTGCACACCTCAGGGACCACTTCGAAGCCAAAGGCTGTGATTCGTGATCACGGCGGATACGCTGTCGCCTGTGCCTGGTCGATTCCGCAGGTATATGATGTAGCAGCAGGCGAGACGATGTTCGTGGCTTCCGACGTCGGTTGGGTCGTGGGCCATACCTACATTGTCTATGCACCCCTGATCGCCGGAGCGACAACCGTAGTCTATGAGGGCAAACCCGTTGGCACCCCAGATGCCGGTGCATTTTGGCGCGTGGCATCGGAACACCAAGCCGCGATGATTTTCTCCGCACCCACCGCCTACCGTGCTATCCGTGCAGCGGATCCTGAAGGGCAGCAGTGGCAAAAATACGATATGTCTGCTTTGCGCAACGTGTTCTCCGCCGGGGAGCGGCTCGATGAGGATACCTATCATTGGTTGGCCGAAGTTACGGGTAAGCCGGTGGTTGACCACTGGTGGCAGACAGAAACTGGCTGGCCGATCGTGGCGAATCTACGAGGGCTGGATCCAATGCCCATGAAACCTGGTTCGCCATCGGTCCCGGTCCCCGGCTACGACGTTGGTATCGTCAATCCACTAGGCGAACCCGTTGGCCCAGGTAGCGAGGGCAACATCGTGATCAAATTGCCGCTGCCCCCGGGCGCCATGGTGGGACTGTACGGCGAGCCAGAACGCTTCCACTCGTCATATATGGCCGCGTTTCCTGGGTTCTACGAAACCGGTGATACCGGATATATCGACGAAGATGGCTATGTCTTTGTGCTGGGCCGCTCCGACGACGTCATCAACGTGGCAGGTCACCGGCTGTCTACGGGCACGTTGGAATCGGTTATTGCTGATCACCCGGTCGTCGCCGAAACCGCGGTGATCGGCGTAGCAGACGGCATCAAAGGGCAAAAACCGGTGGCCTATGTAGTGTTGACCGCCGGTGCGAGCATCACACCAGAACAATTATCCAAAGAATTGGTTGCCAAAGTGCGTCACGACTTCGGTGCGGTCGCGGCTTTCCGGGACGTTGAAGTTGTTTCAGCACTGCCAAAAACCCGTTCCGGGAAAATCCTGCGACGCACGATGCGTTCAATTGTCGAAGGCGAGGAGTTTTCTGCGCCTGCGACTATCGATGATCCAGATGTGCTTGAATCCTTTGCCGGACAAACCCGACGCTGGAAGCACTAGAGAGCGTTGGAGACCTCATCGGCTGCTGCTTGCAAGGCTGGTAGTAGTTCGGTGAGGTCTTCGGGTGTATGTCGAGTCACCGCAACAGAGGTGTTCATCGCAGCAACGGTTTCCCCCGCCCGGTTGCGAATCGGAACTGCCACGGAAGCTAGACCGACTTCGAGTTCTTCTGTGACCACGGCATAGCCTTGAGCTCGAATTTCGGCAATCTCGCTTCTGAGCCACGTTGGGTCAGTCATCGTGTAATCGGTGACTTCAGCCAGATCTGCCTGTGCAAAATACGATTCCAGCTCAGCTGCAGATAACCCCGCCAATAGCACACGCCCCATCGACGTGGCATAAGCGGGGAATCGCGTCCCAACCGTGATATTGATCCGCATGATCGAGGTCGTTTCTTGCCGAGCAATGTAGACGACGTCGGTGCCATCCAGTACCGATGCCGACGTAGATTGGTCTAGCTGCTTCGACAGGTGCGCCAAGACCGGATCGATCAATTCGACCAGCGGCTGCGAGGATAAGTACGCAAACCCCAGGTTCATAACTTTCGGTGTGAGTCGAAACGTTTTGTCGTTAGTCCGCATATAGCCCAGTGATACCAGCGTGTGAAGGAACCGCCGCACGGTCGCTCGGGAGAGACCGGTCGCCTCCGCGACCTCGGTGAGGGTCATCGTTGGCGTTTGCCCGAAGGCCTCGATGACTTCGAGACCCCGGGCAAACGACTGGACGAACAGACCCGTATTACTTGCTGGTTGCATCAACGAATTCGATATCCGACTTCGAGGTGAGCTCCTCGAAGCTCAAACCAAACAGGGCAAGCACCTCAACGGTGCCCGAGGCTGAGAGTTCGAATATGCCATGATCGGTGTACACACGAGAAACACAGCCTACTCCGGTCAGCGGATACGTGGCTTCTGGCACCAGTTTGATGTCGCCGTCACGCGTGAACAGGTTCATCATCACGAAAACCCGTTTGGCGCCGATGGCTAAGTCCATGGCCCCACCAACCGCAGGGATCGCATCTTCAGCACCTGTGTGCCAGTTGGCCAGGTCACCGGTTGCCGAAACCTGGAATGCCCCCAGGACACAGACGTCGAGGTGACCGCCGCGCATAATCGCAAATGAGTCAGCCTGGTGGAAGAACGCCGCCCCTTGGGTTTCAGTGACCGGGATCTTGCCGGCATTGATCAGGTCAACGTCAACTTCACTTTCCTCGGCAGCCCGGCCCATACCCAGCATGCCATTTTCGGTGTGCAACGTGACATCGTGTTCAGCGGTCAGGTAGTTGGACACCAAGGTCGGCTGTCCGATCCCGAGGTTGACGAAAGAACCGGCTTCAATGTCATCGGCAACGAACTCTGCCAGGGTGTTACGGTCAACTTTTTCGCTACGTAGCATTACTTCGCTCCTTGTGCACGTTCGCGTGCGGCCAGTTCAGTGGACTGCGTTTCAACGGCAACCAGCACATCGGTGTAAATCGACGGGGTCACAATATTTTCTGGATCAAGGCTTCCGGTGGGCAGAACCTCTTCAACCTGCGCAATGGTTTGCTTGGCAGCGGTGGCCATGACCGGGCCGAAATTGCGGGCCGTCTTACGGTAGACCAGGTTGCCCTTCTCGTCAGCTTGGAATGCTTTGATCAGCGCTACATCACCATGGATCGGGTACTCGAGCACGTAATGGCGACCACTGATCTCACGGACTTCCTTGCCCTCAGCAAGTCTGGTGCCGTAACCGGTCGGGGTGAAGAATGCGCCAATACCAGCGCCGGCGGCACGTAAACGCTCTGCGAGGTTGCCCTGCGGCACAAGTTCCAGTTCAATATCGCCGGCACGGTATGCCTCATCGAAATGCCAGGAGTCCGATTGGCGTGGGAACGAACAAATAATTTTGTTCACGCGGCGTTCTTTGATCAACAGTGCCAACCCAGCATCGGCTTGGCCAGCGTTGTTGTTGACGACGGTCAGGTCCTTCGCACCCGAGTCCAACAGGGCCTCAATAAGTTCCATGGGCTGGCCGGCATCGCCAAAACCACCCATGAGTACCGTTGAACCGTCAGAGATATTGGCGACCGCATCGGCTGCAGTATCTACAATCTTTGTCATATCGTTTCCTTTACTCAGTGGCGTCTTCGTTTTCAACCACCATGGCAACACCCTGGCCCACACCAACACACAGCGCGGCCAGACCCCAGCGGCGGTTTTCAGCTTTCAAACGGCGTGCCAAGGTACCTAACACACGGGAACCAGAAGCGCCCAGTGGGTGGCCCAGTGCAATGGCACCACCCCAGGCGTTCACACGTTCATCATCCAGGGCAATACCCCAAGAATCTAGGTTGACCAACACTTGTGCGGCGAAGGCTTCGTTGAGTTCGATGGCTCCGACCTGGTCCCAGGTAATACCGGCACGTTCCAGTGCCAGATTGGCGGCTGGCACCGGTGCTTCGCCAAAGTACTGTGGTTCGTTGGCGGCGACGCCGCGTGAGACGACGCGAACCAGTGGGTCAGCTCCCAGCGTGGTGGCAGCTTGTTCTGAACCCATCAGGACCACGCCGGCGCCGTCGTTCATTGATGACGCGTTGCCGGCGGTAACGGTCCCATTTTCTTTCCGGAACACGGTCCGCAGGCCAGACAGTGTATCGACGGTGGTTTCGGGGCGAATGGTTTCGTCGCGGGTGACCTCATCGATAGGCACGACAAGGTTGTCGTAGTGGCCGGCTTCCCAGGCGGCATTGGCGCGCTGGTGTGACAAGGCGGCGTATTGGTCTTGGCGCTGGCGGGACACGTCGTATTTTTCAACGAGTTGTTCGGTGGCTTCACCAAGTGAAACAGTCCATTCCTTGGGCATGTCCGGGTTGATCAGACGCCAGCCCAAAGTGGTGGAAACCATCTGGCTGTTGCCGGCTGGATAGGCGCGTTCTGGCTTGGGCACAACATAGGGGGCACGCGACATGGATTCGGTTCCACCGGTGATTACCAGTTGGTTGTCACCGGCGCCGATCGAATAGCTGCCGTGAAAAGCGGCGTCCAAGGACGAGCCGCACAATCGATTGACGGTCACCGCCGGGATAGACGTCGGGAGTCCGGCGAGAAGGGTCGCCATGCGGGCAACATTGCGGTTTTCTTCGCCGGCGCCGTTGGCATTACCAAAGACGACGTCATCGATAGCGTTGCGATCCAGGTTTGGATAACGCTCGACTAATTTTGTGATGACGGTTGCGGCGAGATCATCTGGCCGGACGCCGGCGAGGCCACCGCCAAGTCGACCAAAGGGGGTGCGTAGTGCGTCATAGATATATACCTGCTGCATGGTTCCTTCCAAGCCTGAAGTAAAACTTTCGGTTCGCTAGGCGAACGATGGTTCACTGTGCGATACTTTGAGTTTAGCCGATGCGACCGTTGTGCGGAAGGGGGTGGTCATAAATGCGTTCGAGGCGAAAAAATCCGGGCCCATCAAGTGATCGGCCCGGATTTGTAGAGTCGCGATTTACGCTTCTTCGGCTTCGAATTCTGACAGTGCTTGCTTGGCGACAGAGAATGCCACATTAGCGGCCGGTACAGAGCAGTAGATCGCTGTTTGTAGCAAGATCTCTTTGATTTCGTCGACGCTGAGTCCATTGCGACGTGCAGCTTTGACATGCATGGCCAGCTCATCCCAGTACTTGCCGGCCACCATTGCGGTCAGTGTGACGGCTGAACGCATCCGACGGTCCAGACCGGGGCGGGTCCAAATGGTGCCCCACGCATAGCGGGTGATCATTTCTTGAAAGTCCCGGGTGAAATCGTCGATATTTGCGTTGGCACGGTCAACGTGTGCGTCTGACAACACCTGACGACGGACAGCCATCCCGGCATCGTACACGTGCGTGGTGGTTTCTTCATCAGAGGGCTGGTCCACGAGCTGGCCCGAGAAGAAGGCATGCAGAATTTGTGCGGTACCTGCTGGATCTTCGGTTGGGGCCTGGTGTGCCACGTTATCGAGGACCGCCATCTGACCGTGCTGCACAGTGGCGGCCACCTTCTGAGCGTGCTCGGGTGGTGAGACCGGGTCGACTTCCCCGACCAGCGCCAACAGTGGCGTTTCAATCTCGGCTAGCTGATCGGTCATGTCAAAGTGCGACAGGGCGATCGAAGCGTGCGCGTAGGAGTGACGATCTGCATTTTGGAGGGAGTGCAACAGCGCGGTGGCCTCGGTCGGATGCGCGTCGATGAAGCCTTGGGCAAACCACGTTTTCGCAGAACGTTCCACCATGGCCGGAGTACCCGCCGTCGAAACATATTCGGCGCGTTCCTGCCAGGCTTCCGGGGTGCCAAATTTTGGTGACGAGCACACCATCGCTACGCGTTCAAAGACATCGCCGTGGTTTGCTGCGATGCGCTGTGCGACCGCCCCAGACAGTGAGACTCCGGCGAAATAAGCTTTTCGATCAGTACCGTCAACAGCTTCCGAAGCTAAACGTGCTGCAATATTGGCGAGATCATCGATTTCCCACTGCTCGGTGGAGGCGTCGGAGCGTCCGTGGCCGGGCAGGTCATAACCGATGATTTCATAGTCGTTAGCTAGCAGTTGCGCGGCTTTGCCCCAGAGGGGTTCCACAGCGGTCCCAATACCGGGCCCAAGCACAAGCAGTGGTTTGGCGGGATTATGGTCGGTGAATTGAATACCAGCGATTTTTGGTTCGGTCATGAGCTCCACTTTCTATAACGCGAATGTACTTCTGCCACGATACTCGCAGCACCTCCCGTGTAGCCGGAAGGATCCAACATCTTTTCAATAGCTTCCACGGTGACGACTGCCTCTGGCAGCTGCTCCACCAGGGCGTGGGCCAGATCGTCGCCATTGGCCATGGCTGTTGTACTGATCGTCTCCACAAGATGCTTGCCTTTCCCGCTTTCGGCTGCACCGTGCGCCTCAACGATGGGCGCCAACCACTGCGTCAGGCGCCCTAGGAATACCGCATCGCCGTGGATTGCAAGATTATGCCGCATCGCTTCGGGGTGGACTGCTAACCCGTCGCTAAGTTCCGCGAGTATCTCACTGACCGCGCCGGTGGCGCGCAGCAGCCCGCGAAAGGCGGACCACTCGGTATGCCAACCGCCGTCGGCGCGTTCTGCGGTATTCGAGATGACACCGGTTTGCAGGGTGTTCAGGTAACCGCTGGCTTCCTGGGCCGCATGTTTGAGGCGAATCGACAGCACCGGGTTATTCTTGTGCGGCATCGCAGAGGAGCCACCACGACCGGGTTTGGTCGGCTCAGCCAGTTCGGCATTTTCGGCTTGCACCGACGTCAGCACATCATTGGCGAGTTTCGCAGCGGCCGCAGTCACCTGAAATGCCACTTGGCCCAGCTGGAGAACAGGGATGCGATTGGCATGCCAGACCGGCGCTGAAACGAGGTTGAGTTCCTCGGCTAGCAGATCGCGCTGACGAACTACCAGTCCCATAGGATCGTCTTCGGGCTGCTCTGCTTTGAAATAGTCCACCCACCAGGTTGAGGTGCCGACTGCGCCGCCCCACTGTAGCGGCAGATTGCACACCACGTTCTCAAAATGTTGTCCGGCGCTACCCAGCGCTTCGATCCATTGCGAAACGCGGTAACCGAAAGTAATAGGTTGGGCATGTTGATCTAATGAGCGCCCGATCATCACGGTGTGCGCATGGTCGCTGGCTAGTGTTGAAAGCTGACGAACTGCCGTTTTGAGGTTTGTCAGAATATGTTCACCGCTTCGAGCTGCTAGCAGCATCAAGGCGGTATCAATAATGTCCTGGGAGGTCGCACCGCGGTGCACGTACTGACCGACCTCAGGCAGCTGGGTAGTAACCTTATTTCGTAGCGCGCGCAGCAGCGGGATCAGGGCATTTGCGCCGTTAGGGGTTTGTGCTGCAATGGCCAGCAGATCGTAGTCGTCTATTCGACTGGCCTCGGCCACGGCGTCGTTAAGCGTTGCCGGCGCAGTACCAAACCGAACTTGGGCCCGACACCAGGCGGCCTCAACATCAAGCATGGCCTGGCCGAATGCGGTGTCCGAAGTGAGCTCGGCGGCACGGGTGCCGGCCCAGGCGGGGTTGAGCAAGCCGAAATCGTCCACGAGAGTGTTCCTTTGCTTGGGGTTAGACACAACGATACCCGCCCGGTTCAACGAGCGGGTATCGAAAGTACAAACCTACGGTTTTGGATAGTCCATACCGGGATAGCTAAAAAATACGGTTTCGTTCTTGCCCTGCAGATGGATGTCGAAGAGTAAGCGTTTACCGTCGCGTTTGGCAATCAGAGTGGCTGCGCGATCGCCCAGTGCCGACAGCGTCGCGTCGTCTGCTAAGCCTTCGGTTTCTGGAATGTAGGCGCGGGTGTGCAGTTTATTCAACAGGCCGCGGGCAAAAACGACGACGTGAATGAAGGGTGCCTTGCCCTGGTCAGTGGCGCCTGGTTGGATGGTGGTGAACCGGTAGGTGCCCACGTTATCGGTGGTAGCTCGACCCCAACCGGTGAACGCAAATGGGTCACGGATCAGTGAACCATCCTGGTTGGGGATGTTGCCGTGTTCATCCGCCTGCCAGATTTCGATCATGGCATCAGGGATCGGGGTGCCTTCACCGTCATAGACGGTACCGATCAATTGGACCGCCCGATCATCCGCTGGTGGTACCAGGTTCTGGCCATCTTCGAATGGCAGGTGGACTTGTTCGGCAGCGTTAAAGTAGCCGAAAAAGGGGCCAATGGTTTGGCCCGGCGTTGGGGTCAGATCATTAGTGGTCATGGTCTTCGTCCTCCATCGGGGTTTGCTGCGAGCCTGTCAGGACAATGTCCCAGCGGTACCCGGTGTTCCATTCGTGGCTGGTAATTGAGTGGTCGTAGGTGGCAACCAGACGGTCGCGGGCCTTTTGGTCGGTGATCGACTGATAGATCGGGTCCAACGCAAACAGGGGGTCACCCGGGAAGTACATCTGCGTGATCATGCGCTGTGTGAAATCGGTGCCGAACAGTGAGAAATGCACGTGCGCTGGACGCCAGGCGTTGTGGTGGTTTTTCCAGGGGTATGGCGCAGGCTTGATAGTGGTGAACTCGTATGTTCCGTCATCACCGGTGATTGCGCGGCCCACACCCGAGAAGTTTGGATCGATCGGAGCCGGATGCTGGTCGCGTTTGTGAATGTACCGGCCCGCAGCGTTGGCCTGCCACACCTCAATGAGCTGGTTGCGTATCGGGCGGCCATGACCATCGAGTACGCGTCCACGAATGACGATGCGCTCGCCGATTGGTTCGCCATTGTGTTGAATGGTTAGATCGGATTCCAGCTGGTGGACATCACGGTGGCCAAAGGCCGGTGAATACAATTCGATGGTTTCGGGGTCGGTGTGGTGCAGATCCTTAGTGGGATGCCGTAGCAGCGATGACCGGTAGGGCGGATAATTCAGCCGCGGTTGGGTTTCTTCCTGCGTCGGGTCCGCTTGAACACCTTGTTCATAGGTGTTGCTAATGTCTTGGATTTCGGAGTTCAAGGTCTCCTGAGAGTCGGCCGTGGCCAGTGGATCGAGTTTCGGACTATTGGTAGAAGTCACTTCGCCATCCTTTCGTCGTGTCGGTCGGGTTATTCGTGCGGCCAGCCGCAGTATGATTCGGCAAGATATTGACGCCCGTATTTGGAACCCACCACGGTGTGTAACTCACCGATGGCGCGGCGAGTTTCAAATGAGTTGGCATCTTTTCGAGTGTGCAGCATGCTCGTCATCCAGTACGAGAAATTCTGGGCCTTCCAAACACGCTTGAGCGCAGTCTCAGAGTAGTTGTCGATTCCGGTGGAATCGCCCGTCGTGAAGAATTGCTCCAGTGCGCTGAACAAAACTTTGACATCAGCAAAAGCCAAATTGAGACCTTTAGCACCGGTGGGCGGAACGGTGTGTCCGGCGTCGCCGGCCAAAAACAGCTTGCCCCAGCGCATGGGCTCTGCCACGAAGGAGCGGAACTTCAGCACGGTTTTTTCAAAGATCGGGCCGCGTTGCAGTTGGAAACCATCTGGACCATCAACGCGGGCCTGCAGTTCTGCCCAGATCTCTTCTTCGGTCCAGTTGTCTGGGTTCTCGTTCGGATCGCATTGAAAGTAATGGCGCTGCACCGTCTCATTGCGTTGTGAGATGAGTGCAAAACCCCGAGGAGAGTTGGCATAGATCAGCTCTTCGGCACTGGGGGGTGCTTCGGTCAAAATGCCAAACCAAGCGAAGGGGTATTCAATTTTGTGCTCAACCCGTGTTTCGGACGGAATGGCGCGTCGGCAGAATGATCGTGAGCCATCGGTACCGACAACAAGGTCTGCTTCGATGAGACCGGGCTGACCATCAGCGTCGGTGTAGTGAATTTTTGGGGTATCCGATTCGACGTCGCTCAGGTCTGTCACGGTGTGTTCGTAGCGTACATCGCCGTTGTCTCGGGCGCGGGCGGCTGCAAGGTCCACGAACACTTCATTTTGTGGGTATAGCCAAACAGACGCGTCAATGAGTTCTTTGAAATTTATCCGGTGTGATTCACCATCAAAGCGCAGATCGATGCCCTCGTGCTCGTAGCCAATCTCTTGTACGCGAGAGTCGACACCGTAGTCGGTCAACATTTGTACCGCACCGGTTTCAAGAATCCCAGCACGATGGGTGTTCTTGATGGTTTCGTAGTCCCGGGATTCCAGCACGATATTGTCGATACCTGCACGGGATAGGAGATGCGATAACATCAGCCCGGCTGGTCCGCCGCCGACAATACCCACCTGTGTGGATTCTGCTTGAGTGGTCACGAAAACTCCTGTCGTGTCAATTGCTAGATGGTGTCTCTAAACAGTGTGTGCCATGTGCCGTGTTCTACGCCACTGCATTCTCATTCAGTGAGAATTACTCGACTTCTGGGATCGGGTGAAGCGCACGTGAGAGTCCGCGGGAGGCTGCCATTAAGACAGGTATGACTGCGGCGCGCTGCTCAAAATTTTCGGGGATCACCACCGAGATGGCCGCGATTGCAGTGCGATTTTTGCCGCGCAATGTGTTGTAGACCGGTACAGCGGCGCCGGTGGTGCCATCATCGAGCATGCCATCCAGCATCGCAAAACCTTCTCGGCGAATTTGAGCCAACGTCTTGGTAATGTGACCGGAGGACGGATAAATCATCTCGGCCGCTTGGGGATGGGCTATAAAGTATTCGTCGAGCACGTGTGCCGGTTGGAACGCCAACTGAGCTAATCCCATCGACACGGTATGTATCGGCATCCGGGTGGCGACTGTTGCCTGGTTGACTACCGAGTTCCGGGACGATAGGCGTTCCACTACCAGGACTTCATTGTCATCAAGTACCGACAGCTGCGTATGCTGACGAAAAATAGCTTGGACGTCGTCCAGAAATGGCATGGCTGCCGTACGCAAGCTGACCGCGGGGGAGGAGCGGGCTGCTAACTCCCAGAGTCGCATCCCCAGTCCAATCGTGCCGTCCGGGTAGCGCGTCAGGATGTCCTCGGCGGCGAGTTTGGTTACTAACCGATAAGCAGTTGCTAGTGGGAGGTCTGCTAAGTGGGCCAGGTCAGTCACGCTGAGTTGACGGCGGTGTGCATCGAAAGCTGACAGGATGCGCAGCACGCGGTCCAATACGGTGTCACCGGATGATGTAGTCATGACTTCTTTAGTCTATCCCGTTGACTGCTGTGATTGCAGGGCATTTGCCGGATATGCCTGCCAACAGATAGGGCGTGACTCGAAGTTGGAATCGAGTCACGCCCTATGTCTGAAGTGATGACTTTAGCTTTGGTAGCGGGACGCAGCTGTGATTTTTGGACGAGCAGGATCGTATGCGGGTTGGCCCTCGAGCTGAGGTCCCCTAGATTCCTTAGCCATGCGGATACCAAGAACACTTAGTGCGGACAGGCCGGCAATCATCCACCAGCCCAGGTCAGAACTGCCCAACTCGGTTCCGAGCGTGTAAACATATGGGAAAACTACCGCTCCAAGGTTTCCGAGGGTTAGAACCAGTCCCAATGCGGTAGCGAAGTCTTTGCTAGAAACCTGTTCTGGGTACTCCGAAGGTGAAACACTGGCGGGTGACAGGTACATCATGCCGAAGAGGCCAATAGCACTGAGAATGACCCACAGTAGGACACTATTCACCACTGGAATCAGTACCAGTAGGACGACGATCAGAGCCGCAGGAATCCAGAGTGTGGACAAGAATTTTTTGGCGCGGTCGGCCCAAATGCCGCCCAGGATCGAACCGGGGATGCCAATCAGAAGCATCACAAGACCTAAGAGGCTCGCATTTGAACTGCTGAAGCCATGTTCTGTTTCGGCATAGCCTGGAGCAAGCTGTGAGACGGTGAAGAATGCGCCGTAAGCAGCGACACTGACGATACCGATACCCCACAACGTTTTTGATTTGAGGAGTTTGATGGTGGCCGACCAGCTAAATTCGTCGCCTTCAAGCTCATCCATATTCCGAGGAATTTGAATCAGTGCGGCGCCAGCTATCGCAATAATTGTTCCCAGGCCAGCGGCCATCCACAAGCTGGCACGCCAGCCATAAGCTTCCATGAGGAATGTCCAGACATACAGACCGATGGCTGAGCCGCCTGTGAGCCCAAGGCCATTGAGAATCCCCGCTACAAGTTTGCCGTTTTCAGGTTTCGCCCAATACGAGCCCAGCGGGAAGATGGATGCGACGATGAGTGACATGCCGACACCGCCAACGAACCGTGCCGAGAGCATCACTCCATAGCTGCTAGACATC
>DHCMJ07802__coassemble_791_pt1 | contig 49398 bp, 55 predicted proteins | sample DHCMJ07802__metabat2_low_PE_015 | metagenome-assembled genome bin DHCMJ07802 | reverse complement strand
CCGGTCGGCGTTGTTAATCAGCGCGTCAAATATAGCCATACGGCGTAATGCTGCAGTGTCTTCGTGCAACAACGTGACGTCTTCACCGTCGCCGTCTTGGCCGTGCAGAACTGCTTTCCAACCGGTGGAGGGCACCTGCTGCGTCGGCAGCAGTTCTACTGGATGTTGTGTGGGATCTGCCTCTTGCCACAGCTGCACCATCCCTTGACCAAAGCGGCCATCTCGCAGCCATGTCTGTGGGACTAGACTCCAGCCCAGGGCTTCAGATACCAGATAGGCGGCTACCTCCCGGTGGGCCAACGTTCCGTGCGGGAAATCCCACAGAGGTTTCTCACCGGCGATCGGTTTATAGACGACGCTTATATCTCCGATGCTCCCAAAGAATGTTGCATTGGAGGCCGTGGTGATACGACCGGTGAGTTCCAGCTCTGCGGTGAGCAGTTCTGAGGCCGACATTACAATTCGGACCCGGAGCAGGTGTGTCCGTCGGGATCAATTGGGTGACCACAGTTGGCACAAATTGGACGACCTGCGGCCACGACTTCTTGGGTCCGTTTGGCAAATGCACGGGCCATGCCGACTGGCATACGCACTCGGAGTAGCTCCTCAGACTCTGGTTCTTGCTGGGGAAGTTCCTCTTCAACGTCAGCATCGGGGAAAGCGTAAGCCTCTAGCACCACCTGGGACATGGTGGGATCCCAGCCGAGGTTCATGGAGCCGACCCGGAAGAGTTCGACCACTTCTTCCAGTGGTTCATTGTCAACGAGTTCCACGGGGGTATGCGCCGGCACGCTGTGTGGATTGCCGTCCAGGGTGCTGAGTTCGTCTAGCATCTCGTCGAACATTTCTGCTACCAGCGCCGCATGCTGTTTCTCGAGGGTGATGCTGGCTAACTGCGCTCCGGCACGCGCTTGTAAATAGAAGGTGCGTTCACCGGGTCTTCCGATGGTGCCGATAACAATGCGATCGGGCCAATTAAACTCGTGGACTGTAGTGGGCATTTTAATATCCTAGACCGGTTGCGTTCATGATGCTTGGTGACCTGCTCCTCCGCCTACAGGAGCCTGAGAATGCTGTATTCCAGGAGCAAGCCAAGACAGATCTCCGGACTCGGTGTTGACCGAGTACACTCGCGGGCCATTTGCGCTGTAATGCACAATTGAGGCAGAAGCCGGGCCAACGCTGAGCCGTTGAAAGAGGTCAAGGTGCATCCCTAAGGCATCGGCGAGGATGGATTTAATAAGGTCCCCGTGGCTGACGGCTGCCCATACAGCGCTTGTTCCGTGCGCAGCTTCGAAGGCTGCGTCGTGATGTCGAATGGCCGACACCGCCCGTGCTTGCATTCCGGCCATGGATTCGCCATCTGGGAAAGTCACCGCTGACGGGTGTGACTGCACCTGCGACCATAGCTTTTCAGTTGCCAATTCGGTCAGCGAACTGCCTTGCCAGATACCGTAATCACATTCGGTCAAGTTGGTTTCGGTCAGCAGATCGGGTGGTGCCGCCTGGCGGTCCAGGAGAGCCTGGGCGGTCTGAACACATCGTTCCAGCGGGCTGGAAACCACGCCGGCTAGCGGTAGTGGAGCTAAGCGATCTGCGGTGTGTGCGACCTGTTCGTGTCCGGTCTCATCGAGTTTGACCCCGGGGGACCGGCCTGCCAGCACTCCGGTGGCATTGGCTGTGGTGCGGCCGTGCCGCACAAGAATAACTGTGGCCATGTACCCAGCCTAACCACGACCCCGTGACAAGGCGACTCCTCAACCGTTCGTCCGAACTGTTGTTGGTCTGATCGAAGCAGGCATCGAAGATGCCCATCAGGGGACTCCAGCAAGGCTACGATGAAATAGCTGGCTGAAAAATAAGCTCTCGTGACTTAACGACAAATATATCGACCTGTCCTACACGAAATCGCTAGATTAGAGTCACTGTCAACTACTGAATGGGTACTATGTCTCGCTCCATCACTCACAAAATAGTCCTAGCCTCAGCCATGATCACTGGTTTGGTATTGTCTGGGTGCTCTTCTGATGAAGAAGTTTCACCCGAGATAAAGCCGGTTACCAGTGACGCGGCCACCGAACCAGAAAACGACATTCAAGTTCCCGACTCGTCAGCAACCCAAGAAGTCCCTGCGACAGACGGCGATGAATCACAGCAGCCGGGTATGGAAGATGCATTGACCGAACGGGAGCAGTTCATGGAGGATCAACAGCTCCCACTGGATGGTTCGCAGCTATCGGCCGTCACGCCAGAGCAAAAACAATTTATCGAAGAGCAGCGTACTCACGTTGAGGAACAGGGCGGAGTGTGGAGCCCTGAGGCCGAGAGTCTGACGTTAGCTTTGACCGCTGATGCTTGTGAAACAGCAATCCTGAACAATCACGAAACCGAGGCGTCAACGGTTCAAATGCATATCGATACGTCGCCGCTGTTTCTCAGCCAGATTCCGGAAACACTTTCGGAGGCTGAACAAGCTCAGGCTCAGATGAGCATGGCAGACATTATGGTGTACGGCATGCAGCATATGTGTCCCGAGGATTTTCAGCAGTGGAGTGATGCTGTGATGGAACTACATCCGGAGTACTACGGTTCGCAGCAGTGACGTTCTCTAGAGACTCTCAGGTATGGTGAATACGACCTTTGATTTGCTCGTATCCGTTAGAGGAGGCTGTAGTCATGAGTTTTAATGTCTATCTTTCCGGTGAGATCCATACCGATTGGCGCGACGAAATTCAACGTGGTGCGCAAGCCGCTGGCTTGGACGTGGTATTCACAGCGCCGGTGACCGATCACCCCGCTAGCGATGCTGCTGGCGATCACCTGGGCAAGCCGGATAACCAGTTCTGGCGCGACCATCAGTCTGCAAAAGTCAATGCGATTCGTACACGCACTCTGATTGAGAACAGCGATTTCGTGGTGGTCCGTTTTGGCGATCAGTACAAGCAATGGAACGCTGCCTTTGACGCCGGCTACTGTGCAGCGCTTGGCAAGCCGTATGTCACGCTGCATGACGAGGACATCGTTCATCCGCTCAAGGAAGTCGATGCTGAAGCGCAGGCCTGGTGCACAACCACCGATCAAGTAGTAGAGACCTTGCGGTATGTGCTCAAAGCCTAGAACGTATTCATCACTGTGGTGGTTGAACATGACTTGCCAGGATGACGCGCGACTGTTTGGGTGGGCCATGAAGTCCAACATCAAGGACTCAAGGAGGTCTGTATGACTGAAAACCTCAATGGACACACCATTGCCTTCGTTGCTACCGATGGCGTTGAACAGGTGGAACTCACTTCGCCGTGGGAGGCCGTGAAGAACGCCGGAGCAACCCCTGTGCTGGTCTCAGACAAGCAAGGCAGCATTACCGCAATGCAGGGCGATTGGGACCACGGGGATACTTTTACCGTGGATCGCAGCGTTAGCGAAGCAAAAGCTGAGGACTTCGATTCCGTCGTGCTACCCGGTGGCACGTTGAACGCAGATACGCTGCGGACCAACGAAGACGTATTGCACTTCGTGCGCGAGTTTTTCTCCGCAAAGAAACCGGTCGCATCCATTTGTCATGGCCCGTGGTTGTTAATCAACGCCGGAGTCGTCGAAGGGCGAAAGGTCACCAGCGTCGATAAAATTTCTATCGACCTGAAAAACGCGGGTGCGAACTGGGTTGATCAGGAAGTTGTCGTCGATAACGGTCTGACAACGTCACGTAACCCGGGTGACCTTGAAGCATTCAACGCCAAACTCATTGAAGAAGCTGCGGAAGGTAAACACCGCCAGTAAACCTGCGCGACATGATCATCCGCTAAGCGAAAAATCCTTGAGGCCCGTTACCTGCTGATTGGTAGCGGGCCTTTTGCGTGCCACTACAACTCCCTAGAGTTCCGCCCCACTGTTGAGACCAATAGCTTGATTGCTACGATGATTGCCATGTGGCAATCATCGGATAGCAAAGCGTTTGCGTTAGCAATACAACAGGCACAGAAATCCTTCGAGGAGGGTGGGCTACCCATCGGGTCCACGCTCGTTGATGGCAACGGCGAGATTATCGGGGTCGGACATAATCAGCGGGTACAGTCAGCAGATCCGACAGCGCACGGTGAGATTTCATGTCTGCGCAATGCTGGACTTCGTAGCAACTACCTAGACTGCACCATCTTTACGACACTTGCACCATGCTCAATGTGTACCGGTGCGATCCTGCTTTTCAAAATCCCACGGGTTGTTGTTGGCGAAGCGACGGCCTTCAAGGGAGACCTAGATAAGCTTCACGAGGCAGGTGTTGAAGTCATCATCATGGAAGATGCGCAGTGTATTGAACTCATGCAGCGCTTCATGGCAGATAATGCAGAAACCTGGAAAGCAGATATCGGCGAAGGGACTATCGCGGAACCAGAGCGAGGTGTGCACCGCGATGGCATCACCTGAAAACATTCTGCTGTACCTTCCCAAAGAGGAAGAACAACAGGTGCGCGAAATTTTTGCCAGGCTCCAGGAGCGTGGCTTTCCTACACAACACCAGACCCCGCACATCACCATTACATTTTCGCCATCAATGGCAGACGATGTTGTGGAACGTGCCGCAGCGTTACTACCACCGGTAATCCCCGCCAGTTTTCGCAGGGTCGGCACCGTCGTCTTCGGCACGAAACGAAAACAGACCGTTGCGTGGCTGCTTGAAACCACGGATGCCTTGGAGATTGCAGCTCGGGAGATTAGCGCGATGAACCCGGACGGTCGGGGACCGCGGTGGAATCCGCATTTGACGGTTGGACTGCGGCTACCGCGTGAGATGGTGCCAGATTATATGCGGGCGCTCGACGAGGTCACGCCGCCTCGTTTCAAAGAACTCACTGCCGTACAAGCGGGGTTCTGGCAACCAGCGACCCAACAAGCGACTGTCCTGCCCGGGTGAAGCCTCGGCTGCCGTGTAATGACACGCCTATCTGATAATTTCGTGATCAGTGTACGAATTCGACACTGTGTAGAAATCATCGAGTAGGCTGAAGTATATGGATTTTCTTTATGCACTCTTCTTATTCTTGCACTTCGTAGGTGCAGCTGCCTTGCTTGGTGGCTGGTTAGCACACTTTAGAACCCCCACTGTCGGTTACTGGCAGCATCTTGGTGCCTGGCTCCAGCTCATCAGCGGTCTCATGCTGGTTGGTCTGGCGGAAATGACAGCCGGTGATGATGGCGCGGGTCTAAATCACATGAAGATCGGTGTCAAAATCGTGATCTTGGTTGCCATCCTGGTCGCCGCAATCATCGGTCGACGGAAGGTGAAGCGCGGTGAAGAAGTCTCCACGGGTATTGCGCACGCAGTCGGTGGAATGACACTTATCAACGTCGCGATCGCTGTTTTTTGGTAAATCTTCATTTGGCGTCGACGCAGTAGGGCCTCGGTCATGCACAATGCATGACGGAGGCCCTTTGCTTTAACGTCTCTGGCCTTCAGCTGCGGTATTTGGCGGAAATCGTTGTGATACGAGCACAGCGAGCCTGTGCTGTCGGAAGCACGATTGCTACCAAGGCAGTCTGATACACGCGTTAGAGAAGAGCGTGGACAAACTGGAGTCGTGAGAGATGTGAATTGGTGTTTTTACGGAGCCGTATAAACGCGGTGGGGGAGTGCTTGACCAGGACGGTTACGAGCCAGGAGAGCAGTAGAGGTGGAGCCTGGTCAGTAATTCACCGTTGGCGCAAGCCGAGCGGTTCAACGCTAAACCGATTCCCAGATATCATCACCACGAGCTACAACGTCGTAGCCGCCGTCAGCAAAAATGATCTGACCGGTCATGCTGGAGTTTGCCGGCGACAGCAGGAAGACGTGTACTGCGGCAATGTTTTGCGCTTCTGAGGGACCATTGAATGGGGTGGGCATTGCTTCCGCAGCCATTTTGCGGCCTTCATCGGAAGAGAAGAGTTCCTGGGTCATAGCAGTCTTTACTTGTCCCGGGCCTACAGCATTTATGCCGATACCGGAGCCTGCAAATTCATCCGTGGCGGCGATCTGCCGTATCCAACGGGAGATGGCGCGCTTAGAGCTCGAGTAGTTGGCGTAGCCTATTTCAGGGCCGCGCTCTGCGAGTTCCTTGCCAAGTGTGATAGCTCCATCGACGTCGCCAGCCAGCAGTAAGTTCACAAGTTCTGGACTGTTGTGCTGCAAGGTTGCTGCAGAACTTGTGACGCTGACTCGAGGAGAGTCTGCTTTGGCCAGCAGTGGTTGGAGCGCTTTGATCAGAGCAACTGTGCCGAAGTAATTGATGCGAAGTGACAGCTCGGTTGGCGCAGAGACACCTGCGTTAGCAACCAGGCCATGAAGTACGCCACCGGTCCGGTCGCTGATGTCTTGGGCAACTCGGGCTACCGTTTTGAGGTCGCCCAGGTCACCGGTGATATCACCTTCATGCAGGTCAACACGAATGACGTCATCGCCCTGGGCTTCCAATAACTCGGCAGTAGCTCTGCCAATTCCTGATGCGGATCCGGTAACCACGATGGTGCGTGTCATGAGTGTAGTATTCCCCAAATCTGTAGATGTCATGTGTTTTGCTCTGTGTGCCCTACTGATGTGTTTCAAACCATCCAGGCAGCCATATCAGCGTCTAGCACACACCCTAGCAAAGGACGCGCGGGTGGCCGCTAGCCCACCCTGCTCGCTCCCGACTATGCCACTGTCAGTTGGTTCGCGGTTGTCCGTCTGCTGTTGTGTTGCCGAAAGGCAGTTTCGGTATAGAACGATGCCCAGATGAGATCTCAGTAAAAGGCTGAAGAGGGCGTTCTGGACAAAATAGACTCTTCACCCGACCGTGAGGTAGTGCCGGATGGATTTTGAGACTGCACCCTAATCAGCGACCGTCATGGTACGAGCAGCAAGCACATGGTGCGATGTATTGCAGAACACCTGCGGTAGGTTAGGCGGCATAGAAGCACAATTCGGTGCAAAGACAATGCTTTCGTTGAACAGGTGCAAAGCTCGATGACAAAACCGTACTTGCCACCGTATTTCTCTGACTCGGTAGCCGCTAAAGCTGGTTGGCCCATTGGTCTTGCCCACCGCGGGGCCGATACCCAACGCGAAAATACGATGTCTGCGGTGCGTGATGCCGTCGACTTGGGTTTCAACTATATCGAGGTCGATGTTCAGGCCAGTGCTGACGGTAAAGTCGTGGTATTTCATGATGACCAGCTCGACCGGATCACCACGGGCCGCGGCAAGATTTCCCAGTACACATGGCAACAATTGACGAAACTCAAAGTGCTAGGACCCCAGCCGCGAAATGAACAGGTTGGAGAGCCACTGGTGCTCATGGAGGAGTTGCTCAGGGCGTTTCCGACTACTCGCTTCAACGTGGATCTCAAAGACCTGGCCTCAGCAGCCCCGATGGTGGAGTTGTTGCGGCGCACGGCAGCATGGGACCGTGTGCTCATCGCCTCATTTCGGGATTCGCATCGTCGGGAGTTCTTCGCGCAGATCCGTAGGACTGATCCCGTGGTGGCGTCATCTGGCGGAGTTGAAACAATCGCTAAATTATTGATGGCACATCATCTCGGAATCTTGACCAGCGTTGTCCGATTGCTGCGTAAAAATCTACCGCTGCACGCCATTCAGGTACCTATTCGGCAGGGACCGATTCGAGTCGTCACCAAACGGTTCGTAGCTGCGTGCCATCGGGCAGGCATCGCCGTGCACGTTTGGGTTGTGAACGATCAAGATCAGATGAGGCGATTGTTGGCGATCGGAGTCGATGGACTCGTGACAGATAACGGCCCTGGTCTTGCTGAAGTTCTTGAGGCACGTGATCAGTGGCCGCAATCGCCGTGAGGCCTCGTGGTAGTGAGCTGAATATGTCATCCTGGGGTTATGACGCAGCTCCTGGTCATTCATCATGCCCCAACAAAGAGTGTTCAGCAATTGCTCGATGCCGCTTTGAGGGGTGCGAACCATCCAGATATTGAAGGCGTCGAAGTTACCTCAGTGCCGGCACTGGCATGGGCCCGAGGAGAGGCCGACGAAACCACGATCCAGCAGGCTGCCGGCTACTTAATCATTACGCCTGCCAATTTTGGCTACATGAGTGGTGCTGTCAAACACGTCTTTGACAGCACCTTCTTGAAGATTGGTGGCTCACTGGATGCATCTGGTGGTGCAAGTGGAAACAGTGGCATCATGCGCCGTCGTCCCTACGGGCTGGTGGTCCACGGTCGGTACGACACGACTGGTGCGGTGCGGTCGGTAGAGGGAATTGTTGGTGCGTTGGGGTGGCAACTTGCCGGTGAGGTGCCGGAGATTCGACGGGGGATGTTACCGAAGAGCATCTGGCCGCCGCTGAGGACCTCGGGGCTACATTGGCTATTCCAACTAACGGACTGGTAGATGCGAAAATCCCCCACGTGCGCACCAAGAAGCGTGGGGGATACAATGACTTTATCGGCTGGCCCTATGCAGGGTCTTCGGGAGATAGCTCGTGAGTGTAGGTGTTATCTATTGAAAGGAGCGCGTAGTCTCCAGTGGCGTTGGAAATGGCAAGCATCTGTGCAGCACCCTTCTGCTTTACGTCCTCGAGCAGCCGTGAATAGCGCTCGTTAGCGTCCTCGAAGTTCGCAAAAGTTTTGTGATACGTATAATTCGATTTCGTGTCTGTGAAATGTAATGTAGCCATATCGTCATAATATACAATGCGCCCGACATGTCTTACCAGTTGAGTGGCATTCTTGCACCAGCGATACCTGCCGCAAGACGAGGTACCAAGTATCAGGCACCGAATCGGTCTCAACAATATTGCCCGGTGAGGGAAGTTTCTGAGGTTAAAAAGCTCGGGCCCCGATGAAGAATCATCAGGGCCCGAGGCTTCGATATCGAGCGTTAGCGCGCTAGTGCGGCTTAGTAACGTCCGTATCCAATGACGTTGTTGTACTGGTTGTAGGTCGCCATGTTGTTGGTGGTTACACCGGCGCTTGGGTTGCGAGCGTGAGCAATCTGGCCACCGCCAACGTAGACGGCTACGTGGCTTACGCCACCGTTGCCGTAGAATACCAGGTCACCGGACTGTAGCTGGCCGGCAGAGATTTTCTGTGCAGAAGCGTACTGGGCTGCCGAGGTGCGTGGAAGGCTCTTGCCGTCCTGCGCCAAGGCGGTCTGGGTGAAGCTTGAGCAGTCATACACGTTACCGGCACCATTTGCGCCGAGACGGTAGGATGCTTGGCCACTGTTTGCCATGTTGGCTGCCCAGGAAGCACCTGAAGTCGAAGCGCTAGCAGTGTTGGTGGTCTGGCTGACGCGTTCGCTGTTGCTTGAGTCAACGCTGGTGTTGTTGGACGAGCTGCTCGAAGAGGTGTTGCTCGACGAGGATGAGCTCGAGTTGTTAGAGGAGCTTGAGCTCGAGGAGTTGGTGGAAGGTGCTGCAGCTGAGCTGTTGGAGGAGCGCGAGCTGGAGGAACCTGCACCAGGGATGGTCAGCTGGTCACCTGGGTAGATCCAGTGCGATGACAGACCGTTTTCGCTCATCAGGGCTGAAACGGAGGTGCCGTGCTGAGCTGCGATCTTGCCCAGGGTATCGCCAGACACAACGGTGTGTGTACCGCTGGCGCTGGAGGTCGTGGTAGCCGAGCTATCGGAGCTGGAGCTGCCTGGGAAGGACAGGTTCTGGCCTGGGTAGATCAGGTGCGATGAGAGACCGTTTGCCTCCATGAGACCCGAAACGGTGACGCCACTGTTCTGAGCAGCGATACCGCTGAGTGTGTCTCCGCTTTCGACGGTGTGGTTTGCGTGAGCTGGTGCGATACCGGCTACAGATACGCCTGCGAAAGTCGCGAAGCTGGCAACGCCAACTTTCATGGTGCGCATGCGGCGACCGCGCTGCTGGAGTTTCTCGGCTGCGATCCGTTCGCGGCGACTAGCGTAAATCATTAAATATTCCTTCGAAATGAGTGATCGTTCAATGTCTAAAATCGTCATTCTCGTCGGGCGCACCAACAGTGACGTTGTCTTTTTTCGGCCTATCGACGGAGCACACTCACCCTTGCGTCGTTACCGAACCGTGACTCAGTTTATCGTTTCGTTATCAAAAGGCAACCCATCGTGACTCTTTCGTGTCTCCAACACGATTCATGGGACCGAGAAAGCAGCTATTTTCCGACATGGAACAGTGCAGGAGCATCCAGGATGATTGAAACCTGACATCCGTAGGGCGTTCGACTAGGAATATACGCTCGAGGGGTTCACCCCAGGTGGCCCCGGGAATTTTTGCTGTGTCATGCGGGAGTTCGAGGTCACTCGATGGCGTACTTGGTCTCATTGCACGAAGGGGCAAGGCGTAGATAAGGCGGCCCTGGCAGTGGTCCAATCTTGAAATACTGCATTCGCTCTCGGCCAAATGCGTCGTTGCAGTGCGGGACTGTTCGCGGCGCCCGGCGAGCCCCCGTCAAAACTGGAGGGGCAAACCTTGGAGCTGAGTCAAGAGGCATTGCCTGCATGATGCTCGGCCCTCGGCAATGTGACGTCGTTAACCCCGTGTGTAAACCTTGCTGGCCGCCCTGGTGAAGCTTTGATGAACAGTAATCGAACTTCCCTTAGTTGCAGGTTATGCAAGTAAATTTGCGGTTAGCGTGAGCCACATGCTCATCACAGACCTGGTCAAAGATCGTGGACATCGGCTGACCGAAACTGACCGGAAACTCATAACCGTGTTGCAGTCGTACCCGGCCGAAGCTGCGTTTTGGAGTGCTGAACAGCTCACCGCGCCACTGAGACTTCATCAGTCTGCTGCGACGAGGTTGTCCCAGCGCCTGGGGTTCGAGGGCTACCCGGATCTTCGTGATGCTTTGCGCCAGGATTACCTGGGTGCCGATGGCCCTTCCCAGAGGATGAAGGGTCGTTTGGAACGCCAAGAGCACGACAGCGAGCTCCAAGAACTCGTTACCGGTGAAGTAGCCGCGCTTGAAGCATTGTCGATGCACGTAACTCAGGCCGAATTGGACATATTGGCCGAGCGCATTGTCGAGGCTGAAGTCGTCTACCTCTTCGGACAAGGCAACGCGAGCGTATTAGTTGAGCTCCTATCGCGTCGTCTCAATCGGTTTGGCATCCGTTCCACCCAATTAGTCGGCTCACGCAGGGATATCGCCGAGCGTGTCGCGCCCATGCGATCTGGAGACACACTGTTTGCGTTTGCATTTCGTCGCATGCCAGATGCGCTCGACAATGTACTGGAACTGACCACCCAAAACGACATCCACACGACGGTGCTCACCGACACGTTATTGACCATCCACCCGGATCCAGACGTGATCATTGCAGCGCCTCGGGGCCGCAGCGACGAATATCTGTCGTTGACCGTGCCGATGGCTATTTGCAATGGGCTGGTTTTGACCATCGCTCAACGCCACCCGGATATGGCACTGGGCAAATTAGATCGGCTCGGCGTGATCCTTGATCACTTCGAAGCATAACCACACCCCTGCCGACCCTCTCTCACGTTTGTAAAGGACACCATGAAAAATCTTCTCAAGGTCACGTCATTGTCATTAGCGGCACTCTTGCTTGCCAGTTGTGCAGGCACCAGCGAAGCCGATAGCGAGATTGGCACCGTAGACGCCAATGAACAGCATCCAGAATTTGCTGATATGAGCCACGACGAGCTCGTGGAAGCTGCTGAGAAAGAAGGTGAAGTCGTCGTCTACGCGTTCACCTCGCGCATCGCCACGGTCGCTGAGGAATTCGAAGCAGCCTATCCCCAGATCGACATTGTCGCCCATGACATCTCATCTAGCGAGCAGATCGAACGGCTGCGCTCCGAACACGACGCTGGAGCTGAAACCGCAGACGTCGCCTACGTCTCGGATGCACCGGTCGTGTGGAATGAGCTGCTATCCGATGGCGTACTGCAACGCTACGTTCCAGAGCGAGTTGAGGATGAGCTGGATGACCAATACAAAGATCCACTGCTGACCAACCGGTTATCAACTAAAGTGCTGATGTATAACGAGGAGGCGAACCCGGACGGGGCACCGGTCGAAAACCTCTGGGAACTGACGGAAGACAAGTGGGCTTCCAAGGTTGTTATGGTAGATCCGACCCAGCGCGGTGACTGCCTTGATCTGCTCACCGAAATGGTACTGCGTGCCGATGAGATGGCAGCCGCTTACGAAGAGCACTTCGGCGAGCCCATCGAACTGGATGAAGGCAACGAAAACGCAGGCTATCAATACATTGCAGATCTATACGCCAACGACGTGATCCTCTTGTCGTCAACCGACGATGTCAATGAAGCCGTTGGTGCGACCGGGCAAGAAGATGCACCAGTCGGGTTCACCTCGTATTCGGACCGTCGAGATCCACCGGGTGCAGAACCACGTGTCGAGCTGGTTGAACGCGTTGCTGCAGCATTACAGGACGAGTCAGTCCCTGCTGGGAATGTTTTGGTAGTCACTCATGGGGGAGTCATTCGTGCAGCGCTTGATGCGTTCATCGGGTTGAAAACCGAAAACATTGTGCCGGTATCACCTGCGAGTCTGACGGTCGTTGAAGTGACAGCAGGTGATCTGGTGCAAGCAAAGCTGCAGCACTATAACCTGAGCCCATCCTCTAAGAATATCCAGTTGCAGCCGGAAGCAAGGTGAATTCTTCTTCCATAGTTTGGGCGCCTGACTCATGTCGCACGGCTGTGAAACGTGCGTGGGTATTGGATGAGGAAACTCAATGAGTCCTTGCACAGAAACAAGTCGAGCTAGTGAGGTTGGTTTCTAGGGAGGCGCTACAGTAATTACCTCAGTGATGCGTAGTACTCGCCGAGAGTGCGGTGCCCGTGTAGCGCCCCGACCGAATCGGTTTGTATGCCTTCGAGGAAGAAGCGCATCAATGAAGCCGCACGGGGACTGACGCGGTCGGTGAGCCAGACTGCCGAAGATGCCACGACACCGGGTATCGGGAGGTACCGTTCTTTACGTCCTAGCGTTTGGAAGGCCAGCTGGACAACCTGGCGGTAGGTGAGTACCTCCGGGCCGCCAACGTCCCATGTGCCGGCGTCGTCAGAAAGTTTGGCGAGGCAGAAGTCTGCAAGGTCCGCTCCGTGGATCGGGGAGAGCTGCACGCTCCCATTGCCTAGACCGAATGCCATGCCTCGACGGGCCACGTTGAACACTTCGGTGAGGTCGGAGAAGTAGGCGGAGGGGTTCACTATTTGAGCGCGTACCGATGATCGGCCCAACGCTTCCATGAAGGCATGTTTTGCTCGCGACACCGTCGAAGTCCCGGTTGCAGCATTCATAACGCCGATATACATGAATGTTTTCACGTCCTGTTGTTCGGCGAGTTTCAGGTAGTGAAGATTCAAGAGAAAATCGACCGTCCAGGGGTCAGCTTGCTGTCGGGTTACTCCCAGTGCTCGTTGTTTATCGCGTACGACTGCACGGACTCGGTAGCCACCATCGTGGAGTTGTCGCACGATGTGTCTGCCGGCGTAGCCTGTCGCGCCGAGAACAAGGACGCATTGCTGCCTATCCATGCGGGTAGCTCTTCGGTTGCTGTCGAGCGTTTGATCGCGTGCGACGTCGCACTTCCCTGATAATAAGAAGGATCGAACCCGGCCCAAAGAACAGCAGGCCAAGACCTCCTCCGATAATGGGCGCTAGTGGGCTGCGATGTCCCCAAGCTTCCGGAGCTAGCACACCAGACAAAAGCATGAACAGGCTGAAGGCTGTGAATAGGAGACACAGAATGATGCCGATGATGATTGAACCCTCAGAACCATCAGACTGACTCCGCTTGAGGATTCCGCCAAGGACGATTGCCGCACCAAATGTGATGCTGGTCAGAGCCATCCAACCACTGCCGATGAACAAAATGAACACACCACTTGCTGCGAACACCATGCCGAGGATGATCATGAGGATGGCGTCTCGACGTTCTTTTCGTAGGTTCTCCTGCATGTACGCGTACAACTCATAATTCGAGTTCATAAAGTACTCGAATTCCCGTTCAGGACGATTTTGTGTCATCGGATCACGTCGTTCTCAGTGTTGCCTGGGGAGTTTGATCGGGAGCTGGACTTTCGAACGAGTTTGACGATGAGGACGATCAGACCCGGACCAAAGAAAGCCAGGCCGAGCGTGCCTGCTATCAGGGCGTAGATGGGACTTCGGTGACCCTGGAAGTCTTCTGGTGAAACCACTGCATTGATGATCAGGAGCGCGCTGAGGATTACGAACAACACGCAGGCAATCAGGGCAACCATGAGCGAGCCGTCGGAGCCGTCTGCGTGGCTCCACCCGAGCACCCCGCCAAGTATGACGGTGAGACCGAACGCGATGCTCGTCAGGGCTAACCACATAGTGTCCGTAAACCAGATGAACACGCCACTTGCTGTGAACAGCACGCCGATGATGAACATGGCGATCGCTTTGCGGCGTTCTTTACGCTTGTACTTTTGTGCGAAGTTTCTGAATGCTGCGTTCATAGAAGTAGTTTATAGCTCGTCGAGGTCGGTCTACTTTTATCATATATCGATGGTCTGACCGTTGGCGGGGAGGTGGCCTTGAAAACTCACGGGTACGGCAGCTGCATGTATGACATCGGCACTATCTAGTGCGTGGAGGTGCAGATGCGGTTCGGTACTGTTGCCGGAATTTCCGCACCGGCCGATAACGTCGCCTTGATGCACCGTTTGGCCCGGCTGTATGGTGATGCTGTTTTGCTGCAGGTGACATAGCGCCACCACGGCCGTTCGATTGTTGAGATATGTGGTTTCGATCAAGACGTGATTGCCAACGATGGCATGTATGCCGCGTGCTAGGCGGCGTCGCTGTGTGAGCGCGTATCCCACGGAGGGCAAGCCTCGATAGGCATTGTGATCGGTCTCGGAGTCGTGCGTTTGGACCACGGTACCGTCCACCGGTGAGGTGATGGTTCGACCAAAGCCGGTGAAGAGTGTTGGCGGTTCTGACCGAAAGAACGAAGCAACGGTATATGGTGCGGAGCTTCCATGCTCATCGACAGGTACAAAGTCGATGGCATAGGACAGCCCAAACATGGTTGTGCCGTGACTTGGCACCCGGTCGGCTGGGCTATTGCGAACCTGCCACCGGCCGGCGAAGGGATAGTGAAGCATCAATGTGCCCTGCATGTTCGCCATTGTGTCACTGATGGTGCGTGTTCGGTAGTGTCCCGAAGAGGAATCGCCTCAGAACGGTTGGGGCAACTCGGTTGGACATCTCGATCTAGAATAGTAAACGGAATCATCCCGTAGGAAAGATTGGACTATGCGGACATCACGCAATCTCGGTCGCAAGCATGCCGCTTCAGAGCATGGTGCGCCCGTGAGTAGGGCTCTGCGAGCATTTCTGGGATTTTTCGCGGCACCGCGAGTCAATATTCGCAGGGATTATCAAAAGATCCGGCGTCGTCAACGGAAACTGGCCGCACCCTTGGGCTCACCCTCAAGAGCCACTGATTACACAGTGGCATCGTCTCACGGGGACCACCTGATTCCGATCCGTGTTTTCCATCCCAAAGAACAACTGCGTGATGAAGTTCTCTTGTTTTTCCACGGTGGCGGATGGGTCACCGGCGGGGTCGAGAGCTATACGCCAACCTGTAGCCGAATGGCTGACCTCACCGGATGCACCGTGGTTTCGGTGGAGTACCGGCTAGCTCCGGAGCATCCCTTCCCTGCGGGATTATCGGACTGCTATGACGTAGCCCGAACCGTTATGGACCAGCCGCATCTGGTTGGTACTGACAACGCAGATAACATCGTGCTGGTCGGAGATTCTTCCGGGGGAAATCTGGCCGCAGCAGTCTCACTATTGCGTCGGAAACGCGGTGAGCGCGCGGCAACTCGGCAGATTCTGCTGTATCCCGTGACGCACTGGGATCACCGCTCGCTGACGTCGCCTTTTGAATCGGTGCGTGAACATGGTGAGGACTACCGACTCACCAACGTAGAGGTGCAGGACTACATGGCCCTATATGTGCCCAACCCGGCACAGCGTCGTGACCCACTGGTTGCACCGCTGATGGCCAAGGACCTCAGCGATCAGCCGAGCACCCTGGTGCTTTCTGCCGAATTAGACCTCTTGCGGGATGAAGGTGAAGCATATGGTCGGGCGCTGCAACGGGCTGGCAATATGGTGCGTATCCATCGGGTGGAAGAAGCTCTGCATGGGTTCATAGCATTGCCATGGATGGCCCGATCGGTTCGGGATGCTTATGAGCAGATCAATGACTTTCTTGGTGAAGAACGAAAAGGTGAGAGCCGTCATCGTGAGGAGAAGCCATGACGCGGCGCCACTGGGTTCGACTCGATAACGCTTCCAACATATTTCTGGCAGCGCGCAGCGAGACTGACTCCAAAGTATTTCGGATCAGTGCCGAGATGGACCACGAGGTAGAACCAGAGTTACTACAGACGGCCCTTGATACGACGTATGACCGGTACACGCTGTACCACGCCGTGTTGCGCCGAGCGATATTTTGGTATTACCTGCAGGATAGCGATCTGCGTCCTGAAGCGACCCCGGACGATCAGTACACATGTGCTGAGATTTATGATCCGCGGCGGCCTGGGCTGCTCTTTCGCGTTATATACCACTACCGGCGGATCAATCTAGAGGTCTTCCATGCCTTATCCGATGGCACCGGAGCGCTCTGGTTCCTCACCGATCTGGTGGCCGAATATACCCGGCTGCGCTACCGCCAGCAGGATGTCCCGGAGAGCACTGATACTGCTCAGTTGATCGCTCAACCCGGTGGGGCGGCTGAAGATGCGGTTGGTCGAGAGTTGGCAGAGGATAGTTTTAAACAATACTTCCGCGGTAAGAAACGTACGGAGCCGCACCGAGAAAAGTCACCGCCCAGCGTGCCAGCGACAAAGAAGGCGTACCGGGTTAAGGGGACTCGGACTCCCGATCACCGCACCCGTGCAGTGGAACTCACCATGCCGGCCAAAGAGGTCCTCGCGCTGGCACGATCCGAAGACATCTCGTTGACTATGTACCTGACCGCATTGTTTTTCGAATCTATTCGACGTTCCTCGGGTGGCATGGGCAAATCGCGTACTTTAGCGGCAACCGTGCCGGTCAACTTGCGCCAGTTCTTCCCGTCGGTATCGCCACGGAATTTCTTTGCGACCGTTCGAGTCGAACACACCTACGGTAAGGGCCCCGACGATATCGGTACGGTGGGCCGGGAACTTGATAACCAGTTCCGTCCCAAAGCTACCCCGGAGGCGCTGGAGAAAAAAGTGCGCCGCTTCGCCAGGTTCGAACGATCACCCATGCTGCGGATTGTGCCACGGCCCCTCAAGGACGTGGTCCTGCGAGTCATCAACTGGGTGAATAATCGTGGGTTGAGTGTTTCTGTTTCGAATCTCGGTCGGGTCACGCTGCCGGAACCGGTGGAATCGCATGTGGGGCGGATGGGATTCCACGTCTCGGCGGTACGACCGCAGATGTGCGCGATGTCTCACGCCGGGCTGCTCACCGTCGGTTTTACCTCGCCCTTCGTCGAGACTGATCACATCCGGGAATTCGTCAGAATGCTCACGTCCCAGGGTGTTGATGTATCGGTTGTGGCCACACGGGTGACTGAAGCCGAACTCGTTGAGGACTCGGAAATATGAAGCAATGTACCGAATGTTTCGTGACAATCGAGGGCACCTGGAACCAGTGCCCGCTGTGTAAAACGCCTGTAGTGGGGGAGCCCTCGCACAGTCCGTTTCCAGCCATACCGTTGAGCTATTCTCGCCGTCGTGTGGTGCGGATGCTGTTTTTGAGTTCGATCGCGGTGATCCTAGGGTCGTTTGCCGCCCAACTCTTGCTGGACCGAGGTACAGCGGGTATTGGCTCGCTACGTTCCTTGTGGCTTGGTGTCATCACCATGTGGCTGTTGGTGGTGATGGCTGCGCGCAACCAGCGCAATATCGCGAAGAACACGGTGAACCTTGTGGTCCTGGTTGGGTTGATTTGTGTGTACTGGGACTACCTCACCGGGTGGCACGGTTGGGCCCTGAGCTACGCCGTACCGATTGTTTGCGGAACATCTATTCTTGCCTTGCTCATTACGGTCCGGGTGCTTCGCACAGAGGTAGGGGAACACATTGTCTACAGTGGGCTCACGGTGCTGCTGGGCTTAGCTCCTATCGGATTCCTAGCGTTCGGCTGGGTGACCAGCCCGATACCCTCGGCCATTTGTGGCGCTATCAGTATTTTTGCCCTGGTGATGTTGCAGATTTTTAGAGGCGCTGATGTACGTCACGAACTGGCAAAGCGTCTGGATATCTAAGGGGCCGCGTTGGAGCACAGCGGCACCGCTCATTGCCACTACACGTGTACCCAGCACTTTTGCAATTGCGTGTCTCTTGACGGTTCATGCGTTTGTATGCCGGCATCACGGAAAACCCAAACAGCCTATGATGGCCATAATGATCGTCAGATACGAGTGAAAGAAACCATGGCTGAACAGTTATCTGCATGTCCCGAGTGCCACGAAGCATATACGTATGAAAATGGTGCACTGCTGGTTTGCCCAATGTGCGGGCACGAATGGTCACCTGAAGCCGACTCCGACACAGCTGAGGGTGCACAGCCGGTCATACGAGATGCCGTAGGAAACGTGCTCAACGACGGCGACGACGTCACCATCGTCAAAGATCTGAAGGTCAAAGGTGCCGGCGGTGTCGTAAAAGTAGGGACTAAGGTGCGCGAGATTCGTCTCAGTGAATTCGTCGTCGACGGTCACGACATCGATGCTCGCGTTCCAGGTTTTGGTCACATGCAGCTCAAATCCAGTGTGGTGAAGAAAGCTATGTGATCACAGATCACTGGAGACCGCAGGGTCAAATGGTTTTGCCTACGATCTTGGCGGGCTTAATCAGCATTCGGGCGTTTCCGGGGACGAGGCGGAACCAGGGCATCACGCAGCAGTGTGCTGAGACGCTCTCGGGCTGCGGTCCTATTGCGCCGTTGCGACCGATGCTCGGCAGCGTTGATGACAAGCACCGTGCCGGATAGCCGCGTGCTGAGTTCCTGCAGAGCCCGTTGACGTTGGGTTTCGTCCAGCGCCGTCGTCGTACCAATATCGAAGCGCAGCTGAACCCTCGAATCGGTTGTGTTGACACCCTGGCCACCCGGCCCGGAGGCATGGCTGAACTGTTCGACCAATTCGCCTGCGGGCACGACCAGTCCGTTTGGGGCTCCTGGCCCAGCGGGTATCTGGAGGTCACGCATTTAGGAAGGTGTATTCGGGTTTACGCCCTGGCGGCCCTGTTCGCCTTTATTCAATGCGCTGATGGCGTCCACCTCGGCATCGTTGAGCTGTAGTTCCAAGGATTCGAAGTTTGCCACGATCCGTTCCGGCGTCTCTGATTTTGGGATGACCACGAGCCCCAAGGCGAGGTGCCAAGCGATGATCACTTGGGCGGGCGTGGCACCGTGGGCGTTGGCGATGTCTGCGATGACCGGGTCGGTGAGTTCGCCACCGCCTTGGCCCAGGGGAGACCATGACTCGGTGACGATGCCCTTGGACGCGTGGTAGTCACGGAGTTGTTGCTGAACGAAGTAGGGGTGCAACTCGATCTGATTGATTACCGGGATAACACCGGTTTCGGCTTCGAGCTCTTCCAGGTCTTCGATTCGGAAATTCGAGACGCCGATGGAGCGGATCCGGCCCTGCTTGTGCAGTTCAATGAACGCTTTCCATGTCTGGACCCTGAGGGTCTTTGAAGGGACCGGGAAGTGGATGAGAAACAGGTCGAGGACATCCAGTCCAAGATTGTCCATGGTCGCATTGAAGGCTTTGAGCGTTGTGTCGTAGCCGTGGTCATCGTTCCATAGTTTAGAAGTGATGAACACTTCGTCGCGGTCTAATCCTGAGGCACGGAGTGCTGCGCCAACGTCGGACTCGTTGCCGTAGATATGAGCGGTATCAATGTGACGGTAGCCAGCGGCGAGCGCCTGACCCACGACGTCCTGGGTGACCTCATTTTCAACTTGCCAAACCCCGTAGCCCAGCTGTGGGATCTTGTTGCCGTCGTGGAAGGAAATCATTGGTGACTGGGGCATTGTGCTCCTGACTGTTTGGGATAGCTGCGTCGGTATGGACATACTCCCATCCAGGCGGCGCCGCCTTCAAGGCAGGTTCCGGTTTGGACGCAATGTACTCACGAATGCTCGTCGGATTCACTCGTCTGCCTGGTGCCGAGCACAGGTGTTATGAGTTGCGCGACGCTGACTCCTTGCCTGCGGGCCTCCGCTTCCAGGGCGGCAGCAGTCACGGCGTCAAGACGATAAGGATCGTTAGCTTGGTCGTTGGCTTGCACTGGAGCGCCCTGTGGGTCGGCTTTGCGTCGAAGCACCCCGAGTATGGGTGTGATGATGCCGGTGACAACCGCCAAGATGAGCACGATGCCAAGCGCTCTGCCGAAGTAGAGGCCATTGATTGCTGCGATACTCCAAATCGACAGCAGCACCATGCCGGTCGTGATGGCGACGAATACCAAGGTTGCGCCCAGCAGTGCGTGGAGAAGGGTGTCACGGTAGTTCGTGGCGGCGAGCAGCAGCGAGGCGAAGGTGCAGGCTGTCGTCAGGGTAATACCACTGAACAGTATTTCAGCCGCGTTATGTGGCATTGTGGGTTCGGACCACACCAGCCACAAGGACCAGATCATGCTGAGCGCGCTGATCACGACGCCCACCACACCCAGTGGGCGCTCGGGCTTATTGAAAACACTGCCGCAACACAACATTGCCAAACTGTAGGAACCCACGATCAGTGTGGAGGCTACAACCTGGGATCCGATGGTGTCTGCGTTTGCACCGAGCAGGACTGCGATGCCGTACAGGGCCGAGAGTGAAAAGGACACAATGATGGTCCAGAGGAACACGCGCTGAAGTGTCTGCAGTGCGGTCTGTGGTTTTGCCATGGGCCAAGCATATGGCCAATTCCTGTGTGCTTTCTGAACTGGGCGTCCCCGACAGATTTAGGGCGCGAGTACCTTCTCGCATGCCCATCTCCAACAGTTGCTCGACATCGTCGGCCCAGGTGAAATAGGTTGTAGTGGTGAGTCGAGAACCGGAATCCACCAGCTTCCTCGCCATTCGGCTCGGTCATGTGATACTCGCAGCGGCCGCCGGGTCGTACATCGTGCCGGGTGTTTGAAAGCTACGCAGGACAGCGGTGTTCAAAATTGTTCACCAAGGCCACCCGATAGGATGAAGCCTCATGGAGCACACACATTCGGGACCATTCCACCAAGCATTGCGCGAGTTCGCCTTCGAACAGGGTGCACTGCGAGATCTTGGAAGTCTTGATTGCCGGGCCACGCCGGCGTTTGAAACCCTAGATGGCCGAGCACAAGAGAAACAGACTGGCACAGATCGAATTGCACAAGACGTCGAACGGCTAGCCGAACTCCAGAACCTGCTGTTTGCTAATGCCGAGGCGGCCGGTTTGCGACGCTCGGTCCTGCTGATCGTCCAGGGCATGGACACCAGCGGCAAGGGTGGTGTGACCAAACACGTGGTTGGGGCGATGAACCCGCAGGGGGTGCACCAGGTTGGGTTCAAAAAACCAACGCCCGAAGAACTCCAACACGATTTCCTCTGGCGCATCCGACACCACACACCCAAACACGGTGAAATCGCGGTGTTCGACCGCTCGCATTACGAGGATGTGCTGGTGCATCGCGTCGAGGGCCTTACTGCGCCGTCTCGTCTGCAGCGTCGGTACGTGGCCATCCGGCAGTTTGAACAAGATCTGGTAGGCAACGGGACCATGGTTTTGAAAGTCATGCTGCACATCAGTCGCGAAGAACAGTACCAGCGACTTTCGCAACGACTTGATGACCCAACCAAACACTGGAAATTCACCCCGGCTGACGTGGATGCACGGGAGCAGTGGGACGCATATATGGAAGCCCACCGGATAGCCATCGAAGAGACCGATACCGACGACGCCCCGTGGTTTGTGATCCCAGCTGATCGAAAATGGTATGGGCGCTTGGCAGTACAACAACTACTCATTGAAACGCTGGCATCTTTGGACATGACCTATCCAGCAGCAACATGCGATATCGCCGAACAACGACGACGACTCGACGCCAGCCGCTAATTGACCTCAAAAGCTTCGATGCGCTCGCAATACCATCGTCAACCATGCACAATAGTGCCATGCGTTCTGAGAGTCACTGGCCCGGAGGACCACCGCCGCCTCCACCGCCGATAGCCGCGAGACACCACAATAGACCGCTTGGCGGGTGGAAGAAGGATTTGCGAGATAGGCTGACAGGTGCAGTAGTCGCTTCCGTTCTCGTGACAGGTTTGATGTTGCTTTCAGGCACCGGATTACTGCGAACCCGAGCCGGCAGTACGGGAAGTGTCGTTGATCCAGACGGTTTGTGGGCTGGCCTGCTGGTCGTTGCTGCATCGCTTATATGGGCGTTTGGACAAGTCAAATTCAGCCGTGCTGATAAAGGATTCCGCAGGGACGGCCTGCCGAGTCTGATGCTAGTCAGTACCGGGATGGCCGCAATACTCCAGATACTGCTGATGTTGACGTGGCCGCTCGTAGCTGATGACAGCCTTGCCGAACATGCCGTGTTAGCTCAGTATCACACCGAGCCTTTAGCCTTTGGCCTGGTGGCGGTATTCGTCATCGCGATTTATGCCTGGACTACCGTGGCGACACTGGGCTTTGCTGGCAAAGGGGCGGGGACTAGCGCTCTGGGCACTGTCGGTTGGCTCATCATTGCTGGAGTTGGTGCATGGCAGGGGATCGTCATGTTTGAGAACCCCGCCACGATGAGTAGTTTCTGGGGCTGGGCCGGGATTGCCTTGCTGGGCATAGTGCTGGTGCCAATCATAGCCGCGGCGCGCAAATCGTGATGTCCTGGCAATGCCTGGGCCAAACGTGCACAATAGTGCCATGCGAACCGAGAAACACTGGTCAAACGGACCACCACCGCCGCCACCTGCAGAAGCCGCGAAAGATAAAACTCAGCCGCTTGGCGGATGGGGAACAGACTTGCGAGAACGGTTCACCGGAGCTGTTCTTGTTGCGGTGATCATCAACGGTCTGATGCTGGTCGCGAGTACTGGATTTCTTCGAAACCGCCCCATTAGTGACACCGGGGTCGTCAATGCAGATACCTTATGGGCTGCGATGTTGTTGGGGAGCGCACCGATCATATGGGGTATTCAACAAGTCAAGTTGGGCCGTGACGACAACGGGTTTCGAACCCGTGGTCTACCCAGCTTGCTGTTGGTCAGTACTGTGCTGGCAGCAGTATTCCAGGTGCTTTTGATGCTGACGTGGCCACTGGTGGCAGATGAGAGCGTCCCACGGCAGGGCGCGTTGGCCCAGTATCACAACGATCCCATAGCTTTCGGCCTGGTAGCCGTCTTCGTGATCGCGTTGTATGCCTGGACCACCGTTGCGAGCCTGGGATTCATCGGGAAATGGCTCCCAACCAGTGCTATCGGTAGTGTTGGTTGGATGATCATTGCTGGGGCCGGCATATGGCAGGCGTTCGTCATTTTTGAAAACCCAGCCACGGTTGGCAGTTTCTGGGTCTGGGCAGGTATAGCACTGTTGGGCTTGGTACTCATACCGGTCATTGCAGCCGTGCGCGTCCACGATCGTCGTCCGCAAAATATGTTTTCGTAGCGTTGCTTTCTCCCGCTCAACAGAAATTCAAGCTGACGAGATGTTTCATTGGCCATAGCGTCACTTCGGGTTCACGTCTCTCAGTCAAGCTCAGTGTTGGTCCGCGTTGACCGCTCACACTTAGATTGCTTGAGAGGGACATCTGTCATGTCACGAAAGTTACTCACCTTGTCAGCTGTAGCTGTAGCCACAGCACTTGCCTTGACCGCCTGCGGGGAAGCAGATGCAGACTCAGCCGATGCAGACTCAGCCGATGCTGGTGACAAAGCCGCAGCATCCGGCGATGCAGGAGTATGCGCCGAATTCGAACCGCTGCGTTTCTCCGACACCGGCGTTGAAGGGCTAGAAACCCTGGTCCTTGAATTCGAAGATTTCCGTGTTGCTCTCGAAGAAACAACGGGCCTAGACATCGAATTCGAGCCCATGGCTTCCCGGACAGCTGCGGCTACTGCTCTAGAGTACGACGACCTGGATGTACTGCTCACCGGCCCAGCAGAATACGTGGTACTCAAGGAAGAAGCCGACGCCATCCCCCTCACCGGTGTCACGCGCGATAACTACAAGGCCGCCATCTTCAAACGTGCCGATTCGGACCTTGAATCGGTAGAAGATCTTGAAGGAACCCGGGTCATCACTAAGAGCATGCGCCAATAGGTTAGGGTTTTCGTTCGGGTCGGGTGTCCCAGCGGTGGGTGGTCCAGGCTTGGCGAACCAGGCGTCGGATCATGATAATTGCGTTGGCTAATGCGATGAAAGCATCGTTGACGGTGGCCCGGCGTTCGGTGTTGACCAACAGTTTTTTGAAGCCACGGGTGTGCCAGGCGTTGGTGCGCTCCACCACCCAGCGGGCTCCGGCTTGTAAGGGCTCGCCTTTGGTGCTGATCTGCCACTCATGCCCCAATCTGGTGCGCAGGGCTCGTGTTTTGCTCGAGTCGTAGCCGGCATCCAAATGCACGGTGATGGTCTCAGGTAGGTAGCCTGCAAACCGCGACAACAACTCCAAGGTGGGCAACAACAAGGGTGAATCATTGCGATTGGCCGGGGCCGCAACGACGCCGACGGGAATGCCGACACCGTCGGTCATCACCGAGCGTTTGGTGCCGTGTTTGCCACGATCCACCGGGGAGCGACCGGCGATTTCGCCACCGCAGGGAGCTTTGACGATACAGCCATCAATACACAGATTGTCTAGCTCCAAGCCCACGATCCGATCGTAGGCTTCCAAGCAGATTTGTTCTAACGCGGTGAAGATGCCGGCGGCAATCCATGCATCCCGGCGTCTGCGGATCGTGGTCGCTGAACACGTGGTATCGCTGATCTTGGCGTAGGAAGCACCCAGCACCAGCACTTGAACCAGTTTGTCGAACACGACTCGATCTGGGATGCGTGGTCGGTGACATCCTAGCGGATGGTCATCCAGCACTGGTGGGATCAGTGCCTCAAATTGGCTCCATAAGGGGTCTATGATGAATAATGGAACAGCAGGCATAGGGCTCCTGGAAAACGATGAATTCTTGAACAAATCCATGTTTAACAGGTCCCTATGCCTGCCCTGATTTAATGACCATTAATGACGCGCCGACCAGCACCTATTGGCGCATACTCTAAGGAAGTGGGCTCCACGTCCGGTCACCTCGGTCCACTGGAAATGATGGATTCGGCTGGTCTCGATCCCAATGCTGGTGACGTCGAAGTCATGCCGCTGTCCGACACCCATATTGAGGCCTTCGCAACCGGGGATGGCGATGCACTCGGTACCGGTATTTCTGACCTAGAAGCGCTGGACGAAGCCATGGGTGACGAAGAAGTCGAAATCTTGGCAGAAGGTCCCGATCTGCCCAATGACCTATTCATCGCGCGCACCGGGCTCGGCGAAGACTGCGCCGGTTACCTCCAGGACAGCTTAAACAAAAACCAGGACGTGTTACTCGAGGCGATCGTACAGACTGGTGAGAACGACAAGTACATTGACTCAGAATTCGTTGATGCAGAAGATGCTGACTACGATCCAACCCGTCGCGCTTTTGAAGCAGCAGGATTTGATCAGTACGCAGACCTGCCGGACGAGGACGAACAGTAGTAATGCCACAGTCTGACACCACAGGGTCTCTGGTGATCCGGGTTGCGGCGCTGAGCAAGGTCTACAGCACCGGCACCCAAGCGCTGAAAGACGTAAACTTTACGGCCATGGCGGGGGAGACCGTCGTGCTACTGGGCGCCAACGGCTCTGGAAAATCCACACTGCAGAAGTGCCTTAATCGGCTTGTTGAGCCGACCAGCGGTAGTGTTGAGGTTCTGGGCACCGACGTCACGACCGCTAATAAACGACAGCTCACAGCCCTTCGACGCCAGGTGGGGATGGTTCACCAACGGATCAATCTGGTCCGTGAACTGTCTGTACTAACCAACGTCGTTCATGGTGCACTCGGGCGGGCGCCCAGCCCACGAAACTGGATTGGTGCCGCAGCCAAACCAGAACAACGCGATGAAGCCATGGAAGCTCTGCATCGCGTTGGACTGGCACACACCGCAGGAAAACGCGCCGAACAGCTATCCGGTGGTCAACAGCAACGCGTCGCTATTGCGCGCATGTTGATGCAGCGACCAAAGATCGTACTGGCCGACGAACCGGTTGCGGCACTGGACCCACATGCTGGACGTGCCGTCATGGATATGCTGTGGGAAATTACCGAGGAACAGAACCTCACGCTGGTATGTACCTTGCACCAGCTGGAATTGGCTCGTACCTATGGTAGTCGGATTGTTGCGTTGCGCGATGGGAACCTCGAGATCGATACGCACGTCTCACAACTTGCCGATCATCAGCTTGAAGGTCTCTATACCGCTAACAGCGCACATCAGGTTGTGCTGGAAGGAGCGGCGCGATGACACCGCTGGATGCCACAACGACAGCAGCATCTGATTCCAGCAAGACCGTAGAGGAGCTGCCTCCGCGTTTCACTTTTCCCAAGTGGACCTCGGTGGTGATCGCGGTGCTCCTCCTGGGGCTGGCCGTCAATGGTTTGATCCGAATGGATATTCCTTGGGAGCGGATCGCTGAAGGCCCAACAAATATCTGGGATTTCGTCACCGGCGCCTTCCCACCGAATCTGGAGCGGGCACCAAACCTAGCAGAGGCCATGCTCGAGACCCTAGAGATGGCCATTATCGGCACGGCCACTGGTGTGCTGCTCAGCGTGCCAGCCGCGGTATTGGCGGCACAAAACACGACACCTTTTGGCCCGGTCGGTGTGGCTATGCGGTTCATCCTCACGGTGCTGCGTTCCATTCCTGAGCTAGTCTGGGCGCTGATCTTTGTGATGGCCGTCGGACTGGGACCGCTCGCCGGAATCTTCGCGATCGCCGTTGACGTACTGGGCTTTGCTGGCCGCTTTTTCGCCGAAAGGATCGAAGAAGTCGAACGCGGTCCTATTGACGCATTGCGATCAACCGGAGCAGCCGGAGTCGCCGTGGTAGCGGGGGCCGTCATGCCGGCCTCATTCGCATCATTTACTGCCACGAGTCTGTATTGTCTAGAAAAAGCCATTCGCGGTGCAACCATCTTGGGCATGGTCGGAGCCGGAGGCATCGGCATGGAGCTTACTCCGGCGTTCACGCTGCGTCAGTTCGATACGGCGCTGACGATCATCTTGATGATCCTCGTAGTCGTGTTCTTGGCTGAACAACTCAGCTCATTGGTCCGCCGAAAAATGCTCGGCGCAGATCAGCTTCAACGCGCTGTATAACAACACCGCAATCTTTGGCTAGCCCCCTGGGGCAATACGGTCTTAGGCTGGGACCTGAAGACCCTGTAGGAGGTTCTCATGTCGAACGTCAAAACACTTGCCGCTACACTCACCGAACAACACGAATCTGGTGAACTGCTCATCCTCCCAACCGTCTGGGATACCTGGAGCGCTCATGTCGCAGTCGAGGCCGGGTTCAAAGGGCTCACCATAGGAAGCCACCCCGTGGCTGATGCCATTGGCAGCACTGACGGGGAGAATATGGACTTCGCGGAGTACCTTAGGACCGTTAAACGGATCACCGAAGCTGTTGACGTGCCGGTCAGCGCTGACGTGGAGTCGGGTTACGGGCTGGACCCAGCTGAGGTTATTCAGCGGTTGTTGGATGCCGGCGCGGTCGGAGCAAATATTGAAGATGTCGTTCACAGCGAAAACAAGCGTGTTCGTGATCGTGCCGAACACTCCGATTACATCGCTGCAGCGCGTCAAGCCGCTGATGAAGCAGGAGTCTCGTTTGTGCTCAACGGACGCACCGATGCGATAAAACTTGGTACAGAGGTCTTTCCAGACCCGTTAACTGAAGCAGCAGAACGCGTCTCCCTGATGGAAGAAGCTGGAGCACGCGCAGTGTATCCAGTTGGTGTCTCGTCTGTAGCAGAGATCACGCGGCTGGTGGAAGCCGTCTCGGTTCCGGTGAACCTCACCGCTCATCCAGTCGACGGCCACGCCGCGGGGGACACTGCCACGCTCAAGGACTTGGGCGCACGTCGCATCACCTTTGGACCCCTGTGGCAAAAATGGCTTGGTGAAGTGTCGGCCCAACAGCTTTCAACGTGGTCGAGCTAGTTTTCCGTAAGGTATCAGTTATCGGAGAAACCGCGAGGGCGATTGTTCGTGATGAGCTGGATGGCATAATGGGCGTCACGAACACTCAAACAGAACTGCCCAAGATCTTCAGGAGTCCGACATGTTGAACTGGTTATTGAGATTCCGCCGGATGCGCGGTGATGCCCGTGCCGCCAGCCAGGGGCCCAAGGCAATGGGAAAACGTGCTGGCCGACGAGGAATACTTCAGCTGGTCCGCAGAATGTTGCGTTAACCCAACGACCGGCGACACGCCGAATTTGTTGACATACCTCGATCGCTGCAAACATGCGGCACAGAGGCCCATCAGAGGAATACACGCGCGTGAAATTACCATCGCCGCGCTTACGGGTGTATGTTGTTTAGATGAATTCCGTTCGAAATCGGCCTTACACGTTCATCGTCAGTGTGGCCTTTATCACCATAGTCGCAGCCATCCTAGCATCACTGCATACTGGGGTACCGCTTCGCGACCCTGAGGGCTTCCTCGGCCCTGCCTACATTCGTCTCCCGCTCATTGCAGCGCTACTCTTCGCCATCGGGCTAATCCCCGCCGCGATTCAACGATCCGGCTGGCGAAACATCCCTCAGGGGATGATCGATGTGGTGAAACACGAGTGGACGTGGAAACGGGTCCTTTACATCTGCACAGGTTTCCTGGCGTTTTATCTTTGCTATGTCGGATACCGAAACCTCAAAAGTGTTTTGCCCATTTACACCGACGGGGTGCTCTATGATGAGCAGCTTTCGCAGCTTGATAAGTGGATGTTCGGAGGCACCAACCCAGCTTTCGTCATGCAAGACTTCTTTGGCATCGGACTCAGCGCCGAGTTCCTCTCCATCATTTACTTGGCGTACATGCCAATGATTCCTCTGTCGATCGGAGTGGTCTTGGTGCTATGTCGTAACCTCGCCAAAGGTGCGTGGTTTGTAACCGCCATTAGTCTCAACTGGGTTCTTGGAACAATCAGCTACTACGCGTTCCCAGCAGTCGGCCCGGTGTACTACCAAGACCAGTACTACCAAGTACTTCCTGAAAATGGAACGACCGCACTGCAAGCCGCATTATGGGATAACCGATTAGAATTCTTGGCTGACCCCCTCGCAGGTGAGACGATCCACGGTGTGGCTGCATTTGCATCATTGCACTGTTCTGTGACATTCGCTATCGCACTCTTCGCGCATAAGACAACTGCCAGCAAAATCCTGCGCTGGGCCGCTTGGATATTCTTCGGTGCAACGTTTATTGCCACCGTGTACTTTGGTTGGCACTACTTGATTGACAGCATCGCAGGAGTTGCCATGGGCTGGCTCTGCGTAGCGATTGGACAACGTGTTACCAGAGCTGAGGGTAGACAGGAACAAGCCCTGAAACCAGCAATGGTGGACGCTGAAGAAGTCGTACCCAGTCGAGAGACAGCAGCGGTATGATCGTCACATCCTAGACAAGTTTGCTGCAAAACAAGAGTGCTCGGCCCGAAAAATACGGGCCGAGCACTCTTGTGTTTTGGGATGTTTAGAAGGTCACGATAGGTTTGATAGTCTTGCCTGACGCCGAGTCTTCAAATGCCACATTGATCTGTTCTAGCGGGTAGGTTTTGATCAATTTTTCGATCGGAAATTTCCCCTGACGCCACAGATGAACGAGTTTTGGTATGAAGTCCTGTGGTACCGCGTCCCCTTCGATAATCGTTTGGAACGACCAGCCTTTGAGCAATGAGGCACCCACTTCGAAGCTAACTTCGTCGCCCAAATTCGGAGCGCCCACAAGGCCTACACGACCATTGATGCCTACAGCATCTGCAGCTTGGCGGGTCACAGCAGTGACGCCAGTGGTATCGAGAGCGACATTTACACCTTCGCCACCGGTGATCTCTGAGATGCGCTCCGCCAGATCCTCGTCGCCAGAATTAATGGTGTGCGTCGCACCGTAGTCGAGAGAGGCCTCAAGTCTGGAATCGACAAGATCGATTGCGATGATCGTTGTTGCACCTACTGCAGCAGCAGCCATGATCGCCGAGGAACCCACCGCACCGGTACCAAAGATCGCCACGGACTCGCCTGCGCAAACCTTCAGAGAGTTGATTATTGAGCCCGCTCCGGTCATCAGGCCGCAGCCCAGCGGACCAAGTAATTCCAGCGGGACGTCATCAGTGACTGGAACGACAGACCGAACCGAAACATTTGCGTGGCTGGCAAACGACGACTGCCCAAAGAAATGTGAGGACACGGCTGACCCATTATCGGACAGTGCCGTGGTTTTATTGGGACGGGTGCCTCCGAAATTGTAGTCGTAGAAGTTTTTGCAGTAGGCGGGCCGACCGTTTAGGCAGGTAGAACACTCACCGCAGGAATTGAAACCGAGGACTACTCGATCGCCAGGTTTTATGGTGGTGACGCCCTCTCCAACGGCTTCTACGATTCCGGCGCCTTCATGGCCGAGTACAGCCGGAAGGGGAGTGGGGTACACCTGATCACGCGTAATTGCGTCTGTGTGGCAAACCCCGGTCGCCGCAAGTTTGACCCGTACTTCGCCTGGTGCCGGGTCATCCAGTTGTAGTGTTGCAATTTCGAAAGGTTCGCCTTTGACGCGGGCAATGGCTGCGGTGATTTCCACAATGACCTCCATGAATTTCGCAATGAATGTTGCGGTGTCTCTTAAAGGAACAGCGCCACATTCACCGTACGCTCGTTGCGATAAACTAGTCCATAGCTGGTGCTGGGGCTGGCTCAGACACTTCTTCGGTCAGAGACGTCAAGTCCGTATCGACTTTTCGCGCAGCCAGCATTACAAGACCGGCAACGAACACGCCGCCGAAGGCGATCACGGCCGCAGCAATGGAGAGATCACCATTGGCTGAGACGAACCGGGTGAGCACAAAACCGCCGATGACGGCACCGGGCTGGCTCATCGAAACAATGAACGTTGAGCCCGTGGCGCGGCAGTCAGGGTCGAAGCACTCAGCCTGGAAATACATGATTGCAGCGAATGGGCCGATCAGGAGTGATGTACCCCAGTGCGACAACAATATTGGCGACTACGACTATCATGAGTGCACTCGAGGCATTGACTCCCTTACGGCTTCCAAAATGGTGGCTCCCAGTACCGAGAATGTCTGGATGCCCATCCAGACCAGTATCCAAGCCAGTGAGAGCACGATGGTGTTGCTTCGGTGCTTGTTGTTGAAGATTCTGCGAAGGGGCGCTTGGGTTTGGACTTTCAAGCCGGTGGCGTTTCGTTAGTAAAATGCTCAAGCAACGCGATGGACGGCGTCGTTGAGCTCATTGTGCATATCAGAATGATCCGGAAAATATTCTCACTTTAGATTTCGCCCTTGAGTGCAACAATCTGCGCGTTTAACTCGCCCGCGAGGTCGCCGGGAGCGTTCTTGTCAACGGCGACACCGCTTGCACCTAACCAGCTCGCCATCGTGGCTAACTCGGAGGCCAGCTCATGGAGAACTGTGTTGCGATCAGGCCAGGTAGCTACGGCTTCTTCGTTTGGGCCCGGTGCTTCAGCAAAGGCTGATCGAACCAGCAGCGCGTCGCGGTGACGATCATGTTTTAGGTCTACCCGGGCTACCAGATGTTCACCTAAGAGAAACGGGAGAACATAGTAACCGTGAGTCCGCTTGTGGGCCGGTGTGTAGATGCCGAGGCGATAATGCATCCCGAACAGGTCCAGGAGGCGACGGCGTTCGAAAACGAGTGGATCGAAGGGCGCCAGAAGGGCTCGCGCAGTAGTTTGCCGAGGAACACGCACTTTGGCATGCATCCAAGTGGGTCGATCCCAGCCGGTGACCGAAACCGGCACGAGTTCTCCGGCAGCCTCAAGTTGTTCAACGGCCCGGTGGGTATCGTGCTGATTCAGTCGAAAGTAGTCGGCGAAACACCGGATGGTGCCGACGCCGTGAGCGCGCGCTGAGATTCGAATGAGATCGACAATGGAATCGTCCTTGGAAGGAGGGGGTTGTGCCCGAATGGCCGGTGGCAGCACGCGTTCTGTGAGGTCGTATACACGCTCAAATTGTCTGCTTCGGCGTGCTGGTGTCAGCTCACCGACGTCGAAGAGGATTTCTAGGGCGATTTTTGCTGGGCTCCACGACCATCCCCACTTGCTGTTATCGCGCTGTGTGTAGCGTGGGCCGACGTGCTCGCCGATTTCGCGACTCGTTAGTGGGCCATGATCCGTGACAACTTGGCGAACCAGGGCGAATAAATCGGGATGCTCCGCTTCAAGCGTCTCAGGGTTCATGCCCGGCCAGCGACGACGTTTCCAAGTCAGGAGAGGAAACGTGCTGGTTGGCACGTATGTGGCTTCGTGTGCCCAAGTTTCTATAATGCGCCGCGGGGCGCGCCCCGTCGCCCGATCCATCAGGGCGGTGTCGTATGGTCCCAGCCGAGCTAGCAGCGGCAACAGATGGGCTCGAGCAAGGACGTTCACCGAGTCGATCTGTAAGAGCCCAATACGTTTGAGCGTGTCCGTGATATTCCGCATGGTGACGGTTTCCGGCCGATCGCGGTTCAAGCCTTGGGCAGCGATCGCAACACGGCGAGCCTGGGCTAGGCTAAGAGCTGCGGAATCTGCATGTATCGCAGGTAGGGGCTCGTTAGAAGTCACGAAGCTTCTTGCCACCTCGCGAGTATCGGCTACTGCGTCAGTGACAATCGTGGCCCGAATATTATGGGCAAAAGCATCACGAGTCGTTTGGGCCACGCAACCGTGAGTGGACACCCCGGCCAGGATGATCCTGCTGATTCTTTTGTTCACAAATCGCATGTTCAAGTCGGTTCCAAAAAACGCGCTGTCGCGGGTCTTTTCCACCTTGGTTGTGTCGGTTGTCTTGAGCCCAGGAACTATCTGGGTCCCCTCATCCCCTTGGAACAGAAAACCTGTTCCAGCCTCCAACATGTTGAGGGTCCAGGTGGACTCGTCGCGGCTGTGCTCAGTGGTAATGACATAGATCGGGAGATCCGCCGAGTGCGCCGCGTCAATCAAGCGGTTCGAAGCGTCAACAATTGCAGTTTGACGCTCGGCCAGTCCTTCTTCATCAAAGAAAGCGTTTTGTAGGTCGACGAGTACCAGAGCCTCACGCGTATGTGTCATGTCGCTAGCCTAAAACTCACTGCGCGGAATGTCAGGAGCGCAAGATCGGTCATCAAGCATTTCTGTGACTTTTCGCAAATTTATAGTCGCAGGAGTCGATAGAGTAACTAGTTGACAAGCCCACTGCTACAAGGAGCAACACTTTATGAAAATCGGTATTATCAACGGTTCGCTTCGTGCCGAACGCAACACAGAACCCGTGGCAAAATTTGTGCACGAGATCGCTGCGCAGCGCGAGGGCTCATTCGAATACGAATACATCGATCTCGTTGATTACAACGTACCGTTGCTGACCAGCCCCGTGCACCCAATGGTTGCGGACAAGAACCACGAGGACTCAAACATCCAGCGGTGGTCAGACAAAATCGATACCTTCGACGCCTATGTTTTTGTTACTCCCGAATATAACCACGGTGTGCCAGGCGGCTTCAAAAACGCCGTCGATACTCTTGGACCTGAATGGGTTGGCAAGCCAGTAGCGTTTGTCGGACACGGTTCGGTAGGTGGCGTACGTGCTATCGAACAGTGGCGTCAGATTGTCGCGAACTTCTCCATGCCTGTGGTCCGTGCAGAGCTCAACTTCAACTTGTTCTTCGACTGGAAAGACGGCGCGTTTTCACCAGCCGAACGTCACCCGGTCGAGGCTAGCGTGTTGTTCGATCAGTTGGAAGAACTGACCGCCAAACACCGCAGCTAACACCAGTAGCGGTTTATGCGTTAATCGTGGTCTTGATCTTCGGCCGTGACCTCAACAACCCCTGTCACTTCACTCAGATGGCGCAAGAGCGGCTCCGGTGGCTTTTGTTTCCCATGGCTAAACTCCAAGGTGGCTTCAACCACATACCCCTGTGCGGTACGTTCACGTCTGGTTTGGGACAAAGCGACGTCATAGCCGTTATTCGAGGCAACCTGCAGGATGTCGCGTAGCACTCCGCCGCCATCGGTATACCGGACAGTATATATTTCGGTGCCGTGTTGACGAGGCAGACGCCGGATCAACGCGGTTAGGGCTGTAACGGCAAAGAGGTATAAGGCCACGGTAATAGCGGCGATGATCGGCATTCCTGCGCCACAGGCCATACCGACTGCCGCAGTTACCCACACCGAGGCTGCTGTGGTCAGCCCCGAAATAATATTGCGTCGAACGAAGATGACACCGGCGCCCAGGAAGCCGATCCCGGTGACGATTTGCGCCGCAATACGCGACGGGTCCAAGACGACGTCGTCTCCGAGCACATGTTCAAAACCGTATGCGGACACCAGGGTGAACAGCGCAGAGCCCATGCCCACGAGGATATGGGTTCGAGCTCCGGCAGATTTCTGGCGCAGCTCACGTTCGATGCCGATGGTCCCGGACAGCACGAATGAGCACACGAGCAGAATGGTCTCGGTGACCAGCGTGTCTGAGATCCATTCCAAATCCATATGACCCACGATACGTGGCGATCGTAAACGAGCCTAGGGCCGTTTGGTTAAGCGGCAGCGCCGTATCGTGTTCGCAGCTGGTCACGAGCGTGGGCCAAGAGGCTGAGGTCGCGTTCAGCTGCTCGGGCTGACTGGATCGGATTATCAGCAAAGGTTGCAAAACCACAGTCGGTATTGAGCAGCACGCGGTCATATCCAAACAACTCGATGGCCCGTTCAGCCCGAGCAATGACGTCGTCGACGGTGTCGTTGGCTGAGTCTTTCTGGTTGAGAACGCCCACACCAACGCGTTGGTCCTCGCGGATGCCGGTCAGTGCGTCCAACTCGGCAGCTCGTGGTGTACACAGTTCTAGGATGAGCGTGCCAACATTGATCGATCGAAATAATGGCACGAGGGGTGCGTAGCCTCCAGAAAGCGCGGATGACTCGTCGGTAGTCCAGTTACCGCGGCATACATGTAGGGCTAGGCGATCTGTCGGGAATCCTTGGGTGACCTGTTCTAATAAGTGTTGCGCGAAGGCTAGTTCCTCGTCTAGTGCACCACGTTCACCTAGCGCACCGCACATGAAGGTTCTGCCGCCCTGACCTTGTTCACCGTAGAGCACTTCGGTGAGTACGGGCTCATCAAACTGCACGATACTTGTGCCCTGGGCCAGCAGGTGGGCGACTTCTTCGCGCAGAATGCGAACGATATCGACGGCAAGCGCTTCGCGATCGTCATAGGCACGATCCGAAATGCACTCCATCCACATCGTTCTTGTCAGGAGATACGGGCCAGGCAGACTCACCTTGACGGGTTTCTGCGCCACCGACTGTGCGAACTCGACCTCAGGAACAGTCAGTGGGTCTCGTCGTCCCAGGGGCCCAAAGACTGCGGGGTGGCGGACTTCTCCGGCCGGTACATCGAGTGCTTGAAGCTCTTTATTGAACTGTTCAGGGTCATCAACGTAGGGCAAGAGGTCAGTGACCGGAATCAGCTGACAGTTCTGCAGAATGCCACCGACAAAAGATGCGTAGTTATCACGCCGCTGTTCACCGTCCGTGACCACATCGATCCCGGCGCGTTCCTGCGCGGCTACGGCCAGTTGCACGGCGTCGTCGGCGTCGGCTTCGAAATCTGCAGCGCTGAGTCGGCCTTCGAGGTGCTGATGTAGCGATGACAGCAACCAGCGGGGGCGAGGCCAGCTTCCCAGGCTCAGTACGGATAGTGGGAGAATCGGTGTGGCATCGACTGGTTCGGGCAGGCTTTCTGGGATGAACGGTTCGACCACTTCTTGGGTGATCGCCATCTGCGGTTTCTTCCGCTTTTTCTTGAGCTTCTGCGGCTGGAGCGCGATATCTGGATCCACGTTCGTGGTCGCGACATCTGTGATTGGTGCTGGCGCATCTGCTGGTGGGGTGAACGGTCCTTTGCTCACTAAGAAACGCCACAGCCCCGGTTCGGTGTGCACATTGATGAGTTCATTCTTTGTCAGGTTGCACCAGGACGGTAAATCAACTTCCACAGTTGAATCCCGGGAGACAATTTCTAAGAGTTCCCCGGGAGCCAACGGATCAATGTGTTTGCGGATCAAAAGGAGCAGTCCGTTGCCACAATCTAAATCCCCACCATCAAAACTGTCCTTTGGTGGATATGGATGCACAGTGGTTTCAGTCATTGCTGCTCCTTTCGAGCCGGTTCGTTTAGTAGGTGACGCTCGGGGTGCCGTCGGCCAAGAATTCGACGAGTTTCGCACCACCCACAACGGTTGCACCCGAGATGAGGTTTTCGGGTTCGATACCGCGTTTCTTCACACACGGGGCACAGACGTAAACCTGGCCACCGGCTTCAACGAAGTTTGTGATCAGTTCTGCAAGCGGAGCGAAGCCCTCTTCGTGAATGTCATCGGCATAGCCCTGTTCGGCCAAGCGCACACCCTCGGTGGAGAGGAACACCATGGTGTCCTGATCTGAGCCCACTGCAGCGTTTGCCACAACGAAACCCACGGTTGCTTTGTCGGTGTCGTTTTTTGCGTTCGTGATCGAGACGCAGAATTTTCCGGTTCCGGACATAGGTTTTACTCCTTGGCTTTGATGAAATACTCGGGGTGATCTTGGTACAGAAGCGGATTGTTCGTCAGTCGACACCATGCGGGAATATCCTCTGGGGCACCAGCGTCAGTGGCGGTCAGTTTGATCACTGCACCGGGTTGAAGCTCATCGCGCAGTTTCAGCTTGAGTTTTACGACGAGTTCGCCACAACCCATATCTCCGGCGTTCCAGGCAATATCAGGTTGAGGTTTCACGCTGTGTGGGGCTCCTTGTGGTGTTGTGTGGTCTGACGCTCCACGCTGGATCTATATTACTTCACTAGCAACTGCGGCCATAGCATTCAACGACTCTCCATCTGACGAGGAACAATTGGTGATGGCGTTGAGCAGGCCCATACGCGCCCGTGTACTGCTGACTAGTGTGGATAGCGAGACAACTCCGCTGTTCTGCGAGCGCCTCGCTGGAACATCCTGAAAGGAAACACCGCATGAAGCGACCAAGAATTATTTGCCATATGCATACACTGCTCAACGGGAAAGTTGACGGAATCGCCAACATCACTGACGTTGGTATGCGTGCACAGAAGCTCTACTTTGACATCATGCTGGGTGACAACCGGTTCTACACCGGCCACCGGGGATGGCTGAGCGGCAGCGGTACGAGCGAAGCCATGATGGGTGGGCCTCGCGAAGCCAACTTCACTGCACCAGCGGAACCGGTCCCTGCCGGTGACTTCATCGCAGATCCGGAAGCCGAAATGTTCTACTTCGCAGTGGATAGCTCCGGCAAGCTTGCTTGGGAACAGAACTCATTTGAATACTTCGACGTCAAAGCCCACATTGTCGAGTTGATTCCGGCCAACGTGAGCGAGGCCTTCAAAGCGCACTTACGTTCCATTAGTGTTTCCTACATTCTTGCAGGCGAGGAGAAACTCGACATGGCCATCGCCGTGGAGAAGATTGGGCGTATCTTCGGGATGGATGAACTCATGCTCGGGGGTGGACCAAACCTCAACTGGTCGATGATTCGTGACGGGCTCTGCGATGAGCTCAGCTTGGTCTTGATGCCGACGGCCGACGCTGAAAATCACACTAATTCGCTGTTTGAATCGAATGAAAAGTACTCAACACCCGCACCATACGAGTTCGATCTTAAAACTGCTGAACCTCTCGAAGACGGCAGTGTTTGGTTGCGTTACGATGTAGTTGGTCAAATCTCCGAGGACTACAACTAAGCTGAATGCCATGACGGACGATATCTGAAGACGCACCGAATTCTGAATTCTCCGCTTTTCTTCGCGCACCCTTGGGACAAGGAGTGGTCACAGGTCTGCTCACCCTGATTCCAGTCCGAGACTATCCATTGTGGCTGCGCCGGGGCATCGTCTGGGGTCCGTTAGTTACCACAGGTGTCGGTGCTGTATACCTAGGAGCCAACCCGCAGAGGACAGAGGCGCTGGGTGAGACAGTCATCGAACCACCACAGAGTCAAAACCGGTGGCCGGTTGGCGGGGGATAGCAAAAATGTTGGTCCCAGGGCTAGCGGTAGGAACGATCATGTCTGGTTCCATGGCTACTGCAATCTGGGCAGATGAGAAAATCGACCGCGGACTACGTCGAAGCGGCGTCCCGTTTCCACGTTTGGTTATGGGTTTGTCTGTAGGGGCGATCACCCGGTGGAGCGTTACCGAAGAGAACCAGCGGGACCGCTCCCGAGAAGTCGTAAAACCATCTATGGATCCATCCACAAAGCAGTCGGATTCAGGCAAGGCCTAGGTAGTGCAGGAGAAAGGTGACAACTCTTCGCGCCCTGAAGTGACGTTCCGGACTGGTATGCCGGTTCGCTACAGGGTAATTCTCTTGGTTCTTGGCGGTGTTCATCTCGGTCAGTTTTATGCGCACCACCGTTCAGCTGAATGCTCGCGAAATTAGCATTAAGGTGGCAGGTATTTTCGGGACCAAGATTCCTTATAAGAGCATTGATGACGTTGCCCCTGCCGAACCAACGGGTCTTACTGCCGGAATGGGATTGCGTGTCCTACAAAATCGGACTACTGGTTATCTTGTCGGCGGGCCATCCGTGCGCATTACGCTGGCGCGAACCGCTGTTCTGGTCTCGTCGGACACACCAGAGAAATTATCTGAAGCAATTGAGGTTCGGCGTGCGGACAACACCAGCAGCCGGTGATCAACGGACTGACCTGCTCGGTTTTTTGAGCGGTCTTGCTTCTGCTCCTAGGGCTGTCCCGACAGCCATCCTCAATGTCCGACATACTCGTCGTACCGAGGGCGCGCCCTCAGCAGGAAGCATGAGATAGGTATCCCAGAAGTCTGGCTTGAGACAAAAACGGCGCTCCGAACACGAAGTTCGAAGCGCCGTCGTTGGCTAACTCACTGGTTACTGGTCTGCTTTGATCAGATCAGCAGCACGTTCGCCCATAAGCATCACGGTGATGTTCGGGTTCACAGCAGGCAGCTGTGGCATGGCCGAGGCATCAACCACGCGCAGGCCCTTGGTGCCTTTGACCCGCAGCTGTGGATCCAGTGGCGACATCTCATCGTCAACCGGGCCCATGCGGCATGAGCCGGCAGGGTGGTAGACGGTGTTGTGCGTCTTGGATACGTAGGCTGCGATGTCTTCTTCGGACTGGACCTCTTCACCTGGGAAGAGCTCACGGCCGGCATATTCGGACATTGCTGACTGCGCTACGATCTTGCGTGCCAACTTGATGCCATGCACGGCAACACGCATATCGTGACCCTCTGGGTCGGTGAAGTAGCGCGGGTCAACCATTGGCTTATCGGCATAGTCGCGGGAGCGCAGACGAACGGTACCGCGAGAACGAGCGTGGGTGACGTTTGGCGTCAGCGCAAAGGACTCATCTTCGTGTGGGTAACCGTGACGACGAGTATGCATGGAAAACGGTACGGAACCGTAGTGCATCATCAGGTCCGGCAGATCCAGACCGTCTTCGGTCGGGGCGAAGATACCAATTTCCCACCACTGGGTGGCATCACGGGTCATCGGCACTTTGGATTCCCAAGAAATGACGGCTTCTGGGTGGTCCTGCAGGTTCGAGCCCACACCAGGGGAGTCGACGCGAACGTCCACACCGGTTTCCTTCAGATGGTCAGCTGGACCAATGCCCGAGAGCATCAACAGTTTCGGAGTGTCGATAGCACCGGAGGAAACCACGATCTCTCGGTTGGCGGTCAGGGTTTCCATGCGGTCGAACGCATTGCGCAGGTATTTGACGCCGGTTGCTCGGTTGTCGTCATCGAACAGAATCTGAGTGACCCAGTGCTCGGTGAGGATATCGAGATTTTCCCGGTCCATGATCGGGTGCAGGTAGGACACCGATGAAGAGGAGCGGGTGCCGTCCTTTTTCGAGTTGATCTGGAAGAAGCCAGCACCGTTGATCACGGTTTCACCGGTGTTGTACTGCACTTTCGGGATGCCCTGTTGTTCACAAGCATCCAGGAGCGCTTTACCAACCGGATCGTTTTCTGGCACGTTCATCAGGTGGACTGGACCATCGGTACCGTTGTGGTCTCCGGTGTTCTCGTTGGTTTCCAGACGTTTGATGAGCGGCAGAATGGTTTCAGCATTCCAACCCTCCGCGCCCAGCTTTTCCCACAGATCCAAGTCTTCGGCCGGTGGGTGGAAAGCGATACAGGAGTTGTGCGATGAACAGCCCCCCAGTACGCGTGCACGGGAGTGACGCATAAACGAGTTACCGTTTTCCTGTGGTTCGATGGGGTAGTCCCAATCCAAACCGGATTCCAACAGCTCTGGCCACCGGTTCAGCTGCAGGACTACATCCTGATCAATATCGGTTGGGCCGGCTTCTAGCAGGGCAACCGAAACGTTGGGATCTTCACTCAACCGGGCGGCTACGACAGCTCCGGCGGAGCCACCACCGATCACCAGGTAATCATAATTGTCTTTTGCCACGTTATGCTCCATTCGTGTTGCCGTCTATTTCTGTGGGAACCAGCCGGAGACAGCTGGTTCGGTGTTTTCGTAGATGTGTTTGGACACGGTGTACTCTTCCATGCCGGTAATACCGAGTTCGCGACCAACACCGGACTGCTTGAATCCGCCCCACTCTGCTTGCGGCAGGTATGGGTGGTAGTCGTTGATCCAGATGGTACCGTGACGCAGTTTGCGCGAAACGCGGGTGGTGACACCCGTATCGGAAGACCAGACTGCGCCGGCCAAACCGTAGTCGGTGTCATTGGCAATGGCGATGGCTTCATCTTCGGTCGAGAAAGTCTCGACGGTGATGACCGGGCCAAAGCCCTCTTCAATAACCGCGGGGTTGTCTGCGGTGCACTGGTCCAACACGGTTGGCGCATAGAAAAAGCCATTTTCGTGTTCTGGTCCACCCCAGTTGCCACCGACGCGAAGACGTGCACCGGCTTCAACGCCGCGATTGACATAGTCGGTGACTTTATCGCGGTGCTCAGCCGAGATCAGTGGTCCGGTTTCGGCTTTGTCATCGAAAGGCCCACCCATAACAATGTTGCCGGCACGGCGCACCAGTTCATCGACGAACTGTTCTGCGATGGTGTCTTGAACGATCAGACGGGTACCGGCGGAGCAGACGAGTCCAGAATCGAGAAAACCAGCGTTCAACGCATTATCCAGTGCCGCTTCAAAGTCTGCATCAGCAAAGATCACGTTGGGATTCTTGCCGCCAAGTTCCAGCGCTACATCCTTGACGGTGTAGGCAGCTGATTCAGCGATCTTCCGACCGGTGACTAGCCCCCCGGTGAAGGACACCAGATCGATGTCCTTGTGGGTAGACAGCGGTGCACCAACGGTGCCGCCGTCACCCAACACCACGTTGGCAACCCCGGCTGGCAGGCCGAGCTTGTCCATGACATCTACGATCAGCATGGTGGTGTGCGGGGTAAGTTCTGCTGGTTTGATCACAAACGAGTTGCCGGTGGCAATTGCTGGGGCGATCTTCCAGGACGCTTGCAGCAGTGGGAAGTTCCACGGGGTGATCATGCCGACCACACCGATGGGTTCATGCACGACACGCGAGACGACCGTAGGATCGCCGGCATCGACCAGGCGACCGGGGTAGTGGTCCGCGATCTTGCCGAAATGGCGGAAGGCCGAGATGATATCGTCCATATCGCCTTCGGCCTCGACCAGGCGTTTGCCGGTGTCGAGAGCTTCTGCGCGAGCGAACTCGTCCTTGCGTTGCCGAATACCTTCGGCAACCGCCAGCAAGAAGTCACCGCGTTCGGCGGCAGGCTTATCTGCCCACACACCGGATTCGAAGGCGGCGCGTGCTGCAGCGATGGCGCGCTCGGTGTCCTCGGTGGTTGCCTCAGAGACAACACCAACTTCACTGCCATCGGCGGGACAATAAATAGTGCGGGTGGCTTGATTCGATGAGGCCACCCACTGGCCATCAATAAACAGAGTTTCGACGTTTTCAGCGCTCATGATCGGCGCCTCCTTGAGCTTTGGGGTCATCGGTGGTTGAAGCCTGTGCGGACACGGTCGGAATTGTCGTGGTTGAGGTATCAGCCTGGTCGCTGTCGGTCCACTCGTCGGGTACGTTCACTTCGACGATGCCGGAAGGTGAACCCTTGTCGCCGATCATGGACATGTACAGCACATGTGCATCGTAGGCGTCCAGGATGTCAGCGATGATCTGATCACTGGTGTATCCCATAATATCTTTGCCTTGTGAGCCTGTCAGGGTGAAGACTTCGACCTTGAAGAAGACTTCTTTGACGGCAGCCAGGTTGGATGCGTAGTTGGGCACGTCGTAGGCGACCGGATACGGCTGGTATTTGAATTCGTCCTGCTCGGGGAATCGAACCATCAAATCCACATACGGGATTGGGTAATCGGGGTGTTCACCGCGATGGCAGGTGACATCGGCACCAAGCTTGGTGAGTTCTTCAGCGACGTCTTCAACGGCCGGAGTAGCAACCTCGTTAATGAACTTGGTGGTCTGCTCTGCGGTAGCAAACGACATCCGGCGACGTAGGCGGTGCTGCCAGCTGGATTTCCTGCTGTCACGCAAACTAGACAGTACGCCTGGCATAGCAGCCTGTTTGGAATCGAAGCTTTGAACTTCGGTTCGGAGGATTTTGTAGAGACTGATCATGATCAGGTAGATGACAACCGAGAATGGCAACCCGATCAGGACGGTGGCGGCTTGCAGCGTGTACACCCCGTCGATGAACAACATCGACAAGGTCAGAGCACCGGTGACAACCGCCCAGAAGATGCGCAGCCATGGAGCGCCGTCTGAGTCATTGGTCGTTGGCTTGGAGGTGAGGTTCGCCATAACCAGCGAGCCAGAGTCAGCCGAGGTCACGTAGAACAATAGCCCGGTGAGGACCGCAAGGCCAATACTGAAGGTCTGGCCGGGATATTGGGTCAGCAGGTTGAAGAACCCGGATTCTGGGTTTTCGATGGCGGTGGTGAGGAATCCTCCGTCGCCATCGCGGAAGAAAGCCAGCGCACCATTGCCGAAGATTGAGATCCACAGGACGATGTAGCTCAATGGAATGAGGAGCACACCCAAAATGAACTGGCGCAAGGTACGGCCGCGGGAAATGCGAGCCAAGAACAGGCCGACGAAGGCCGCCCAAGCAATCCACCAGGCCCAGAAGAATAGCGTCCAGTCCTGCATCCAGGCTTGTGATGAATATGCGGGGTCACCGTCGGTGTAGCCAAAGGTGTTCATCAGCATGGAGGGCAGACGTGAGAAGTAGTCGCCAATGTTTTGGACCAACTGGTTCATCAGTTTTGGCGTTTCACCAGAAATGAGCACCCAGAGCATCATGGCTACTGCCAGTAGCACGTTCAGCTCCGAGAGACGGCGAATACCTTTGTCTACGCCGGTGACGGTCGAAATGATGGTGATACCAACGGCCAGAACCATTAGGGCAATTTGGACAGTCATACCTTGTGGGACGCCAAAGATATGCGCGAGCCCGTAGTTGAGGAAGACGACGCCGATCCCTAGCGAGACCGCGATACCGAAGATGGTTCCCAAGACTGCAGCCACATCGACGGCGTGGCCTGCGGTACCTTTGATACGTTTACCAAAGATTGGTGCAAGCGCGGAGCGGATGCTCAATGGCATGTGGTAGCGGTAGGCAAACAAGCCGATGCCCATACCCATCAGCGCGTACAGCGCCCAACCGGGGGTGCCGTAGTGGAACATGGTCCACAGTGGGGCCATGCGCGCTGCCTCATCGGAGAGTCCAGCGCCTTCTGGCGGGGTGAGGTAGTTGGTTGCCGGGCCGGAAATACCGAAGAACATTAGGTCAACGCCGATACCGGCGGCAAACAGCATCGAGGCCCAGGTAAAGAGGTTGTACCGGGGTTTGGAATGGTCGGGCCCCATTTTGACGCGTCCGACCCGGGTCAGTGCTACAACGAGCACGAAAATGACCACCAGAGTAACGGTGACGACGTAGTACCAACCGAGGTTGGCGCCGATCCAGTCCATGGATCCAAAGATTGCGGTGTCGGCTTGGTCGGGCCAGATCGAAGCCCAGATCACAAACGCCACAATGATAAGTGCCGATGTGATGAAAACGGGTTTATTGACCGGAGCGTGTTTGGGTGTGCTCTCTAAGGGTTCTTGGGTTCCCGAACCCTTTACCCCCTGAGCATGTTTCGCCTCGGGCGAGTCCACGGCATCCGCCATGATAGTCCTCTCGTTGAAAACAGAATATGTTCCAGGCAAAGTGTGAGCAGTTTTAGAAGCCTGGACTATCGCAACCATAGAGCCAAAAATCAACTGAAATCAAGATATACCCCTGCATGGTTAGCTGTAACACAAGACGAACTGTTTTGAATGTGATGGGAAACTTACCCGTGGGTAACTTTTGTGTGGAGTCCGAAGCTTCGGTTTTTGTTGTAGAAGGTCGTAGACTCGCACCCACCACGCTGCGCACAGCTGTGGCAAGTGGGTTTTCTCAGCGCTAGCAGGAGGATGAAGCGAGATGCTAAACAAATGGTTCAAAACGAGCTCTGCTAAAAGTTCCGCCGCCAAACTGGCGGGCGCGGCCTCTGCCCTGGCTGGTCTCGGTGCCATCGCGGTTTATGATCTGGTTCAGAAGCGTTCCGGGGTCCTGCGAAATTATCCGATCCTTGGCCACGCACGATACGCTCTGCTCAAGATTCGACCAGAAATTCAGCAATACTTCATTGAACGTGACTGGGATGGTCGACCGTTTGACTACACTTCCCGGCAACTGATTTATGCGCGTGCGCGTGCTGAAAAGGGCGAAGCATCTTTTGGTACCCTCCACGATGTAACCGCGGATGGCAAAGAATGGTTTGTTCACTCGATGAAGCCGATGGATCCGCCCGAAACTGTGCCTACGGTGCGGGTAGGTGGTGACGACTGCAACCACCCCTACGACATGTCACTCCTCAACGTCTCAGCTATGAGCTTTGGTTCGTTGTCTGCAAACGCCATAGAGGCCCTCAACGCTGGCGCGGCGAGAGGTGGTTTTGCCCACGACACTGGAGAAGGGGGCATTTCGCCGTATCACCTCTCCGGTGGTGGCGACTTGATCTGGGAACTGGGCACTGCATATTTTGGGGCCAGAACAGCCGACGGCCGCTTTGACTCCGAAGAATTCGCAGACAAAGCCGCCCACGATGCGGTGAAAGCGGTTTCTCTGAAACTGAGCCAGGGGGCAAAACCAGGTATCGGTGGTGTGTTGCCGAAAGGCAAGATCAGCCCAGAGATTTCCCGGATCCGGGATGTTCCGATGGATGAGAAGTGCATTAGTCCGCCATATCATCGCGAATTTTCAACACCGGTGGAACTGATAAACTTCATCGCGACTTTACGCGAACTCTCAGGAGGTAAACCAACTGGTTTCAAACTGTGTGTTACCTCGAGGCGAGATGTGCTGGCAATATGTAAAGCTATTCGCGAGGCTGGAACCGCACCCGATTTCATTATTGTTGACGGCTCTGAAGGCGGCACAGGAGCAGCACCAGTTGAGTATGAAGACTACGTCGGAATGCCGCTCACGCAGGGCTTGATGACGGTCCATAATGCGCTGGTTGGAACAGGCTTGCGAGAGAAAATTCGGGTTGGTGCTTCCGGGAAGGTCGCGGAGGGCAGCGATATCGTCAGACGCCTAATTCAAGGGGCTGACTACGTGAACTCAGCGCGAGCCATGATGATGGCACTGGGCTGTATCCAATCACTGAGGTGTGCTGAGAATACGTGCCCGGTTGGTGTGGCCACCCAGAATCCTCGCTTGCAACGCGGTCTGCACGTGCCTACCAAAACCGAGCATGTCTATAACTACCACCACTCCACCGTCAAAGAAGCGCTGCGGGTTATGGCGTCGATGGGTGTCTCATCGCCGTCTGAACTCCAACCGGCGATGTTGCGACGCAATATGTCAGAAGGGTACAGCGCCTCCTATGCGGAGCTCTTTGACTGGCTCAAACCGGGACAATTATTGAGTCAGCCTCCCCGAGAGTGGCTTATGGATTGGCAACAAGCGGATCCACACTCATTTGGGTACAGCCGCGACGCCATGGAACACGACGTATCCCGGTATTAATCTTGCGGCTCATCCCGAGCAGACGGGTATGGCTGTCCCGACCGGGTGGCCAATCCGGTTCGTCGAGCTGTTACCGGACCAAGCGCGCAGCGGCTGCCAACGCCTGAATCCATTCAGGAGTGTTGCAGCCAAGCTGCGGAACCAAAGAACCGACACCAGTCGAGATATGGCAGCGAAGCTGTGGCCGAAGTGTACCCGGCAGTGGCACTCTATCGTTGGGGGCTGCCGCATCGGGGTTATAAAGGGCGCTGGGTATACTCACAAGTGGGAAGAGGCCCTGGTGCAGGGGTGGATCTGGCTACCAAAACCTCCGAATTAGTGTCGATTCAGTATGCCGCGTCGTATTTGCATCGCGCGGATGCCCGCACAGCCAAGAGCCAAGACCCCTAGGACCACCAGGGGCATCACGTAGCCGGTGACCGGGAGCATCCAGGAAAACAAGACCGGTATGGCAAACCCGACGTAGGTAAAGATGTAGTAGATGCCCAGTGTGGTGCCTCGCCGTTGTGGCGGGGCATAGGTCTCGACATCTAAGAGCCCTTCACGTAGTGCCATACCATAAGCGGTGCCGAGCATTAGCGTGGCGACGACGAATAACCAAACCGGCGGGGATTGACCGCCAATACCTGCCAAGAGGAGTCCCGCTCCTGCGATACTGGCAGCCACGATGCCAGCTCTTGGCCCCCAGGCAAAACGGCGGGCCACGCCTTGGGCTAATACCCCGCTGGTAAAGGCCAGTAGTGAAGCGATGCCGGGCAGCAACACGCCTGCGTTCACCTGTGGTGCAACCCGTTCGGTCAGGGTGACCAGGGCGATGATGGCCGTCGAGAAGACCCACAGTGCCATGGGGATAGACGTCGCAAGCGCCCGTTTCATACTGGGCTGGTGGGCCGGCTGTGGGCTCGCAGCGGGTTGTGTGGGCTGCAGAAGCGGGGCAATCTTGGTGTCACCAACGATCAGGGACGCAACCACCGCAAGACACGTCAGAACTGCCGCAACGACAAACGGCACAGCAACAGCGGCAGCATCGGAGAGCGTATAAGCCAGTACCCCCGAAGCTATGGGCCCCAGCGCAAATCCTGCGGTCAACAGAATCCCAGCGAGCACCATACCTGTGGCGCCTTTCAGTCGCCCGGCCCAGGCGGTGCCTGCACTAATGGCCAGACCAACACCCAAGCCAATAACGAGTCGACCCAGAAACAGACCCGGGGTCGTCTGCCATAACAAGATCAGCATATTTCCGGTCGCGGCGGCTAATGCGCCGGTAAGAACTACCGGGCGGGAGCCCAGGCGGTCGGCCAATATACCACCGATCAGCAGGCTCGGCACCAGGCCTACCGCGTAGATTCCAAAGGCAGCGTTCACCACAATCGGGGTGAAGAGTTCTTGGTCGCGGAGCACAGCGATCATGGTGGCGAAGTGGTTTGTCGACCAGCCAGCGGCTAACAGTAGGAAGGCCACCACCGTAAACACCGCGGTGGTGCGGCGCCGCGCCGTATGGTCCGAATGCGCCACTGTTGGGGTTGCTGCTGGAGCAGGGACCGAGGCTGCCTGATCGGTCGATACTGCGATTGCACGAGTGTGCCGCTGTGTCACGTCGTCTCCTTGTCGCCACCCTAATGTGTGATCAGGGCTACATCTGGACTGTAGCGTAAACCTTGTGGGATCGGAAGTTCCGCGACAAGCTCGGCGTTGACGGTAATGGTCGCATCTCACGACCGTTGCCTGCGATATGGTTGGCAGGGTAGACACCTTGCCGTGATTTCCGCGGAGGAACACTGAAAATTTGCCAGCCTAGGTGCAGTATCTGATAGACGGCTCTGCCGAACGATGCATCGAACATCATCATTTTGAGGAATCATGTCATATCAACAACCCCCGCAGGGGCCACCGCAACCAGGATACAATCCGGGTCAACCACAGCCAGCAGATCATGTGCCACAGCAACCCGGCCGACGCCGAGGCAAACGACGTTTGACCTGGGGCATCATTTTGATGGCTGTTGGGATTATCGGCGGGATCGCCGGTGCCTTGATCTTTGGTTTCTCGGCCGTTGGTCAGTTTGAACAATTCGAAGACAACACCTACGAAATTCAGCAGTCGGTGACCATGGACGGTCTGGGGGACAACCAGTGGTATATCTACCAAACCGGTGCGGCAGGCGGTTCGATCACCTGTGAAGTGACCGATGAATCCGGTGAGAACATTGTCAGTAACAACATGTCGTCCTCGGTTTCAACAAACGACCTCGACTACAAGGCAGTGCAATCCTTTAGCTCTGAGGCAGGCAGCACCTACGAAATTTCGTGTTCTTCCTATCCGGTTGCAATCGGTGGAATGGCCCCACTCGGTGGGATCTTCGGTGTTGTCGGCTCGGTGATCGCCGGTGTCGTGATCTTCCTGGCCGGTCTGGTGCTTACCATTATCGGCGCTGTTGTTCGGTCCAAATCTAAGCGCCAGATGCCACCGTCGGGACCACACCATGGCGGCTATCCGGGATACGGCGTACCACCACAGCAGTATGGGCAACAGCCGCCCCAGGCATGACCCAATCCGCAACGGCCCATCCGAGACGACACGTCGTTGGTTTCATTCTGGGCAGTATCATCGTGGGCGTGATCGGGCTGGTCACAGCCATTGTGCTGACGGTATCTGGCATCCTCAACAACTTCAGTGAGGTATCCGCCAGCTATGAAGATGTTTTTGAATCAGGCATCGAAATCGGCCCGATTGCGGCCCCCGTTGAACTCGACGACGCAAGCTATGTCCTGCTGTCTTTCTCCGATAATCCGAGCCAACCCTCGTCGGCTGAGCAATCTGAGGCATGCGCGGTGATCGATGAACACGGCGACGAGGTGCCGGCCCAAACCTCGTCTCAGTTGGCGCACGAATCAGAAATCGACACATCTGGTTACGGTCTCACTGGCGTCAACCACGTGATCTACACAAATTTCGAGGCCACCGAAGGCACCTATAAGATCTCCTGCG
>DHCMJ07802__coassemble_776_pt1 | contig 54352 bp, 46 predicted proteins | sample DHCMJ07802__metabat2_low_PE_015 | metagenome-assembled genome bin DHCMJ07802 | reverse complement strand
AGCGCAGCGGCGGTATCTACAGCTTTCGTGTCACCAAACTTCAGGTTGGTTCCAATACCAACGACCACGGTATTGGTTTGGGGCAGCCACTGGGCCAAGATGCCGCATAATTTCTTGCCATCTGGGCCCAGCACGTCATTGGGCCATTTGACCCCCGCATTGACATCAAGTTCTCGGAACCAGCGCACCAAGGCATCAGCCACCACAAGAGTTAGCGTGCCAAAAAGTTGCGGTTCAAGATGGGGCCGCAAGACCATAGACATCGCAGCGGCAGTGCCCGCCGGGGTATCCCAGCTACGGTCGAGTCTCCCCCGCCCTGCTGTCTGGTTGCCTGTAGCAATGACGTCTCCATGCACGAAATCGGCCGCACCGGCCACGAGGACATCCTGGGTAGAGGCCACTTGATCCACCCAGTATACGCCCGAGGCGATCCGTTGATATTCTTTTTGCGCCACGCACTACAACCTTCACAAAATACAACCGGTAGTATTATCCACGATACAGGCCATACTCTACCCTGGAGGACCCGTTGACCAACCCCGAACGCACTGGTGAAAACCTGGGTGTCACTACCCCGGACATCACTACGACGGCTGGCAAACTTGAAGACTATTTCCATCGGCGCGAAGCAGCACTCTTGCCGACTGGACAAGGACCCGTTGACCGCCAACACTCCCGGGGCAAAAACACTGCGCGAGAGCGTATTGACGCCTTGCTCGACGACGAATCCTTTGTCGAATTCGACCAATTGCGAACCCACCGCACGACCGCCTTCGGTATGGAAGCCCGTCATCCCGAAGGGGACGGCGTCGTTGCAGGTTACGGCACGATAGATGGACGTAATGTTGCCGTCTTTGCACAAGATTTCACAGTCTTTGGTGGCTCCTTATCGAAGGTCAACGGCGAGAAAATTGTCAAAACCCAAGAATTTGCCGCAACCAATGGCTTTCCATTGATCGCTATCAATGACGGCGGTGGCGCCCGCATCCAAGAAGGTGTGGATTCACTGGCCATGTTTGCTGATATCTTTCGCAATAATGTGATGGCTTCTGGTGTCGTCCCGCAGATCTCTATCATTATGGGGCCTGCTGCCGGCGGCGCAGCGTATTCGCCAGCGCTAACCGACTTCGTGGTCATGGTCGATCAGACATCGCACATGTTTATTACCGGCCCAGATGTCATCAAATCTGTGACCGGTGAAGAAGTCGATATGGAAACCCTTGGTGGCGCACGACAGCACAACGAGACCTCGGGTACAGCCGCGTATATGGCAGCTGATGAACAGGATGCCTTCGACTGGGTCTCTGAACTGCTGGATTATTTGCCAGCCCACAACTTCATTACCCAACAAGCCACATTCCAGCAAGATCTCGACACTACCGTTGACGATCTGGCACTGGACACCATCATCCCGGACTCAGCCAATCAGCCGTATGACATGCTGGAGGTCGTTGCCACCATCCTTGATGACGGCGCGTTCCTACAGGTCCAAGAACGCTACGCACCCAACGTCATTGTTGGGTTGGGACGCGTCGAAGGACAGACCGTCGGGGTAGTAGCCAACCAGCCTTCGCAGTTAGCTGGCACCTTAGATATCGCGGCTTCCGAAAAAGCAGCCCGGTTCGTACGCTTCTGCGATGCCTTCAATGTTCCAATTGTGACGCTGGTTGATGTCCCTGGCTTCCTCCCGGGCGTAGACCAAGAGCATTCCGGCATTATTCGCCGTGGTGCCAAGCTCATTTATGCCTACGCTGAGGCCACCGTTCCAAAAGTCACCATCATCACACGCAAAGCCTTTGGTGGCGCATACATTGTGATGGGTTCCAAGAAACTCGGTGCCGATGTCAACCTAGCCTGGCCGACCGCGCAGATTGGTGTCATGGGAGCCCAGGGGGCTGTCAATATTCTGTATCGTCGCGACCTCATCGCCACTGAAGAGGCCGGAAACGATGTTGAAGCACGTCGTACAGAATTGATCGAAGACTATGAAACGGCACTGCTCAATCCGTATGAAGCAGCAAACTCTGGCTACATTGACGCGGTCATTGCCCCGTCGGAGACTCGGGCACAGGTGATTCGCGCGCTTCGCGCAACCGCCGCAAAACGGCAATCTCGTCCCGCAAAGAAGCATGGAAATATCCCCCTATGACCTCACAACCTGAATCCACCGGCATCAGAGTCCAGGGCACAGACCTATCCGAGGAAGAAACCGCCGCTCTATTGACGGTCGTCAACACACAACTGATCGATGCACCCAGGCAACAGTCAACCGTTGATGCTGCAGCGCGTCGTCGGATCACTTCAACCTGGGCTGATTCGGCTTCCTGGCAACCGTTGTCTCGAGGTCACTAGGTCCCCGGCGTTCAGCCGCCAACACCCCACCATAAGAACTCAGGCAGATCGCAATCACCGATCAATGCCGTGCAAGCTATGGGTTTGGACACACTACAGAAAGCACTTCGATGAGCGTTACGATTTTGCTCGGCTCTGCCTCGACGGCTCGCGCCGCGATTTTAACCCGCGCTGGCGTTCCCTTTACCCAACTGGCTGCCGATATTGATGAAGCAGCCCTGGTCACCAACATCCCAGAGCCCAGAGTGCAGGCACAAGCGTTAGCCACCGCAAAAGCTCATGCTGTTGCGGACAGACTACTGCGCGACCGCAAGCCCCAAGATCCCACCTACGTCATCGCAGCCGATTCCGTCTTTGAGTTCGAAGGTCAAGCCCATGGTAAACCGCGTCACCCCGAGGTTGCGGTCGAACGTTGGCACGCGCAGCGCGGTAAATCCGGCATTTTGCACAGCGGCCACACCGTCATCGCCATACTCGGCGGCCGTAAACAACGCATTTTGCAAGAGATAGTCAGTGCCACGGTGGCGTTCGCTGACGTCAGCGACTCCGTCATTGACGACTACGTAGCCACCGGTGAGCCGCTATTTGTCGCAGGAGGGTTCACCCTTGAAGGCCACGGCGCCACCATGATTGCAGGGGTTGATGGTGACCCAAACGCTGTCCTTGGGCTTTCACTGCGAGCGGTGCGCGACATGCTGGATCGACTCGGGGTGTCCATGACCGCGCTCTGGACTGCCACCGAATAGCACACATTTTTGTAGGTTTCCTACAACATATCGGACATTTTGGCGGCTCACGGTGCGTCCTTCTGTATGTTTCCCACTGATACGTCCTAAGCTGCTTTAGATGGCTTCGATGAGCATAGCTTCATCGAGGATCATCCGGGTCCGCGTCCCAACCAAGGAGAACAGTTTCTATGTCCATGACCACTGCGTCATCCTCGATGGTCTACCGATCGTTTTCGAAGGTATTGATCGCCAATCGAGGTGAAATCGCGGTCCGCATTATCCGAGCCGCGCAAGATGAGGGGCTCGAGGCAGTTGCCATCTATGCGAATCCGGATCGCGACGCGATGCATGTGCGCTTGGCCGATCACGCTTTCTCACTAAACGGTGACACGGTCGCCGATACCTATCTATCAGTAGATAAGGTGCTCCGGGCGGCTCAGGATGCCGGTGCCGACGCCATTCACCCAGGCTATGGCTTTTTGGCAGAAAATGCCGAGTTCGCTCAAGCTGTTATCGATGCCGGAATCATCTGGATTGGTCCTCCTCCTGCGGCCATTAATGCACTGGGCGATAAGGTAGCAGCCCGCCACATTGCCCATAAAGTTGGTGCTCCCCTCGCCCCCGGAACACCAGACCCCGTCGAGTCATCTCAAGACGTCATCGACTTTGCCGACGAGTTCGGTCTCCCGTTGGCTATCAAAGCCGCTCATGGCGGAGGCGGCCGTGGAATTAAGGTGGTTCGCCAACGGTCCGAAATTCCAGATGCTTATGACTCCGCAGTCCGTGAGGCCACGGCCGCATTTGGCCGAGGCGAATGCTTCGTAGAACGCTTCCTCGATGCTCCACGGCACCTGGAGACACAATGCCTCGCGGATCAAGATGGTAACGTAGTCGTGGTCTCCACTCGAGACTGTTCACTGCAGCGGCGCAACCAGAAACTAGTTGAAGAAGCTCCCGCTCCGTTCCTGAGCGACGATCAAGAACAACAGCTCTATGATGCATCCGTGGCACTGCTCCAAGAAGCCGGTTATGTTGGCGCGGGAACCTGCGAGTTTTTAATCGGCCAAGACGGCACCATCTCCTTTTTGGAGGTCAACACTCGTTTGCAGGTCGAACACACGGTTTCCGAAGAAGTCACAGGTATCGACCTCGTGCGCGAACAGTTCCGTATTGCACGCGGTGAACTCCTCGGATACGACCACCCCATAGTTGACGGGCATTCCTTTGAGTTCCGTATTACAGCAGAGGATCCAGGTCAAAACTTCATGCCGGCCCCGGGAACCATCACCAAGATGCGTTTACCCGGCGGGCCCGGTGTACGAATCGACACCGGTATCGAAGAAGGCGAGACTATCTCCGGGGCATTCGACTCGATGGTCGCCAAACTGATTGTCACTGGCAAAAACCGCAAGGAAGCTCTCCAACGGTCACACCGCGCGTTGACAGAGATGCGTATTGCCGGACTCGCGACCGTCTTGCCTTTCCACCGCCGTGTGATACAGGACCCCAACTTTGCACCAGAACTTGATCAACCAGGCCAGAAATTGCCTGCCGATGGTCCTTTTACCGTGCATACTCGTTGGATCGAAACCGACTTCATTAATGATCTGCAACCGCAGGTGACCCAGTCCGCCATGGATGCAGAAGTTGAGCAGGAACGTCGCGTGGTCACGGTTGAAGTCAACGGGAAACGCGTTGAGGTAACACTACCTGACTCGTTGGCGGGTATTTCCGCGGTTGAGTCTAAACCCAAACGTCGACGTACGCCACGCAGCGCTACCGGTGCAAACGGTGGCAACGCTGCGGGGGCTTCTGGTGACATCGTGACTTCCCCGATGCAAGGCACCATCGTAAAGATGGGTGCCGCAGTAGGCGATGAAGTTTCGGTCGGAGACCTCATCCTGGTACTGGAAGCAATGAAGATGGAACAACCCATTACCGCGCACAAAGCTGGTACGATCACGGAGCTTAGCGCCGAACCGGGTGCCACCGTCAACGCCGGAGCCGCACTCGCCACTATCGAAGGGTAACACTTCGCTCACCTTTGACGGCTAACTCATCCGCCCTATACACTTAGGTTGTTTTCACAGGTGACGTCCAGGTCACAATACTCCGGACGTCACCTGCATTGTTTCCATAACCATCAGGAAAGTACTCTCGATGTCAACGCAACCCACAGAGACTTCGCATGGTGTTAAGGATGAGGATCTGGGCGTAGCCCGGTGGAAAATCATCCTGGCCTCGGTAGTAGGCACCACCATCGAATTTTATGACTTTTATATTTACGCTACGGCGGCTGTCTCCGTCTTCCCCCTCATCTTCTTCCCGGGCGGAGATGCCCAAACCGCTCTCTTAGCATCTATGGCTACCTTCGGCGCAGCCTTCGTTGCTCGCCCGCTAGGCTCCGTAATATTCGGGCACATGGGTGACCGAATCGGCCGTAAAGCAACCCTCATCGGTGCCCTACTCACCATGGGGATCGCGACCTTCATTATTGGACTCCTGCCCACGTACTTCCAGATCGGCCTCTGGGCCCCTGCGATGTTGACCATCATGCGATTCTGTCAAGGTCTTGGCCTCGGTGGCGAATGGTCCGGAGCAGCCCTGCTGGTCACAGAAACCGCCAAACCGGGTAAACGTGCCTCCGCCGCCATGTGGCCTCAGCTCGGTGCACCCTTTGGGTTTCTGCTAGCCAATGGCTTTTTCCTTATTCTTACGGTGTCCTTTGGTTATGATTCCGCCGCGCACGGCGCGGACCATGTCTTTATCGACTGGGTATGGCGCGTACCGTTCTTGGCTTCCATCGTGATGGTTGCCATCGGTCTGTGGGTACGTCTGGCGCTAGAAGAAACGCCGGTGTTCAAACAAGCTGTCGCCAAAGATGAGCGCGTGAAGGCACCCCTGAAAGATGTCTTTGCCAAAAACTGGTGGGAACTGATCTTGGGGACCTTCATCATGTACGCGACATACGTACTCTTCTACCTCATGACCACGTGGGTGCTGTCCTACGCGATTGGTTCTGCAGACACCGGTGGACTCGGAACCTCTTATAATGACTTCTTGGTCATTCAGTTGATCTCAATCCTGTTCTTTGCAGCGTTCGTTCCGATTTCCGGGTTCCTTGCCGATAAGTTTGGCCGCAAACCAACCATGCTGGTCATTACTGCGCTGATGATTGTGTTTGGGTTGCTCTTTGGATGGTGGCTCAACGCCGACGTCATTGTCAGCGACGACGGAACCATGAACGCCACACGGATGATTGTATTCATGATCGTTGGAATGTCTCTGATGGGCCTCACGTTTGGACCCATGTCAGCCATCCTGCCAGAACTATTCCCAACCGAAACCCGGTATACCGGTTCTGGGATTGCCTACAACGTATCCTCCATTTTGGGTGCAGCACTGACTCCATTCATTGCAGCCTGGCTGATGGGTACCTTCGATGTCGCATATGTTGGGTATTACTTAGCTGCGGCCTCAGCCATCACCTTGATCTTCTTGGCCTTGAGCCCAGAAACGAAATACCGTTCGCTCGCGGATTTCAAAGTAGATGAGGTCCAGCGTCAACGCTAGAACAACAACGCACCGGTGATAAGCTCTCCGATGCGCAAGCCCGGGCACAGAAAAAGTGCCCGGGCTTTTGCTGCCCTACTAAACTGCAGAGCAAGCTGCGCTACAAGGAGTTGCTTCTAGCGCTGCGAGTAGTCTTGTGCATAATCCAGGTACCATTGCAGCACCGAGGGGTCGGCTGCAGTTTCTTTCGAAACCTTTTGAGCAGCCATCCCCTGTAGTACTCGTTTCACCGGAACTTCCATGAGCTTGCCGGTCTTTGTCATGGGCACCCCCGGTGCAATGATGATTTCATCCGGTACATACCGAGGTGACAGTTCATTGCGAATAGCTTGCACGACCTGCTCCTTGAGGTCCGCGGCGGAGATTTCTGGATCCGAGGGGACCACAAAGAGCGGCATATAATATTGGCCATCGTCCAACTCGGCGCCAATCACCATGGATGCAGAAACACTATCGAGAGCATCCACCACTTGATACAGGTCGCTGGAGCCCATGCGGATGCCACCCCGATTCAGGGTGGCATCGGAGCGTCCATGGATAACGAAAGACTGCCGAGCCGTTTGGGTGGCAAAGTCACCGTGATACCAAATGTGTGGATCCTCGGTGAAATACGCTGCTCGATAACGTGCACCGTCACGGTCGTTCCAGAAATACAACGGCATCGTTGGCATCGGTTTGGTGATGACGAGCTCGCCGACTTCCTCGGTCACCGGTTTGCCGGCTTCATCGTAGACATCAGCAGCAACTCCCAGTGCCGGTCCCATCAATTCGTTGACATACACCGGGTCCAGCGGATTTGATCCGACAAACACCGAACACACATCAGTACCACCGGAATCGGAACGCAATCGAAGATCAGACTTGACTGCTTGGTAGACCCAATGCCACGTGTGCGAAGGCAGCGGGGATGCAGAAACCAGTATGTCGGTGAGGTTCGAAAGATCGTAGTCAGTTTTGGGAACGAGACCAGAGTCCTGTACACCGGTGAGGATGGCTGCTCCGCAGCCAAAGAGCGCGACCCGTTCTTTTTCTAGGATTTCGAATTGTCTGCCCGGTCCGCCTGCGAAAACGCCACCCGAGTACGTGACTGATTTTGCACCGGTAATCAGGACCCCAACCAGCATGTTCCATAGCATCCACGTGGTCGACGTCGAAATATAGACGGCCTTGCCCTGCGGTACTTTGTAGTGCAGGCCAAAGGATTTCGCGATTTCCAATACGGTGCCACCTTGACTCTGGACGATACCTTTGGGGGTTCCAGTGGTACCAGATGAGTACAACACCCAGAGCGGATGGGAGAACTCAACGCGCTTAAATTCTGGTTGTCGGCCAGCAGCAACAATGTCACTGAATACCGCAGTCTCAATATTGTGCTGTGCAATGTGATGATCAACTGCTTCAAATGAACCCGTGTGGGTATTTTTGACCAAGACGTGATGAGTGACCGAATCGAGTTCAGTTAGTAGGTCATCAAGGTCACCAATTTGGTCGCGAATTTTACCGCCAAGCTCCAGCCCATCGATGGTCATCAATACTTTTGGCTGGAGTTGTTTGAACCTGGTGACAATACCTGGCACGCCAAAATCCACATTAACCACTGACCAAATAGCGCCAACCGCGGCGGTACCTAGCAGCGCAACGATGGTCTGGGGAATATTGGGCAGTGCGGCTGCTACAACGTCCCCTTCCCCAACACCAATAGTGCGGAGATGATGGGCAAACGCCCCAACCTGTTCGTTGAGCTGTTGCCAGGTCAGTGTCGTCCGGTTGAGTGATTCATCAAGACCAACGATGGCTTCTTGGTCGCCCATTGTCTGTGCGTGGCGCAGAATGTTTTCGGCGTAATTAATTTTGGCACCCGCAGCCCAGCGAGCCTCTGGCATTTGACCTTGGATCATCGGTCCGGTCGGTTTATCACCGATAATGCCAAAGTACTCCCAGATTTCGGTCCAGAAAACCTCGAGCTCTTTCACCGACCAATTCCATAAGTCAAGGTAGGTTTCCATACTCAGGTTATGTTTGGTATTCATGTCCTGCATGAATTGGTACATCGCCGTGGCCTGAACATCATCAGTGTGTGGCTGCCACAGAATTTTTTCGCTCAATGTGTCTCCCAACTGCGTTCTGGCCGCTCGCCCTCTAAGTTAATCAGTATCAACCCAATGGGCAAGAAGCCACAACCTCATAGTGTAGTGGAGATCACACCTACCTGAGAGTATTCGCTAAAACTCTTCACGACGGTGCATCTGACGAGCAACTTCAGCGATAGTTCCGGTGAGCGAAGGATAGATAGTAAACGTATCTGCTAAATCATCGACATGCAGCTTATGCGTTACCGCTAGCGACAACGCATAAATCAGGTCAGAAGCTTGTGGAGCGACCACTACTCCACCAACCACGTGACCCGAACCGCGGCGAGCGAAGATTTTGACGAACCCTTCATCTAGGTTCATCATCTTTGCGCGCGGATTCGTGGCCATCGGAATCATGTACTGATCAACCTGATACTCCCCAGTAGCGACCATTGCATCGGTGACGCCCACCGTAGCGATCTCTGGCGACGTGAAAATATTCGACGCGACCCGATTACTTGAGAAAGGCTTGACGACGTCACCAAGCAAATGATTCACAGCAATTCGTCCCTGCATTGCAGCAACGGAGGCTAAGGCCAAACGACCAGTACAGTCGCCAGCCGCATAAATGCCCGGCATAGACGTGCGTGAAACGGCATCGATTTTGATATGCCCGGATGCCGTGACATCTACGCCGACGTCTTCCAACCCAATACCCTCGGTGTTTGGGATCCCGCCGACTGCCAGAAGGCAGTGCGAGCCTTCAACGTAACCGCCACCAGACAGCTCCACTCGCACGCCGTCTTGAATTCTACTCACCGACTGTGCGCGAGTTCGTGAGATCACGTTGACACCAGCAGCTGAAAATGATTCCTCAAGCACTTTTGCGGCGTCCGGATCTTCACCCGGCAACAAGGTCTCGCGTGAGGACACCAATGTGACATTTGATCCCAGCAGCTGATAGGCCGAAGCGAATTCAGCACCGGTGACACCAGAGCCTACAACCACCAGATGTTCTGGCAGTTCTTCCATTGAGTAGAGTTGCTTCCAGTTAAAAATCCGCTCGCCGTCTGGTTTCGCAGTGTCCAATTCTCGGGGTGTGGCTCCCGTGGCAATGAGCACGGCATCAGAAGTGATGTGTTCGGTTTGGCCATCCATCGTGGTGGCTTCAACAACATTGCGATCAATCAGCTTGGCTTCGCCGATAACAATTCGCACTCCGTTAGCCTGCAGCGCGTGGCGAATGTCCTCGGACTGCTCAGTAGCCAAACGCAACAGCCGACGATCGATACGTTCCATATTGGAACGCACGGACTCGGCATCAAACTCCAGCCCCAGGGATGGTGCTCGCAAGACACGCCTGCGTGAGTCAGCGGAAGCAATCAATGTCTTGGAGGGGACCACATCGGTTAGTACCGCGGAACCACCGATGCCGTTGCGTTCGATGATGGTGACATCGGAACCAAATTTCGAAGCCACAAGTGCAGCTTCATAACCGCCGGGACCGCCGCCGATAATAGTGATGGAGGGACGAGGGACAATTTCTAAAGTGCTCACGCATCTATTGTGGTCTGTTTTACCGCAGAATGCACAATCCCTACGGCGTTTCGAGTTGTATTCCACGAGTTATTGCCTCATGGCGATACAGTAGGGGCTGTGAGCGATACAAACTTGTTTTTACTCGGTGATCATGCCGGATTCGACCTGGCCCGGCAGGCAGCTGAAGTCCTTACCGAATATTTCGGGGTAGCACGACATGACCTAGGTGTCGTATTAGGCTCCGGTTGGGCCCACACCGTCGATACCCTGGGTGAAGTCAACGGTGAGCTATCGTTTTCTGCTGTTCCCGGGCTCGGTGGCGATGGGGTGGCCGGCCACGTGCAGAAGGTTACTTCTGTTCGCCTTGCCAATGGGAAAAATGTTCTAGTCTTTGGGTCCCGCACGCATTATTACGCGCACCGTGATGTGCAAGCAGTTGCCCACGTAGTGCGCACGATTGCCGCAGCGGGCGCGTCCGCTGTCGTACTGACGAATGGCTGTGGAGGTTTGGACGACCAGGTCGCACCGGGCACGCCGGTGTTGATATCTGACCACATCAACCTCACGGGCACCACCCCCCTGGTCGGACCTGAATTTGTTGATCTGACTGATGCCTATGCACCACGGCTACGACAGATTGCCAAGCAAGTGGATCCCAGCCTCACCGAGGGCGTGTACGTACAATTTGCTGGCCCCCAGTATGAGACACCTGCTGAGGTTCAGATGGCAGCTAAACTCGGTGGTGACCTAGTGGGCATGTCGACTGCTCTGGATACCATCGCAGCCCGCCATGCTGGACTCGAAGTCCTAGGAATTTCTCTGGTGACTAACGCTGGCGCAGGCGTCACCGATGCCCCGCTCTCTCATGAAGATGTCATCGCGGCTGGCAAATCTGCAGCTCCTAAGGTCTCACAATTATTGGCCGACATCATTCAGGCAATCTAGTATGGATGAACTGTTCACTGCTGCTCAGACATGGATGGATCTCGACCCGGAGCACGCGGGAATTCTCGCCAAAGAAATTTCTGCTGCCCGCCGTGAAGAAGACTGGGCTATCTCCGCATTGACAGCCCGGTTTGCCGGGTATCTCACGTTTGGCACGGCCGGGCTTCGAGCGCCCGTGGGTCCCGGTACCACTCGCATGAATCGGGTCGTGGTCCAACATGCTGCTGCTGGAATTGCCGATTTTGCACACGAACGCGTAAGTCAACCACTCGTTGTGATCGGATACGATGCGCGGCACCGTTCCAAAGATTTTGCTATCGACTCGGCTGCAGTCTTCACAGCTGCAGGGTGTCGAGTTAAACTCATGCCTACGACAGCACCAACTCCTGTCTTGGCTTTTGCTCTCAAGCATCTAGCCGCCGACGTTGGGATCATGGTCACCGCCTCCCACAATCCGCCCGGTGATAATGGTTATAAGGTCTATCTGGGACCGCGACTATTGGGCCCCGACGATGTCACGGGAGCGTACGCTCAGATTACTTCACCGACCGATCAGCTCATCGCTACGAAAATTCACGCGTGGAATATTGCAACCAAACAACCAGATTTAGCTGCATCCGGGTGGGAGTTTATCCCGGAGGACATCAGTTATGACTATGTCGAGGCTGTTCGCCAGTTCCTGAACGGTGTCTCCTCCCCGAAGGGTCGCAGTGCTCTTCATATCGTGTATACGCCAATGCATGGTGTAGGGGCCGGCATTTTCTCTCAACTGATGGATGCCACCGGTTTCAACACCGTTTCTGTGGTCGACCAGCAAGTTGATCCAGATCCGGCCTTTCCTACCGTAGCGTTCCCAAACCCCGAGGAACCCGGCGCTTTAGACCTCGCTATTTCGACGGCGAATTCCCTGCCCGAAACCGATCTGATCATTGCCCACGATCCAGATGCCGATCGGCTGGCCGTTGCAGTCCGGGTTAGCGGTGAGTGGCGTCGATTGTCGGGCGACCACGTTGGCTTACTTCTGGGCGCCCGGCTTATGCCCTACCTCGCGGCCAATGATCTGGCGATCTCCAATTCAGTCGTGTCCGCTCCACAACTGGCACGACTTGCAACACAGCATGGCGTCCCCCACCGCACAACCCCTACCGGGTTCAAATGGATTTGCCGGGTACCAAAGCTTGGCTTTGGGTATGAAGAGGCCCTCGGCTATGCCGTGGCGCCACACGTGGTCAATGATAAAGATGGGCTTAGTGCTGCCGTTGTTCTAGCCGATTTGGCAGCCGAGCTGAAAGCCAACGGCAGCGACCTCGTAGAGTATTTATATGAACTCACTGATCAGATCGGCCCCACCATCACAGACCAGATTTCTGTGCACGTGCCATCGCCTTCCGTGGGTGCGCTGCTCGTGGAAGATCTTCGAACCAACCCACCGCTCACGCTTGCCCAGCAAAGCCCCGTGATCGCGGTGGACTATGCCAACGCACAGGTGGAATTAGTACAAGAGTACGGCCCCATGAATATGGTGGAATTTTCTACTGCGGGGCTTGTCACAGCCAGACTCATGATTCGACCTTCCGGTACGGAGCCAAAAGTGAAGTGCTATATCTCTGTTTCTGCCACCCCGGATACGCCATTTGAAACCGTCCAAGCAGCCATGGTTGATTTGCGCGAAGAAGCTGCCAACCTTGTCGATGTCGCATAAGGAGAGACTGTGTCCGATACTGCACCGTTAGACCCAACTGAGGTCGAGGCGCTAGAGCGCCACCAGTTGGCCGCAAGAATTGATCATACTTTACTGTCACCAACCACAACGGCAACAGAAATTGACCAGCTCTGCGCTCAAGCAGCGCAGTTCAGTACAGCGTCAGTGTGCATTCAGCCGATTTGGGTGGCACGTGCTGCCGATCGTTTGGCCAATACCGATGTGAAAGTCTGTACTGTGATCGGATTTCCTACGGGTGCTCAAACGCCACTGACCAAAGCAACAGAAGCTACCGAAGCAATCCGCAATGGCGCCCAAGAGCTCGACATGGTGATCGACCAGGCGGCCGCACTGTCAGCTGACACGACACGCCTGATCCACGATATCTCAGCGGTGGTTACAGCAGCCGAGGGACATGACGTCCTGGTCAAGGTCATCTTAGAGACGGCTTCGCTGACCGAACAGGCAAAGGTCCTGGCCTGCGAAGCAGCTGCAGAAGCAGGCGCTGACTATGTGAAAACTTCGACTGGATTTGGACCCGGCGGTGCAACCGTAGAAGATGTTGCACTCCTGCGGGACACCGTTGGCGACACACTAGGTGTGAAAGCATCCGGTGGCATCCGCACTCGTGAGGATGCACTGAACATGTTGAAAGCTGGTGCAACCCGTCTTGGCGCCAGCTCAACTTACGCTATCCTAAGTTAACAACACATCCTTGCATCCTTGGTCGGGCTATCCTGGCTATGAGAACTTTTTGAAAGAACAGAGGTGTCCCCTTGATACGTGACGGCAAACCGGTAGATTACTCCGGCCAAGGCAATACCGCCGGAAACTTAATCGCAGCCTCCATCACAGCGGTGCTGTTTGTTGTTGGGCTCTACATGTTCAACACACTTTCCTTTGAAAGCGTCTGGGTTCCAATGCTGGGCGTAATCGGACTATGTTCACTGGCGTTCTTCATTCCTAAACAGCTCACGGGTCAGTCAAACACTGTCGATAGTGACTTTGTCACTGATCCAGCACACGAAACTCACTCTCCAAACTTGTAAACGATTCGTCGTTACGGTTTCAGCACGACGTAAAGCAGCACCCGGGGTCTGTTACCCCGGGTGCTGCTTCGTTGTTTGGACACTATGAAAACATCTCAACGAAATATCGGGATCGACGCACTGCGTCTGTTCTCCATCGCCATGGTAGTCCTGGGCCACTCAGGATCGTTTGAAGGCTCCTCGCTCCTATCGATGTGGCGGATGCCCTTGTTCTTTATCTTGTCCGGTTTCTTTTTCGTCCCGTATGGGAGATCGCTACGTTTCGAATTCAGTCGACGCTGGGAAACACTCGTTATCCCATATCTGGCGTGGTCACTGATTATTTCTCTTATCGTCATCATCGTGAAATGGTCGGAGCCAACCGAGATGTTGCACCACCTGTTTACGGGATGGCGCGGCGGTACCGGTCGTTCAATCTTTTGGATGTCGGCTTGGTTCCTTCTCAGCCTAGCGATTTCTGCTGTTATTCTGAGGTATCTGGAACGCTTCCCCCGTTGGATGGCCTGGGCTGTCGGGGCCGGGGGTATTTTGGCTTCTCGTCTTTTCGTGTATTTCGATCGTGCGGATATTCTGGATGGTCACCTTTTTGCTGAAGTTCCGCTGCGTCTTGGCATTAGTCTGCCAATCATCTTTTACTTACTGGTTGGTCAAGAGATCCGGAGACGCGTTATGCCCGCGATAGAGCAAGTATCCGTGGCTCGTGCTTGCTCCATCGGTGCGGTGCTCATTGTTGCTCCGCTGGTCCTCGCGCAGCATTTCTCAATTCCTGCTCACTACATGCACGCGGGCTTATTCGGGTGGCCCATGATCACCCCGATCATTGCTATCACTGTGACCATCGGTTTCATCATGATTTTTGCTACCGGGGTCAACCGGGCACTTCAGGTCTCGGATCTGGCTGGTCGACTCATCGGCAGACTTGTCCGCACTGGGTCAACCGTTGTGATGTTCCATGGTTTGGTCTTGTTATTTGTGCATTCCCTCGGCCTGCATTCCAGTTCTCTGGAAGATTTATTAGTAAGGTTTGGAATAACGTTGACGACGGCTTTTGCTGTTGGTCTTCTCATCAATATGTCACCGGCAGCACGGGTGTTGTCTGGGGTTCCAAGAGAACGTCCGCTGCGAGTGACAATAGCCGCCTAATCGCCGAAACAGGTCTATGTCCTCCACTCGAGCGCCTCGCAATGTCGGTATCGACCTACTGAGAGTTTTCTCTATTGTCATGGTTGTGGTCGGGCACGCCGGTTCATTCCCCAACGATCAACTTTTGACTGTCTGGCGGATGCCGCTGTTCTTTATGCTCTCCGGATTTTTCTTTACGCCCGGACGCAGTCTCACGCTTGAATTCACGAAACGGTGGAACACGTTAGTCATCCCGTATCTCGCGTGGTCTGTGCTGATATCGGTGTGGGTCATCGCGACCTTATGGGGTCAACAGGAACTCATCTTCGATCACTTACAGTCTGGTTGGGTGGGCGGTTCTGGCCAGTCCATTTATTGGATGGCAGCCTGGTTCATTACCACGCTGGCTGGAGCAACAATGCTACGTCGGTTCCTCGAACGCTTTGGCACAGTTATCCCGTGGGTGGTGGCCGTTGCTGGGGTCATTGTGTCCTATGGCCTCACCAAGATGGTCGACAACGGTTCACTGGAAGCCCATGCATTGGTGGATACACCATTACGTTTGGGTTTGGCATGGCCGGTCATGTTCTATCTCTTGGTAGGCGAATTCTTGCGAAAGCTTCTCATGCCGTTGGTCAAGAAATTTTCTTCACACGTCTTAGCACTTGTTGGAATCGTCTTGGTGATGATGGCCCTCTATGCCACAGCTACATTCGACATTCATGCTCACTTTATCCAGGCTGGCGGGTTCGGAACACCCATCCTGACGCCACTGGTCGCCATCATCGTCACGACGGGGTTCATTCTCATCTTTGCCACCTGGGTCAATGACGTGCTCCAAAAATTCCAGGTAGCACAGGCAGGGGTTTCACGGCTAGTCCGTACGGGAACGCCCGTAGTTTTCCTTCACGGTGTGGTGCTGGTGTGGATGTATCAGAACGGTTTTGGGGACGACTCGCTCGAGCATTTCGGGTGGCGCTTAGGCACTGCTGTGGTGGTCTCTTTTGTGTTTTCACTGCTGATCAACAGCGCATCAACCGCTCGTTTACTGTCCGGTGCGCCGCGTGAGCCAAATATTTTTCGAAAACGCAACGCGCCACCGTCTTAGTTTTCACCAAACACGTGCACGATGAAGTCTCCGGCCCACTGAAGCAGATCTGCATCAACGAGATCTTTTCCAGTTACTGATTTCGTTTTCGGCCGCGGGACCATCAGCGCGTGCATCGGTGCTCGATGCGTTGCGCCCGGGTACATTCGCTTCAGCCGCATAGCACGCGAATCAGGCAGCGATTCTACGGGACCAAACTTGATGTTCTTGCCCATGAGCATGACCTCGTAGACGCCATATTCTCGGGCAGTGTTGCGGAAATTAGCTACAGCAACAAGGTTCTGTGCCGGTTCTGGAAGCTGTCCGTACCGGTCTTGGAGCTCTTCCACAACACCGGCAACTGCTTCTGCATCGGCAGCTTGGGCAAGATTCCGATAAGCCTCGAGACGAAGTCTCTCACCAGGGATATAGTCATGCGGTAGATGCGCGTTCACCGGAAGCTCCACTTTGACTTCTTCTGGCGAGGTGTCTTCCTCACCTTTGAAATCAGAGACTGCTTCACCCACCATGCGTAGATACAGGTCAAAACCAACGCCGGCGATGTGACCAGACTGTTCACCACCCAGCAAGTTTCCTGCGCCACGAATCTCCAGATCCTTTTGGGCCAGCTGGAGTCCGGAGCCGAGTTCGTTGTGGGTTGCTACCGCCTTGAGTCGTTCCATGGCGACCTCGTTGAGTGGCTTATTTGAGTCGTAAAGGAAATATGCGTAGGCGCGGTCACGTCCGCGTCCGACACGTCCACGTAGCTGATGTAACTGTGACAGCCCGTAACGGTGTGCATCTTCGATGATCAACGTATTGGCGTTGGCAATATCCAAGCCGGTTTCAATGATCGTGGTCGACACGAGCACATCGTATTCCTTCTCCCAAAAATCGACCATGATCTCTTCGAGCGTAGATTCACCCATACGACCATGAGCAACGGCCACGCGTGCTTCGGGCATGAGCTCCTGAATCCGTGCCGCGACTTTGTTGATGGTGTTGACACGGTTATGGACGTAGAAGACTTGTCCTTCGCGCATGAGTTCCCGACGGATGGCAGCGGTAATCTGCTTATCTGTGTATGGTCCAACATAGGTTAAGACCGGGTGACGTTGTTCCGGTGGAGTCGCCAAGGTTGAAGTTTCTCGGATACCTGTCATCGACATTTCCAAGGTACGTGGAATCGGTGTCGCCGTCATTGCCAATACATCCACGTTTGTGCGCATCTTCTTGAGCTTTTCCTTATGCTCGACGCCGAAGCGCTGTTCCTCGTCCACGATCACCAAACCCAGATCCTTAAACTGTACTTCGTCAGAGAGAAGTCGATGCGTGCCGATCACCATATCGACCGTACCTTCGGCCAGACCGTTGACTGTTTCGCGCGATTCTTTAGCCCTCTGGAAACGTGACAGCGCACGGATCGTCACTGGAAAGCCAGCAAAACGCTCGGTGAAGGTTTCTGCGTGCTGGCGCGCCAATAGTGTTGTCGGAACCAGCAGGGCAACCTGCTTGCCGTCTTGAATGGCTTTAAAGGCTGCTCGTACAGCGACCTCTGTTTTACCAAAACCCACATCACCTGCCACCAACCGGTCCATGGGCACTTGGGCTTCCATATCCTGTTTGACCTCTTCAACCGTGGTCAGCTGATCCGGTGTCTCCATATGGGGGAACGCCTCTTCCAGTTCAGCCTGCCACGGAGTATCCGGCGGGTATGCGTGACCTGACGTTGCCATGCGTGCCGAGTACAACTGGATGAGTTCTTTTGCAATCTCTCGGGTAGCACGCCGCGCTTTGGATTTAGTCTGAGCCCAATCAGATCCGCCCATTTTTGAAAGGGTTGGGACGTCGCCGCCAACGTATTGAGACACTTGGTCCAGTTGGTCAGTTGGAACAAACAACCGGTCCCCTGCGCCCCCGCGTTTCGATGGCGCAAACTCCAGGACCAAATATTCACGGTAGCCTTCTTCTCCGGCCGTAGATCGAGCACCAGCAACTTTGCGACGCTGTAGTTCAATAAACTTGGCAATGCCGTGCTGACTGTGGACTACGAAGTCGCCTTCTTCAAGGGTCAATGGGTCAACAGCGTTGCGCCGTTTGCGAGCCAACGACCGACGCTCGCCACGTTGAGTTCCTGCCGCTTGTCGTCCAAAGAGATCGTACTCAGTGACTACGGCCAAGCGTTGCTGTGCCCAGGCGAATCCGGAGCCCAACGAAGCTGCAGTGACTTGGATCTGAGCTGGTTCCACAGCGTTAATCGATTCCACCACAGTGGCGGTATGGCCTTGCTCCAAAAAGAGCTCTGCCAGGCGACGTGCCGGTCCGGGACCGTGGGTGGCCACCACGATAGACCACCGGTCTTGTATCCGGTTACCAACGTGTTCCATCAGCGCTGTCATGTCACCGGCAAACTGGGCAGGTGCGACAAAACCACTTCGCAAAGCCGTGGCATCAATGGTGCCGTCGTGGTCGAAAGTCGTAAATTGCCACCAGCCCTGGTCCTGTTCTAAGGCCAGTGTTCGGGTGTCGCCGAGTGTGGCGAAGCCACCAGCTTCCTGCTGATTTTCAACGGGTGCCGCAAGTCCTTCACCAGCTGCAGCCCAGGCCGCTTCCAAAAATTCTTCGTTGGTGTTCAGCAGGTCATCAACTCGGTGCCGAACCTTTTCCGGTTCCACCATTACGGTAAGTGAACCCTGCGGCAGGACTTCCAAAAACGATTCCATCTCGGTGACCAATGGAGCCAGAGATTCCATCCCCTCAACGGCTATCCCGTTGGACATCGGCTCCAACATTTCCAGAACATTGGGCATCGATACTTTGAGATCACGTGCGCGTTGCTGCACTTCAGTGGTCAACAGGAGCTCACGGCAAGGGGGCGCATACATCTTGGTGGGCGTTTCGGATCCATCCTCAGAGGTGTCTATGAGGGAGCGCTGATCGGCAATAGAGAAGTAGCGGATATTCTCGACTTCATCACCAAAGAATTCGACGCGGTAAGGATGATCATCGGTGGGTGGAAAAACATCGATGATACCGCCGCGGACAGCAAACTCACCACGACGTGAGACCATATCAACTCGGGAATAAGCCGCACTGGCCAAATCCTCAACGACTTGTTCGAAGTTATAAAATGCTCCGGTCTGCAATGAGACCGGTTCAAGGTCTCCCAGACCCTTGACGATCGGTTGCACGATGGATCGTACCGGGGCGGTGACGACTTTGAGCGGTTTTTGCCCATCAGCTCCAGGATGCGCGAGTTTCCGCAAGATCGCCATGCGCGAGCCGACGGTGTCGCTGCGTGGTGAAAGACGTTCATGAGGCAGTGTTTCCCAGGACGGGAAGTGGCCTACGGTCTCGGCATCCATCCAAGAGTCCAAACCACGTGCCAGATCTTCTGCCTCGCGAGCTGTTGCAGTAACTAATAACACCACAGGCGCGGCAAAGTCAGCCTCTTGCAACGCTTTAGCCAGCAGTGCGGTGACAGCTTCTCTTGCACCGTCAGGTAGCGTCAGAGAAAGATCCGAGGTGCGCTCGCTGCGCGTAATTGAGGTCCGCATGGCCGCTACAGCGGTATCGGTTTCAAGGTGATTTAGTAACCCTGACAACACAGCGTGTTCAGACAAATCTAACTACCCACTATCCTGGTAATGTTCACATCCGGCGCACGTACAAGCATAACTGTTTATACAGCATCACCGTCTACACTGGCTTAAATATCAACTGCTCGCGAGCATGAGAGAGGAAGCACATGGCTTTTCAAGTAACGACTACTATCCCATACACACCTGAACAGGTATTTGGTGGGCTCACAAATCGCGATTTTCACGTGTACGCAGCCGATGCATTCCGCGCTGATCTCGATGAGTTCTCGGTGATGCCGCATGAACCAGCAGCAAGTGACACAGTATCCGTGAATATCCAGCGCACGGTCAACGGTGAGGACTTCGCCAACAAATTGCCATCGGCTGTACAGCGCTTTGCGAAAGGCCGCATCTCGATCGAACAAGCTGAAGCTTGGTCTGCTGCAGGCGACGATGGCGCTCGTGACGCGAATGCCACAATTAAAGTTCCGATGGTCAAAGCTACAGCAACCGCCACAATCAAGCTCTACCCTACCGAAGATGGCTCCGGGACAGTCGTGGACACTGAGGGCAGTGTGAAATCAACGATCCCTCTGGTGGGCTCAAAAATTGCCCAGTTGGCTGAGCCACAGGTTGGCAAACTGCTCACCGGTTTGACCAAAAAGCTCGAGGCTTGGCTGAAGGAACACTAGAGCCAGATCGAATACGGATCGGCGGGGTGCAGTTTATGGCTGTCCCTGCCGATTATCATTTCTACTACTTTTGGTGGAATCGATTTTGTGTAGCAGTGAGCCCGTGCTCAATAAGGGATTCCACAGCATCTGCAGCGCTATCTATATGCAATGCGAGGTTTTCTTGTTCTGCGGTAGAAAAAGAGCGCAGGACATAATCAGCGGCGTTCATGCGTCCTGTCGGTCGTCCAATGCCTGCACGCACACGAAGATAGTCTTTGGTCCCCAGGGCTTGGGACGTTGACTTCAAGCCGTTGTGCCCGCCTTCTCCGCCGCCACGCTTGATGCGGAGCATATCGAATGCAATATCGAGTTCATCATGAATCACGATGAGGTTCTCGACACCGACCTTGAAGAATTTCAGTAAGGCCGCGATGGGTTTACCGGAAAGATTCATATAAGTGGCTGGTTTGGCCAAGACGACTTTGGGGCCGCCGATACCCATCCGGAATTCTGCTACTGCAGCACCTGCTTTATGCACATTCCAACGTTGGGAGTTTCGTGCGGCGAGTTCGTTGACCACCATGTGCCCGATGTTGTGGCGGGTAGCAGCATAACGGTCTCCGGGGTTACCCAATCCCACCACCAGCACCGGGCCGGCGGTGGGATCAAGCGAACCTACTGTGGAATGAGCCAAGGAGCTTTACTCTTTTTCGGCGTTTTCTTCAGCGACCGTTGGAACTTCACCGCTGGCATCCTCATCGGTGTCTTCTCCCAGATCCTGTTCGACGACCAAGTCAACGGTTGCGACCAGGAAATCTTCGTCAAGATCGAGGTTAACACCTTCTGGAAGGAGCACGTCTGGTGCATAAACGTGTTCGCCTGCTTTGCGGTCAGTGAGATCAATGGTGACGTGGTCAGGCAGATCCAGAGCATCAGCTTCCACTGGAACACTATTGACGTCAAGCACGTAGGTGTGCTCTGGCGCGACTTCACCGGTGACTTCGACAGGCACATCAACGGTGACGCGCTCGCCGCGACGAACGATGATGAGGTCAACGTGTTTGATTTCGTCCTTCAGCGGGTTGCGCTGAATATCTTTTGGCAGTGCCATTTCTTTGTAGTCACCTTCAACCAGACGCAATAGCTGGTTTGAGTTACGCAACGCCAAGAAGCCTTCGTGGCGTGGCAACAGCAAGTGACGTGGTGCTTCTCCGTGGCCGTAGACTACGGCCGGAATGTAGCCTTCGCGACGGGCGCGACGGGCAGCACCTTTACCGAAGTCGGTGCGAGTTTCTACTTGCAGATCAAGGATATCTAGAGCCATGTTCATTCCTCCTGTGTGTATTCAAGTGCGGATGCACTTAGCTTTTCCAGGCAGGAACTGCACAACACCGAAGGTGTTGACAAAGCCTCGTCGATCACGGAGTGGGTGAGACTCCCTCGCCTGGGCAACGAGTCACAACTATAGCATCTGCGTCCGTTAGAAACGAATTCGACCACTAGCCCGAAGGCTAGTGGTCGAACGGCTTATGACAAGACTATTCGTTATGCGTTTCCGTCGAACAGGCTGGTGACAGAACCGTCTTCAAAGACTTCGCGAATTGCGTTGGCCAAAATCGGCGCTACCGAAAGGACCGTGAGGTTTTCAAAACGCTTCTCCTGCGGGATCGGCAAGGTGTTGGTAACAACCACTTCCGATGCTCCAGAGTTCGCTAAGCGTTCGGCGGCTGGGTCAGAAAACACGGCATGGGTTGCAGCGATGATGACTTCCGTTGCGCCGGCATCTTTCAGAATCTTTACCGCACCAGAAATTGTGCCACCGGTATCGATCATGTCGTCAATCAGAACACAAGTACGTCCACTGACCTGACCTACAACGGTCTTGGATTCTGCCTTATTTGGTTGTGTCAGATCACGAGACTTGTGAACGAATGCAAGCGGCGCCCCACCGAGACGTTCTGCCCACTGTTCAGCGACACGTACGCGACCTGTATCCGGGGAAACCACGGTGACGTTGTCGACATCGACACGCCCCCGGATATAATCAGCCAGGATTGGGAAGGCGAATAGGTGGTCCACTGGTCCGTCAAAGAAACCCTGGATCTGCGAAGTGTGCAGGTCCATAGTCATCACGCGGTGTGCACCGGTGGCAAGATAGAGATCCGAAATCATACGCGCCGAAATGGGCTCACGGCCGCGACCTTTTTTGTCCTGTCGGGCATACGGGTAAAACGGGGATACAACGGTGATGCGGCGGGCAGAAGCACGCTTCATCGCGTCGCAGAGCAGCAGCTGTTCCATGACCCAGTTGTTCATTGGTGCCGGATGCGCCTGTAATACAAAGACATCTTTACCGCGCACGGATTGACCTGGTCGAACGTATGTCTCTCCGTTTGCAAAGTCATAAGCATCTAACGGCAAGAGTTCCGTGCCCAAATGCTCGGCGATTTCCTCTGCCAGCTCTGGGTGCGCCCGCCCGGAGGCCAACACAAGTTTTTTGTTCTCATTGGTGACGATTTCGCTCAACCAAGTTCTCCCTCGAACGTTCGGCGTCTTCTGAATGCTTCAACTGTAAACGCTACTACAGCCTTCCAACAGTCTGTTGGGAAGTTTATGATTTTCCGTTGGATGCACGAGCCGCTTTTGCAGCTGCAGAATCGGGTCGACGGTCCAGGACCCAGTCCTCAATGGTGCGTTGCTCCATCGCGTTCATAGCCAGAGCCCCCGCTGGTACGTCCCGACGGATCACCGCGCCAGCGGCAGTGTATGCGCCGTCACCAATATTGACCGGTGCCGTGAAGACGGTATTCGAACCGGTACGAACTTCGGCACCGATGACGGTGCGGTGTTTATTCACTCCGTCATAGTTCGCGGTGATGTTGCCGCAACCGATATTCGAGTTTTCGCCAATTTCTGCGTCGCCTGCATAACCGAGGTGAGAGAGTTTTGCCCCGCGACCAATTTTGACATTCTTTGTTTCGTAGAACGCGCCAATCTTTCCACTGTCACCGAGGACTGTGCCCGGGCGTAGGTAGGTGAAGGGGCCGACGTTGGCGCCAATGCCAATGAATGCTTCGGTAGCTTCAGTACGTCGAACGGTTGCGTCTTCGTCAACAATAACGTCGCGCAGCGTGGTGTCCGGTCCGATGACAGCTCCCGGGGCAATCTTGGTTGCACCATGCAGCTGAGTATTCGGCTTGAGGGTCACATCTTGGGCCAGGTCAACATCGACATCGATCCAAGTTGTTGCAGGATCCACGATTGACACACCGGCCCGCATCCAGCCCTCGGTGATTCGACGGTTGAGCTCAGCACCAAGCGCAGCTAATTGGGTGCGATCGTTGACGCCTTCAACTTCCATCAAATCTTCGGTCGCATATGTTGCCACACGGCCACCTTCGGCCCGAGCCAAACCGAGAACATCAGTCAAATATTTCTCGCCCTGAACATTATCAGTCGTGACTTCAGCCAACGTTCTGGCTAGGATTGCACCGTCGAAGGCGTAAATACCCGAGTTAATTTCTGTGATATTTGCGATCGTGGGATCACCTGTATCTTCGGCGATCTTCAAAGCATCCTTGTGCTCAACAATTCTGCTCACTAGGCCCTCATCATCGCGTACGATGCGGCCGTATCCCGTCGCGTCTGGGACATTGGCGCTGAGCACGGTAACCGCGTTCTGAGCATTCTGATGTTCACTTACCAAAGCTCTGAGAGTTTCCGGGGTGAGTAAAGGAACATCTCCATAGGTCACAACGACGGTGCCGTGTATTGCACCGATAGCTTCCAAACCTTGTTCTACAGCTCGGCCGGTGCCAGGTACTTCGTCCTGATCCGCGATGACGAGGTCGGGATGGTGTTCAAGCAGATGTTCAACCACGCGTTCACGCTGGTGACGAACCACGGCCACAAGGTGCTCTGGGTTCAAGCTCATGACTGCATCGAGGGCATGGCCAACGAGTGAACGTCCACCCATGGGATGCAAAATTTTTGGAAGATGAGATTTCATCCGCGTGCCGGCGCCGGCGGCTAGCACGATTACAGCCGCGGGAGAAGAGGAATTCAAAACAATCGCACCTTTGATCGTAAGACACTATTTCTCAACCGCGATGCGGCAGTTCCGCCCCTAGGATTCGAACCTAGACCACACAGCTCCAAAGGCTGGCGTGCTGCCATTACACCAGGGCGGAATGTCGATCTTTGATCAACACCTCAAACATTGTGCCACAGATATGTATAAATTCCGAATTCCTACAACAGTCTGCAGCATTGGCATGCAACGAGCTACTTTATATCTGCGTTGGTCCAGGCATCCTTGAGTGCTGCAACGAGTTCAGGTTTGCGCATGGACGAACGACCCACAATGTGGTGCTGCCGAGCAAGTCGATAAAGCTCATCGAAGCCTACGTCCTCCCAACGCGTTGTCGGGCTACTAGCAACATCGGCAGGGTCGTACATTTCATCGGCAGGTTCTGCGGTGTTGTCCTGGATGCCTACATCTACCCTAGGCGGCAAGGTATCGAGCAGGGCCTGCAACCTACTGCTGCCGCGCAGTCGATTCAGCGCATATAGCCCGGCCAATGTACCGCCTAGCGCAACAGCACTAGCACTCAGAACCTGACCGACACCCTGCCCACTTAATGATTTTGCTATCTTGCGCATACGCCTCATGAACCTTCTCTGTAATCGCCCCCTTCAAGCGAAAAACTCTGGCGCCAATGATTGCTCATCGACACCAGAGTTTTCAGGCTAGGAAGCTTTAGTCATTCTCAATAAACTTGTTGATGATTGCCTCATTAAATGCCGGAAGATCCTTCGGGGTCCGGGAGGTAATCAAATTCCCGTCAACCACGAGCTCTTCATCCGCCCAGTTAGCGCCGGCGTTACGCAGATCGGTCTGCAAGCTTGGATAGCTTGTCATGTTTCGATCTTTGAGCACGTCTGCTTCGGCGAGAATCCAGGCGGCATGGCAGATAGAAGCCACGGTCTTATTTGCATCGAAGAAAGCGCGGGTGAAGTCCACGGCGTCTTTATTCATGCGAATTTGGTCTGCGTTCTTCGTTCCGCCCGGGAGCACGAGCCCGTCAAAATCCTCAGCATCCGCCTCGGCGATATCGAGATCCACTGCTTGGGAGTGATCACCGCCACTGACTTCTGGTGATTCCGGGGAGACAAGAACAGCTTCTGCCCCGTGATCCACAACGGTGTCCCACGGCGAAGAAAGTTCGGAGGGCTCGTAACCATTCGTGACTAGAAACGCTATGCGACGGCCTTTAAGGTCGCTCATGAATTCACTCCTTAACAATTAGGTGTATTACCACCGTAGTCGGCTGCTGAAGTGTTCGAAAGGTCAGAGAGTTCGTTTATACGGGAAAGTATTAACCACACCAATAGCTTCAAACATCGCAAAGACAATGGTCGGACCAACAAAACGAAATCCAAGTTTTTTCATGTGTTTCGCTAACGCTACTGACTCAGGTGATTGAGTGGGCGGGTAGCCCTCGCTATCAAGCACCGGATCACTATCAGGCTCGTATGACCAAATGAGTTTGGCCAGCCCACCGTGTTGTCGCAAAGCGATGGTCGCTTTCGCATTTCCAATAACAGCTTGGATCTTCTGACGATTCCGGACAATGTCAGCATTCGTCATCAACGCGTCGACATCGTGGTCGCCAAAACTGGCCACGATGTCTGGCTCAAAATCGGCAAAGGCTGCACGAAATGCGGGACGTTTCTTCAGGATCGTCAACCAGGACAGACCCGCTTGAAAGCCCTCCAAGCTCAGGCGCTCAAACAGGCCCTTTTCATCGTGTACGGGCTGACCCCATTCAGTGTCAAAGTAATGCTGCAATAACGGATGCGTCACAGCCCAGCGTGGACGCGCAGTGCCATCCTCATCAAATACAACTCCTGGAATTTCACTGTGTTGCTGCATGCGGTTTCGCACCTCGCTCCAAGGCAAGTAAGTACCTCTTCGCTTCGGGGGTGCCGCTAAATTCACCGTATGTGCCATCAGCCCGCACCACCCTATGACACGGCTGAATGATCGGCATAGGGTTGCGGGCACATGCGCTACCAACAGCACGTGCCGCCCCGGGCTTGTCGAGCTGGCGTGCCAGTTGACCATATGACCGAGTTTGCCCGTATGGGATCGTTTCTAAATTCTGCTGCACAGTAGTGATGAAACGGTCAGAAGTTTCCCGTTGCAGCGGCAGCTCAAATGATGTTCGCGTTCCAGCAAAGTATTCATCAAATTGTGTTGTGGCATACCGTAGGGCTTCATCGTCCCGGAGCACCGGTACCCCAAATTGCTTTTCGAGCCCCTCGACCACGCGATTAAAGTCATGGTTCTCAAATGCCACATGAATGATGCCCGCATCCTGGGCAGCAATTAGCAGCTTGCCGATCGCTGAGGGCATGATCGCGTAGCGGATGACTGCTGTCTGGACAGGTTCGGCCATGATGTACCACCTTGGTTGTGATGTCACAGCTCATTATGCCCGCTTTCAGCTGTCACGTCAGCTACCTTTCTGCAGTGTGGAAAACCTCACCACACCTGGTTGACAACGCATGTCCCGAAGCCCATACTTACTTAAAGTCATCTTGACTTTAAGTAAGTCGCCAGAGATAGCCGTACTGCGAGCGCAAAGAAAAGGAGCACGGTGAGTTTTTCTGCCCCCAGTGCATCGGAACGCCGTTTTATGCCACCCGCCGTTGCGGTGTCCACGGTCGCATTTGCCTTGCATCCGCCCGGGGACGCAAACGTTGCAGACCCTCGTTCAGGCGAGGTGATCTCCACCTGGGGCGAGTACGCAAGCCGCGAGGGTTCGCGGATCGAGCACGCAACGACCTTATGGCTGCCCTTGGTGCGCCGCACGCGGCCGCCATTTGACTCGCGGTGGGCGCTGCCTGGTGGACCGATCCCCTGGGATGAGGATCTATCTCAGACAGCGTCGCGAACATTGCACGAGACGGTGCTACGCTCCCCTAGCTATTTGGAACAGCTCTTTACATTTGGGGAGACCACCCGCTCGGCGTCCGCACAACGTCTCGTGACCATCGCCTACTGGGGACTTTATGGTCAAGTGGACTTGACCACCGAACCCAACAGCGCAGTCTCCCGGGATATGGCAAGCGATATCGCTACCGCTACTCAGAACTCGGTCGCGGAGTTCTCCGAGACGCTCGTGGTTTCATCCGACGCGAATGTCGCTTGGTTTTCAATTGACCGTCTCCCCGAGTTGGCTTTTGATCACGCAGCAATCATCGACTACGCGGTGTGGCGGCTGCGGCAACGCACCGAGTATTCCATGGTCGCCCACCGTTTTTTAGGAAAAGAATTCACGCTAGCCCAATTGCGACGAGTCCACGAAGCCATCTTGGGCGATCAAATTGATCCGGCAAATTTTCGTCGCGACATGCTGGCCCAAGGTCAGCTCATTGATACGGAAAGAGTCGAAGAAGGCACACCACATCGCCCGGCGCGTTTGTATCGCTTCAAAGACCAGCCCGAACAACCATAAATTCCACAGTTTCTACCGCAAGGAGTCCTATGACCAGCGTTGCAGATTTAGTTGCTTCGGCTGCCGCTACCGAACAGCGCAGCCGTACCCTGTTGGGCGAGACCATCACTTTTGGCGAGCCCTCAGATATCACGACCACGTGCGACAATCAGCTACCGACGGCACCATGGCAGATCGATACCAAACCAGGTTATGGTCCAGGTGCTTCAACCTTGGACACCGCTCCGACCACGGCCCCACGGCAAGGTCCAATTCCTGCTGAATACACCGAAGCCAGTGCTGCGGAGCTAGATGCTCGAATCATTGCCGCCAAGGAGACACTTGGTGGTCGTACAAAAATTTTGGGGCATTTCTATCAGCGTGATGAGATCGTTCAATATGCCGATTTTGTGGGTGACTCCTTCATGCTGGCACAAGCTGCCAAAGATCACCCAGAAGCCGAAACGTTTATCTTTTGTGGCGTGCATTTTATGGCAGAAACCGCTGACATCCTCTCAACGGATGCGCAATCGGTTATTCTGCCCAACCTGGCTGCAGGGTGCTCGATGGCAGATATGGCGACCATCGACCAGGTCGAAGAGGCTTGGGAACAACTCACTGAAGCACTTGGGACCTCAACCACGGGTCAGGCCGAGGTCATCCCCGTGACCTATATGAACTCTTCTGCCGCTATTAAAGCATTCTGTGGACGCAACGGAGGCATCGTCTGCACATCTTCGAATGCCAAGACTGTGCTGGAATGGGCATTTAGTCGCGGTAAGCGGGTCATCTTTTTCCCGGACCAGCACCTTGGCCGCAACACCGCAAAAACCATGGGGATTACTGAAGAGCAAATGCCATTGTGGCGCCCGTACCTGCCAATGGGAGGCAACACCCAACAGCAGTTACAAGATGCCAAAGTCATTTTGTGGAACGGTTTCTGCTCGGTTCATAAGCGTTTCACCGTCGCCCAGATCGACAAGGCCCGTGCTGACTACCCGAACGCCAAAGTCATCGTCCACCCTGAGTGCCCAGCACCCGTTGTAGAAGCTGCCGACGGGGTAGGCTCCACCGAGTACATCCGTAAGACTATCGCGGCCGGTCAACCAGGTGACGTGTTTGCGGTTGGGACCGAGATCAACCTGGTGAACCGTTTGCAGTCCCAGCACCGCGATATGACAATCTTCTGCCTGGACCCGGTGATTTGTCCGTGTTCAACCATGTATCGCATTCACCCTGCCTACCTAGCCTGGGTCCTGGAATCATTGGTTGCCGGTACAACACCCAACCAAATTTCCGTAGCCCCCACGGTTTCAACCGATGCATCGGTTGCACTGGAGCGCATGCTGGCGGCCCGACCATGATCGTTGTCGTGGGGGCCGGCGTCGCTGGACTCACCGCCGTCGAGCGACTTGCTACCGCCGGGGCGCCCGTGACACTTTTGACCGCTGGGAATTTTGGCGCTGACGCGATCTCTGCGGGGAACACCGCTCTGGCCCAGGGTGGCATTGCAGCAGCACTGGGCCCAGACGACTCTGCGTTGTTACACTTTGGCGACACGATGCTGGCAGGTGCAGGACTCGTTGATCCCGCGGCAGCAGAAGTCCTCACCACCGAAGGTGCAGAGCGGGTGCGCGAATTACTCTCGGCAGGCTTTCCAGCTGACACTGATGCTCAGGGCAAGCTAACATTTGGGCTCGAGGCTGCACACCGGCGCGCTCGTATCCTGCATGCGGGTGAAGACAGTACCGGCGCAGCTCTATCGGATTTTCTGACCAACCGTGTGCAGCAGCTTGCAGATGATGGCCGCGTGCACATTATCGAGAAGGCATGGCTAACCGAGCTGGTGGTCGCCAACGGAAGAATCAGCGGAGTGTGTTACACCTCCCCTACCGGAATTCAACGCTTGGCTACCGACACCGTGATAATGGCAACCGGCGGTTATGCCGGACTCTTTCCTACGACGTCGTCATCTTTTGCAAGCACCGGCCACGGTCTACTTGCTGCAGCTCGCGCCGGAGCAGTGGTGGCCGATATGGAATTTCTCCAGTTTCATCCCACGGCGTTGGCAAAAACTGGTGACCTTTTATCCGAAGCAGTTCGTGGGGCCGGGGCGGTCTTGCGCGACCCCACTGGCTATCAGTTCCTTGCGGAGTACCATACGGATGCCGAATTAGCGCCACGTGATGTGGTCTCCAGAGCATCCTTTGCCGTTATGGAAGCATTTGACTCAGATGCGGTCTTCTTGGATGCCACCGTGATCGAGGACCGCTATGGTTCGGGTACGTTGGCCCGTCGCTTCCCCCAATTGACCGTCATGCTAGAAACTCACGGAATCGACTGGACTAGACAATACGTCCCGGTTGCACCAGCAGCCCACTACTGCATGGGCGGGGTCGCTACAGATAGTTATGCTCGGACTTCTATTCCAGGATTATTGGCTGCCGGAGAGCTTGCTTCCACCGGCGTGCACGGAGCCAACCGGCTGGCCTCGAACTCGCTACTGGAAGGTCTGGTCTTTGGTGCCCGAGCTGCAGAGACCGCGCAGTCTTTTCACAAGGACGGGGCCTGGCAGGTAGGGCCGTCCTTGCAAGCACTCATGGATACAGCAGGTCACGTTGATTCGTGCGGGCGGGGCATGACTAAACACACCCGGCTGGCCGATTTGCAACGACTTATCGGAAAACATCTCGGCCTCACACGAGGCCACGAAGGGCTCGTAACTTTACTGTCAGCCCTCGATACCATCACGCATCCTGCAGCCGATCTCCTTCGGATCATGGCAACCGCGGCTTTAGCCCGCACAGAATCGCGTGGTGGCCATTGGCGTGCCGACTATCCTAATCCTGACCCGCGCCAGAACCGCCGCACGGCATGGCGGTTAGCCACCACACTAACGAATCTGGCACAGGAGCAGGATGTCCAACGAATCAAGGAGAATGCATCGAATGTTAACGTCTAAGCTTGTCACCGACGTCGTCGAACGTGCCCTGACCGAGGACTGTCCCTGGGGTGATGCCACAGTCAGCGCATCAATTCCAGCTGACCTCGACTTCCAGGCGAATCTTGTGGCACGGGAGCCAGGATTTTTTGCTGGTGGTGCAGTGCTCGTTGAAACCTTCCACCAGGTCGATCCTCGGATCGATATCACAAATTTGGTCCCCGACGGCACAGCCTTTTCTCGCGGGAGCGTGCTCGCATCCGTAGCTGGCCCAGCAGCTGGGATTCTTACCGGCGAGCGGGTAGCCCTAAACTTTGTCCAACGCCTCAGTGGTATCGCCACGTTAACCTCGTTATTTGCTTCACAGATTGCAGCCACGGGCGCGCATGCACGCATTGCAGACACCCGAAAAACCACACCTGGTTTGAGAGCGCTGGAAAAACACGCCGTCACCGCGGGTGGCGGCATCAATCACCGCTTCGGTTTGTCCGATGCCATCATGCTCAAAGACAATCATCTGGCCGCACTGGGAGCTACCGCAAACAGCGCACTGACCGACGCAATCCAGCGGGTTAAGGCCCAGGTTGGGCACACCACCTCGATCATCGTGGAAGTTGATCAACTAGCACAAATTGAACCCGTGGTGGCTGCCGGAGTCACCGGGATTCTCTTGGATAACTTCTCTGTGCAAGAGCTGCGCAGCGGCGTTGAAATTGTTAATAGTCGGTGCACAACCGAAGCTTCCGGCGGCATTGATTTGGATGGTGTCGCAGATATTGCCACCACCGGAGTGGATATTATTTCGGTTGGTGCTATCACTCACGGAGCCAATGCACTTGACCTGGGATTGGACGCTAGCTGATGTACTACCTTGATGCAGCGGCTACGGCGCCGCTTAGACCAGCAGCGCGCCGCGCTATGCTCACAGCCTTAGAGGGTGCACCAGCCAACGCTTCTTCCGTGCATACACCCGGTCAGCTGGCTAAGGATGTGTTACGTCAGGCCAGACAGCAGGTGGCAACTGCCCTGGGCGCACGTGAGACTGAAGTTGTCTTCACTTCCGGTGGCACAGAAGCCAACAACTTGCTCCTCAAGGGGGTTGCTCTGGCGGCACCGCGCGGTAAACACATTGTTACCTCCGCCATCGAACATTCATCAGTGCGTCAGACGTGTGCTTTCCTGTCACAGTTTGCGGGTTTTGAAATCACTGAAATCCCCGTGGACACATACGGCCGGGTGAACGAAACCGCTGCACTGAACGCTATTCGGGATGACACCACGCTGGTATCAATCGCTCTGGCAAACGGCGAGATCGGTACCGTCCAATCATTGGATCGCATCGGGCAAGCAGCCCAGTCCTCGGGGGCTGTCATGCACACAGACGCTGTGCAAGCAGCCGCTGTTCTCCCAATACATTTTGCCACCGCAGGTTGGCCCGGTGCATTTGTCGATGCCATGTCCGTCGCATCGCACAAATATGGTGGTCCACAGGGTGCAGGCGCATTACTACTGCGCCGTGGGATACCTCTTGAGCCGCTCCTACACGGCGGCGGACAAGAGACCGGGCAACGTTCCGGCACGGAAAATATTGCAGCTCTGGCTGGTTTCGGAGCCGCTGTCGCTTCGCTAACGCAGCATGCTGGGACCCGAGCGCAGGCCCTAATGGCACAACGCGATACCCTGGTGCGCCAGGTACTCCAAAACGTTCCGGGCGCGCAACTTACCGGCCATCCAACAGAGCGTGCGCCAAACCATGCCTCATTTGTCATCGAGGGAATTTCTGGGGAGTCGCTGTTAGTGGATCTGGATATAGCTGGCGTCTCTGCCTCATCTGGCTCCGCTTGTTCAGCAGGCAAGAAGGACCCATCCCAGGTCCTGCTGGCGATGGGCTATCCGCCGGATCTGGCAGTCACAGCGCTACGCTTTACGTTGCCTGATCCACTAGAAGACCCTGTATTTCAGCAGCTTATGGACCATGTGCTCCAAGTACTCGGGTCTCACACCGCGTCTGTACGCTAACAGTTTCTAGCTGAGATAAACCATCGCTCCTTCTTGACTTCATTCTCATGCCGCGTAGGGTACCAAGTGAGATGCACATCACAGAGATGCTTGGTATATAGGAGTACGTCATGGCAGAGAATCCGACCATTGAAGAACTCAGTCACGAAGATAGAACGTTTCCTCCACCGCCAGAATTTGCGGCCAATGCGAACGCTACCGTTGCCGAATATGAGCACGCCGAAAGCGACCGGCTCGGCTTCTGGAGCGAAAAAGCTAACCGCATTACCTGGGACACCTCGTTTGACGAAGTCCTAGATTGGTCAGAAGCACCGTTTGCAAAATGGTACACCGGCGGAAAGCTCAACGCGGCATATAATTGCGTAGATCGACACGTCGAGGCAGGCCTCGGCGATCGCGTGGCATATTATTTCGTCGGTGAAGGCGGCGATACTCGCACCATCACCTATTCAGACCTGTTGCGCGAAGTATCGAAAGCCGCGAATGCGCTAATCGAGCTGGGCGTCAAGGCCGGCGACCGGGTGGCTCTTTATATGCCAATGATCCCCGAAACGGTCTACGCGATGCTGGCGTGTGCCCGCATCGGTGCCCCACATACCGTTATCTTCGGTGGCTTCTCCGACCGTGCGATCGCAGACCGCATTCAGGACTGCGGCGTAGAAGTCGTTGTTACCGCCGATGGTGGCTACCGTCGCGGCAAAGCCGGCGGGCTCAAGACCACCGTCGATAAGGCCATTGAGGACCTTCCCCAGGTCCGCAATGTACTGGTGGTGCAACGCACCGGACAGGAGATCGACTGGGACAACGATCGGGATCTGTGGTGGCACGAGATCGTCGATCGCCAAAGTGACGAGCACACACCAGAGGCGTTCGATGCGGAGCACCCGCTGTACATCATGTACTCCTCGGGTACAACCGGGAAGCCGAAGGGGATCATGCACACCACAGGTGGTTACCTGGTGGGCACGTCCTACACCCATTGGGCGGTATTTGATATCAAGCCTGAAACCGATATCTTCTGGACGGCCGCAGACATCGGCTGGGTCACCGGGCACTCGTACATCGTGTATGGCCCACTGCTCAATGCCACCACCTCGGTCTTATATGAAGGGACCCCGGATACCCCGCACCGAGGTCGCTGGTGGGAAATTGTGCAAGACTACGAGGTGACGGTCTTGTACTGCGCGCCCACAAGTATTCGAACCTTCATGAAGTGGGGCCGCGACATTCCAGCCGACTACGACCTCTCGTCACTGCGGCTATTGGGCAGCGTTGGTGAACCGATCAACCCCGAAGCGTGGATGTGGTACCGCGAGCATATCGGCGGCAACGCCTGTCCGATTGTTGACACGTGGTGGCAAACCGAAAACGGCAACATACTCATCAGTCCCCTGCCCGGAGTCACCGCCACAAAACCCGGGGCCGCTATGCGTGCGCTGCCCGGTGTTGTGGCCGATGTCTTTGATGAGGCAGGCAACTCCGTAGAACGTGGTCAGGGTGGCTATCTGGTGATTACCGAACCGTGGCCGGGCATGCTGCGCACCCTGTGGGGTGACAAAGAACGGTATAAGAAAACCTATTGGTCACAGTATCCCGGCGTATATTTCGCCGGTGACGGCGCAAAGATCGATAAAGACGGCGATATCTGGGTTCTGGGACGCGTTGACGATGTGCTCAATGTTTCTGGTCATCGTATGTCGACCACCGAGATCGAATCTGCGCTGGTGTCGCACGACATGGTTGCTGAAGCTGCCGTGGTCGGTGCCGCCGATGAGACGACAGGTCACGCCATCGAAGCGTTTGTGATCTTACGCGAAAGTGCAGCCAACAACGACGACGTCGTCAAGGAACTGCGAGATCACGTGCGCGCATCGATCGGGCCGATTGCAACACCGCGCGGCATCATGGTGGTACCTGACCTACCAAAAACACGGTCAGGCAAAATCATGCGTCGGCTCCTCAAGGATGTGGCAGAGGACCGTGAGGTCGGTGATGTGACCACCCTGGCTGATGCATCAGTGATGGAGCGAATCCAAGAAGAAATTCGTAGTCGCCCAAAAAGCTAACTTCAACAGCTACGATCATGCACAACGCGAGGTACAACGTTGATCAAGATCACCATGATGATCAACTCCACTAGCGTCTGAGTTACCACTACCAGCGGAGCCAAACTGTACTTGGCTGGCAACGCTAGCACCAGTGGGAGGATCACCAGAGAATTTCTGGTGACGCCACTAAAAACCAGCGAACGCCGCTTGGCAACGTCTAACGCTGCTGCCCGTCCGATCCAGGAGCTTACGGGAACCATGATGCCAGCGAAAAGGATATATACCGCAACGGCAAGCATCAGATCACCAAGCTGATGACCGACACTTGCAATATGAGCTGCCACGACGACGCCAAGGGTAGCGGTCATCAATGGCACCATCAGTGCGGCACCCGCCGCGCCGATGGTGCTCGCATGCTGTCGACGTAGTGCCAACGCCTGGGTCAGCGCAGCCAAGGTTAATGGAATGACGATGATCCAAATGAAGGTGTCGATAAACGGCCCCGGTTCCATGGACCGGATAAATCCCGGGCCCAAGAACAACCACAAATATCCCGGCAGCAGTATCAATTGCACGAGCATGAGCACCGGGGCTGCGGCTAGCAGACTCTGGGCATCACCTTTCGCTAAACCTGCGAAGACGATGACATAGTCGATACAAGGGGTCAGTAAAACACAAAGCAGTCCAACCAGAACTACATGTTCGTGTGCAACGATTCGAGAAATGCACCACACGATGACGGGCACAACCACAAAGTTGAGCACCAACACGGAGGCCATGAACTTCCAGTCTTTGAATGCGGCGGTAACGTTAGCCAAGGGCATTCCGAGGAAGGTGACGTAAAGCACCAGCGCCAAGAGCGGCATGACGGCGCCCTCCGCGACAGGTGCAGCCGCTGGCGAACTCAAACCGAGGCACCCGCCAAGGCCCAGTCCAAAGAGATACCACCATATTTGATGGCGCTGAATCCACTGCACCAGCTGATGAGTCACGGGGTGACCCTGCGGAAACTATCCAACTTCAACCAGGATCACACCGACCATAATCAACACCAACCCTAATATCATGCGTGGGGTCAGCTTTTCTTTCCAAATGAGCCGTGCAAGCAACGCAATGCATGCGACACCGGCCGCGGACCAGATGCCATATGCGATAGCTATCGGCATACCTGCCACCAGGGCCAGTGCCAGGCAAAAGAAGGCGACGGCATAGAAAACTGCCATCGGAATGATCCAACGTTTTTTCTTAAAGCCCTCGGTTGCGCGCAGGCTCAACGTCGCGATCACTTCAGCAACGATGGCAAAAGCAAGATAAAGCCAACTCATGATTCGACCACCTGTGGACGCTCTGGCGCTCTTTCCCCGGCTTGGACGAGATACACGCCGACGATAAGCACTACAACACCCACAATGGCAGGCAGACTCAGGGTCTCACCAAACAAGGCCGCCCCCAGGATAGCAACCAACGCCACACCGGCTGCGGCCCAAATACCATAGGCCACACCGATTGGCATGCCTTCGCCAAGTGCAAACCCCAGCAGAGTGAACGCAAGCAAATATCCAGCAATAACGCCCACTGCCCACCACGGTTGGTCAATTGCCGCACGTAAAGCCATCGTGCCAAGCACTTCGGCAACGACCGCTCCAAAAACCAACAGCCATCGTTTCATTCCTGGGTGGACCTACTTTTCATCGTCGTTCGGGCACCCCTACTCTAGCAACCTTGCATCTTGCAGAAACCCGCTCCGATATCGGAGCTTGCGACAACCTCAAGTCTTGGAAACCTCTGGAAGACGGGATCCGGCAAATACCCCTACAAACCCGACAACGGCGAGAAACAACAAGGTGAGAAGCAGGTGGAACATTGCAAGCAATGAGCTCACGCCGCCAACAACCAGCAGTACGATGCCCAGTGCTGTATTGGATACCGCTACGTAGGTGGTCCGTTGACCGCCTTCTGCCATATCAACGACGTATGTTTTGCGACCGACACGGACCCCGGTGTGCATCAGGGTCAGTGAGAAATACGCTGCGATAAAGAAGAGGTTGGTGTACCAGTTGTCCCCCAGAACCTTCGGTATGGCTGCTGCGATCACCACGAGCATCAGGATGCTCGAAGCTATCCCGGCGCCGATACTCATCAGCCATTTACTCGATCGATCAGCTACCCGCCCAAAAATGCGACCACCGATCAGTGCCGCAACCCCTGAAGCGATAATGAATCCGCCAAGACCCGCGAGACTCTCCGCACCGTATTGGACCGATAGAGTGACCAGGAATGGCGGACTCAGCGACGAGACCAACAACAAGCTGCGCACCGTGACAAAGTGCCGGAAGGGTTTATCGTCGCGAATCAAATGGTACATCTGCACGAAGGTATTCGCGGTCTGGGTATCGATATCCGATGCTGTATTTTGAGCTGTCTGTTGCGGTTCACGAATTCCGGTGTAGACCAAAGAAACGCCGATCCATAGAGCAGCTCCCATAGCCAAGAACCAGGCAAGTGCTACGTTTGAGAGGTCTTGACCGCCATATATTCGTATACCAAGACCCAGTGTAATCGCGACGAGTCCAGCTGCTGTCGTCGCCAAACCGTTGATTTGGCCGCGTTCGCCTTTGGGCACGGTCCGGCCCTGAACATCTTTGGATGCAATCGAAGACAAGCACCTGCCCAGCGAGAAAACGATCAGTGCACTAAGAATGCTGATACCTGCGGTGAGGCCTTCGGCCAGTGCCGCAATCAAAGCCATCGCGCCCACGGAAACAGCCTGTGTCAGAGCACCGACAATAAACACCCACTTGCGATAAGACGTACGCAACACCAGTGGCGTAATAAACGCTTGCGGCAGCATCGATCCGGCCTCACGGATAGGTACAAGCAGACCGGTCAGCGCCGCGGGCACCCCGAGCGTGGCGAAGAGCCACGGCAGCACAGTTGAGGCATTGACCATTTGGTCGCCCGAAGACTGCAAGGCATTCGCGGAGACAATACGTATACCGTTGGACGCCACATATGGGCGAACCTCTGAGGGCAGCTGAACTTCACCCTCGTGGTTCCGATGCATCAGACTCGAGTAGAGTCGCTCTATTTTGCTCACGCTCAAAGGCTAGTCGGTCGGTGATCAATCAACCAGCAAGCTTAGGTGAACCTATCCCAACTACAGTGGTACCTGAAAAGACGACGACTTAACTATTTAGGAGCATGGAGGTAGGCGGTGCCAGAAGGTGACTCAATTGTCCGACTAGCCCATCGACTCCGGCCCATTATGCAAGGCAAGGTGTTACAGAACACTGATTTTCGAACACCTCGGTTGGCGGCATTAGATCTGGAAAATTGGCTCGTGGAAGACATCGTCACCACCGGCAAGTACCTGTCGATGAACGTGCAAGCGCCAAGCCCTACTCGACTCGTCAATGACAGTCTTGTTGTTCTGTCACATTTAGGCATGGACGGTTCCTGGCAGGTCGATGCCCGCCCAACGCACCATACTCGGTGTATTTTCACCTTTACCGATCATCAAGTCCTCGGTTTTTCGCTGGCCTCCCTGGACGTGCTACCGTACGACATCACCCAGGAGAGGTTGGCCAGGCTTGGCCCAGATATTTTGGATATCGGGTGGCAGGACCCGGTCACAGCAGAGACTCTGGTGGCTCAAGTGTTGAAGAATTTTCGACAAACGGTGGATCAGCACATTGCTACGGCGCTTCTCGATCAGCGCCTTGTGGCAGGCATCGGCAATATTTACCGCTGCGAGGTGCTGCTACTTGCCCGGATTCATCCGTATCGGATGCTATCCGAACTTACGGATGACCAGCTCACCGGACTCATCAAGCTGTGCCATGAGCTGATGACGCTGAATATTCCACCGATTGCCGATGAGCAAACCCGACGGTCCACCGTTGATATCCGTTCAGACCCAAGCGCGTCATTTGGCATTCGGATAGCAAATGCAACAGAACGGGCACGGGCTCGCGCTGATCGCCGCCATCGCCGAAATGCACCTGCATACTGGGTATATGGACGACAACGCGAGGGATGTCTGCGGTGCGGTCAGCAGATACGAACCGATGTACTCGGTACAGATCCGATAACCAAGCGAAACATCACCTGGTGTCCGAACTGTCAACGCGACTAGGTACGAACAGCATGTTTGCCTGACTTCCGACTCAGTTTTGAAGGCCACCAGACGGCTCGGCCAATGTCGTAGGTCAAGGCAGGTACCAACAACGAGCGGACGATGAAGGTGTCAAGCAGTACACCGAAGGCCACAATAAAGGCCAACTGCACCAGGAAAAGGATCGGAATCACCGACAGCGCCGCAAATGTTGCGGCAAGTACCACCCCGGCAGAAGTGATGACACCACCGGTTACAGTCAGCCCACGCAGTACGCCTTGCCGAGTGCCGTGTTTCAGGGATTCTTCTCGCACACGGGTCATCAAGAAAATGTTGTAGTCGATACCTAGTGCTACGAGGAATACGAAACCGAATAACGGAACCGCAGGATCTGCACCTGGGAAGTTAAACACACCGTTAAACATCAGCGCAGAAACCCCCATCGCGGTACCAAATGAAATGACCGTCGTCGCGATCAGCAAGACCGGTGCCAAGATCGAACGCAGCAGAATCATCAGAATACCTAGAATAACGACCAGAATAATTGGAATGATGAGATTTCGGTCATCAATCGAGGCATCAATCGTATCGATATCGGTTGCGGTGACACCGCCTACCATGGCGCTGGGGGCCGCGTCGTCGAGATCAGAGCGAATGTCACGAACCGTTTCTACCGCAACCTGAGAGTCTGCAGCGGCCGTCAGGGTGCCCTGCATCAAAACGTGGTCATTGACCACTGTGGGTTCTGGTTCGGGCGTACCCGGCGGTCCAGCAACTTCAATACCATCTTCAGTGATCGGGGCCGTGCCACTTGGCGAGTCTTCGGCAGTAATTGCGACTTCTTCGATTTCAGGATGTGCAAGCAGTACATCAGCCACGGCGTCACGCTCGTCTTGGGCTGCAATAACCTGGAGCGGGCTTCCAGAGCCTGCTGGGAAGTGTTCACCCAGGACCTCTTGTCCATCCCGTGCATCAGACTGACCAAGCACAAGTTCTGATTGTGCAACTCCGTCAGCCTTGAGTTGAGTTGCTCCGGCGGCACCGACCAGTAACACTAGCGTGGTTACAATCCAAATGCTCCGAGGACGGTTCTTGACCTTCTGAGCAACGCTTGGCCATAGGCCCTTCCCCGGGATCCCCTGCTCTGCTGCCACATTGTCTGGATCATATTTCACACGCTTTGGCCAGAACGCGATCCGCCCGAAGGCGAACAGTATCGCGGGCAATAGCGTTAGTGCCGACGCCATCGCAAACACTATGCCGATGGAGGCAATTGGTCCCAATGTGCTGTTGGATTTCAGATCGCTCAACAATAGCATCAGCAGGCCAGCGATCACGGTGCTCCCTGATGCAAGTATAGGTTCGATCGAACCTTTCAACGCGCGTAATGTTGCAGTCCACTTATCTGGAGTGGCACGCAGTTCTTCACGATACCGAGCCACCAATAACAGCGAATAGTCTGTTGCGGCCCCGATCACCAGAATGAACAAAATGCCCTGTGTCTGCCCGCTCAGCAGCACTACCTCCCATTTGGCCAACCACCACACCGTCAAAAGCGCTGCACACAAAGCAAAGAGGCTGGTAGACAGCACGGCGATCGGCAAAAGAAATGACCGATAAACGATGATTAAGATAATAAAGACTGCTGCTAATGCCACGGCCAGCAGCAACCCATCAATACCGGCAAAAGCAGCTGAGAGGTCTGCACTAAATCCGGCCGGACCGGTGACATACACACTCAGGCCTTCCGGAACATTGGAGTCAAGTTCGTCTCCGACCTGTGTCACGACTTCGGCGATATCTGCCTCTGAGTTGATCGGCACAAATGCTTGGACTGCCAAACCATCATCCGAAGGTATTGCCGGAGATACCTCATCCTCAACTCCATCGATATCTGGCAGCGTCTCAAAGATCTGAGAGATCTCATCCAACTGGTTCTCGGTGATTTCCGTGTCACCTTCGAAAACCGTAACCGCCGGGACACTATCGGAATCTGTGAATTCCCCTTGACGTTCCTGAACCTGGGTTGCATCAGCCGACTCCGGCAGAAACGTCGTAGCGTCATTCGATGAAACTTCATTGACCTTGCCAAAGTACGGTCCGCCAATGCCAGCTGCTGTGAGCCATACCAGAATCAACACAGCAGGAAGAAAGACGCGTAGCCACTTTGGTGCTCCGCGTCGCGAGGCATCTTTTTGCCCAGGAGGTTTTGCCGTCGTCGATTCATGATTCATGATGGTGTCCAATCACAAGTATTGTGTGGTGGTTAGCAGGACGCGTGTATGACGATCGAGAGTAGACTTTTAAAGATCGCCATTATTCATAACCCAGGCTATACTACTAGCCAAGCTAGCTAAATTGCTAGTACCGTAGAAACGGGGACATTTTTGCATGGCCGAGACGCCAAACGAATCACACCAGAAACCGTGGAACATCTATTCTCTGCATGCGTCCGATCCCGATGCCAAGCTGGTCAATCACCGCAAGTACTCAACGGAACAAGTTGGTGAGATTGACGATCTCATGGCAGCCTTAGCCCAATTACGTGCGGTAGAGCAGCAGCTGTCAGAAGCTTCCCAACGCTATATGCGCCTGGGCCAAACCGATATGAAGGCTTTGCATTTTCTTATTGCCGCGAAAAATACCGGCACCATTGCAACCGCCGGGGCGCTTGCCGGACACCTCAAGATATCGACTGCTTCAACAACCAAACTGCTCGATCGACTCGAAGCAAACGGTCATATTCTTCGTTCACCGCATCCTAAAGATCGACGCGCCTTAGCTATCTCCATCACGGATAAAACACATGCCGCAGCGGTGGAAACCATTGGCCGACAACAAGCCAAACGATTCAACGCCGCTGCAAGGCTTACAAGTCAGCAACGCGATATTGTCACTCACTTCCTCCAGGATATGGCCGAGGAAATCACGCTTCGCGACGGTCAGTGGGACAGCTTAGAAGAATAGTCAGCAATAGACTTGAGAAATTGGAGATGATCTAATCCAATTGCTCGGCTAACTCCAACCAACGTTGTTCTAGGTGTTCCACTTCTGATTCGACATCACCGAGTTCTGTCCCAAGATCCTGCAATCCTTGGTAGTCGCTTTGATCATGGGTAGCCAACTGCTGTTGCAGCTGTTCAATGAGCTGACTATGCTTTTCGAGTTTGCGTTCAATCGCTGACACTTCTTTTTGAACAGCTTTACGCGCGGCACCATTCAAGGTGTTAGCGTTCTTGGTTTTCTTTTCAGTTTTGGCGCCGGCCTGTGTTGGCTGTGTGCCGTGAGACTGGTCGTGCTGTTGGGCTAGCCGAAGATACTCATCGACTCCACCGGGAACGTGACGAAGTTTGCCACCCAAGATGGCGTATTGCTGATCCGTGACGCGCTCGAGCAGATACCGGTCGTGCGAAACGACGATCAGAGTACCGGGCCAGGAATCGAGCAAGTCCTCCATGGCGGTTAACATGTCGGAATCCACATCATTGGTCGGCTCGTCAAGCACGATGACGTTTGGCTCGCTGAGGAGCAGTAACAATAATTGCAGTCGGCGTTTTTGACCGCCCGAAAGTTCTTGTACCTTCGCGGACAGGTGTTCTCTGCGGAAGCCAAGGCGCTCTAAGAGTTGTGCTGGTGTATGATCCTTACCATCAATAGTGAAGGTTGTTTTGGTATTTGCCAGTACTTCACGAACCCGGTCAGCGCCAATCTTGTCCAACTGGGAGAATTGCTGATCCAACATCCCGATCCGCACTGTCTTACCGTGTTTGACTCGTCCCTGCGTTGGTTCCACGTCTCCGGTTACCAACCCCAACAAAGTAGATTTGCCGGCACCGTTAGCTCCAAGAATTCCGGTACGCTCCCCCGGCCCAAGACGCCATGTAATATCTGACAAGACCTGCCGCTGGCCGAAGCTCACGCTGACGTGTTCAATATCAACAACGTCTTTGCCCAGGCGCGCTACGGCAAGACGTTTGAGTTCTATCGCATCCCGTACGGGGGGAACATCCGAGATCAGCTGGTTCGCGGCGTCGACACGAAATTTAGGCTTCGAGGTTCTGGCTGGCGCACCGCGTCGTAGCCAGGCCAGTTCTTTGCGCAAAATGTTTTGGCGTTTCGCTTCGCTAGCTGCCGCCATTCGATCACGTTCAACACGTTGCAGAACATATGCCGCATATCCGCCCTCAAACGGCTCTACGATGCCGTCGTGCACTTCCCACGTTTGGTTACACACTTCATCCAGGAACCACCGATCGTGGGTAATCACCAACAAACCACCAGCATTTTGGGCCCACCGCCGTTTCACATGCTCAGCCAACCAGGCGATGCCTTCGACGTCTAGATGGTTCGTGGGTTCGTCAAGTGCCAGAATATCCCAGTCTCCGATTAACAACTTCGCTAGCGCAACACGGCGGCGTTGACCACCGGAGAGCGAACCTACCGTAGTTTCCCAATTGAGATCCGTGACAAGCCCGCGTATCACATCCCGGATCTTCGCATCTCCGGCCCACTCATACTCAGCGAGATCACCAACAACCGCTTGGCCCACGGATAGGTCGGGGTCAATGGTGTCGGCCTGGTCAAGCATGCCAATCGTTGTATCGCTGCGAACAGTAACTTGTCCCGAGTCAGGTTCTAAGCGACCGGTTAGCAGCTTCATCAGCGTGGATTTACCATCGCCGTTGCGTCCCACGATACCAATGCGGTCTCCTGCCGAGACACCCATCGTGACCGACTTGAGTACTTCTTGGGTGGGGTATTCGAAATGCAGGGCCTCTGCCCCTAAAAGATGAGCCATAACGTGACCTATGATAGTTCACCTATTGCACAACAGCGCACGCATTCGTTCACAGCACGACTCAGGATGCTCCTTTAGATCAAGTGAGCACCAGCGACCGGACCATATTCTGCGACAGCTGAGATTTCCATACGTTGCTCGAAACGGTCCGCCAGCTCGGTGGCTGCACTGAGGTTTGCGGCAAGAAATAGCAACGATGGTCCTTGGTCGATAGTTTGGACGGCCAGTGCACCTTCATCCATTCCTGCGGTCAGCCAGTCGTTGTGCTCTGGTAACAAACTGACCAGTGCCGGTTGGAAATCGTTGTGCATCATCAATGCTAGTTGGCTCGCGTCTCCGTGTGTTACAGCCTCGACAAGTTCTGGTTCAAAGGCAAGCACACGCCGATTCGGACCGTCGTCGTGTGCCTTCCGTAGCATACGTACCTGCTCAAACATCTCGGTTTCATCCAGATCCGCTGCAGCTGGTACAAGTACCATGGCGACTTCTGCTTGAACTAATACCGGCGTTATGATCCCCTCGGTTGCATCAACATGTGAGATGACGGCGCCCCCGCTGATAGCTTCAGCAACACCGGCTCCGACCCTGTGAGCAAGACGGGTCAACTCTTCACGGGCAATCGAAGCGCCCCAGAGCGCCGCCAATGCAACTAGTACAGCTGCTGCCGCTGCGCCAGTTCCACCCATATGTGTGTCAAAAGGGATGTGTTTTTGGATTGTAATGTCGAGGCCGGAAACATTCTTTGACCGACTGAGGTGCTGCCGAAGTTCATCCACGGCCCGAAATATGTAGACCAAGTCGTTATGCGGTATGTCTTCATACTCAATGAGCGTCTGGGACGCGTCTTCGAAACTGACGAGTATTTCTTTATCATCACGCATCCGAATGGAAGCCAGATCATACCGCGAGACTGCTAATTTGAAGCTGAGCACTGTTGGCTTCTGCTCACCTTCATGCTCTCCGATTTGACTCGTTACCGATACCATGGCTGGGGCCTGAGCCGTGGCAGTTGCTTGTTCATCGTATTCAAACTGTGCGCTCATTGTGCATCCCTGTGCTGTTTCTGCTCGGCGATCCGGGCAAAGTGTTCTATCGATAGGACCTCTCCGCGTGCTTTCGGATCGACATCGGCGGCTACTAGAATCTCCTCGGCTGCTGCACCAGAGCCAGCCCATTTACTCAAGGCTGCACGCAGAGTCTTGCGGCGCTGAGCAAACGCGGTGTCGATGACGTCGAAAACTTGCTCACGAGTGGCAGTGGTGTTAGGTGGCTGACGCGCAGTGAAATGTACAAGTCCCGAGGTAATTCGTGGCGCGGGCCAAAACACTTTCGTTCCTACATTGCCTGCTGAAGTCGCCTCGGCGTACCAAGCTATCTTCACTGACGGAACACCGTAAATTTTAGACCCCGGTGGGGCAATAATGCGTTCGGCGACTTCCTGTTGCACCATGACCAGACCGTGTTCAATACTGGGTAGTTCCGCCAAAATGTGCAGCATAACCGGTACAGCAACGTTATACGGCAAGTTGGCCACAAGAGCTGTCGGTGCCTCATCAGCCACCGCAGGACGTGCTTGGATAATGTCGTCATGGCTGATTCGCAAGGCATCTGCTTCGATCACTGATAGACGCTTGGCACTATCTGGACGCCATTGTTCAACGGTTGTTGCCAAGCGGCTGGCCACCGGTGGATCGATTTCGATTGCAGTGACCGCATGTGCTGCGTCCAAAATACCCAGGGTCAGTGACCCGAGGCCCGGGCCAATTTCAAGGACATGTTCTGTCGTCTCAAGATGGGCGGCGCCAACGATTCGCCGGATTGTATTGGGATCAATCACATAGTTTTGACCCAATGTTTTCGTTGGCCGCAGGTCCAGGATATCGGCAAGCTGGCGGATATCGGAAGCAGATAATAGCGCATGATGTTCTGAAGTCACGTTTCCATCTTAGTCTGCCTCGAGGCCCACGAACGGGTTAAACACCTCGGTCCGGAATCTGTGGGTGAGATTCCGGACCGATGAGATGGTGTCTATATAACGCTGTGGTGTTTAGCGCAGCCCCATCGCAGAGGTGCATGCTGGCCACTGGCCCCAACCTGCTTGTGATTGCAATTTGGAAGCGATAGCGATCTGCTGTTCACGAGTTGCTTGATCTGCAGTAGGCGCGTACTGGTCGCCGCCCATGGAGGTCCATGTGGTGGGGTTGAACTGCAGCCCACCGTAGTAACCGTTGCCGGTGTTGGTGGACCAGTTTCCGCCGGATTCACATTCAGCCAGGCGGTCCCAGACTGAACCATTTGCTACCGACGGTGCTGAGCTGTCGTTACTCGATGATGAATCGGATGAGTCCGAAGAATCGGAAGTGGATGAAGAGTCTGATGAAGTAGAAGGCTCTGGTTCAGGCTCTTCTTCCTTGGTACCGCGCAAGACAACAGCGTCGGTTGGTTCTTCAGTAACTTCGCGGTTTATTTCAGTCTTGTCGACTTCTTCACCATTTTCAGTGGTGACCTCGTAAGTCACGCTAGCTACACCGTTTTCACCTTCAGTATCGGTTTTAGTTTTCCCTTTGTCGAGAGAATCATCGTTTTCGTACGTGGTTTCGTATTCGAGAGTTTCTTCTTCGGTAACTTCAGTCGTTTCGACAACGGTCACTGTAATGGCCGTGGACGCGTTGATCTTCTGATCAGGTTTTGGAGAAACTTTATCGTCTTCATCCACTGACACGTTGGCGTTGCCTAGAACATCTTGGACGGTGTCGCCAGTGGTCAAAACTTCTTTCGTGTCCTTGCCCACGGTGATTTCCATGAGCTGCGGTACCTGAATTTGATCAGCGCTGAGCGGTGTAATCGATGAAACACGCTCGATGTCGAGTGGCTGATCTTCGGTTGGTTCTTCAACGTTCTCGGCGTCGGCAGTGACTGACTTATCGGCATTGGCCTGGGTGATAACGAATGCTGCAAGGCCGCCTACGACCATAACCAGGGCTGCAACCTGTGCAACGATCTTCGTCAGTGTGCCGCTGAAAATGCTTGACATATAGAAAAATCCATAGGGTTCGGGGTTCCGACGCGGCACGAGACGCCTGATCGTCGAGGACAATATGCACGACTATAACGGAAAGATAACATTCATTACAAATCAATAACGCATATTTGTTGATCAAACCGCGGAGTAATCCTCACATTACTATCATCTTGGCTAGTCAGAAAGAAAATTTCCATATACTCGCTGGGTATTTTCGAAGATAACGGAACCGAGATCTTCAACGCTTTGGCCACGGGTCTCTGCTAATTGATAGAGGGTGTGCGGCACAAGATAAGGAGCATTCGGACGGCCCCGATACGGATGCGGTGTAAGAAACGGAGAATCTGTTTCTACTAGAAGCAATTCTTGGCGCATTTGCTGGGCAGCAGCCCGACCTGCACTATTGTTTTTGAATGTTACTGCCCCTGAGAATGAGGCATACCACCCGTGCTCATTCAAGATTCCAGCCATTTGTGCATCACCGGAAAACGAGTGAAAAACGACGTGCTCGGGCAGCTTATCCATAGATAACAAAATGGACACAACGTCATCGTGCGCTTGTCGATCGTGAATCTGTAATGCGAGTCCAAGCTCTACCGCAAGTTCAATGTGCCGCTTGAAGGCGTATTTTTGGATGTCCCAGTTCTCTTCGCCCTGTGTCCGGTAATAGTCGAGCCCGGTCTCGCCGATACAGACAACCCCGGGATGCTCGGCCAACCGCCCGATAGTCTCTATAGCTTCATCAAGTTGATGGGTTGCCGCGAGACGCACTGTGTCATTCGGGTGGATAGCCAGCGCCCCTCGCAAGCGGGGCTCTTGTTCGACAGCGTCGAGAGTGTATCTGGCTGATTCAAGATCTGTGGCAACTTGCACAGCGCCCACGACGTTCACACTTGAGGCAGCGTCCATCGCTTCCGTGGGCGTGACTTGGACGAGTCCGTCACGAAAATCAAGGTGGGCATGATTATCAATCACAGGCACTGGTGAACGTTCAGGAACTGGTGGATACACCAGTTTACGCTTCCTACCGCTGTATTCTTCAGTTGTCGATCGAGCCTGATTACCAGCCTGGATCGGCTGGGTGCCTTTGGGCAGGTACTGTTCTGGTGTTTGGTGCTGTGATTGTTCTGTGGCGGACATACTTCCAGTTTAACCAGCACTGACCCGCCGAGCTCAACGTCTCGATGGGCCAGTGATACTTAGTAAGCGTTATTTAACCTTATGCGGGTTTGGCATACCGATGTACTGAACTGAGGTGTACTCAGCAATACCTTCGGTGCCACCTTCACGACCCATGCCGGACTGTTTGACGCCACCAAATGGTGCAGCAGCGTTGGAAATCACGCCGGCGTTGAAACCAATCAAACCGAATTCGATCTGGTCGGCAACACGCAGTGCACGGTTGTGGTCGGTGGTGTACATGTAGGCGGCCAGGCCGTATTCGGAAGCGTTCGCCAGCCGAATAGCGTGGTCTTCGTCTTTGAACTGCACAACCGGTGCCACTGGACCAAAGATCTCTTGGGCCAGGATAGGGGAATCTTCCAGGACAGACAGGATGGTTGGTTCATAGAAGTAGCCGTCGCCGTCAACCTTTTTGCCACCCGTCACCACTTCAGCGCCTGCTTCAACGGCTTCGGTCACGAGGCCGTGGACGTCTTCACGAGCGTTTTCGTCGATGATTGGGCCAACGTTGACGTCGGCTTCGGTACCGCGTCCGACTTTGCGTGCACGCATGGCTTCAGCAAATTTGGTGTTGAATTCTTCGGCAACGTCTTCGTGCACCAGAATACGGTTGGCTGCGGTGCACGCTTCACCCATATTGCGCAGTTTGGCAGCCATCGCACCCTCGACTGCAGCGTCGATGTCGGCGTCGTCGAAGACGATGAATGGTGCGTTGCCGCCCAATTCCATTGAGGTGCGCAGCACGTTTTCCGAAGCGTCGGCGAGCAGGCGACGACCAACCGGAGTGGAGCCCGTGAAGGAAATCTTGCGCAGACGGCTATCTTTCATCAGTGGACCCGAGATCTTCGAGGCTGAGGAGCCCGACACGACGTTGAGTACACCGGCTGGCAGACCGGCATCAAGCATGGTCTGGGCGAAGTACTGCGAGGTCAGCGGGGTCAGCTGTGCTGGCTTAAGCACCATGGTTGTCCCCGCGGCAACCGCCGGGGCAACTTTACGAGTGGCCATGGCCAGCGGGAAGTTCCACGGCGTAACCAGCAGTGACGGGCCAACTGGTTTGTGCCGCACGATCATGGAGAGATTACCCTCTGGGGTGGTGCCGAAGCGACCGTAGTGCCGCACGGTTTCTTCAGAGAACCAGCGGAGGAATTCGCCGCCGTAGGTGACTTCACCACGTGATTCAGCCAGTGGTTTACCCATTTCCAGGGTCATCAGCAGTGCGAAGTCTTCAGCACGTTCCTGCACGAGATCAAATGCGCGACGCAGAATCTCGGCGCGCTCGCGTGGTGCAGTCAAAGCCCATTCGGCTTGGACTTCGTCAGCGGCAGCGAGCGCTTTAAGCGCATCCTCGGAGCCACCGTCTTGCAGACGCAGGAGTTCTTCGCCGGTTGCTGGATCGTATACCGGAAAAGTATCGCCAGAGGAGGCGTCTACCCATTCACCATTGATGAGTAGGCCGGTGGGAACGCGTTCAAGCAGTTCTTTTTCTTGTTGTGCGCTGACAGTCACGGATACCTTCTTTCGATCTGTCGGAGAAGTTCAACTCGCCACTAAATCTTACACGCAGTTCGTGTACTGGGTGGCCCTCATACCGTTTATGAGTATAGAAGTTGGGCATGCCGGGTATTCCTGATGTGCATCACTAAGCGAGAAGCACATGTCGATACCATCATGCGCGTGTGCTCATCCGTTGAAGAAGACGAGTTATTGAGCCAGCCGCAGACACCTCAGGTTCTTTTGCATTGAAATGTAGTTTTTGATTCATCGAAGCTTGAACATCCTCCGCATGAAATAGCCCATGCTGAGCATCATGAGTGCAACCGCTACCCATGTCCAGTGCACGAAGAGAACCCCCAACCAGCTGCCGACCATGACCAGCATGATCAGAGCGCAGCTGAACGCTAGCCAGGCCATCATTTGGACAGCATTTTTATATTGGCGTTGAACGTTGTGCTCGGTCAGCATGAACGGGAAATTGTAGATTCTTGGGTAACGCGCAAGGATCACGACACCGAAGGTAGTAACTGCCAGCATGGCCAATGTTCCCACTCCCTCGCAGGCAAAACCTATGCGGGTCACGTCACCGCTGAAGTCATAGTGCATGGGAAGATTTTCATCCATGCTGAGGGAACGAAAGAAGAAACATACGAGGAGTCCGAACGCAAGGACGCCACTGATGCCAAGTAGGCCTTTGTGCACGGGGTCCAATACGAACGTTGGCTTTGGTCTTTCTTGAAAACTGGTGTATACCACTTCCCCATCGCGATTACGGATCGGGTCTCGAGTACGTCCGCCTTCGGACATGCGTGCTGTCTTCCTAAGATTTTAACCTGCAACTCTACAAACCTGATGTTCCCAGGCTATTCAAGTCCTCACAAGGTCTAGCGGACCATATCCGCGAGGCATGGAGACTACAGTGAGGTTGTTCACTACCCTCAGGCCACATCATGGTAACCGCGACCCAAATGGTCTTGGTCTGGCACCGATGACTAGACTAATGGCGGACCAAGCGGTCCGACATCATCACACACTTGCGACACCTTGAATATTCTTATTGCCCAACTCTCAGGAGGCTCGCGTGACCGAATGGTCCAAACCTCATCCTTCTTCCCGCGTCGTAGTACAGGCTGGCGCTTGTGTTCCAGCCGCAACTCCGGAAGCTCAAAACGGTGATAAATGGGTCGAAGTTCCTACCGAATTCGATGCCATCATGTTGTCGTCTTATGGCGGCCCGAATGGTCAGGACGATGTACTACCGTTCCTGCGCAACGTCACCATGGGGCGCAATATCCCGGATGAGCGGCTCGAAGAAGTAGCCGTCCACTACCGCGAAGCCGGTGGTGTCAGCCCCATCAACGAACAGAACCTGGCGCTGAAAGCAGCGATCGAAGACGAACTGAAACGCCGTAACATCGATCTACCGGTATACTTCGGAAACCGCAACTGGGACCCTTACTTCACCGAAGCTCTTTCGAAGGCACATACCGAAAATAAGGTCGAAGGTCGTCCAACGAAGATCTTTGCACTCGTCACTTCTGCTTATTCGGCGTATTCTTCTGACCGTCAGTACCGTGAAGACTTCGCCGATGCGCTCGAGGCACTGGAGCTTTGGGATGACGTGCAAATCGATGCTTCGCGCCACTTCTTTGATCACCCCGGATTCGTCAATCCGTTCATCGAAGGGACTCGAGACGCTATTGCGGAGCTCGTCAATGAAAACGCAGATCTTGATTTGACCAAGGACGTCGAAGTCCTGTTCTCGGCGCATTCGATCCCGATCAAGGATAACGCCCTCTCCGGAGACCCGGATGAGCACGACTACGGCGAAGTCGGAGCCTATAAAGCACAGCACCTGGCATTGGGTGGCCTTGTCATGGATGCCGTCAAAGAACAATTTGGCACCGATGTGCCCTGGAAGCTGGTCTACCAGTCGGAATCCGGTCCAGCGCACATTCCGTGGCTGGAGCCTGATATCAACGATTATTTGGAAGGCATCGCTTCAACTCGTAAGGCCGTCGTCGTTGTTCCTGCCACCTTCCTCTCAGACCATATGGAAGTCTGGTGGGATCTAGATATTGAGGCCAAGGAAACTGCAGATGAGCAAGGCTTGGGATATAAGCGGGTTGCAACTCCGGGCGTGCACCCTGAATTCGTGGCTGCGATGGTCGACCTCGTGGAAGAACGCCTGAATGGAACGCCTGCCTCCGAACGGAAAGCACTGACAAAATACGGTCCTGGCTACGATGTTCGCCGCGCTGGCTCAAGCCAAGGTTCCGGTGCGCTACGCGCTGCCACGGGCGGTCTGTTGCCATAAGGGCCACCTAAAGTAGCAGGAGTTTATGCAAGCTCCCCGGGACTTGGGCTGCAAAATGAGTAGCCAAGGACTGGGGAGTTCGTATTTTCCAGCAAACTCGAATACCCCGAACCCTATGCAGCTCCTTATCGATCCGGTTCGCCACCTGACGATGAGCCGCATGCCAAGGGCTCTGCCTACTCACCTCCTTCGTGTTTTCATGGCTGTGCCAAAGCAGCGTTATAAAGCTCGCGTGCCGAATGCCCCGTTCTTTGCGCCACTTCACGAGTCGCAGTTTTTAAGCGCTGTCCATCTGCAACGCTGGTCCGTACGTATCCCAGGGCCACCTCGAAGCTGACTTGCTCAGCTTCAGGAGCAGGCCCCACCACTATCACGATCTCACCCTTAAGCGTCTTGGACTGCGCCCATTCCACCAGTTCATTCAATGACCCTCGGGCGATTTCCTCATGGAATTTCGTCAATTCACGCGCCACCGCAGCGGGCCGATTCGACCCGAATGCATCGGACATCGAGTTCAAAGTGGCAGCCGTTCGATGCGGGGACTCATAGAAAATTAAACTTCGCGTCTCACTAGCAAGCGCAGCCAGCACCTTTGCTCTGTCCCCCGTCTTGCGAGGCAAGAAACCTTCAAACGCAAAACGATCGGTTGGCAATCCTGAAAGGACCAGTGCTGTGATCGCAGCTGAAGCACCCGGTGCCACAGTGACGGGGATGCCCACAGCAATCGCTTCCTGAGCGAGCCGATACCCGGGGTCAGAGATAGCTGGCATCCCAGCTTCTGGCACAAACACCACACGCTGCCCAGACTGGACAGCGTCAAGCAGTCCGGCAGCAGAATCAACTTCATTATGTTCGTGATGCGATACAACCGTCGCCTGTGTTTGCACACCCGCGGCATGCAACAGTTTGTGCAGCGTACGAGTATCCTCGGCGGCGATGATGTCTGCCTGGCGCAGTACCTCTTTAACCCTGTCTGTCAGATCCCCCAGGTTGCCAATCGGTGCTGCGGCCAGGGTCAAGGGGGCCAATTTCTGTGGGGCGGCGTCGTGATGATGATGTGTGCCAGATGCGTCCATGTTCCCATTATCCGCTGACACCAGCGGTAGCATGGCTTGTGTGTCAAAGAAACTCCTCAACCAAACCCCCGATTGGTTAAGTCACCGCGACAGTGCCTTTTCGCTAACGGATCTTCGAACACGATTGGTCTATCCGAGTTTTCAGCTCGGTCGATACGGGTGGATCATTGCCGCGGTGCTCACCGTGGCTGCAGGGCTATTGCGGTTCTGGAATTTGGCACACCCGCAAGAACTCATCTTTGATGAAACCTACTATGTCAAAGATGCTTACTCGCTGTGGCATTTTGGCTACGAACGTTCCTGGAGTGATGACGCCGACGAGGCATTTGCTGCGGGGCAGGCCCAGCCCGGCGAAGATGCTGCCTACGTCGTACACCCCCCGGCAGGCAAATGGTTGATCGCCACCGGAATGGCGCTATTTGGTTTCGACAACGCCTTCGGATGGCGATTTGCCGCAGCGGCGGCAGGAACCCTGGCAGTGTTGCTGACCTTCGTGTTAGCCGCCAAGCTGTTCCGTTCGCTGTTTCTGGCGTCAGTCGCAGGGATTCTGCTCACCGTTGAGGGCCACCACATCGTCATGTCCCGCGTAGGGCTCTTGGATATCTTCTTGATGTTGTTCGTGCTAGCGGCGTTCTGTGCGCTGATTGCCGACAGAACATGGGGACGACGGCGCCTGGCCGCCGAACTGGCGACGAAGTATCACCAAATGGCATCCGGCAGTGCTTCAGACACGGCGCGGAAAAACTGGAAACAGGCCATAGCCTATGGTCCGTGGTTGGGGCTGCGACCGTGGCGCATCACCGCCGGTGTGCTGTTGGGTATTGCCGTCTCGGTCAAACTTTCTGGCTTAGCTTTTATGGCAATCTTTGGGCTCCTCACCGTGTGGTGGGACGCTAACGCTCGCAAAACCGCAGGCATCCGGCGCTGGCTTCCGGGGGCAGCTCTGCTCGATGGGCTATGGGCTTTTGTCTCGATCGTCTTCGTTGGTGCCCTTGCCTACATTGGTACCTGGGCCGGCTGGTTGGCTACTTCGGGTGGATACTACCGCAATTGGGGGGCTGAAAACCCAAGTATGCTACCCGACTGGTTGGCCTCATTGGTGCACTATCATGTGCAGGCCACCACGTTCCATACGGATCTAGACAGTACGCACAACTATGCTTCCGCCGCGTGGATTTGGCCGTTCGCCGGGCGCCCCGTGTCATTTTATTATCGCACCCAAGAAGATGGCATCACCTGTGCGGCTGAACAATGTTCGGCCGCGATTCTCGATCTACCGAACCCACTGATCTGGTGGGCAGGATTACTGGCCATTGTCGCGATCTTCATCCGCTGGCTTATCGTCCGTGACTGGCGAGCCGGGGCGATCCTAGCCGTCTATGTGGCCGGTCAACTTGTGTGGATTTTATGGC
>DHCMJ07802__coassemble_775_pt1 | contig 54791 bp, 41 predicted proteins | sample DHCMJ07802__metabat2_low_PE_015 | metagenome-assembled genome bin DHCMJ07802 | reverse complement strand
GATTAACCGTCAAAGATTGCAGAACCGGGGGTTCTGATAGAGCACCAGATTGGCAACGGATTGCGCAACTCGAACGGTTATGCCATCAACTTTTGCCGCTGTCCGACGCTCGGTCGGGTGGAGTGGTCGCGGGTATTTTGGTTTGGATTGAATGGGTACGCGGAAGAGGGAGCATCGCGATGACTTATGTGCGACAAGCTCGAAAGCATTTTCCAGCAGAACAGTCACTGGCCACCTTGGAAAGTTTTCTCGCGCAGGGCCGCGTGGCTGGTTGGGCTACACGGAAGGCAAGTGCATGGAGTCCCCAACACGCCGCATAAGCGCAGACACCTGTCATAGACACATCGGTCGCTGTCTTATGGCATAATGTTTTGGTCTAACGGCTGTGTGGAAAAACTTGTTAAAAAGTTTTTGTCATGATGGGAACAAAACCATCTACTAGCGCGTTACACCCAATAGAGACCCTGCATCCGTGGATCTTGCAACGGTTGGACACTCGTAGTGCCCGACGGGAACAATGATTACCTAAACACGGACTTGACAGGGTCATAGGCGTGTTGATCGTGTGTGAGCTCGTTACTCATACGGCTGCCAATGAGGAAAGGACCTGAGTGACTACTACTCCAAAACAGGCGACTGCAGCAAAGGCAGCTGCTACCGAAAATGGTAAGAAGGCAACAATGGCTTCTCAAGAGTTTTCTGAAGATGAAGAGGAAGACGAGATTGTCGACGATGTGGACCTAGACGGCAAAGCCGAGGACGAAGACGTCGAGGTTGATGCTGACGGTGCTGAGGAAGAAGAAACCGTCGGAGAAGACAAAGTTGAAACCGAAATCAAAGAAACCGCAGGTCCCGAAAAGCCAGACATTGCCTCGGCTATCCGTGCTGGTGGCTTCGTTGTATCGGAGACCGAAGAAGATGCACCGCAACAGCGTGCCTTGAATGTTGTCGGAGCTACAGCCGACCCAGTCAAAGACTATCTGAAGCAAATCGGTAAAGTAGCGCTGCTCAATGCAGCCGAAGAAGTCGATCTGGCCACTCGGATTGAAGCCGGTTTGTACGCTGAACACAAGGTTCAAGAAGAAGAATATACCGATGTGCGTCTACGACGTGATATGCAACTAGTTATCGCAGATGGCCGTCGTGCTAAGAACCACTTGCTTGAAGCTAACCTACGTTTGGTCGTATCTCTGGCCAAGCGTTATACGGGTCGCGGCATGCTCTTCCTCGACCTGATTCAAGAGGGGAACCTCGGGTTAATCCGCGCAGTAGAGAAATTCGACTACACCAAGGGCTTTAAATTCTCCACTTATGCCACATGGTGGATTCGTCAGGCTATTACCCGTGCGATGGCCGACCAGGCTCGCACTATTCGTATTCCTGTTCACATGGTTGAAGTAATCAATAAGTTGGCGCGTGTTCAGCGCCAGATGTTGCAGGACCTTGGACGCGAACCCACCCCCGAGGAATTGGGCACCGAGCTGGATATGACTCCTGAAAAGGTCATTGAGGTTCAAAAATATGGGCGCGAGCCGATTTCGCTTCACACACCGCTTGGTGAAGACGGTGACTCAGAATTCGGTGATCTGATTGAAGACTCCGAAGCTGTTGTACCGGCTGATGCAGTGGGCTTTACCCTATTGCAAGAACAGTTGCACTCGGTTTTGGATACGCTTTCCGAACGAGAAGCAGGCGTTGTGGCAATGCGTTTTGGGTTGACTGATGGTCAGCCAAAAACACTTGATGAAATTGGAAAAGTTTACGGTGTCACCCGTGAACGGATTCGTCAGATTGAATCCAAGACTATGTCGAAGTTGCGGCACCCTTCACGCTCGCAAGTGTTGCGTGACTACCTCGAGTAAATCGAAGCTTGCAGAACAAGAAACTGATGGAGCGGCACCATGGTGCCGCTCCATCTTTTCGTTCGCTACAAATAGTTAGGAGCACACAGAAATCCCCGGGGTAAGACTCGTTGCTTGAGGCTCACCCCGGGGATAACTGTTACGGTAGCGCAGCCCGACTTGCTAAAAGCTGCACTCACCAGAATCTACAGACTTGCTGCACGCTCCTGTTCAAGGCGCTGTGTTTCGTCTTGCCACACATCAGCCTGGGGACGAAGGTTTTCTTCCACCTGACGTGCGTGGTGGGCACAGAAGTACAGCTGACCACCCGAAGGTAGCACTGCACGAACGTAAGCTTGGGCTCCGCAACGGTCGCAACGATCGGCGGCGTTGAGGGTAGGTTGCTCAAGACTAGTTGCCGTGGACATTGGGCCTCCTAATTTGTGGTCCAAACTCTGTAGGTTGGTTCTTCCATCCTGACAGGTTATTCGATTCCTGTGTAGAACAACGTACCAAACATAAGAATTATGCCCGAAAGTGCTTGAGTTGCCACCGGCGAACAAAGCGTGTTCTCAACGTTGGAATACACGGTTATGTGAATATAACCAGTGGATCTATAGTGCCACTTGATCGACTATTCTCAAAGACCTGGCCTCCGCCATCCGCGCGAGGCGAAAGAAGTGGGAGCAACTTTCGGCTGGTAGTTCAAGAATGGCGAAAGTCCCAAAAAAATGACAAGAACGCATTATTCTTACTACTAACATCCGACAGCGAGCATAGTGGTCATCCCTGCAGTTCGGGCGCAACATTGCATGTCGGCGAAAACATCCTTGAAAGGCTCAAATACTACGTGGTCAGACAATCCGAGTACAGTGCACGAAACCTCTCAGTCCTTGAAGGGCTTGAAGCGGTGCGTAAACGCCCGGGCATGTATATCGGGTCCACCGACTCCCGGGGACTCATGCATTGTCTCTGGGAGATCATCGACAACTCAGTCGACGAGGCGCTTGGCGGTTACGGCCAATCGATAGACATCACCTTGTATGCTGATGGCTCGGTTGAAGTCTCAGATAATGGCCGTGGTATTCCCATCGATATTGAACCGCGCACGGGTTTGTCAGGTGTGGAAGTTGTCTTTACCAAACTCCATGCCGGCGGCAAATTTAGTTCTGATTCATATGCTGCAGCAGGCGGCCTGCACGGGGTAGGCGCCGCGGTCGTCAATGCACTGTCGTCACGTTTGGATGTACAAGTAACTCGTGGCGGAAAAATATATCAACTTAGTTTCAAACGTGGCCAACCGGGACAGTTCATCGATCAGGGAAAACCCAGCGCAGATAGCACCTTCGAAGCTGTCAAGTCCGGATCAGAGGTCGATGTTGTTGGAAAAGCTAAGCGCGGTACAACTGGAACAACAGTGCGCTACTGGGCCGACACACAAATTTTTACTCCTGATGCAACTTTTTTGTATGAAGAACTTGAACAACGTGCCCGGCAAACAGCCTTTCTCGTTCCAGGTCTGCGCATTACAGTTCGCGATGAGCGTCGACTCACCGGAACAGCAGGAGAAAACGGTTCTCATCAAGAAGTATTCCAGTATGACGGGGGCATATCAGAATTTGTAGATCACCTGTCGCAGCTTAACCCGGTTACAGATGTATGGCGTCTGCATGGTGAAGGGAACTTCAGTGAACGCGTACCTGTCCTCGACAGCTCAGGGCAAGCTCACATGCAGGATGTTGAGCGTTCTTGTGAAGTCGATGTGGCTTTGCGCTGGGACGTCGGCTACGACACCAAAATACGAAGTTTCGTCAATATTATTGCCACCCCAAAGGGCGGATCTCACAACACCGGATTCGACCAAGCACTGACCAAAGTATTCCGCAAAGCCGTCGAAGCCAATGCTCGCCGTTTGAAAGCTGGAAACGATCGCGTCGAGAAAGACGACATTCTTGCAGGCCTGACAGCAATAGTGACTGTTCGGTTGGCCGAACCACAGTTTGAAGGACAAACGAAAGAGGTGCTCGGCACCCCTGCGGCACGGCAGATTGTTTCCAAGGTTGTTGCTGACCAGCTCACGGACATTTTGCAGTCACGTAAGCGCGCTGTGAAGCAACAGGTGGATGGACTATTAGAAAAGATCGTGGCCGAGATGAAGTCGCGCATCATGGCGCGGACGGCCAAAGAGACCCAACGTCGAAAGACCGCTTTAGAGACCTCTTCCATGCCTGCAAAATTGGCGGACTGCCGGTCGACATCGGTTGAAAATACTGAGTTATTCATTGTCGAAGGGGACTCAGCGCTGGGTACCGCGAAACTTGCGAGGTCTTCAGACTATCAAGCGTTGTTACCCATTCGAGGGAAAATTTTGAACGTGCAGAAGGCATCAGTGGGCGAAATGCTCAGTAACGCCGAAGCCTCTGCGCTAATCCAAGTTGTTGGTGGGGGATCAGGACGTAGTTTTGATATGGAATCGGCCCGCTATGGCAAGGTCATCTTGATGACCGACGCTGACGTCGACGGAGCCCATATTCGAACACTCCTGTTGACCTTATTCTTTAGATATATGCGACCTATGGTAGAGGCTGGACGCGTTTATGCTGCCGTTCCGCCATTACATCGGGTTGAAGTCATCAACCCAGGTTCTAAGGCTAATGAAGTCATCTATACCTATGCTGAACACGAACTGCATGAAGTTCTAGAGCGTGTAGAAACTGAGGGTCGCAGAATTAAAGAGCCGATCCAACGATACAAAGGTCTTGGTGAAATGGACGCGGATCAGTTGGCAGAAACAACCATGGATCCGGCTCAGCGGACACTTCGTCGGGTGAATATTGAAGAAGTGGAAAAGGCCGAAGAAATCTTTGAACTGCTCATGGGTCGTCATGTCGCACCTCGGCGAGACTTTATCATCTCGGGCGCAGAAGAACTCGACCGTCAGCAAATCGACGCTTAGGCCCCATAGTACTGCTGGGTCAATTGAAAGCCCTCTTCCAAAGAGATGCGGGGCTTCCACTGCAGGACTTGCTGGGTCCGACGCTGATCAAACCAGTGCGCCGTTGACATTTGCTCAGCTAAGAAGCGCGTGATCGGCGGCTCGTCACCACGTGTTTCAGCGTCCCAGAGCGATTCGATAATGCTACCTGCGGTCTTGGCTAACCCTGAGGGAAGATCCAGGACGGGTTCTTTTGCCCCACCTGCTACGGCGATACGTCGAATCATCTCACCTATGGGGCGAGGCTGACCGTTGGTAAGGACCAGTGCCTCACCGTGAGTGGTATCGGCCGCGTGGACAGCAGTGACAATAGCTTCTACCGCATTGGCCAAAAAGAGGGTATCGACCAGCGCAGTCCCGCCATCTAACAGCGGTAATCGGTTTCGACGTGCCCGGTCGATAATACGTTCCGTCAGCTGGGTATCACCTGGTCCCCACATGAGGTGCGGGCGAAGGACAAGCACTCGAAACTCTGTTGAGTCAGCAGCAAGCGCTAAGAGCTCACCGGCGGCTTTTGTCGCTGCGTAGTTGCCGCGTGCAGTATCAGGGTCCGCAGGATCGGCATCGGCACCGATAATAGAACTACCGGAGTGCGCCACCGATGGCGAGGAAATATGTATCCAGCGTGACACTCCTGCTTCTTGTGCGGCCGTCAACATGGTGCGGGTGCCTTCAACGTTTACGTGTTCGTAGTCTTTTAGGGGCCCTGAGACGGATACCTTGGCAGCAATATGGACGACCGTGTCTATCCCTTGAACCGCACGATGGGCTGTTGCTGGATCGGTTACTGTACCTTGTATCTCGCGAACGCCCTCGAGCCCCGAGGCTGATCGTTGGAGTACTGTCACATCAGCACCTGCATCCCGTAAAGCTTGTGCAACCCCGGAACCTACAACACCGGACGCTCCTGTGACGAGTATGTTGTAACCGGTGAAGTCGTGTGGGACCCAGTACATTGAGCTAGTCATCACGGTGTGCTTGCCTTTCCTCCGGCCAGGACGTTCGTTGCCCACTGCGCAAGTAGGGAACGGTTGATTTTGGAGTTGTGCCGAATATCTACTGGTACTCTGTGGGTTACTAAGACAGCGGCGATGTCAATATCCGTAGCTGCCCTAACCTCATCGGTGAGATGGGTTGGTGCTAGGCCGGGTTTGATGGAAGTGTCATGAGGTTCTATGACTGCCACGATTGCTTGTGTGCCCGTGGGTCCAACGCCAACTAAGGCTACGCGGTTGAGCGAGGAGATCCGTTGGATATCGTCTTCTGGACCTCCGGGGCCCATGGCACCGGTCGGAGGTGTGATGATGTGTTGTGTGCGTCCTTCGATCCAGAGTCGACCCTGCTCATCAAAGTGACCAATATCGCCTGTTCGATGCCATTGCAAACCGTCGACAGAATCGACACGGGTCTGCCGGTTAGTATCATATAGCTTGTCGTAGCCAGCCAACATGTGTGGCGTAGAAATGACGATTTCAGACAGTCTGTTGACGGCCTCGTCGCCTTCGACGAGTTGATCCGATGAGCGTCCCAGGGAATCCAGGGGCGCCATCGCGACGCGGACCACGTCGAGAGGTTTGCCTACGCAGACGCCGCGATCAGTCCTATCGGCGATAGCGTGTTGCGTGTGATGATCGATATCTGAGACCAACAGTGATTCTGTCATCCCGTATGGGGAATGAAATTCGGCGTTGGGTATGAGTTCCAACACCTCATCCATGAGGGGAACTGGTACGGGAGCACCCGCGGACAGCAACATTGAGATCTGCTCGAGGGCCCCGCGTTGTGTTGTGGTGAGTTCATGCGCTGTGTCCACAACGTTGCGCAGTGCGGCGGGGGAGGCAAAGACCATGGTGGCATCACCTGCTATAGCGGCCTGGGCCAGAGCCGTGGCAGTTAGTGTTGCAGGTTTGGTCACTGACATATTCGGAGTCACTGACGTGGCACCGATAGCTGGCCCGAGTAGTGCAAATGGCGCGAAGCCCGCTAGTAAACTGGATCCCGGGGCAACGTTGAGAGTGTGTTGGAGACGCTGAGTCAGCGCGGAAAGTTTCCGGTGGGTATATCGCACGCCCTTGGCAGGGCCTGTAGATCCCGAGGTGAACAGAATTGCAGCATCGTCTGCCGGGGCAGGATCAGGATGTTGTGCTGTTGAGCGGTATTTTTGACCGGCATAAGCTGATGCAAAACCGTACATCGACCCGCTGAGTCCAAGGACTTTGGTGGCGAGGGGGTCCATGGTTTTTACGCTCAGTCGTTTGCCCGGGAGATTTCCGATCCGAGCAAGAGAAAGTCCCGGTGTCTGACCAATAATCCATTGTGGTGCAGCAGATTTGATAGCGCGTGTCATGCCGTCGACACCCAGACCAGCATCAGTGACGACTGCGACACCACCGACACGAAGCACAGCATAGAGGGCAGCGGTGAGATCTCTTCCAGGCTCGACCAACATGGATACCCGGTCGCCCGGACGCATCCCAGCTTCTCTGAGACCTACAGCCATCGCATCAACCATCGACGATAGCTTGGCCCAGGTTACTTCGAACGGTTTGCCGTTGGCATCTTTGATGGTCATATCGACCATGGCCTTCGTCGTTGAATCGGACCACTGATCGAGAAAACTCCAGAGCGGAGAATATTGGCCTACCGCCTCGGAGCCTCGGACAGCAGCAGGGTCAGGGGTTGGTCTGGTGTCTCCATCAAGTTGTTGACGTATCCAACCGAACAGGGGCACAGAAATATCCCGGTCTTCGGCTAGTAGGTGACCAGCGGTGTTATACCGGTGGATCTCAACGTTGTCGAGTCGATGCAATAAATCGTGCTGATAGCGATCGAGGAAAACCGGGTCTTTGGCGCCCCATAGTAACAGGGTGGGCTTGTCGGTGGAGGCGAGCTGGTCGGCTACTTCTTGCAGTGTGGCATGCGAGCGATGACTATCAGTGGCTGGAATGTCCGCCACAAAACCGCCGATTCCACCGCGCTCTGCGTGTCCACGGTAGGGCGCTTTATAGGCAGCTTTGATGGGTCCTGACAGTCCGGGATGTCCCAGAGCCAAGGTGGTGTCTAGGAAAGCGGGAGTCATGACAGTGGAGCCAGCTAGGACTGGACCAGCGAGGGCAGCTTGTAATGGTGCAGGGATTGCATCGGACTTATTATGCCAGACAGCTGTGTTGAGTGAGATCATGCCGGTCGGGTCAATTTTAGAACCGGCTGACCGCAGTTCTGCATTTGTCGCCCAGGCAAGTGAAATAATACCGCCCCAATCATGACCAAGGCTAAAGACTGGAACCTGAGTGGTATCGCTGATGAGTTCGTCGACGATCGCGTCGAGATCATAAACCCGTTGGGACAAGGTTCGATACGAAGTAGTGCTTGCAGTCGTGGAGGGCAGGCCTGAATGTCCGAGTCGCTCAGAGAAGCCCATGTCGAGTTGATCTGGAGCAATGACCCGGATAACTGGTGCTTTGCCGGCACCTGGGCCCAGATCCACATTCCCTTGCGCGGCATCGATGCCTGCCTGGGCAATATGGCGCCATAAATAGGACCAGGTTGGGTTGCCATGGACAGCGATGACGATCGCATCGACGTCGTTGGGACCAACGCCGAGATCGTTTAGGGCTGGTCCCGTATCGAGCACGTGAAATTCGCGGACACCATCACACGTGGTGGTTTCAATGATTCGAGACCACCGAGAATCCCAGCCCGGCAGCTGTTGCGGATCAAGTACTGAATGTGGGGTTTGCGCGGGCTTAGGGGAAATCATGGGGGAGGGGGTCACCACTCTATTTCTAACATTGCAACATTGAGACCAGATCCCACACCCATCGTGAGGACCCGATCGCCTACTTCAAGAGAACCAAGTTCACGCGCGAGCGTGATGGGAAGGGCCGCTGGCCCAATATTACCTAGCGAAGGAAACGTTGTGGGGATCTTTTTACTGTCGATCCCGGCGGATTTGATAATTGCATCGGTATGCATCTGCGATACCTGGTGGGTGATGTAACGGTCCATGTTTTGCCAGTTCCAGTCCGCAGGGGTGTCATTCCAGGCGTCCATGACAAGGGCTAGACCGTGTTCAAGTAGGGCACCTGAATCGGTAATCATGCCGTTATGTCCACCCTGACATAACTGGTGGTGTTGGGTGCCTGCTCGTGTGACGCCCCGAAGGATGCGGTGGCCTTCGGGATGCTGATCCGCGCGTCCCAAGACAGCTGCTGCAGCACCGGAACCGAGGGTGAGTGAGGCGAACTGCTCCATGAAATTATCACGCGTGGTCTTGTCGGAATGCAGGTTGCGCAGGGTGGCTTCCTGCACCTGCTTGGCATCTTCTCCTGCCACAACAACGGCATAGTCGATTTGTCCGGCATCAAGAAGAGTTGAAGCAAGGTCCATGCCGTTGACGAAACCAAGGCAGGCGTTTGTGATATCAAAGTTCGTAGCTTTGGGAGATAAGCCCATGGAATCGTGAATCTGAACGGAAACGGCGGGTTCTAATTCTGTTCGAGTAACCGATGTGTTGATCAGCAAACCTACGGCATCGGGGGCAATGCCCGCTTCCGCCAAGGCTTTGACTCCCGCTTGGGCGGCTCCAGCAACATAGTCCTGGGGAGTCTCCCACATGCGTCGAGCGTGTACACCGGCTACGCGTTCTAGGAGTCGCTTGGGGAGTCGTAGACGCTTGAGCACGGTAGCGAGACGGTCATCGAGCATATCGGAAGTGACTTCCACCGGAGCGGTCACTTCTACCACAGAAAGTAATGCCGCGTTGTGGTGAATTGAAACCGCATTAGAACTCACGTTGGATTGTCCATTCCTGTTTATTCCGTTCAAAATTGGTAGCTAAAGCACCAACTTTTTGACTTGTCATAACTTACCAGCCTAGCGCGGATTGTAGCGCCATGCGATTTACGTGTGGGGCCTATCCTTGCAGCTTAGTTTTTCAAACGAGGAAGACATCCAGTGGTTTATCTACAACAGGCTCACGGCCGCAGGCACTGTTATCAGCAGCCCGGCCGAGAGTATGACCAGGCTAACTCTACATGAGTCCAATGGTGTGTCTGGCGCTATGAGGCATCTGAGGCGCCGTGTAGCAACGGCAGTATATTGTGATTCTGCGCCCGAACGGGAATGTACAGTATCGGCGGCTGGATCGGCCAGGGTATGTGCCAGGGCGGCTTTGAGATCGCTGTGGTCGTGATCAGATAACGCAGCATCATCGGCCATGATCTCGGTCAGTTCGGTGACTTCATTGATTGCAGCACGGGTTGCAGGAAACCACGGTGCTGCTTTGTGCCACGCTTGAAACGCCAAACGTAACAGGTCGTGGCGTTGGGTCAGATGCGCTGACTCGTGAGCCAGGACAGCGGCGAGTTGTTTTGCCGATAATTCATCGAGTAGCCCCCGGGATACCACGGTTAGGGGCTGACTCATGGCGGGGAGACAATACGCCAACGGGTGTTCTACGGGCAGCACGCGTGTGTTGATGGCCGGTCGTGCTGCGTCTACGAGTTGGTGATCATGGTCTCCGAGGGAGGCAGACAAAACTTCGACGAATTCACGGTGTTTCTTCCGCTGGCTAAACGTTGTATAGGTCGTGTGTATTAGTACTAGGGCAAGGTGTCCGAATATTATGCAGCCAAGTGTGACCGCGGCTAAGCCAAGAGGCGCCCACCGGTCATCCGCAAAGACCGCGTCTATGCTGCCAGCTTGCATGACGTGCCAGAGTTCTATGCTGGCACTGAGTATTCCGTTGCCGAATGGTTGCAGCCCCCAGGTCAGTGGTGCGGTGACAAGGGCCAAACCGCCGCTGATACCAATGGCTTGCCACAGAATCAGTGCTGCACGGGGAGCTCGTGATGGCCACTTGGCTTTTTGTAGCCACAGGGGGACCGGCCATGCGAGAAGGATGGCTAGGCATGCGAGAAGATAGGGGGTCAGCATGCGCCTCCAAGTATTGTATGGCTAGCTGTCGCGGGATTGTAAAAGATTGCGAACGCGCCGGGCGTCGGAGGGTTCAATGCCACCGATGAAGCGAGCGAGTACGGCGTGTTTGTCAACGGCTGAACCTAACACATCGTTTAAGAGCTGAACAGTGTGTTCCTCGCGGCTGGTTGCGGCGCTGAATTCGTGAGGACGGCGCGAGGAATCCTTGGTGACGAACCCTTTCTTACTGAGCCGACCGAGGACAGTAAGTACCGTGGTGATAGCTGGCTGGTTGTCTTGGCGTTGTGCCAGCGCATCGCGTACTTCGTTGGCGGTGAGCGACTCTGTGGAATCCCACAGTAAGTTCATAATCGCTTGTTCCAGTTCGCCCAATGAGGCCCCTTCGTAAATTCCTGTATTGAGTCCGGTGTGAGTGCAAGGTGTTTCGCTCAGTGTCATGACCTTGAGACTCAACATACTAACGCAACAACAGTACAATTTCTACAATGCGTAGAAACATTCCAGGTGATCTCGGAATCTCGATTTCTACATTGTGTAGAAGTGTGGTTATTATGACCCCTAGAGGTTGGTTGACAACCTGCCGCTGAGGTTCCAGCCGGTTCTATGCGCCGGTGAGTTAACCGTAGCGGGATTCTTTAGAGTTTCGAGCGTCGGCATTTATGCCGGTGGGAGAGGGGCCCAAATGGATCCTCTTGAGGTAGCCCGGTGGCAGTTCGGTATAACGACTGTTTACCATTTCCTGATGGTGCCACTAACCATTGGCTTGGGCATTGTCTTAGTCGCGATGCAAACTGCATGGCATAGGACGGGCAAAGAACAATACCTGCGGATGACGAAGTTCTGGGGCAAAATCTTCATGATTAACTTCATCATGGGGGTTGCTACCGGGCTGGTCCAAGAATTCCAATTTGGTATGGCATGGAGTGAATACTCACGTTTTGTTGGTGACGTATTTGGTGCCCCACTGGCCATGGAAGCTCTCATCGCATTCTTTTTGGAATCTGTCTTTATCGGCATCTGGGTATTCGGATGGGGACGAGTTCGTCCAAGAGTCCACCTTGCCGTGTTGTGGCTTGCTGTAGCAGGTTCCGTTGTCTCTGCATATTTCATCTTGGCCGCCAATGCTTTTATGCAGCACCCGGTTGGCGTGGAATATGTTGATGGCCGGGCCCAGATGGTAGATTTCTGGGCCGTCATGACGAACCCAACGTTACTGATTCATTTCCCCCACACGATTTTTGGTGCACTTGCAGTCGCTGGCTCAATGCTGTTAGGGATCGGGTGGTACCACCTTTGGAAACGCCGTAAAGAAGGAATCGATACGGTGGATGACAATGGTTATGTCGTCGTTGGGTCGACCGGGTCTAAAGCCCGCGATGAGGTTGACTATAAAGGTTGGCGTTCATCGTTCCGCTGGGGCGGTTGGATCGCGATTGTCGCATTCTTGGGTACTGCGTTTACCGGCCATACGCAGGCACAGATGATGATCCATCAGCAGCCGCTAAAAATGGCTGCAGCCGAGGCAGCTTGCCACGATGGCACAGGCTTCTCGGTACTGTCGGTTGCAAGCCGCGATGGCGACGGCGCAACGACCTGTAACGACGTTGTTGGCGTGTTTGAGATACCTGGCCTGCTATCTTTCCTGGCGCATAATGATTTCACCACACCGGTTGAAGGCGTCAACACATTGATCCCGCAGTATGAGGAAGCTTACGGTACTCACCTGCCGGATGACCCTCGATATGGCGAGCGCGCCGGTTCTGAAATCGAGTATCTGCCGATTATGGAGGTCACCTACTGGGGCTTCCGCCTGATGATTACCTTCGGTGGCATCGCTGCTGTAGCAGCTGCATTGGGGTTATGGATTGGGCGAAAAGGCACGGTCCCACAGGATACGACTCTTATGAACATGGCGTGGCTATCCATTCTGGCCCCGTTTGCGGCGAACTCGGCAGGATGGGTCTTTACCGAGATGGGGCGTCAGCCCTTCACTGTGGCGCCAAATCCGGATCCGACGGGTGTTGATCAAGTCTGGCAATTCACGGCAGCGGCCGTGTCGCCAGGAGTGACCGGACAAGAGATTATATTTTCTCTTATTGCGCTGACCTTGATTTACGCATTGTTGTTAGTCGTTGAAGTCGTGTTGTTAGTCCGCTATACCAAGGGCGGGCACCCGGCAGGCATGCCCGAACTCTTGGCGGATGAAGAACAGGATGATGACAATACGCCCTCGTCCGACGTGTTGTCTTTCGCATACTAGTGCGGCCCAGGCAACGAAGAGAAAGGTAAATCACCATGGATGTTCTTCCAACGTTGTGGTTCATCCTCATCGCGGTGTTATGGATCGGATATCTGGTCCTCGACGGTTTCGATTTGGGCGTCGGCATGTTGATGAAGGGTTGGGCCAAAAACGAATCTCAGCGACGCGTTCTGCTGAACTCAATCGGCCCCGTCTGGGACGGCAACGAGGTCTGGTTAGTGACTGCCGCAGGGGCAACGTTTGCTGCATTTCCGCATTGGTATGCTTCGATGTTTGCGGGATTATATATTCCGTTGACCCTTGCGTTGCTGGCACTGATTCTGCGCGCGGTATCAATTGAGTACCGCGGAAAATCGCATAGTCAGACCGCACGTAACCTCTGGACATGGGCCATGGCAGGCGGTTCATTTGTCGCAGCTTTTATGATCGGTGCGATGTTGGCCCTGACGACCACAGGCTTACCCCTGAATGAATATGGAGATCGTGTCGGCGGGCCGTTTGCCTGGTTCAATAGTTGGGCTGTCCTTGGCGGATTAGCAGTCGTTGGTATTTCTCTTGCCCAAGGCTGGGCCTTCTTGACACTGAAAACTCTGGGTGCGCCACGAGCCGCAGGCAATCGACAGCTTCGACGCTACTTACCGCTGTATTTCTTACCGGCTGCCATCTGGGCGATCATGGTCGTACTGCGATATCCAAAGGTCTCCGCGTGGATCATGCTAACCATTGCAGCCCTGGGATTGATCGCTGCGTGGACGGCGTCGGGCCGTGCCAAAGAAGGGCTGACCTTCACCGGCATGGTCGTATTCATCGTCTTCGGGGTTGGAGCAATATTTACAGCACTGTTCCCCAATGTTTTACCTTCAACGATCAATGAAGCATACAACCTTACCGTGGCAACAGCATCGTCGTCGGACTATACCTTGACAATCATGGCGATTGTCACCGCGATTTTCTTCCCGATGGTTCTGGCATATAGCGTGTGGAGCTACTGGATGTTCCGCCAACGACTCGGGGAACAGCACATTCCTGAGTCTGTTGTGGTGACCCCGGTTTGATACCGGAGCTCCCATCATCCCAGGCAGGACGCCGGGCACTTATTGGGCTCGGCGTCTTAGCCCTGTTCAAACTTGTCGGCTGGATCCTTATCGCCGTCTCGTTGGCACGAGGCATCGCACAGCTGGCGGCAGCATTACCAGCCTCGGATGCCGCACAACTGCTGCAACTACTCTTCGATTCGCCGCGTACAGCACCCGGCCTGATCGACACGCTGGTCGAATTCACGATGAGTACAGACTTCATGGTGACTCTGGGACTCGGGTTCGGCGGTGCCGTCTTACGCGGCCTGGCTGAATGGGGCCAGCAAGTCCTGGCTACCCGGGCAGCACTGGGAGAAAAAGAACATCTGCGACACCAACTGGTGCGTCACCGGCTTGCCGCAGCAGGGGCTCATACAGATCGTGCCGGCGAAGACACCATCTTGGCTTCGCAAGGCCTTGACGGACTTGACGATTACTACACAGACTTTTTGCCCGCTTTGGTGTCCGCGTTGGTTATCCCATTGGGCCTAGGGATCTGGATTTTGATTCATGACTGGTTGAGTGCTGCAGTGTTGCTGGCAACCATTCCGTTGATACCGCTTTTCATGATCCTCATTGGTCGGTATACGGAACACCGTGTAGAAGAAGCAGCCACCGGGTTGCATAAACTCTCGCACCACCTCTTAGAACTTGCTCGGGGTTTGCCCGTACTAGTGGGCCTACGACGTGCCGGGATGCAACGTCAAGCGCTACAGCAAGTCTCCGAGACGTATCAGCGCACCACCATGAACACCCTGAAGGCTGCTTTCATGTCCGGCCTGGCACTCGAACTGTTGGCATCGTTATCGGTGGCCATTATTGCCGTGGTCATCGGCGTTCGATTAGTCAACGGTTCTATGGACCTCTATCCAGGCATTATGGTGCTGACACTAGCGGCTGAAGTGTACCTGCCGTTTCGGAACATCGGTTCAGCATTCCACGCTTCAGAAGACGGCGTAGAGGCGCTGAAACGTGCAAAAGCACACATAAACCAACCCATCCCAGACTCCATGGCAACAGTACTTGATGTTGACGCCGCTGACTCCACAGCGATTGAACTAGCACAAGTCAGCATCTCTTATAAGGCGCTCGAAGAAATACCCCAGAAGACTTCTACGGGGCCGGACTATTTGACCCCACAACAATTTTCAGCAGCACAACAAGCAGCCCGGGGCCAGTCGGTAGACAGTGATGACGGCTACCTGCCACAGTATGCCGTTGAGATACTAGACCCCGTCGTCACGAACATGAATTTACGTCTCGAGCCGGGGCAATATACGGTCCTGGGAGGTGCATCCGGGACCGGGAAATCAACCCTGTTAGCAGCGATGGCTGGACTGCTAACAGTAGCCGAAGCGACCTTCGAAGGCTCCGTCCGCGGCTTAGTCTCCAAACCGACGACCTATCTTAGCCAACACCCAGTATTTGCATCACAGACCGTAGGCCAAGAATTAGCCATGGTCGCCCAGGGGACGAGTGCAGAGCATACCAAGCAGCACAGTGCTGTGCACATTGCCGAGCTCACCAGTACCGCGCTTGTCCACGCCGGCCTGCCGGAGACACACTCTTGGTACATTGATGATCTTTCCCCGGGGGAGCGACGTCGTCTCGGCTTTGCTCGAGTGCTCATGCGATTACTGACAGCTAGTGCCCATGAAATGACCCGACAACCCTGGCTGGTGATACTGGATGAACCAACGGCCCATCTAGATCACACATCGGCAAGCCTGATACGCCAAGGGCTGCGCAAGCTGGCTGACGGCGTACTGCCAAACGGACAACAACTTAACGTGATCCTCCTGGTCGCCTCACACGATCAGCTCGTTCACGCAGCAGCAGACCAGTTGCTCGGTAATGTCGTAGTGGCAGATGCCCCCATCTGCGACGCTGAGCCGGTCGAACCCACTGCGACGGCCCCACCTTGGCAACAACAGCCAGTTACCGCGCACCCCACCCGACGGGTTCGCCTGCGTGATTGGTTACACTACTTACCCGTGAATAACGGGAAGTTTTTAGCCGGCATTGCTTGGGCTACAGCAGCGTTTCTGGCAGCAGCCCTACTGTCGGCACTATCTGGTTGGCTCATAGTGCAAGCAGCCTATGAGCCGCCCATCTTATATTTACTGGCAGTTATTGTTGGGGTGCGGTTCTTTGGCACCGGCCGTGCGGTCTTCCGGTACGCCGAGCGGGTCACGGTCCATGACGCAGTATTGTCGTGGGCTAACCGTATCCGACTACGTGTCTGGGATGCACTGGGTTCACACGCCGTAGAATGGAACCGGCTCACACGCTCAGGTGGGGCACTTTCGGTCCTGATATCAGACGTTGATCAACTGCGTGACGCTGTCCCCCGAGTGATCGTCCCCATTCCAGCGGCGCTCATCACCTGGGCACTGGCTACCGGCATCGTAGCCTACATGGCCCCGGGGTCATGGTGGCCTGCTGTCGTAGCCGGGGTAGCAGCGTTTATTCTTGTCCCGATCATTGTCCGGTTCGTTGAGGCACGTACGACCACGGCGCTTGCAGACCATCGCACAAGACTCGTGACCGCTACCTCCAGACTCTTCACCGCAGCGGGTGACATGGCAGCTAACGGCATGACGCATCGCGCCACCGACGACTTCGCTGCAATGGACACCCAAAACACCATCCCGTTGAAACGCAATGCCTTGGCCGCAGGGCTCGGCGATGGCCTGACGTCGTTGATCGCCGGTTGGGCGGCTGTCCAGACGCTGTGGGTAGCTATCGCCAACGGCATCTCAGCGCCCAACACCGCCCTGGTCGTGATGCTTATGCTTGCCATGGCCGAACCTTTCGGACGATTTAGCGAAGCTATGAAAGAAGCGCGCACGTTACATCACCAGCTTGGCAAACTGCTGCCGATGCTTGAACAAGTGGATGACCCTAGCAAGCAATGGGTGTCGCTGGAACAAACCAATGACTCTGGAATCGAGCGCATCAATCTAGACAACATCACGGTGTCCTATGGCAGTAATGGCCCTGAAGTTCTTGAAGGGTTGTCGATGCAGGCATTAAAAGGTGATTTTGTGGTGGTCGTCGGCCCTTCAGGGTCTGGAAAATCGACGCTTTTGGCAGTGCTACAGGGCTTTTTAGAACCCCAATACGGCACTTATACGCTCACGGGTGCCCAACGTAGCCCACACCAAGCGTTGCAACACGTGGCCTGGTGCCCACAGGAAGCTTATCTTTTTGACTCCACACTGCGTTCCAATCTGGCCCTAGCTCGTGATCCGTCGCAACGGCCCACCGACGCCGAACTTCACAACGTGTTGCAAACCGTTGGTCTTGGTGACTGGGTGGCCACGGCACCGCAGGGCCTTGACACTCGACTGGGTCCCTCGGGACATTTTATTTCGGGAGGACAACGCCAGCGTGTTGCCGTTGCCCGAGCCATCCTGGCAGACGCTCACGTTGTACTCCTGGATGAACCCACAGCACATCTGGGTGCCGACGAAGCAGCCGAGCTCATCGGGGATCTTAAGGCAGCACTTGCAGACAAGATCACCATTATGGTGACTCACGATCAGCGTTTCGTGGAAGCGGGAACGGCGGTGCAGTTATAGGGCTACTAGTTTTCGGTAGTCACGTCCTCATCGGAGGCTGGTGACGCGCCGGTCCCAAGAACACCAACGGCAGAGTCCAGCATGATGCCTGAAGCATCACGCTCCGAATATTCTTGCGGTAGTACACGTCCGACCCCACCGAGGGTCGAAGCCAACGGATTCCGCCCCGCCCAAGCAAGTGCCAAACCGACCTCGCCTCGCAACAGGCGATGGGCACGAATTCCCTGCGTGTTGCGTCCCTTGGGCGCAAATTCGACTAACTTCGTGAGTTTTGCACTCGCAGTGGCCTCGAGCATGTCGTCGTCGGTCGCGGTAATCGTAACCACTAGGGCATCTTCCACGTCGACGGCGGGAGCAACGGTAAAGGACAGTACGTGGTCGCCAGCAACGAGTTTCATACCGGCGATACCACTACCGGCGCGACCTTGCGGGCGGACCAACTCGGCGGCAAAGCGCAATAGTTGACCAGAGCCAGAAATAAATATCAACTGGTCATCACCATTGGCGGCTACAGAAGCCCCTACAACTTTGTCATCGCCTTTGAGCGTGATGGCCTCGAATTCGTCTTGATTCAGGGGCCAGTCATCGTACCGAACCCGCTTCACTACACCATCACGAGTGCCCAGTGCCAAAACCTGATTTAACGGCACGAGTGCAACGATTCTTTCGCCTCGTTGTAGTGTCACAAAATCAGTGGCTTTGACTCCATCGGCCAGCGTAGGTGTGGCAGTAGGTTGCTCTAATGCTGGCAGCTCAACCGTATTGATTCGAATCAGCCGGCCGGTATCAGTTAAGGCACCGACCTCACCTCGAGCAGTGGTTGCTACCACCGACGTATATACATCGTGCCGACGCCGGCGCCCTTCGGCGGTTATCGGTGTGCGATCCTTGGTGCGCAGTAACCGTCCGGAAGCAGATAATACCGCCCAGCATGGATCATCTGGTACCAACAGGGCTGAAGCAGCAGCCGCTTGTTCGGTCTTGGTGGATGATGCAGTTATTGCCGGTGCGAGCTCTTCGGATTTCACCAGTTTGGTGCGGCGCTCGTCACCAAACTGTTCGGCAACTTCAGCCAGCTCGTTGGAAACCGTTTCACGGAGTTTCGCATCAGAATTGAGGATGGCCTCCAGCTCTTCGATTGCGGCGACGAGATCATCTCGTTCGGTCTCAAGATCTAAACGGGAGAACTTTGTCAGCTGGCGTAGACGGAGTTCCAAAATGTGGTTGGCCTGCACCTCGGTGAGATCAAATACCAGCATCAGGCGTTGTCGAGCTGCAGCGGCGTCGTCAGAAGTCCGAATGATTTCGATGACTTCGTCGATATCGACGAGCGCCAGCAGGAGACCCTCGACAAGGTGCAGACGATCTTGACGTTTGTGCAGGCGGTGGGCGGTACGACGACGCACAACGGTTAGCCGGTGATCGATGTAAACGCCCAGGAGGTCCTTCAGCCCCAGAGTTTGTGGCTGGCCATCAACCAGTGCCACATTATTGATACTGAAGTTTTCTTCCAGCGGTGTGTGCTTATACAACTGGGCTAGAACTGCCTGTGGGTTGAAGCCAGATTTCAATTCAATGACTAACTTCAGACCGTGGTGCCGGTCGGTAAGGTCCATAACATCGGCGATGCCGGTGACCTTTTTGTTATTTACCGCGGTTTTTAGCCGATCGATGACCCGTTCTGGCCCGACACCGTAGGGCAGCTCACTGACGACGAGACCCGTGCGGCGGGCTGAAACCTGTTGGACATCAACGGTAGCCCGCATAGTGAACCGGCCTCGTCCGGTTTCATAGGCTTCTTTGATGCCGTCGAGACCAACGATACGGGCACCCGAAGGAAGATCGGGGCCGGGGACAAACTTCATGAGAGCCTTGGTCTCGGCTTCGGGTTCCTCTAGCAAATGACGTGCGGCAGCAATGACCTCACCCAGGTTGTGCGGTGCCATATTGGTAGCCATGCCGACCGCAATGCCAGCTGCACCGTTGACCAACAGGTTGGGAAACGCAGCGGGCAAGACGGAGGGTTGCTGCATTTGATTGTCATAGTTTGGTTCGAAGTCGACCGTATCTTCGTTGAGGTGGGCGGTCATAGCCACGGCAGCCTGGGACATGCGCGCTTCGGTATAACGTGAAGCCGCGGGACCATCATCGACGGAACCAAAGTTTCCGTGTCCATCAACTAGCGGTAAGCGTAAGTTGAAGTCTTGTGCCAGACGGACCATGGCGTCATAGATAGCAGAGTCGCCGTGCGGGTGGAGTTTACCCATGACTTCACCAACGACGCGGGCGGACTTCACATGACCCTTATCCGGGGTGAGCCCCATCTGGTCCATCATGTACAGGATTCTTCGCTGGACCGGCTTCAGACCGTCACGTGCGTCCGGTAGCGCCCGGGTGTAAATCACCGAATAGGCGTACTCCAAGAAGGAATGTTCCATCTCAGAAGCGACATCAATGTCGACAATGTTCTGGTCTTCAAGCGGTACAAGTGCAGTACTAGCCTTTGCTGAAGACCTTTGGTTTGAACGTTTTGACATCTGACCTTTCCTGTCACGTGGTTCCCACGGCCTGATTGTGGCTTAAGATAATTATATGGCTGAACAGAAAACCAAACGCCCATATCCGGCCCACTGGGAAGCCGATGTGCTGTTACGCGACGGCGCTACAGCTCGACTGCGCCCGGTTTCTCCAGATGATGCCGATGCACTGCAAAAAATGCACGAGGGTCAATCCCAGGATTCTATCTACTTTCGCTATTTTACGTATAAGTCCCAGCTTTCAGCTAAAGAGCTAGAGCGTTTTACCGTAGTGGATTACGTCGACCGGGTCGCTTTTGTCATTATCTTGGGCGATGAACTGATGGGCATCGGTCGGTACGACCGATTAGACGACGCCACCGAAGCCGAAGTCGCTTTCAACATAGCAGATGCTCACCACGGTCGCGGTCTGACCTCAATTTTTATGGAACATCTAGCAGCCGCTGCTAAGGAAAATGGGATCCGTACATTTACCGCCGAGGTCCTGCCAGAAAATCGTAGAATGCTGTCGGTGTTTCAGGCTGCAGGTTTCGAAACCTCCCGATCCTTTGAAGACGGTGTAGTTGTTGTTGAATTCCCGATTGACCCTACAGCGCGGGTCCGAGCTGTTATGGAATCTCGTGAGCACCGTGCAGAGGCTCAGTCGGTGGCTGAACTGTTGCGTCCAGAATCCATTGCGGTCATTGGTGCGTCGCGGCAGTGGGGATCGATCGGATTTGCACTTCTTGAGAACATTATCGAAGGCGGCTACACGGGCCCCGTGTATGGAATCAATAAGGACGCCCTTGAAATTGCCGGGATGATTTCGCGTGCTTCGCTTGCTGAAGTGCCTCAAGATATTGACTTGGCAATTATCGCTGTGCCATATGACCAAATTCGCTCCGTCGTTCAGGATTGTGCTGACCACGGTGTCAAAGGCCTCATCATCGTCACAGAGGGGTTCAGAGGCGAAGAAGGTCTCGCCGAGCAGCGTCGCCTGGTGCAAGTTGCTCGCCGTCATGGCATGCGAGTTATTGGTCCTGCCTCAGCAGGTATAATCAACACCGACCCGGGCATAAGTCTCAACGCATCGGTCTCACCGACCATGCCACGTCACGGTTCGATTGGCTTGTTTTCACAGTCTGCTCCGATCGGTGCCATGCTGTTTACCGCTGCACAGCAGCGGGGGATTGGTGTCTCCTCGATGATCAATGCGGGTAATCGTGCCGATGTATCCGGCAACGATGCCATGCAGTATTTGGAAGACGATCCCAGTACCAGTGCCGTAGGCCTGTATCTGGAATCCTTCGGTAATCCGCGTAAATTCTCGCGTATTGTACGACGTTTGGCGCGTAAGAAGCCCGTAGTTGTGTCCCGATCACATGGTATGGGCCGACGCATTCCACCGGGTCACTCCACGAGAACCACCGAAGCACCCCGCGGCACGGTCCCCTCGATGTTGCGACAAGCTGGCGCGATTGAGACGGACAGCTATACCGAGCTCATTGATATTTTGCAGGTGCTAGCTTGCCAACCAGTCCCTGCAGGTCCACGACTCACGGTTATTGGCAACGCACCGGCTATTAACCGGCTCACTGTTGAAAACGCTCGAAGTGCTGGACTTGAGATTGTCGATGTTCAAGATATTGCCATCTTGGATGCTGCACATTCGGTGGATCAGGCCGTTGAGACATTGACAAAGAGCATCCGAGAAGCTCTGGAGGCTGGACAGACCGATGCAATCATAGTCTTGGTGCAACCCAGCATGTATCAGTCTGACGGTGACGCCAGGCGGATTGCGCAAGCTATTAATGATGCCTGTGGAGACACTGATGTGAGCATTATGGCATCATTCACCGCCGTACTGGAACAAAACTTTAGTCCCACAACCATTATTGGTGACGGCAAACTTCGAGACCAACTCACTGTGGAGCTCGACGACCAAACCAGTAGTCCAAGGCAGTACGGGTTACCGCTGTTCTCATCTGCCGAACGTGCTGTTGCGGTGTTATCGGAACTGGTGAGATACCGTGCTTGGCGGGATGCCGAGCACGGTATCGCGGTGGAGTATGAGGATATCGATCGATATCAGGCCGAAGAACTCGTGACGGCATGGACTGAAGAAGCCTCGGGGACCGAATTGTTGAAGCTGTCCCGGGCTCAAACGGATGAATTACTAGGTTGTTATGGAATTCGTGTCCTGCCATCGCGACGTTTCCAAAGTACCGATCAAGCTCTGGAATATGCTCAAGAATTTGGTTACCCTGTCGCGCTGAAAGCCGATAACTCCATCTTGCGGCATCGCCTTGATTTAGGGGGAGTGCGACTGAATATCGAAAGTCCCGAAGCCTTGCGTGCCAACATAGAATCGATGCGCGAAGTCTTAGCTCCTTATGGGGCGCCGTCAATCGAAGTTCAGGCAATGGCACCCCCGGGCCAAGGTTGTATCGTCGCTGCTGTGGAAGACCCGCTTGTTGGTCCGGTCCTGTCCTTTGGCATCTCAGGTGACGCCGTAGAACTCTTGGACGACTGGGTGCATGTGGTGCCACCATTGTCAGATCATGATTTAGAGCGACTCCTTCGCACACCGCAGGCATCCGCTAAACTCTTTGGTTACGGTGATATCCCGGCTGTCGATACCGAAGGTATCAAAGACTTGCTTGCCCGTGTATCGCAGCTGAAGGATGATTTGCCACAGGTTGCACGGTTGCGGTTCAACCCGCTGCTCGCTGCGCCGGGTGCCATCACCGTGTTGAAAGCAGAAATATACATTGCAAATGCTGCGATACGTACTGACTCAGCGCGCCGTGCGTTGTTGATTCACTAAGAATAAAGGACGAATAACATTAATATGCCAAACCCCGTACTGCCAGCCGAACTGGCGCTCGATATTGAACGTGCAGGGTTTTACCCACAGCTGGTCGCCGATGTCATGGGACAGCAGTTGGGTGAGCGTGAAATTTTGTCGCATTACGTGCACGTTGAAACACACTTCGGATACGACGACTTACACCGTCATATCACCGTGTTGGTATTAGGCGAAGGTAATGTCTTGGCTGCCTTGCACCTCAATGATCTGCAAGATGAGCCGCAAAGTGCAGCACGGGCTTCGGTAGCTACCGAAATCGTGCCATTGTCAAAAATTGATTCGTGTGTTGTCACCACTGGTTACGATGCGCCGCAACACTATCAGCCAGGTCAGGAGCCATCGGAGGTCACACTGGTACTGAGCTGGGCGGGTGGAGCGCGAATGGAATTTCTGCCCAATCTTTGTGATGATCCTGAATGCGACGCCGACCACGGCTATCTGGCCACCCGCATCGCTGAAGACCTCGTCTTGCGTATTGCTGGTAAAGCAGATGGTCAGCGCGCCGTCGACAAAGCATTGGCGTTTAGCCGAAAGCTCCGTGACGCAATCTTAGAGAATGCGTAGTGACGATGTCTTTACCTACCGGTTATCCCAAGCACCGCAACCTCACACATGTTTTTCCATCATTAGCTGCAAGTTTGGGCGCAAACTTGCAGAACACTCTTCGGCTACCTGAAGCCCGGTCGGCGATACTGTTGCTCATTGATGGTCTTGGACTCGAACAGTTAGAGCAGTATGCAGCGCACGCACCATTTCTGCGCGGGAAGATGAAACAGCAAACGACATCTCAGACCGAGATGTCATCGGTATATCCTTCAACCACCGCAGCCGGTTTGTCCTCGTTAGGTACCGGCCTGGGCCCCGGGGAACACGGTCTCATCGGCTATGACGTCTATGACCCGCAGCGACAAGTTGTTATTAATCAATTGGGCGGCTGGGACGAACGAACTGACCCGGTAGCTTGGCAACCGAAGCCTACCGTGTTTGACACGCTTAACGCTCAACGTGAGGCAGGCGACCACAGGATTGAACCGATCACCGTTTCGCTGCCAGCATTCGAAGAGTCTGCACTGACACGAGCTGCGCTACGCGGTCCACGTTTCGTTGGAGAAGGCGATCTGACAAAACGCTTTCAGCAGGCAGCCTATGAAGCGCAGCGTGCCGGAGCGCTGATCTACCTTTACGTCAATGAACTCGATAAAGCCGGGCATGCAACGGGTCCAGGGTCAGTACAGTGGTTAGAAGTCCTGGAAGAACTCGACTCCAATATGCGACGGTTGAGCAGAAAACTTTCCCCGGATGTCCTTGCCGCTGTGACCGGGGACCATGGAATGATCGAGGTTAAGCAAGAAGATCGTATTGATTTCTCCGTTCATGGCGAGTTGATTGAACACATCGCACATTCGGCGGGAGAGCCTCGCATGGTGCAGCTGCACTATGCGACGAACACCACCCCGGATCAAAGAGCGGCGACCAAGCATGCATGGCACCAACACTTTGGTGATCGTGCCTGGATTGCAACCCGTGATGAGGCGGTTGCAGCCGGTTGGTTTGGCAACGTCGCAGATCACGTACGACCGCGGATCGGGGATCTCATTATCACGGGCCACGAGCCTATCGCGTTATACGATGGGCGCCGTGCTGCGCCACACAGTTTTGACATGGTCGGACACCACGGGGCGCCAACGCCCGCCGAAGTACGCGTCCCTTGGGTTGTATTCAACTCCCAGTAGTAGCGCCCAAGGATTAGATGTGCTTAGGAATCTTTGCGCGTACCGAAGATAATCTCGTCCCAGCTTGGCACCGTGGGGCGGCGTCGAGGACGGCTAGGTTGTTCCGATTTTTTGAGTGCTTCGGCAGTCTCGTCATCCGCCATATCCTCAAATGCGTCAGTCTGACCTTCGAGCTGTTGGCCGGCACCTATGTGACCATGTGATTCTGGCTCACCATCGACTTCGCCGGCGACCACTTCCTGACCATCCCAATCGGTCGGATCATCGGCGTCAGTGTCAGACCAGGCAACTTCGTACTCCGTGGTCCATTCAGCTTCATCTTCCTCGAGCTCATGGGCCGGTGTATCGTCTTGTGAGACGACGAGTTTGGGGCGCAAGGTAGTGGTGGGTTCTTCATCACGGGTGATCATCGCGGCCAATTCGTCGTCCGCTTCCTCATCGACACCTAAACGCTGGCCGCGTCGAGCGTGCAGAACGTCTAGGAGCTCTTCATGCGTTTCATTACCGGTATAGGGGTGGGGTTTCTGCGAGCTAGCATCTGACTCGAGATCGAAAGGGGTGTCTGAAACGGTCGACAGTCGACTTCGGGTAGAAGTGGATGAAACGGGGGAATCGGCAGGGCCGAATTCGCTGAGAACTTGAGCCCAACGATTCGAGTTCTCTAAATGCTGAGACTGTAATTTATAGGACCATAACGCGGGCGGTGGGTCGCCGATCGCGGAATCGCCCAAACCTTCAACGGAGAAGTTGGCTGAGATCGTCCAGAGGGGCGAATCTGCTTCACGCCAAGCATCCCATTGCACCGATTCTGGGTTGAGTCCCATGGCTTGCAGGCGGTGATTTACCATTTCGCCCAGTAATGCTGGTTCATCTCCGAAAACTGCCTCATAAGCATGGTTACCTAACTGGGGGGCTGCCACCTCAAGCTCTTGGGCTTGTCGTGCGATCCAATCACGTTCGGCAACGATCGGAGTGGCGTATACCTCGAGACGGTCGCGGTCCATATCGTACTGAGCAGCAAGTTCGTCGACGGTGGTGCCGGCACGCAGCATCGCCTGGATCTCCCGTGGCGAGAGCTCAGCCGCGGCCTCATCGGCCGCAGCAGCTGAAGGACGTCCTATGGGACGTGTTGCAGCGTTGCGTAACGCGTCATTAATCGGCAAATAGAACTCTTCACCATCGCTAGTTGACAGGACAAGCTCGTCGCCGTTGTCGGCGACCCCCACTAAGCGAAGCCGACGAGCCGAATCGTGCGTGATAGATGAACCCATGCAAGGCCTCCGAACGTATACTACTTCTTTGTGAACTCTGCCATGAAAGCCTCAAGATTGCATGGAATTTGCCCGGTGTGGCGCACTATTTCGCAGTCAGTTGAGACACATCTTGGAAAGCGCAATTTTTCGACTTGCAATGTTGGCGTCAATAAGGTTAGATCACCTCGAAAACGTTGAGTCAGAATCTGCCCAAGGTGAATCTGACTCATAGATGTCAAGTGACGTGATAAAACGTAGAGCACATCTGAACCACAGCATCAAGACATGATGTGACCACCTACCGAATGCGAGATTCATGGCTACGGATTACGATGCCCCCCGCAAGAACGATGACGAGCTTCGCGAGGACTCCATCGAGGAACTCAAAAATCGTCGGACTGATACTCAGTCGGCCGTTGTAGACGAGGATGAAGCGGAAGCTGCAGAGGGTTTTGAGCTCCCTGGCGCCGACCTTTCCGATGAGGAACTGCAAGTTACAGTTCTTCCTGCACAGTCGGATGAGTTCACCTGCGCCTCTTGCTTCCTGGTGCGGCACCGTTCCCAGGTCGCTCTAGAAGAAGACGGCATGCTCTACTGCACTGATTGCGAGGGCTAATGCGCTGCGTCGCATAAGCGATCAAAGCAAACAACAAAGGGGCTCTACCGTGTACACACGGTTGCCCCTTTGCTTATTTTAAGTCGGCCTACGCGCCAGACTCGTGTTTTTTATCTTGTTGTGTTTTGTGTGAGTCTTGCTCGGCTTCTAACTGCTGGCGTTCAGCATCGATCAGCCACTGTGGGACGTCTTCGTCGTGGTGTTGATCATGATCTTCGCTGGTGAACATAGAACCTTTGAGCAGACTGGTGAACTCTTCGGGCCGATTCGTTGAAGTCAGCCAATATGGGGTGCGGTCCTGCTTGTCTTCAATTTGAATACGCACGACAGGCTTCACCCAGCTACGCAGGTGAAGGTAAGCCAAACCATGCAGCTTGGGTCCGCGTTGCTGAAAAGCATCATCTCCGCGGTAGCCGGTTACCTTTCCGATATACTTTCGATCGATAGTCGCTCGACCCACCTGCACATGGGTTGTGCTGACACTGATATCGGTTATGGTTGACAGCAATATAAAGGCCGCGACAGCTGCCACAACTAGTCCGGAGCCAATGCCCCAGCCGGTGCCAAAGGGTGCCAGAGTCAACCAGCCAATCCCGCCGGCTAACAGCACCATCAACCACATTGGCCATGTGGGCCGTAACTTCTCGTGATAAATGATCGGGGATCCGCCCGGTCCAATTGGCTTCTGCGCATTTTCAGTCATGCTCTTTAGTTTACAGCCCCGGTTGAAGCTGCCACCATTTTGGGCAATAGTGGCTCATGGTGACTAGACTATGACCCGTTAGCACTGATACAGACCCCGGGAGCGTGCGCTACATGACAGCCATACCGTCAGACCATGAACATTCACGACATCAGCTCCGTATTGAGTTGAAAATGTTAGATGACGGTATCGCGCCACCTCAATATGCTCTACCCGGTGATGCCGGCGCCGATCTCAGCGCGACTATCGACGTGTCATTAGCTCCAGGAGAACGCCAACTTGTTCCCACCGGTATTGCGATGGCCATTCCAGAGGGGTTTGCTGGTTTTATCCATCCTCGTTCTGGCTTAGCTGTCAGAACAGGACTTAGTGTGGTCAATGCTCCAGGAACCATAGACGCCGGGTATCGTGGCGAAATTAAAGTTCCGCTCATCAATCTTGATCCCAGCGAGACGATTCACTTAGCGCGCGGCGAGCGTATCGCGCAGTTAGTCCTGCAACCCGTTTACCAGGCTGAATTTACCGTGGTGGATGAACTGCCAGACTCTGTTCGCAAGGATGCTGGTTTCGGTTCCACCGGGGGTTTTGTAGCAGGCCCTTAGCCTGCACTACGGTCCTACTGACTTAAGAGGAGAGTTTTTCACGATGCTTTTTGGACGCAATAGAAATGTGCAAGCTGAAACCGTCGTTCTGCCGGAGCATTTGCGTGATCCAGAAGATGCACCTGCCGCTGATGAACGCCCATCAGGTCCCTTTGATATTTCTGAGGTCGAGACCCGTGACTTCAGCAAAGGGTATATGGACCTCGGAGCAGTAAAAGTTCCAATGCGCAAGAAAGTCTCTTACCGGCTTGAGCAGGAACAAGCCAAACAGAAAGTTTTTGCTGTCTCTGCAGTACACGATAATTCGACTCTTCAAATTCAAGCGTTTGCGGCACCACATTCTGGCGGACAGTGGAACGAGATTCGCCAAGAGATGTTTGATCAAAATAAGTCAGCCAAAGGTGCCAAAGTCACCACTGAAGACGGAGAATTCGGTAAGGAACTTTTGATTCGAATACCAGCAGAGCTACCTGATGGTCGCAAAGGGGAAAGAATTGCTCGATTCCTCGGTATTGACGGGCCACGTTGGATGATCAGGGCAATGATCATGGGCAAAGCGGCCCTGAATCAGGATCAAGCCGCGATTCTTTTTGATATCTTGAAAAATACCGTGGTCGATCGGGGAGACCAACCGTTACCAGCTCGGCAAATGTTGGAGCTTACACCGCCAGAAAACGTTCAAGCTGCGATGCGCGAGGCAGCAGCCCGTCGCCGCCAAGAGGCCAAAGCCAAACAACAAGCCCAACGAAACTAGGAATTGGTTCGAGAACCCTTTCGTACTGAACAAGTCGGAAACGAGCACACTATTGACTCACGCTGATCAGCAGCCAGACGACAAAGACCAGCTTAAGCAAGTTGCGCAACGTCTTGCCGGAAACACCTCGATAACCTCTTCTGGAGGCTTGGACCTCATGGCTTCCGTTGGCGGCTTGCGGGGTATGGCCGAGGCGATCGTACCCGCCCTCGTGTTTTTGGTGACCTTCGTTGTCACTTCTGATATCTGGACATCTGCAATCTGGGCTGTGGGGCTTGCGGCTCTAGCGAGCGTGTTGCGACTTATACAACGCCAACCCCTGACCCAAGCCTTAGCCGGAGTCCTCGGCGTTGGGGTTTCGGCAGCAGTCGCGTTACTTCAAGATGACGCCCGTGGCTACTACGTCATAGGTTTTTACGTGTCGGCAGCTTATGGGCTGGCGTTTGCGATTTCCATGGTCCTCAAATGGCCAATCATGGGTTTGATCTATGGCTGGATCCGTGGTGAAGGGCTGGGGTGGCAAAAAGATTTTGTTCGGCGACGAAAATATCAAATTGCTACGGTTCTTATGGTGCTGGTCTTTGCGTCACGACTTATTGTGCAATTGCCAATGTACTGGGCAGATGATGTCGTGGCATTGGGGACTGCTCGTCTCGTAATGGGGGTGCCACTGTACGCGCTTGTTTTGTGGTTTGGGTGGTTGGTCTCGCGTCCGACAGCTGTGGGTAGTGCCCAGCCAAATACTGATCGTGACGATGGCGAGGCAGAACCAGGGCGGGGCACGGAACCAGGAGTATGACCCTTCAAGACACAGTGATACATCACACACGAGTGCGGGATACTATGGTGGTCAAGACATTGATAACTGAATTAGACGTGAAAATCGGTTTGCCGAGATTCACAGCAGTACAACACTCACATCACAATTTGAAGCAGGCCGATCAATGACAAGCACAGGTTCACAAACTGCTGCGCATCTGGCAGCCCATGACAAAGATGCTGGCGAGATTCTCACTCTTGAAGTAGGGGCCATGGCCCACGGAGGGCATTGCGTCGCACGCCACGACGGTCGTGTCATCTTCGTACGACATGCAATTCCAGGTGAAATCGTCAACGCAGCCGTTACCTCTGGGGGAGAGGACGCAAGGTTCTGGCGCGCTGATACAGTATCGGTCGTCCGGCCGTCAGAGTTTCGTCGATCCCACCAGTGGAAGCTCGCGGACTCTATTCGGGCCCATGCCTCCGGACGCTACCCGGTAGGTGGGGCAGAATATGGGCACATCACCTTAGAGCACCAGCGTCGACTCAAAGCTCAGGTGTTTCGCGACACGATGACTCGCATTGGAAAGCTCAATGTTGAGGCTCAAGTTGTAGGTATAGCTGAAGATGAGCCAACAGGTCTGCATTGGCGCACCCGCAACGCTTTTGCTGTCACATCGACAGGTCGTCTGGCAATGAACGTGCATCGTTCCGCCACTGTAGTGCCGGTTCGCAACATTCCATTGGGGGTGCGTCAGCTTGATGCGCTTCAGCTTTGGGACATTGATTTCACCGGTGCAGGCCGTGTCGAAGTCGCAACTCCAGCTCATGGAGAAGAAGTGCTCGTTGTGATCTTTCCGCTGGAGTCCATCGTTGCCGATAAAAAACTTCTTGAGCAGCACATCGCGCAGTGGCGTAAACGGATGATTCATCTGCCGTCTAAAGTTTCGGTCGTTGTTGGATTGCGCTCTAAACAGTTTGGTCCCCTCGAGCTCGTACGGCTGCGCGGCCGGACGTGGGTGAGTGAACTTGTAGAGACTGAAACATACGGTACTCACCGGTTCCGCATCTCTGGAGACGGGTTCTGGCAGGTACACCGTGACGCACCTGCAACGCTTGTTAATGCAGTGATGGATGCTCTTGATGCGCAGCAGGGTCAGGTGGTCGCAGACCTCTACGGTGGTGCCGGGCTCTTTTCGAAGTTCATTGCAGACGGCGTTGGAGAAAATGGCGTGGTGTTGTCTGTGGAGGCTTCGTCAGGAGCCTCACGAGACGCACGAAAAAATTTACACGACAAGAAACAGGCATTTGTGATCAATGGGCTCACAGATCGCATTATTGGGTCTTGGTTGCAACGTCCCGATGCACCGATCGAAAAGGGCGGTCTAGACGATCGACAAGTCGATGCCGTTGTACTTGATCCACCGCGTTCCGGCGCGGGACGTGCCACGATTACTCGGATTCATCAGTTAGCGGCTGAAAAAATCGTATACGTCTCCTGCGACCCTGCATCGTTTGCTCGTGACACCAAATGGTTAGTTGAGCATGGCTGGGAAATTGCGGACAGTACTATTTACGACCTGTTCCCAGATACCTTTCACATGGAAACGGTTACGACCTTCCGACCCTCTGCCGCGCTGAGACAATCACGCACTGACAGCTGAATCGCGTTAGAATAAAGGCAACACCGTCCTCGCATGCGATGAATCGGGCTGGGCGGTTCGCACCGGCAATACCCTGATGTGTCACCTGCATGCGTAGAGGGTCAGCGCTACCACAGGACAATTGAATCGCCCTGATACGGGCGGGAAAAGAGGAGTCCACTGTGACTACAGTAGATAGCTTCGGTTCCAAAGGCGTCTTGAACGTCGATGGTGCTGAGTACGAAATTTTTCGACTCAACAAAGTCGAAGGTTCGCAGAAACTTCCCTACTCACTGAAAATTCTGCTAGAAAACCTGCTTCGCACTGAAGACGGTAAAAATATCACCAAGGATCAAATCCAGGCCCTAGCCAGCTGGGACCCATCGGCAGACCCAAGCACTGAAATCCAGTTCACGCCGGCCCGAGTCCTGATGCAGGACTTCACCGGTGTACCCTGTGTTGTTGACTTGGCCACCATGCGCGAAGCCATCACCGATCTGGGTGGAGATCCAACCCTGGTGAACCCGTTGGCCCCGGCCGAACTGGTGATCGACCACTCGGTTCAGATCGACCACTTTGGTACCCCAGATGCCGTTGAGCGAAACGTTGAAATTGAATATCAACGTAACGGTGAGCGCTACCAGTTCTTGCGGTGGGGACAGACCGCCTTTGACGACTTCAAAGTGGTCCCTCCTGGCATGGGTATCGTCCACCAAGTCAATATCGAATACCTTGCACGCACCGTTATGACTCGCGAAGTCGATGGTGTACTGCGCGCCTACCCAGACACCTGTGTTGGTACTGACTCCCACACCACCATGGTTAATGGCCTGGGCGTACTGGGCTGGGGTGTAGGCGGTATTGAAGCTGAAGCAGCAATGCTTGGCCAGCCTGTATCGATGCTTGTACCCCGCGTGGTTGGTTTCAAGCTGACCGGCGAAATTCCAGCCGGTGCTACCGCAACCGACGTCGTACTGACTATTACCGAAATGCTGCGCGAACACGGTGCCGTTGGCAAGTTTGTGGAATTCTACGGTGAAGGTGTTGGTTCAGTACCACTGGCTAACCGTGCGACCATTGGTAACATGTCGCCAGAATTCGGCTCGACTGCGGCAATGTTCCCGATTGATGAAGTTACCTTGGATTACCTGCGTCTGACCGGTCGTTCCGAAGAGAACATCAAACTGGTGGAAGCCTATGCCAAGGAACAAGGCATGTGGCATGACCCGTCCAACGAAGTCAGCTACTCCGAATATATGGAACTCGATCTCTCAACGGTCGTTCCGTCAATTTCAGGTCCACGTCGCCCACAGGATCGTATCGTTCTCGACGATTCCAAGGAACAGTTCCGTAAGGACATCCATGACTTTGCAGACGCCGATGAAGTTGGTGTCGGACGTCCATCTCGCACCGCAGATGTTGCACTCAGCAATGGTGATGAATTTGAACTCGATCACGGTAAAGTAGCGATCGCTTCGATCACCTCGTGCACCAATACCTCCAACCCATCGGTCATGATGGCTGCTGCTGTCCTGGCACGCAATGCCGTAGAGCGAGGTCTGACATCGAAACCATGGGTCAAGACCTCCGTGGCACCAGGCTCACGTGTTGTGACCGAATACTATGAGAAATCGGGTCTCATCCCACACCTAGAAGAGCTTGGATTCTCCATCGTCGGTTACGGCTGCACCACCTGTATCGGTAACTCCGGTCCACTAGCACCAGAGATCTCCCAGGCCGTCAACGATAACGACTTGGCAGTCACCTCGGTTCTGTCCGGTAACCGTAACTTCGAAGGTCGTATCAATCCAGATGTCAAGATGAACTACTTGGCGTCCCCACCTCTGGTGGTTGCCTACGCACTAGCCGGTACCATGGACTTCGACTTCGAAAACGAGCCGTTGGGACAGGACAGTGAAGGAAATGACGTCTTCCTGGCTGAACTGTGGCCAGACCCAACCGAAGTTCAGCAGATCATTGATCGCTCGATCGATACTGACATGTTCAACGAAGAGTACTCCACGATCTTTGACGGTGACAACCGCTGGCAAGAACTTGATACGCCAGAAGGCAAGACCTTTGCATGGGATCCAGAGTCAACCTATGTGCGGAAACCGCCCTACTTTGAAGGCATGACCCTCGAACCAGCACCAGTTGAAGATGTTACTGGTGCAAGGGTCCTGCTCAAACTCGGTGATTCGGTAACTACCGACCACATCTCACCTGCAGGGGCGTTCAAATCTGACACTCCAGCAGGCCGGTACCTTATTGAAAACGGTGTGGCACGTAAGGACTTCAACTCCTACGGATCCCGCCGCGGTAACCACGAAGTCATGATTCGCGGGACATTTGCAAACATCCGTATCCGCAACCAGATGTTGGACGGTGTTGAAGGTGGTTTCACCCGTGACTTCACTCAAGAGGGCGGACCACAGGCATACGTCTACGACGCCGCTATGAACTACCAGGAAGCTAATGTTCCATTGGTCGTGCTCGGGGGCAAGGAATATGGTTCCGGCTCGTCACGTGACTGGGCAGCCAAAGGCACAGCGCTGCTGGGTGTGAAAGCAGTCATCACTGAATCATTCGAACGTATTCACCGCTCAAACCTGATCGGTATGGGTGTCCTACCGTTGGAATTCCCAGCGGGCGAGTCGGCAGATTCACTGGGACTGACCGGTACAGAAACCTTCGATATCGCTGGTATCACCGAACTCAACAACGGTGCGACTCCAGAGACCGTCCACGTCACTGCAACCAGTGAAGATGGCAACAAAGTCGAATTTGATGCAAAGGTTCGCATCGATACCCCAGGTGAAGCAGACTACTACCGCAACGGTGGCATCCTGCAGTTCGTACTTCGCCAAATGGCAACAAAGAACGACTAGGGTTCCTACGACGAACATAGTGTCAACAATCTGACACCCGGATGGCCCGAAACCTAAAGTAGGTTTCGGGCCATCTCTTTCCCCCCATCTGGGGCGAGGACTGTAGAATTTCGTTAGACCATCTAGCCCACGACCCAAGGACCACAGTGACAATAGTTCGCATGTACCTTCACCCCGCTGACTCCAAGCGCCCAACGCACTATCGAGAAGCTTGGTGGGAAGAAGAATCAAAAGAGTTCGTGCTGCACTACGGCAAAGTGGGAGAGCTCGGAACAACGAAGGTTGAATCCATTTCCAACCCGAATGAAGCAGCATCCTTGCTAGCGTCCTTCCGCGAACAAAGTCAGAACGACAACTACGTCGATGTCGAACAGATCGTACAAGAAGACTGCACGGTGACGATCAAGCAAAAGAGCAAAGATCCAACGCGGGTGGAACGCACGAACGCGGAAAAGTTTCTTCAAGAATATACGGCACTACTTGCTTGGCGTGGTATTGGATCAGTGCAGGATTGGGAAGCAGTACCCGGGCAAGGAAAATTCGTGTTCGACGTTCGTGCGGTTCATAGCAATAAGGCTATGAAACTCGCTTCACAAGCAATACAGAAGACCGATATTCGTGCAGACCGCCTCATGACACGGGGGCAGTAGCCATGCAGTTTCGACGTGTTGGTGATTCAGGCCTAGTGGTCTCCGCGATCGGTTTTGGGTGCAATAATCTGGGGCGCCCCAACTCTCCAACAGCGGAAATTGCCTCGGCGGTACACGTTGTTCGAGCTGCCGTTGATGCGGGGATAACCTTCTTCGACACCGCGGATACATATGGGAAAACGCCCGGCCAATCCGAGCAATACCTTGGCGAAGCGTTAAAACCAGTGCGCGAGCAAGTGATCCTAGGAACCAAATTTGGCATGGATATGCAAGGTACTAACGGCGCGGATTTCGGTGCTCGAGGTTCGAGACGTTACATCGTGACGGCGGTAGAAGCCTCGTTGCGTCGACTGGATACCGACTACATAGATCTGTTGCAATACCATACCCCGGATCCTCTGACTCCAATTGAAGAGACCCTGGCTGCGTTAGACCAACTGATTACTGATGGCAAGGTGCGCTATATTGGACACTCGAATATGGCCGGGTGGCAAATAGCTCAAGCCCACTATGTAGCCAAAGAACTCGGTCGAGAACGCTTTATCTCAGCACAAAATCACTACAATCTTATGGACCGTCGTGCAGAACTCGAGGTTCTTCCGGCAGCACGGACTTTCGGAATGGGCGTCTTTCCATACTTTCCGCTCAACAACGGCCTACTCACCGGAAAATATCGCCCGGATGCAGCACCGAAAGGGGCACGACTCTCGTATGTGCGTCAGCATATGGTCACCGATGCTAATTGGGATCAGCTGATGCAGTACTCAAATTTTGCTCGTGAACGTGGAATCAGTGAGGTTGAGGCGTCGTTTGGCTGGCTTGCGGCTCAGCATCCCGTTGCATCCGTGATTGCCGGAGCGACAAGTGTGGAGCAAGTACAGCAAAATGCAAGGGCACTAGAGTATCAGATGACTGCACAAGATTTGGCTGTTCTCGATGATATCTTCCCTGCTCCCGACAGGGTGGCCCTCTACTAAGGTCGCCAATTAGGTTCAACAAACCAGCCAAAATATCCGTTGTGTTGATCAGCCGAAAGTAGAGAGAAATCATTCAGAGTATTATAGATATCGCCGTGACCCTGGGCGCGATCGCACTGGTCGGCTTCATGGCGTGGTCGTTGTGGAGCCTGACACGGTCACCGTTGAACCCAGTCCAACGCCTCTGGTGGGTATTAGCTGTCCTGATCTTGCCGGGCATTGGTTCGCTTGCATGGTGGTGGTGGATTCGGCGTCATTATCCGCGACGCAAGGCACAAGATCCCGATTGGGACCCTTCGGTGAGTAAGTCCACACGTGCACAACAGGGCCGTCCGCGACCTAGCCGGGCTCGGTACAAACAGGTCGAAGAGTAGCAACGCAGGGTGACTACTTCGGTTCGACCTTAACGAGAATCCAGCCACCTTCTATCGAAGTATTGTGTTTGGTGAGCGGCAATTGAGCCGGTCCAGCGATAACCTCACCGGTTGTCTTGTCGAACTTCGATGAGTGACAGGGGCATGTAAAGGCTTCTTTTGGGTCATCGCTTGCTCCAACAATGCAACCCTGGTGTGTACATATCGCTGAATACGCTCGTACGATTTCGTTGGACTCTCGATATATGAGGACTTGATTGCGTCCCACCGCTTGCTGTCGTGCGGTCCCAACGGGCAGCTCAGCTAATTCAAGCGCTTGAGTGAATTCGCCCCCTGAAAACGTTTCTTGTTCGGGGCCACTTGTACACGCCCCTAGTGTCACGGCTGCTGTAGCGATGCCGCTTGCTGCAAGGAATGTACGTCTTGAGGGATTAGGCTGACAGCAACTCATAAGGCATGCATCTATTTTTCTAGGGGATCTGGGTCAAGTATTGCAACGGTGATGACAGCCGAAGTCGCTTGTATCTGCCACGCCCGAGCTCCCAAATCGCAAAGCCGACGTTCAACGGATTCAGGCGTAATAGGTTCAGGCGGACGCCAGCAGATCTCCCGTAAGGTTTCGGGGAGTAACAGATTTTCCAAGGGCATTTTCTGTTCTGCAGCGACTCGGGACAGCCGGTTACGGCAGGTTTGCAGCCGGCGCGCGGCCAGCGGCTCCTTATCACGCCAGGCCTTGACGGCTGGTGGTGATTGGGAGGACGCTCTCATCGGTGGGACTTTATCCGGGTCCTGGGCAATTTTGATGCCGTCTTGAATCGCTTGCAACCAGCGTCGGGCGTCACGAGACGCGGCCTTGCGACGCATTCGTGGAATTTTCATGAGCTGAGGAACGGTGCGGGGTTTTGCCTTTGCCACAGCGACCAGCGAGCGGTCATTAAGAACTTTTCCCGGAGGAAGATCACGGGACCTGGCTAGTCTTTCACGGGTGGTCCACAGAGATTTTACAATCGCTAGTGTCCGCCGATCGGTGATCTCATGGATGCCGGAAGTGCGTCTCCACGGATCTTTGCGAGGCGGTTTGTGCGGTCTAGTCAGTAATGAGTTGAACTCTTCGTAGGCGATTTCAAGCTTGTGGGCCGCTTCCAGTTCATGAATGATGACTTGGCGCAGCTCGTGCAGGAGTTCAACATCCAGTGCTGCGTAGTTCCGCATATCCTCTGGCAGTGGGCGAACAGACCAATCCGCAGCGGAGTGTTCTTTAGCCAAGGTGATGTTGAGTTTGTGCTCAAGTAAAGCGGATAAGCTCACCTTGTGATATCCGAGAAGACGCCCCGCTAGCTCTGTGTCAAAGAGGCGGTCGGGCCAGAGACCGGCCTGTCGTAGCGAAGGAAGATCTTGGATGGCAGCATGCAGAATCCATTCAACACCCTTGAGTGCTTGCTGAATTGGTTCCAGGCTCTCTAAAGATTCTGGGTCTAGCAGCCATATCGTCTCGTCTTGACGTTTGAGCTGAATGAGGAAAGCACGTTGTCCGTACCGGTAGCCGCTTGCTCGTTCGGTATCTACCGCTACCGGACCGGTACCTGCGCGAAGCTTTTTGGCAACGTGCTGCAGCTGCGCTTGAGTATCTACGATTGGCGGAATCCCACCGACGGGGTGTTCTATGAGTGTCGGCTCGTTGTCACGATCTTGAGGTTCTTGCCGGGCCTTATCGGGCGGATCGTCAAAACCATCTGCGGTGAGATGCGCGCTAGAAATCGTTACTTCCTTCGAATTGGACTCAGTGGGATCACACCCTCTGAGACGGGTGGCAAACCGGCGAACGTGCACACCATATCGGTCCAAGCTGTCAAATGTCTATTTAAATTTTCGCCGGTGGGCGTCCATGAGGCTCGCAGTTCAAGGTCGGTGATCTCGGTTTGTTGGTCGAGCATGCCGAACCCTTTAGACAGAACTCTAGTGGCTGTGCCACCTGGTTGCCGGTACGTGGCGGAAGCCTCGTCGAGTGATTCTAGAATCCAGGTCCAAGCGACATCGGTGAGGAGGGGATCTTCTCCAAGGTCTGTCTCCACGCTGGTGCGAATATAGGTGACGATTCGAAAATTGCCGTCCCAAACATCAGAATGCCGATTGTCATACAGCAAAATGAAACGTCCTACAGCATGCGCTTCGCCGTCATCGTCTGCGACTTCGGCGGCCATGGCGACTGCGTAGGGAGCGAGTTTGGAGGGAGCGGGAATTTCCACAATGTCAACCTCAGCACGCGTGTTCGCTTGTCGCAGCTCATCGAGGGCGACTCGGAAAGTCCGCGGTGCATCGTGTAGCGCTTGCTCATGGGCTTCTTGTGGATTCACACTCCCAGGTTAAACCCGTACTTGAAGGATTCTGTGGCGGCGCGCCGCATGAAAACCAGGAGCTGACTCTTATGAAGTTTTTGTCAAGCTCAAGCTGAGCGAATTGAGGCAATAGCGCAGGTCAGTTGGAGTGTCAAAGCCTTCGCCGGTAAAGACGTGACCGAGGTGAGATTCGCAGTTTGTACACAGTACTTCGACTCGTGTCATCCCCAGGGAGGTGTCTTCGACGTAGGTAATTTTCTCGTTGTCCATGGGAGCGTAAAACGACGGCCAACCGCAACGGGCATCGAATTTCGTGTCGGACTCAAAGAGCTCTTCACCACAGGCTCGGCAAGAGTACGTTCCGTGGTCGACGGTGTCCCAATATTCTCCAGTATATGGACGCTCCGTACCTGCTTGACGAAGAACTTGGAAAGCTTCCGGACTGAGCCGTGCTTGCCATTGCTGATCTGAAAACGACTGGGCTTCTTCACGAGACAGTCGCGGAGTAGCATCGGCGGAATAATCTGAAGATGTAGTCATAGAGACAATGTATCGTGGACAAAAGTGTCGTGGCTAGAGATTTGCCTGATTGCAAAAAGCGTTACATCCCGTGGCGCAGGCTGTGACAGAGATACTAGCGAAATGTGTACGTACAGGTGACAATGTAGTCATGGGTGATAGCAACCTTCGCAATATTCTTCGACAGCCGCCTCGCGGCCCAAAGCATCAGCCGGCCAAACGAACCGTACGTTGGTCTGCTGTGGGAGCAATCACTGGTGCTCTGGCCGGGACGGCGCTTGCTGTCATTCCGACGTTGGCTTCTATTTTCGCTCGCACAGTCGTGACACCAGACCCGAAGCCAACAGAAGACGTACAGCTATACAACTACTGGCCGACTTGTGGCCCAACCGGCCAGGATCTGGTCGAATTATCGGTTACGTCGCAGACGACCGTTCGTGGACAATATGCTCTGGTGTTCGATGAGGGCAGTGGTGTCGCGCGTATCGGTGAAATCACAGATATAGACTGGAAACGCGGTACTGTAACGCGAATTGTTGAAGAGGTATACAGCGGGGACCTCGCCCAAACAGTTCGTGGCAGATGGGCGGGCTTTGTGTGGCCGACTCCCAAAGAAGCCGGTTACGAATTTCGCGATGTCCAGATTCCGGTTGATGATGGTTTAGCCCCGGCTTGGCTTATTGAGCCAAAGCGTTCAACACAGCATTCCAATACTTGGCTGATCACCGTTCATGGTCGAGGATCCAAACGTAATGAGGGGCTTCGCATGATGCGCGTCGCCGAGCGCATGGGAATGCCCGGATTGTTGGTCTCGTATCGAAATGACGGTGACGCACCGGATGCCAGAGACCGGAAATTTGGGCTTGGGGCTACGGAGTGGCCGGATATTGAGGCCGCAATCCTGTATGCATTGAACCATGGAGCAACGTCTGTCGTACTGGGAGGTTTTTCGATGGGCGGGGCTGTGAGCCTGCAAGTCGTGCACCGATCGGCGTTATCCAGCTTTGTCCGTGGGCTTATTTTGGTGGGGCCGGTCATTGACTGGATGGATGTCCTGCGACATCAAGCGCAGATCAATAAACTGCCGCACATTGCCGGCAAATTGGGTAGCTGGCTGATCGAGTCACCGTGGGGCAAGACCATCACAGGCTTAGCCTCACCAGTCGATCTACGACGATTAGACTGGGTGACGCGTTCCGATGACATCACCCATCCGATCCTAATTTTGCACTCCGAGAGCGATGACTTTGTGCCGATTGGTCCTTCTGCGCAGCTCGCTGCGAAGAATCGCAAATTGGTCAGTTTGGTTCGTTTTCAACAGGCCCGTCACACACGGGAGTGGAACGTGGACCCTGAGCGGTTCGACTCCGCAATGCTGACCTGGTTACACGTTTTGTTGACTGGTCCTCAGCAGTCGAGATTAAGCCTGTCCAGCCCAAAGACTGCTGATTAGTCAGCATGCATCTATAATAGGGGCAGCCAGTTTTCCCAGATTGCCCGTGGCTGAACACGGGAGAGGAGTTCTCTACAGTGGCAGGTCACTCAAAATGGCACACAACGCGACATAAGAAAGCAGCGCTGGATGCCAAGCGTGCCAAAATGTATGCCAACCACATTAAGGCAATTGAAGTCGCCGCACGTGCCGGTGGCGCGGATCTTGAAGGTAACCCGGGATTAGAAGTCGCAGTTACCAAAGCCAAGAAGCAATCAGTGCCCAATGACAATATTGACCGTGCCATTAAACGTGGTGCTGGACTCACCGGCGAAGTTATTGACTATGCCGAAATTATGTATGAAGTCCGCGGCCCCGAAGGCTCGGCGTTGTTAGTGGAATGTTTGACAGATAATCGTAACCGCGCGGCGTCGGAGGTGCGGGCAACGGTCACTCGAAATGGTGGCTTTATGGCAGACCCAGGTTCGGTCGCCTTCATGTTCCAACGCAGGGGAGTCGTTCGCGTACCTGCTGAGGACCATTCTGAGGACGACATCATGATGGCAGTCATTGAAGCGGGCGCGGATGAGATTCTGCGTTCCGGTACGGCATTTGAGATCATCTCTGATCCCTCAGATATCCAAGCCGTTGCGAAGGCGTTAGACGAGGCGGAAATTTCCTACGAATCGGATGATGTCGAGTTTTTTGCAGATATGAAAGTCGAGCTCGATGCAAAATCCGCACAAGCTTTCATCGAGCTTTGGGATGCAGTAGAAGAGCTCGACGATGTACAAAACGTTTACGCCAACGTCGAGATTACCGCTGAGGTTCTTGAAGAGCTCTCGGCACAGGACGCATAAGTGATAAATACAGGTCACCGTTCTCAGTCGGTGAGCCAACTTCGTGTTTGCGCAGTCGACCCCGGGTTAACGCGATGTGGGATCGCAGTCGTTGATATTGCAGCCAACCGTAAAGCCCAACTCGTGGATGTCGTGGTCGTTGGAAGTCCAGGGACAGACCCCATCGGTCAACGCCTTTCGGTGATCGATACGAGCATGGATAGCTGGTTAGACAAGTACCAACCAGATCACTTAGCGGTCGAACGGATGTTCGCTCAAAATAATACGCCTACGATCATTGGCACCGCGCAAGCTTCCGGAGTGGCTATAGCCGCCGGCGCGAGGCGTAATGTCCCGACGGCGCTACTGACGCCCTCAGAAGTCAAAGCTGCTGTCACTGGCTCAGGCACAGCTGATAAACAACAGGTCACAGCAATGGTCATGCGTATCCTAGGCTTGCAAAGCGCACCGAAACCTGCCGACGCCGCCGACGCCATCGCAATCGCCATTGCACATGCATGGCGAGGTGGTCTCTTTGGTCGAGGTCTCGATACCGGTAAGCTGACCAGCCGTAGCGCGGCCTCAAAATTTTCCAGTGCACGTCCGGAAGCCAATCTGACCCCAGCACAAAAACTCTGGCTGGCGGCAGAACGACGCGCTAAATAAGAGAATTTCGTGGGCATTGATACGGTTATCCCACTTGGGTTCACACTGATGTGATGGCTATATCGCCATCAGAGGGAGCATGCATGATCTCGTCGCTAACTGGAGAAATTCAACACATCACTGCCGATAGCGCTGTCATCGCTGTCGGTGGGGTCGGCTATCACTTTTCAGCAAGTCCAAACACGCTTACCATGTTGCGGACCGGCCAAGACGCGACCATACAAACGCGGTTACTGATTCGAGACGATAATCCGGTCTTGTATGGTTTCAGCACGGCCGATGAGCGTGAGATTTTCGACGTCATGATGAGCGTTTCAGGTATCGGGCCGCGCATTGCGCTAGCAGTGCTCTCGGTATTTAATCCCGATGAGGTTCGACAGTATATCGACCAGCAGGATGATAAGGCCTTTACCAAGGTGCCGGGTATCGGCCCAAAATCAGCTCGACGCATTATTCTTGAACTCTCTGGAAAGCTTGTTCCCCGTGAAGAAGCCGAGACTGCCACGAAATCGTCTCGAAGTGGGGAGCCCATTTGGAAAGAGCAAGTCCACCAAGCATTAATTGGACTTGGTTGGAAAGAAAAAGACGCCACGAGAGGTATCGAGCAAGCGCTAGAAGCTGACCGTGAACTTGCAACATCAGAAGACATTTCGGCGGCATTGCGAGCAACACTTCGCAACCTCGGTGAAGGACAGACAAGGCAGCGACTTTAAGATATGACTGAATCCGCATTTCCATCGAATTCCGATGACGACCGTATCGTTGCAAGTAGCGCAGTGAATGAAGAGCGCGAAGTCGAAGCTGCGCTGCGACCCAAAAACCTCGCAGACTTCGTCGGCCAACATCGCGTTCGAAACCAGCTCTCTCTTGTTCTGGAAGCAGCCAAACTTCGCGGTGCAACTGCCGACCACATTTTACTGTCAGGTCCACCTGGTCTGGGAAAAACCACACTGTCGATGATCGTCGCAGAAGAAATGGGCGCCCCCTTGCGTATTTCGTCTGGGCCAGCAATCCAGCACTCCGGAGATTTAGCGGCCATTTTGTCGTCTTTGACCGAGGGTGAGGTGCTCTTTTTAGATGAGATTCACCGAATGTCACGTCCAGCAGAAGAAATGCTCTATATGGCAATGGAGGACTTTCGGGTAGACATTGTCGTCGGAAAGGGAGCAGGGGCGACTTCGATTCCACTTGAGCTTCCGCCGTTCACCATTGTTGGAGCCACGACCAGAGCAGGCCTTCTACCAGGACCATTACGTGATCGCTTCGGTTTTACGGGGCATCTTGACTTCTACTCAAATGAGGAACTTGAACTTGTACTGCGACGCTCAGCTGCCATGCTCGACATGCGGTTGAACAGTGCGGCATTTACTGAGATCGCATCGCGCTCTCGGGGAACTCCAAGGATCGCAAATCGTCTGCTGCGCCGGGTACGAGACTGGGCGTTGGTCAGTAAGCTCTATGATGTCGATGAACAGGCTGCAGCTGCAGCACTCGATATGTATGAAGTTGATTCTCGTGGGTTGGATCGGTTGGACCGCGCGGTACTCGATGCACTGTGTACAAAATTCCATGGGGGACCGGTTGGCTTATCTACCCTTGCGATAGTGGTGGGAGAAGAAGTCGAGACAGTTGAAACTGTGGCGGAACCATACTTAGTTCGGGAGGGCCTTTTGGGCAGGACCCCTCGTGGTCGTATCGCTATGCCAGCAGCCTGGGAACATCTGGGTCTTACGCCACCGGAGGATTCAACGACCAAGGGTTTATGGTCATTGATGGAGGACGGCGCTCAGGGGCAAAACGACACTGCCTCCAGACTTAAAGATCCTTCCGCTGATGCGGTTCAAGGCAACGCGGACGATATCTTGTTTACCGACGACGGAGAAGCCTGATTCACAAACTGTGTTCTGATGCGAAGCCAATGGTCACCGAATTCACGCTATTTGAGTGTGCGCATTAGGATAAGCTGAGACATTATATGCAGAGTGCCGGACTTCCGGCCCATTTTCTCGTGGACGCTGCCCAGTGTCCGAGTATAACGATAAGATAGTTGGTAGACGTTTATGACTTATAATCCCGAAATAGCCACGATTATTGCGCAGGCTGGGGGCGGTGAACAAGGCGGCTCCAGCATGTTTATGCTCATCATGTTGGCAGTATTGGGCCTGTTGTTCTTCATGATGATTCGCCGCAGCCGCAAAACGATGAAGAAGCAACAGGAGCAGCGTGCTTCTATGGAACCGGGCATGGACGTGATGACTACATTCGGTCTCTACGGCACGGTTGTTGATGTGAACCATGACGACAATAAAGCCACGCTTGAACTGTCACCAGGCCAGTATGCAACCATCCATCTGCAGGCTGTCGGCCAAGTGATTGAAGAACCCACTGACGATGCGCTACCAGAATCTGACATCACGGTTGATGACGTTCCAGATTACCCTGAGCAGCCTTCCACCGAAACGCTAGATAACGAATACGGATCAGAATACAAAAACGATCCACGCGATGATCGAGACCGTTAACTTACTTCCGTATTCAATACAACCAAGCAATCGAAGGCCCCTGACCTATGGCGTCTAAGACCCCTCAATCCCGCGCCCGGCGATCGCTGGCGTGGTTAACTGCGATTCTCGTTGGCCTAGGAATCATCCTGGGAATCGGTATTGCAACCAATAATTCCAACGGTGTGCCATTGTTGGCGCTGGATCTCGAGGGCGGTACCCAAATGGTATTGTCCCCAGAAACTTCTACCGGCGAGGCCGTCACATCGGACCAGATGAGCCAAGCTGTCGAAATTATTCGTCAACGTGTCGATGGATCTGGTGTTTCTGAAGCGGAAATTAATACCCAGGGCGACAATAATGTCGTGGTATCGATGCCTGGTTCTCCAGACGAACAAACACGCGAACTTATTCAAGCTTCGGCGAATATGGAGTTTCGCTCGGTGATTACTTCTGGTTCGTTTACAGCAGTTCCGGAAGAAGAGCGTACTGACGTATCAGACATTCCAGAACCTGATGCAGAACCCGAACACGGTTCTGATCCCAATTGGATTACACCAGAGCTCTACCAAGAATTTCAGAGTACCGATTGCACGGCATCCGATGCTCAACAGATCCGTGAGAATCTGCCTGCGGATGAAGCCATCGTCGCGTGTGACTTTGACACAGGTTCTAAATACATTTTGGGACCATTAGAAATTTCTGGTGATCAGATTGATTCTGCAGATCACGGAATGTCTCAGACACCTACCGGTGTTTCTGCTAGTTCATGGGTTGTTAACATTGCCTTTGAAGACGAAGGTGCAGAAAGCTTTCGTGAAGTTACCCAGCGTCTGACAGGTATGAACCCGCCACAAAATCAGTTCGCGATTTTGTTAGATGGGCAGATCGTATCCGCCCCCGCTTCACAAGCTGTGATTACAGACGGGCGGGCTCAGATTTCTGGGGATTTCGATGAAGAAGGAGCTGCGCAACTGGCTGAGCAGCTCGAGTACGGTGCACTCCCGATTTCGTTTGAAGTGGAGTCGGAACAGCAGATTTCGGCCACTTTGGGTCAAGACCAGCTGTTCTGGGGTCTGGTTGCCGGACTCATCGGATTGGGTCTGGTCGCGATTTACCAGTTCTTCCAATACCGGGCCTTGGGCTTGGTCACGTTGTCATCGATCGTCATTATGGGCTTACTGACGTATCTGTCAATCGTCTTACTTGGTTGGTCGGATAATTACCGGCTTTCGCTGGCAGGTATCGCAGGAATTATTGTCTCGATCGGTCTTACGGCAGACTCGTTCATTGTCTACTTTGAACGAATCAAAGATGAAATGCGTAACGGCCGACCTTTCGAGTCAGCGGTGAACTATGGCTGGGATCGAGCGAAACGAACAATTACTGTCTCGAAGCTCGTAAACGTTTTGGCCGCGGTGGTTTTGTACTTCGTAGCGGTCGGAAACGTCCGCGGATTCGCATTCACCCTGGGGCTTACCTCCATAGCGGACCTTATCGTGGTGTTCTTATTTACGCACCCGGTCATGAAGTTACTGGCCACCACTAAATTTTTCGCTAGCGGGCATCCGATGTCGGGCATGGACCCTTCGCTGCTTGGGCAGAAGCCGCTGTACCAAGGTGCTGGGCGTGTTCGCGAATTCCGTTCAGATGACGCTGTCGCGCCAACGCGTGGGAAGAAGAACACTAGGTCTAGCAAGGAAGCTCAGAAGCGGCAAACTATTGCAGAACGACGTGCCGCCGAGAGAACTGAAGCATTGCAAACAACAAGAGCATCCGACGATAAGCCTGTACAGGAGGACTCATGAGTCGCTTAGCAACTTGGGGTAATGAACTGTACACGGGCAAAAAGTCCTATCCGTTCGTACAAAAGTGGAAGACTTGGTTTACGGTCGCGCTGATCTTACTGGCCGTAGCTGCCGGCATCACTGCCTTGCGCGGTGGCTTCAATATGGGCATCGATTTTCGTGGCGGCTCGGAATTTACCGTCTCAGGTGTAGAAAACACAGATCCAGCTATTGGTGAAGAGGCCGTTTCTGAAGTCATCCCGGAATCCGAAGCAACAGCTACGAATATTGCTGGTGGCACTATTCGAGTTCAGACAACAGAGCTGTCCGATGAACAGACTCTTGAAGTTGCCCAGAATCTGCAACAGGGATACGAGGTCACCGCTGAAGAGGTGACGTCCAACTTCGTTGGTCCAACCTGGGGGCAAGCTGTATCCGAACAGATGTTTTTCGGTCTGATCGTGTTCCTGGTACTGGTTGCCTTGTATCTTGCTCTATATTTCCGAACATGGAAGATGTCTGCTGCAGCGATTATCGGCTTGCTGTACGTTGTGATTTTGACGGTAGGTATATACGGGGCTGTTGGTTTCGAAGTGACCCCTCCTGCCATTATCGGCTTCCTTCTCATTCTGTCGTATTCGCTTTATGACACCGTCGTGGTCTTCGACAAAATACGTGAGAATACCCAGAATCTAGCGGAGGATCGACAGAGAACGTTTGATGAGCTTGTGAACTTAGCTGTCAACCAAACGTTGGTTCGTTCAATCACCACGTCCATTGTAGGTATATTACCGGTAGGATCGATTCTGTTTATTGGTGCGGGACTGCTAGGAGCCGGCACGCTGCGTGATATTTCGCTTTCCATCTTTGTGGGTATCATCGTCGGTACTGTCGCCACCTTGTTCATTCAGGCACCGCTGTTTGCGCTGTTGCGGAGAAACGACGACGAGATGAAGTCTCGGGACGAACGAATTTTGCGTCGTCGGAGCTTTGAAACAGATGAAGAGAATGACAATGACACGGAAACTGCTGCGTCGCAATAAGCCGTAGTAGTGGAATATATGCGCTGTCCTGTAATCTTGAATCCAAGTTGCAGGGCAGCGCTTTATTTCATATAAATGCTTGAACGTTGCTGGGAATTAGTGGAAACGTGAAGCACGAAGTAAGCTAAGTCTCTCAAGAAGTATCCAATACAAAAAGGGGAGAAAACGTGGCTTCATCTCACGGCAGCCAGGCAGGCTCTGATGCCCTAGTGCCTGCACGTGGTTTTGGCCGGTTTTCTCGTCTTGCCGGTCGTGGTTACTCACCGTTATTGGAACCGCTGATACGGACATTGAAAGTCCGTCAGCCAAAAGACGATATTGGCCCCATTATACGAGCCTTTAACGTGGCCAATTATCATCACCGCGAGCAATACCGCAAGTCCGGCGATCCTTACATTACGCATCCGGTAGCTGTGGCCACGATCCTTGCGGAACTGGGACTTACCGGCGAAACCCTAATCGCTGCACTTCTTCACGACACTGTTGAAGATACGGAATATACACTTGAACAGCTGGAAACTGATTTTGGCCCCGATGTGACTCTCTTGGTGGACGGGGTCACAAAACTTGATCGTGTTAAATTTGGTGCGGCCGCCGAAGCTGAGACAGTCCGAAAAATGATCATCGCTATGGCCAAGGACGTTCGTGTCCTGATGATCAAGCTCGCTGACCGACTGCATAATGCTCGAACATGGCGTTATGTTGCGCCAGAATCTTCAGCGCGCAAGGCGAAAGAGACGCTTGAGATATATGCTGCCCTCGCGCACAGGCTAGGTTTGAACACCATAAAGTGGGAGCTTGAGGATCTATCCTTCGCTGCTTTGACGCCAAAGGTCTATACCGAGATAGTGCGGTTAGTCGGTGAGCGGACTCCGCAACGTCAAAAGATCGTAGCAAACTTGACCGAGCAGGTAGATAAGGAGCTGCGCTCTTCAAAAATTCGTGCCACTGTCACTGGGCGCCCGAAGCATTACTACTCCATTTATCAAAAAATGCAGGAGCAGGACAAAGAGTTTAACGAAATCTATGACCTGCTCGGGATTCGTGTTTTGGTGGAGTCAGTACGTGACTGCTATGCGGTACTGGGAGCGCTTCATTCAAGGTGGTCGCCGATACCCGGCCGGTTCAAAGATTACATCGCAATGCCCAAATTCAATATGTACCAGTCATTGCATACCACGGTGATCGGGCCTGGCGGAAAGCGGATCGAGATCCAGATTCGCACTCACGAAATGCATCATCGAGCTGAATATGGTGTAGCTGCTCACTGGGCCTATAAACGCGCCGGAACAGCAGACGCAGAAACCCCTGGCTGGCTGAAGACGGTACTGGATTGGCAACAAGACGCTTCTGACCCCAATGATTTTCTCGATTCGTTACGGACCGAGATTGGTTCAGCAGAGGTGTACGTGTTTACTCCTAAAGGCGAGATCAAGGCCCTGCCCTCTGGCTCTACGCCAGTAGATTTCGCGTATAGTGTGCACACACAAGTGGGCCATCGAACAGTTGGTGCCCGGGTGAACGGCCGTCTCGTACCGCTGAATACAGTGCTGAACCACGGCGATTCCGTAGAAGTATTCACCGATAAGGATGAGAGTGCTGGACCGTCTCAGGATTGGTTAGGCTTTGTCAGGTCGGGGCGTGCCCGTAATAGGATCAGGCACTGGTTCTCTAAGGAGCGCCGGGATGAGGTTATCGAACGTGGAAAAGAGCTCCTGACGAAAGAGGCTCGTAAACATACGCTTTCTCTGCAGCAGATGTTGAGCACCGACACGCTCACAAAAGTTGCTAGCGGTCTGAACTACGAAGATATTCAGGGTCTTTACGCGGGAATTGGCGAGGGATCCGTCTCCTTGCAAAACGTTCTGCAGAGAATTGAAAACATCCTTGTACCAGAACCACATAAGGATGAACCCGAACCTGACACGGTATCGATCCCTACTATCCCGCAACCTTCTCGTCACGCGGATTCGGGGGTAGTGGTTCCTGGTGCAGGCGATGTACTTGCCAAACTGGCACGATGCTGTGCCCCTGTTCCGCCAGATCATATCGTGGGTTTTGTCACGAGAGGGTCGGGGATTTCAGTTCATCGAAAAGACTGTCCTAATGTGGTGCACACTCCGGAGGCGGATCGCCTTATTGAAGTGGAATGGGCGCCGACTTCAGAGGCAGCATTTACCGTAGACATCCTCGTTTTGGCCCTTGACCGAAAACAGTTGCTCTCCGACCTGACCGTTGTACTCGCAGAGCATCATGTGAATATTCTCTCGGCAAACGTCAAAACGCGACGCGACCGGGTGGCGGAAACAAGCTTCGTTTTCGAGATGGGCGATACTGGACACTTGCAACACTTGATGAATACGGTGCGGCAAGTAGATGGTGTATACGATGTTTACCGTCGATCGGATAGGAAGAAAACTTCGTCTACAAACTAGTCTTGCGGGCTAGCCACCAAAGCATTGGATTCAGAGACCAGCTGATCTAAACGCTGTATGGCTTGATCCATACCGGGGAAGTGACGTTTGTGATGAAAACGTTGCTGAAGATCAGACACATCTAGCAGGCAAGCGAGTTCTTTTGCACAGTCGTAGTGTCGAGCAGTGCGACCGCCGCGCAAGAGATCTTCTACAGTTAATTCTGGGCTTGTGACAACTGTGCCACCGATGACGAGAAGATCCTTATCGACAATATCGCTACGTTGCAGATAGTCGATGTTTCGAAACGCCGTTGGGATGATCGTTGAGCGGGACCGGGTTCCTTGGTAATTGGCAGTAGACGCTTCAAACATTTCAGGTGCCTGCCCACCAAGGTGAATCCAAGCTGCCGTCAGCATCGTTGCGGTCCAGTCACCGTCGACCAGCCGTTCACCTGCTAAACGGACGGCCTTGGCGCGTTGCGCAGGGGTATCGGGCGTCGTGACGTCAACATAATACGGTCCGAATTGTGGTCGTAGCAGCCCGTGGTAAGTCATCGCGGAAAGTTCTGAGGGTGAGAACGGATCGTACGGGACATAAAGGTCGTAATGGTTGGTGATTGAATCAAGTGCGAGAAAAACCATAGAACCATGATGGCAAAGAACAGCCCCAGCCGAAGGCGTGTCGGCTGGGGCTGTGGATAACTATTTCGCAATGCCTATGCGTTCAGCCTTTGCATTATTCACTGGCTGCCTGCACAACCTGCAACCACTGACGACGTGCTTCGAGAGCTTCTTTAGCTGAATTGACCTTCTGCTGATCTCCTGCCCGTTCGGCATCCGCGAGATCCTTCTCCAATTGAGCAATTGCATCTTCTAGCTGCGCTTGAGCGGAGTTAGTACGTGCCTTCGTTTCCGGGTCACTGCGACGCCAATGCTCTTCTTCGAGTTCTGCTAAAGCGCGTTCAAATTTATCGATCTCAGCTTCCATGCGGCTGATGTCCTTGCGGGGAACCCGACCGGCCGCTTCCCAACGTGTACGGAGATCTTTCATAACGGTGCGCGCTGTATCGATGTCTTTGAACGGCAGCTGCTGCTGGGCTTCTGCAAGGAGTTGTTCCTTGGTCGCAAGGTTTGCTTCATACTCTCGGTCCACCTCGGCGTTGGCCGCATCGCGAGCATTGAAGAAGACATCTTGTGCACCGCGGAAACGAGCCCAGAGAGCATCGTCTTCTTTGCGTGAGGCACGAGGGGATTGTTTCCACTCGTTCATCAGATCCCGATACTTCAGCGTTGTTGGGCCCCACTCGGTGGAGTGTTGCAGAGCTTCGGCACGAGTGATCAGATCTTCTTTGACCTTCTTGGCTTCAGCGTTGCGGGCATCTAACTGTGAGAAAAACGCTCGGCGATTTTTTTCGAAGGTATTACGGGCAGATCGGAAACGTTTCCACAAAGCATCTTCCGTCGCACGCGGCAGACGGGGACCAGCTTTTTGAACGGTGCGCCACTGGTCAAACAGTTCGCGCATCTTCGCTGTGGACTGTTTCCACTGGGTCTTCGCTGGATCTTGGGCCGAGATCTCCTCGGCCCGTACAACGATTTCTTCACGGGCGCTTTGTTGTTCAGCAAGTGCTTTTTCCCGCTGCGCTTGCTGCTCAGCCTGCCGTTCGATGAGAGCGTTACGCAGTGTCTCCGATTGCTCACGAAGGTTGGCCATATTGCCCACCATTTGGCGTTGGCCGATGGCCTCGTCAATCTGAGCGAGCGTCTTTTCGAGTTCTTTATTGGCCGCATCCGTGTCCAGACGCTGTTTGAGCAACAACAGCTGTGTCATAACATCGTCATATTTTCGGACAAAGTAGGCCAGAGCGTCATCTTTGGACGCCTCTGGGACCTGGCCGACTTCAATTTTTTCACCGCCATCAAGGAGAGTCACAACACCGTCCTCCGAAATTTCAGCAAATTGCTGAGCTTCCGTAAGATTCGAAGTATATGCCGGAGCCGGTGCAACCGGGGCCGCTGGCGCTACCTTGGCAGGTGTTACAGAGCTTGGTTTTGGAGCCGCCGGTTTTGGGGCGTCGGGCTGTTGGCTAGGTGTCACCGCTAAATACTTTCTTCTTAGGTGGAGATCCCGTCAGCCATCGGAGGACTGTTCTGAGATGGTCACTGTTAGCTTACGGGAAACGCATACAATGGCAGAGTACTTTAAAAAGCAGGCACGAAAGCGCTCATTGCAGGGTAGACGTGCTTAACCCTTGGAGAATATACCGACATGTCCCGTAAGACTTCATTATCTGGATTTCACGAATGGTTGCCGCAAGAGCGTCTCGTCGAACTCCATGTGCTCAATACACTTGCAGAAGTCTTCGAACTCCATGGATTTTCTAGTATCGAAACTCGCGCGGTTGAGTCACTGGGGACGCTGCTGCGAAAAGGCGAAATTGATAAAGAGGTGTACACCGTGTCTCGCATCCACGAGACTGATGCACCGGATCCAAATGACACCTCTCGATTGGCCTTGCACTTCGATCTGACAGTGCCCTTTGCACGGTATGTGACGGAGAACGCCGGTCATCTTACGTTCCCGTTTCGCCGTTATCAGATACAAAAAGTATGGCGCGGAGAACGCCCGCAAGAAGGCCGCGCCCGGGAGTTTACCCAGGCCGATATTGATGTAGTCGGTGACGGTACGCTTGATTTCCGACACGATATTGACGTTGCGTTAGTAATGTCCGAGGCATTGTCCAAATTACCGATTGGGCAGTTCGTCATTCGGATCAACAACCGCAAGCTCGCTGAAGGTTTCTATCAGGGTATTGGGTTGGACGACACCGCTGGAGTGTTACGACATATCGATAAATTAGAGAAAATTGGGGCGCAGAAGGTTGCCGAAGAACTTCAGCAAGACCTCGGAGCATCAGCCGAGCAGGCTGATCTGGCTCTGGCCCTTGCACAAATTCGCGCCGAGGACTCTTCTTTTGTTGCCGAAGTTCGCGCTCTGGGTGTGGAAAACGAGTTGTTAGAAGAAGGGCTACAAGAACTCGCTGAAGTCATTGACGAACTGCATAAGCGTGCCCCGGGTACAGCGGTTGCAGATCTTTCGATTGCCCGGGGCCTCGACTACTACACGGGCACCGTCTACGAAACACATCTTGTTGGCCATGAACAGTTGGGGTCCATTTGTTCCGGTGGGCGGTACGATTCGCTAGCGACCAAGGGCAAACGCACCTTCCCTGGTGTAGGGCTTTCGATCGGTGTCACGCGACTGATCTCGCGGATGTTCTCGCAAAACATGGTTGAGCCCACACGGAAGGTACCTACTGTTGTGTATGTTGCGTTGACTTCTGACGATGATTGGTCTGATGCTCAAGACGTCGCGCAGAACCTTCGTTCGCGCGGGATCAATACTGAAGTGGCAACGAAGGCGGAGAAATTCGGCAAACAGATTCGCCATGCCGACCGCCGTGGTATCCCGTATGTTTGGTTTACGAGCTATGGTGACGATGGTCAAGCCAGCCACGAGATCAAAGACATTAGAACGGGCGATCAAGTGGCAGCAGACCCAGCCGTTTGGTTGCCTTCGGCAGAGGATCTGCAGCCAGCCATCGTCAAGGTCGATCACAAGGCCAAGTAGCGCTACCGCCGGTAGACTGACCACAAAGAACACAAAGTTTTTATCAACCACGTAGAACTCATAAGGGGAAACACAACGTGCTTCGCACCCATAAACTCGGCGTGCTCAACGCCGAACACATCGGACAGACCGTCACCGTGGCAGGCTGGGTTGCTCGCCGTCGCGATCACGGTGGGGTAGCTTTTATCGACCTTCGTGATGCCTCCGGTGTTGCACAAATCGTGGTCCATGACGAAAGCCAATTCGATCACCTGCGAAACGAGTATGTACTGCAGGTAAGCGCCGAGGTTAAAGCACGCCCAGAGGGCAGTGAGAATACCAACATAGCTTCAGGTGCGGTTGAACTGTATGCCTCGGAAGTCACCGTGTTGAATACAGCAGCGCCCCTGCCGTTTCAGATCGATGAGCACGTGGAAGTCGGAGAAGAAGTTCGGCTTGCGCACCGCTACCTGGATCTTCGTAGACCACAACCAGCTCGTATTATGCGGTTGCGATCTGAAGTCAACCGCGTTGCACGCAACCTTTTGGCGGATCAAGAGTTCATCGAAGTTGAGACCCCGACTTTGACACGCTCCACTCCGGAAGGTGCACGCGACTTTGTGGTCCCCGCGCGGCTGGACCCAGGCTCCTGGTACGCGTTGCCACAATCCCCACAGCTATTCAAACAACTGCTGCAGGTCGGTGGCATTGAACGGTATTACCAGATTGCACGGTGCTATCGGGATGAGGACTTTCGTGCCGACCGTCAGCCAGAATTTACTCAACTGGACATTGAAGCTTCCTTCGTCGAAGAAGATGACATCATCGCGCTGGCTGAAGACCTCCTAGCTGCCATTTGGAAGCTCATCGGCGTTGAAATTACCACACCGATTCCACGGATGACATACCGCGAAGCCATGGAACAATACGGTACAGACAAACCAGACCTTCGCTTTGGTTTGCCGCTGACCGATATGACGGACTACTTCAAAGACACTCCGTTCCGTGTCTTCCAAAACGACTACGTCGGTGCCGTGGTCATGCCCGGTGGTGGGTCCCAGCCACGCCGTCAGCTCGATGCCTGGCAAGAGTGGGCTAAACAACGTGGTGCACACGGCTTAGCCTACGTACTGTATAAGGAAGACGGTGAGCTGACAGGTCCGGTCGCCAAGAACATCTCCGAAACAGAACTGGCTGGACTAGCCGAAAAAGTCGATGCCAAGCCTGGGGATGCCATCTTCTTCGCAGCTGGTGACCCTGCCGCATCACGAGCACTGCTAGGAGCAGCCCGAGTAGAAATCGGTCACCGCACAGGTCTCATCAAGACCAACTCAGAAGTACCAGCAGAAGAACAAGACTGGGCTTTTGTCTGGGTAATCGATGCCCCTATGTTTGAACCTGCGTCCGTGGCGGAAGCCGAAGGTGACGTCGCCGTTGGTGATGGTGCATGGACCGCAGTCCACCACGCCTTTACATCACCGAAGCTGGAATTCATGGATACTTTTGACACCGACCCGGGTGAGGCGCTGGCCTACGCTTATGACATCGTGGTCAACGGCAATGAGATCGGCGGCGGATCGATCCGTATTCACAACCAAGAAGTCCAAAA
>DHCMJ07802__coassemble_762_pt1 | contig 61089 bp, 53 predicted proteins | sample DHCMJ07802__metabat2_low_PE_015 | metagenome-assembled genome bin DHCMJ07802 | reverse complement strand
CCGGGCCAGCCCAAGGCGACGTATCTGGTTGGTATTCCCAGTTCGCAAAACTTGCACCGAGACTCAAGCGCGACACCGATTATGAAATCGATGAAAAGAAGCGCACCGTTTCTGTACTGGAACACGGGATAGACAAGGTCGAAGATTGGCTTGGTATAGATAACCTCTACGAGTCTGCCAATACACCGCTTATCGGGCACTTAAATAATGCCATCCGCGCCAAAGAGCTCTTTCAACGCGGCAAAGAATATGAACTCATCGACGGGGAAATTCGCATCGTCGATGAGCACACGGGCCGCATGTTGCCTGGTCGCCGGCTTTCTGATGGCCTGCATCAGGCAATTGAAGCCAAGGAGAAGGTCAAGGTTCATGCTGAAAACCAGACGCTAGCGTCGGTGACCCTGCAGAACTACTTCAGAAAATACACAAAACTTTCGGGCATGACCGGTACCGCCGAGACTGAAGCAGCAGAATTCATGTCCACATATGAACTTGGTGTTGTACCTATTCCAACCCACAAAGAGGTTCAACGTGTTGATCGGCAAGACCTGGTTTACAAACACGAAAAAGCGAAATTTGCTGCTGTCATTGAAGATGTGGCAGAACGTCACAAGAATAAGCAGCCGGTGCTCATCGGTACGACGTCGGTGGAAAAATCGGAGTATGTTTCGAAACTGCTGGCTAAAGAAGGCATTAGGCATGAAGTTTTGAACGCTAAAAATTATGCTCGCGAGGCTGCCATTATTGCCGATGCGGGTCGACCGGGTGCGGTGACCGTTGCGACGAACATGGCCGGTCGCGGTACAGACATCATTCTTGGTGGTAACGCGGAGTTCGCAGCCGTTGCTGAAATGAATCGCAGGGGTCTTGATCCTGAAGAGCATCCTGAGGAATATGAAAAGGTGTGGTCCGAGGTCTTCGCGCAAGCTCAGGCGGACACTGAACAAGAACGTGAAGCCGTTAAGGAAAGTGGCGGACTGTACGTTTTAGGTACTGAGCGTCACGAATCTCGTCGTATCGATAATCAGCTACGTGGCCGTTCGGGCCGTCAAGGGGATCCAGGGGAGTCGCGGTTCTACCTGTCTATGACCGACGATCTGTTGCGACTGTTCAACGCTGGTATGGCCCAGCGTGTTATGGGTATGAGCAATTTCCCGGACGATATGCCGCTTGAAGCCAAGATGGTGACCAAGGCGATCGAACGTGCACAGGCGACCGTTGAGGAGCGAAACACCCAGCAGCGCAAAGACGTGCTGAAGTACGACCAGGTCATGAACTCTCAACGTGAAGCAATTTACAACGACCGGATCCAGATCCTCGAAGGAGAAGACCTCCAGAGCAGGATAGAGGACTTTATTGAAGACTCTGTCTCCGACATCGTTGATGATGCATATCAGCTCGACAAGCATGAAGAACTTGATGCAGATCAGCTGTGGCAGAATCTGCGCGGGCTCTACCCTGTGTCGCTTACACAAGAGGACATGGAAGAGGAGTTCGGATCACTTTCAAGGATCAAACCGGAAGAACTCAAACGAGAATTCATCTCCGATGCCAAAGTGCTCTACGGATTACGTGAAGAGGACTTCGGGGAGGAACTGATGCGTGATCTTGAGCGCCGCGTGCTGTTGGAATCCATTGGTCAGAAGTGGCAAGAGCACTTGTATGAGATGGACTACCTGCGTGAAGGTGTTGGACTGCGTGCAATGGCACAGCGTGATCCGCTAGTCGAGTACCAGCGCGAAGGACACACGATGTTCCAATCTATGATGCAAGCAGTACGCGAAGACGCAGTCTATAAGCTCTTCAACGTCCAATTCCGGAAACCTGAAGTAAAAGCTGGATCTTCGTTGCCCGGGGTTGCCGGTGACTTTTCGAAGATCGCGAACTTTGGCAATCAGCAACAGCAGCCGTTGCAATACTCAGGTCCTTCTGCTGCAGCACCGGGCACGGCTGTCACCCAGACTCGCGCTGCCGATGGCCAGACCGTCAAACAACCTCAAAAATCTCGAGAAGAGCGCAAGGCAGATGAGCGTGCAGCGCGCAAGGCTGCCAAGAAAGCTCGGAAGAATTCCTAACCAATCTCGAATGCAGTCACTTTCCAACGCTCCCGGCGTAGACTGAGACGCATTGCGACTGCGCGTGCGCGCTGACCAACGCGGATGGTCATGGAGGTTTCCCAATCTCCATTTTCGCGTGCCTCAGCGCGGACTGCGATGGGAGTAATCGAGGGCACTGAAGTAACTCCCGGTTTATTGCACTTTGCTACAAGGTGGTTTCCGCTCACGGTACGTTCAACCCGGGCACGCAGTTTCTGGAATAGTTCCATCTCTATCCAAGAACTGAGCTGCCTGAATGGACGTATTCCAAGTTCAGCTTCAACAAAAGCAGCGGCTATCGTCTGCGTCATCTTTTTGATCGCTTCGCGCTGTTCAACGTGCCAGCGATCAGCAACCTGCGGTTCACCAGGTTTATGTAGTGAAACGACATTGGACCGTGTGTGGTGTGTGCGACGCAGCTGTTGTGGAGCGTATTCGTCTGCAGGATCGGTCAATGGTAATGCAAGCTGGGGTCTTTGGACAGTAGCAAGGAGATCAGGGCGTGATACTTGACGAATGGTCAGTTTCTGTTCAGGAACGGATCTTAAGTGTCTCGTTGCTGTCGTATCGCTGGTGTCTTCGGGTTCTAGGTGTAGTGGTTCAGGCAGTGCAGTTGACATGCTTTATCCTCATTTCGTGTGAAGGTACTGAGTGATTTAGTGAGTAAAAGGTGGAGCTTTCAAGATGGTTCCGGGGGAGAGCATATGAGGATCAGGACCAATCAGGTCGCTATTGTATTGCCACCATTGCCGCCAACGTTGGTCGATCTGTGGAAGCGTTGAGTCTGCTCCCAGCTCTTGATGGGCAATATCCCACAGGCTGTCGCCGGTTTGTATTACGATCGTGGGCCCTTCGTGACTACGATCAGGATTCGGGTCTGCAATATACGGCGAGGGCATCGGTTTTTGGGGCAAGTAGGCCTTGGTAGGGTCTGGTTGTGTGCTCTTCTGCTCGACGTCGTCGCGCGAGGAGGGTTGTGTGACAGGAATCGTAGTGGTTTGACGTGGCATGGGATTGACCGGGCTTTTATCACCATCCCTGGTTGCCGTGGTATCAGGAACAGCCTCAGACTGGATTTGATCTGACTGGTGAGGTTGAGGGGAAGCAGCCGATGATTCCGTTGCAGCCGGACTTTCGGTTGGTCGATGACGTGCCGATGCATCCGAAGGAGACTCGTCGTCATGTGTGATGTCAGCCGTCGGGGATGAACCCGGGTCATGGCCTGTTGCAGCTGGTATTTCTGCAACTTCTGGCATGAAAGGGTTCATGCTCTGGGTTGATGCGATTTCTGTGGGTTCCACATCAGGCTCTTCAGTGGCGTATGCCTGTGACCCTAACGTCAGCTGGATCCCCAGAGCCGAGATAATAATTCGTTGCAAGAATTTCGGAGTAAATAGCGCCGCCCAGTATCCAACGACTCTATTTTTGGTTTTTGTGGCAATGACAAGACCAAGTCCGGCAAAAATGACGATCCCTGACAACGCACATAGGCCGATGCCCACGAATCCACAGAATAGTGCGATCCAGTATTCCAGCATTTGGATTGAAGTAGCAGCAGGGTTCTGTTGCCATGTTTGGCCCATCCACCACAGCAATGGGCCAGCGAGCAGCACCAGGGCCGCAAGTACTATATCTTCAAGCTGTGCTGAACGCTGTTGAGGTGTTCCACGATGCTGCCGCATGCCTTCTCCTGGATCCAAGTTGCTATAAACGATGAATGTAGCTTTGCACACATAATATTTGAATGTCAATGAGCCATGTTAATTACTTTGCAGCATGTTAGATGCATTTTGGTAAAATTCGTTGGACTCCGGTACGGGCCGGCTGAGTTTATGAAGTCGCTGTGAGCGACGTTCAGAAGCTGCAATTCGGCTCTAGTGGCGCTATTGTGATTTCATGCGATGGAACGACCTCTTTGCTGACTTAGAAGCGCAATTAGAATTCGGGCAATGGCAGGCCGTGGAACAGGATGCTGCGGAGCTGACCAGGGGTATGTGGGCCGACTTGTCGCTGATGGATAGATTGCGCGGTGCCCTTGGGCAGCAAGTCCGTATTGTGCTGCAGGATGGCCGAGTTCAAGCGCTGGAACTGCGTGCCGTGGGTCCTTCTTGGGTAGGAGGTAGTGCTGAATTAGGTGCCGTGGTTCTTGGTCGCGACGCTATTTTAGGGATTGAAGGTGGGCTTCAGCGTGCCACCGTTCCGTCACGGCCATTACATGCAGGGCCGAGTATGGCCTCAATCTATCGCGCGCTTGGTCGGCGTCGTGAAGTTTTGCAGGTCCTGGGAAAGCATGGAGAAACCCTCGCAGAGGGAACAATAGACCGGGTGGGTAAAGATCACTTTGACATAGCGATGCATGCACGTGATGAATTTAGGCGTGGCGCCTCGCTGCGGGGCGTGCGAGTTATACCCTTTGAAGCGATCTTGCTAGTTCGTGCGTCGCCCATGAGCCTGAATGACATCTGAGTGTTGATTGAGTAGGTCACTGGTGCTGGACATCGCGTTGATGATCCGTTTCAACGACTCGCTGACGCTGCTCTTCGTGTAAGTGGTCGATAAAATCTTCGAATTTTTGCGAGTCAACGCGCCATTGGCCTCGTCCGCCGATCTGAAATGCTTCGAGTTCGCCTTTGAGGACCATGGTTCGAACAGCGGCGGTCGAAACCTGGAGTTCTTCTGCAACATCCGTAAGGGTCAGAAAACGTGGCATTGCAGCTCCTGTTGATCTGGATAATTGATGGATTTTATTGTCTTTAGGATACTCTAGATTGATATTGTTCACAAGTGCGTCTATATGCATATTCCTGATGTTCTTGCGGTTTTCGGTATTGTTCGACCTGACTGGGGGAACCAGGCCTTTCGTTCTTGAGTGCAATACGCCACAGTAGATGCTGGAAACTCACACCGAGGGATAATATATGAACGAAAAACCAATAGAAGCGTCTCGCATACGGACTCCCGGTTGGCGTGATCCGCGATTAATCGTTGGCATCATTCTTGTCTTGCTTTCTGTCACGGGTGTTGTTGCACTTATCCAAGCCATGGACTCCAGGCAGGGCTACTGGGCTGCTTCCGTGGACATTGTTCCGGGTGCCGAAGTTAGCGCCGAAGATTTTCATGCCGTGCAAGCCAGTATGTCCGAGTCGTCTGACCAATATTGGTTAGCAGCTGAGCAACTACCGTCGAGATTTCTCGTCTCATCCACGATTCGACAGGGTGAAATGCTGCCAGTCCAAGATGTTGCGGAAGCTGATCCAGACGGACGTCAACAAGTTGGTGTCCGCGTGTCGAAGGATATGCCATCAGCGGTCTCAATTGGTACCCGAGCCGATGCCTGGGTTGCACTAGCCAGTGCTGATGGGCGTGGCTATGACGAGCCAACAAAACTCGTGAGCAATGCTGAAGTAGTCGGCATCAGCGATAACTCTTCGGCCTTTGCAGCAGCTGAAACGACTACGGTCTATTTGATGCTCTCCGAGGAAGCATTGCCCACCGTGCTCGATGCACAAGCTAATGGTGCCCAGATTTCGCTTGTACCAACGACCGGCGGTAAGTAGCACTTCATGCAAACACTGAATGTCGCGACAACCATTAACCCGCGTTTTGACCATGTTACGCCGATCGAAGCGACTCGTTCAGCGGTAACCATTAGTAACCGTTGCCATGTGATTGCGGAGCTGATGGCAGTAGCCCGATCCGGGCTTGTCGACGTTGTGTTAGTCGCCAATGACCTTGAAATGCTTAACCTAGAGACTTTGCAACAGTTGGCAGATGGGGACGGCTATGGACCCAAAGTAGCCGCGATCAGCGACGTGGCTGAAGATCGCCAGCGCCTCAGCACTTTAGGGATTCCCGTGACCTCACCGGACTTGCCTGGCTCAGAGCTTGTGCAATGGCTCCAAGAAGTCCATCAATCCATCGCACCGGTAGAGATTTCCGCAGAACTGAGTTTAGAAGAACTACGCTTTCTTGAGGACGTGGATCCGGACGTACAAATTGTTCCCCAAAGTATTGAGCAACCCCATCAGACAAGGCGCAGAGGACGTAGAGCTGCACCTTATGACCCCGCCCAGGATTTTCAAGCAGCTGCGTTGTCGGAGCTATCTCCTGACGAATCTGACAAAAAAGCAGCAGACGTGGTGTCAACTCCCGCCGATGCACCGGTAGGCGAGCACCAGAACCCCGTGCTCACAGAGCAGCACCGGCGGGTGGAAGTTGACCAGGACCCAGTGGGTCACGTGATGGCGGTCTGGGGACCGATCGGTTCACCAGGCGTCACGACGATGGCAGTCAATCTCGCTGTGGAATCAGCCTTGGCCGGATACAAAACGTTGCTCATTGATGCTGATACCTACGGTGCTGCCGTCGCAGTCCATCTTGGTTTATTGGATGATACTGCGGCTATCGCACAGGCCTGCCGCGCAGCGGAACACCATGGCATTGATGCGTACTCGTTAGCAAAATTTACTCAACATGTTGCAGTTGGCGAGGCTCATGTGGATGTCATCACCGGTCTGACTCGAGCTGAACGCTGGCCACAATTGCGCGCTGCAGCATGGACAGAAGTGTTAATGGCGGCACGTGCAGGTTGGGACCAGATAGTAATCGATTGTGGCTTTGGTTTAGAAGAGGATGAAGAGCTCAGCTTTGATATACCGGCTCCACAGCGCAATGCTACAACTGTGACAGCTGTTCGCACAGCCAACACCGTTATAGCCGTGGGGACCGGCGACCCCGTAGGTTTCGTCAGATTCATGAAGGGAATAGAACTTCTAGCCGAAACCACCAAAACGCAAGTCGTGCCGGTGATGAATAAGGTGACCGCGATGACCTCCGGGGTCGGGCCAAAACATCAACTGACCGGAGCTTGGGAACGTTTCGGGCCTTCCGCCGATTTAGCCTACTTTATTCCGTGGGCGCCGGAGATTGTGGCTGACGCTTTACTGACGGGTAAAACGCTGGCTGAAGCTGCTCCGAAATCCGAACTGCGTCAAGGGATTCGTAAACTCCTAGTGTCGTCAGCGCCAAAGCTGGTGTCGTCGTATTCACCTGACCTACCGGACATACAGGCCAAGACCGCGCGGATACGTCATGTTGTTTCGACTTTCAAGAAGCGGCTCATAGGGAGCCGGTGATGATCTCGACAGGCGCTCGTGTTCTTCAACCCTGTTGTCTGATCAGCTCGAGGAGCTAATGTGTGGTGTGGCGGCAATGGCGCCGCCGGTAAGTATTTTTTCACACAACAGAAAGATGCATAATGCCCGCAAATGATCCGTTGTGGACAGCGCCGTCCGCAGGTAGTCAGATCCAAGCCACCGACGAACTCATGGAAGTCTACTTTCGGCACATCTCTCCCGAGGACCAACGTGAACTTGGTGAAGACGGTCGAAAGGCCATGGTCCAATCGCATTTGGAACTGGCGGTTGAGGCTCGTGGCGAACCTACAATTGGCATCCTGAGGCAACCACGACACGCTGTGGTGCAAGTCGTGCATCCGGATATCCGGTTTCTAGTCGATTCCGTATCGGCAGAGCTGAATAAGTTGGATGTGCCGATGTCTGTAATTGTCCATCCAATTGTGGTGGCCCAGCACGAGCAAACAGATCAGCGGCTCTCGGCAATCTTTGAACTTCCTCCCCATCAGCCGAGACTTTCTGGCGATGCTGTCATGCCGCTGGAACATATTCCTGCTGCTCCCGAGGGGTATCAGTCTGAACTACAGTCTTGGATATCGATTCAGACAGGTGTTCCGCTAGACGCGGATCAAGCCGGAACTCTCGAATCGGCAGTGAAGGCAGCGTTAGCCGATGTGCGTTGGGCTAATGAAGACTTCCAACTGCTCAAGCAAGCCGCCACCCGAACGGCAGAAGCTCTCCGTGACGAGGCCCCTGAGACAGCGAGGGGAGTGGAACCTGCTGCCGAACTGCTCGAGTGGATGCACGCTGACAATTTCGTGTTTCTTGGCTATCGTGAATACGATTTGGCCACAAACGGCGACGGCAAACAGTACTTGGATGCCAATCGTGAGACTGGACTCGGTGTGCTCCGAGAACAAACATCGACCGCACGCCCGCTCACAGAACTTGGGCAACAGCAGATTGATAATCCCAATCCGCTGATCATCACCAAGACAAATTCACGGTCTCGGGTCTACCGCAATGCCTACATGGATTTCATTGCAGCCAAAAAGTACGACGACCAAGGAACGGTGGTTGGAGAGCGACGCTTTATCGGGCTGTGGCGCCCCACTCTTGAGGCCCTACCTATCGACCAGGTGCCATATGCGCGGGAATTGGCGTCGCAGGTACGTGAAGAAGCTGGCTTTGCCTTCGACTCTCACTCTGCTGCAGCATTAGATCACGAGTTGGATCGGTATCCGCTCGATGAGATGCTGCAAATGGAGCCCAACGAAATATTGGACACCATGCTGGGCATACTCAGCCTCGGACAACGCCGCAAAACCAGGCTTTTCTTACGTCCCGATATTTACGGACGGTTTATGACCGCCATGGTATTTTTGCCACGTGATCGGTATAACACTTCGGTTCGTTTGCGAATCCAAGAGGTTCTGGTTCAGCACCTCAACGCAGAATCACTAGATTATAGCGTTCACCTTGATGAATCAGTTTTGGCCAGGGTGTTCTACCGCATCCAGCTTCCACAAGACTGGCAAGGTTACGACACGGTGGATCATAGCACCATCGAAGATGAACTTGTCATGGCCGTGCGCTCTTGGAAAGAGGGCGTAGATATTCAGGCTGTCACAGTCTTTGGGGAGAACTCGGGAATTGAAGCGGCACAGGTGTGGGATGAAGCCTTCCCACCCAACTATCGAGTCCGTTTTGGCATCGACGATGCGATGGAAGATATATCGCGGTTTACTGCATTAGATGGTCGGCGACCAGCGATTTACCTCGTGCCGGGTGAAACTGGCGCACGGATGAAAATTTATTCCACCAGGTCGATCACCCTGACCACGCTGATGCCTATTCTTGGCGAACTCGGAGTGGAAGTAACTGACGAGTACCCTTTCCGTATTACTCCACGAAATCGAGATACCTACTATCTCTACGACGTGGGACTACTGGCCGGCGATGACGTAAATATCAGCAGCGTGGGCCAACTGCTTGAAGATACCGTAGCGGCTGCCCTCGTAGGTGATATTGCGGCAGATTCTTTCAATAAGCTGGTTTTGCACCAGGGCCTTGCTCCCAATCTTGTGGCAGTCCTACGAGCTTACGGCCACTATCTGCGTCAACTGCAGGTACCGAACTCGCTGCGGTTCATGGCAGAAGTGCTGTTAGCCAATCCAGCGGTTACAGCTGGGCTGGTCGAATACTTCGAAACCCGATTCGACCCGAACCTGGACTGGGTCGATACAGAACCTGAAGGACAGGCATCAGCAGAGCGTCTGGAAAAACTCGGCACAATCGTTGACTCCCTCCATAAACGAATCGATCAAGTGGCAACGCTCGACGCTGATCGACTGCTCCGTCAGTTCCTCACTGTCATGCAAGCTACCGATCGTACCAACGTATATACCGGACACGGTTGGCACAGTTTCAAATTGGCGCCGCAACGAATTCCGTTTGCGCCACACCCTCAGCCGCTCCATGAAATCTGGGTGCACTCACCAGAGATTTCCGGCGTCCACTTCCGCTTTGGTGCTATTGCTCGTGGCGGACTACGTTGGTCTGACCGACGCGAAGACTTCCGTACCGAAGTGCTCTCGCTCGTGCAAACACAGCAAACGAAAAACGCAGTTATCGTGCCCCAGGGAGCCAAAGGTGGTTTCTACGCTCACCAACTGCCTGATCCAGCCGTGGACCGTGGCGGCTGGATGGAAGCAGGCCGCGAAGCCTACCGGATCTTCATGCGGGGCATGTTGGACATCACTGATAATCAAAAAACCGTTGATGGTCAACGCATCATGTATACCCGTGACAACATCATCCGGTACGACGCCCTCGACTCCTATCTGGTAGTTGCTGCTGATAAAGGTACAGCAGGATTTTCGGACACGGCCAATGAAATTGCAGCCGAGTATGACCACTGGTTGGGTGACGCGTATGCTTCGGGTGGTTCTGTTGGGTATGACCATAAAGAAATGGGAATTACCGCACGCGGTGCATTCGAATCAGTCAAATCACACTTTGGCACGATGGGTGTGGACGTAGAAACCGAACCCTTCACGGTAGTCGGTATCGGAGATATGTCGGGTGACGTCTTTGGTAACGGGATGCGTCGGTCACGGCACACCAAACTTGTGGCAGCATTTAATCACCTGCACATCTTCATCGACCCAAATCCCGACCCCGAGGTCGCTTTTGAGGAGCGTGAACGACTGTACTTCACACCGCGTTCGACCTGGCGAGATTATGATTCCGACCTCATCTCGGACGGGGGAGGTGTCTTCGATCGGTCTGCTCGGTCTGTGCCCATCACTGAGGGCATGCAGCAGGTCTTTGGTATTCCCAGCGATATCAAAGAAATGACCCCAAATGAACTACTCAAGACCATACTGCAAGCACCCGTGGATCTAATCTACAACGGTGGTATCGGTACCTACATCAAAGCAGAGGATGAAACTCACGATGATGTAGGGGACCGGGCTAATGATGCGATTCGAATCAATGGTGCCCAGATTCAAGCTAAAGTCGTCGGCGAAGGAGGCAACCTCGGTGCCACCCAAGCTGGGCGAGTCGAAGCAGCACGTCATGGGGTCCTGATCAATATGGACGCTATTGACAACTCGGGAGGCGTGGACGCCTCCGATCACGAAGTCAATATTAAAATTCTGATCGACACCATGCTGGCTGAAGGCGTCATTAGTCATGATCAGCGGACTGATCTACTGCTGTCTATGACCAATGAAGTCGCAGATCTCGTGTTAGCCACCAACGTGGCACAAAATGCGTTACTGCGTTTAGAGGAAGGACTAGAAGACGACTGGACTCCAACGCTGATTCGACACACAGCATGGCTCGAAGAACATGCTGGGCTGAACCGTGAGCAAGAGGCTATCCCGAGTGAAGAAGAACTTCGGAAGCGGCTCAATGAGGGCGAAGGGTTCGTCACCCCTGAACTGGCGGTTCTCGCGTCGTATACCAAAATTCAGTTGATGCAGGACCTGCTGGATTCCCCACTAGTCGAAGATGAGTGGTTCAATAACTGGCTGTACGCCTACTTCCCAGAAACACTACGGCAGCGTGCCGGTGACACGATACTTCGTCACCCACTGGCACGTGAAATCATCGCAATGCTGGTAGCTAATCACGTGATCGATACCGGCGGTATCACCGCAGTATTCCGAGCCCAGGAAGAAACTGGGGCAGACGTTCGAACAGTGGTTGAGTCGTTCGTGGCTGCTCAAGAGATCTATTTGATCAACGAGTACCGCCGCGAGCTTGAAGCACTGCCAAACTCCTTGGATGCACAGGTGCGGTGGGAAGCCGGCTATGGACTACGTCGTCTAACCGACCGTCTCACCCGTTGGATCATTCATCACCAACGTGCCGACCTGGCGATGGAGCAGCGGATTGCAGCCTATCAAGATCAAGTGCAAGCGCTGCTGCCTACATTGACGAAGATGTTTATCGGCGAAACCAAGCAGCGTTTCGAATATGATCGTGACCGGCTGATCACAGCCGGCTTCTCACAAGACCTGGCCGCCAGAAGCGCCAGAATCTTTGAGGCGTATTCACTGCTGGATATCGTGGAGTTGTCGGAGTCAATTGACGTCGATGCTCGACGAGTTGCCGGTGTATTCTTCGCGCTACATGAGGAATTCGGCGTCAGTAACCTCCTGGAACTCATTACTGGACTGTCACGGCACACGCGATGGGATTCGTTATCACGTGTCTCAATGCGTGAAGATCTCTACACCTGGTTGACCGAGCTCACAGGTTCCGTTGTGCTTACAGCAGGCAACGAAGAGATGGATGCCCAGGAGGCCGTCAAACACTGGGAAGCAGATCACGCACGGCGCGTAGCTCGAGTCCGGACTTTCCTGGATGGTGTTTCAGAACAGCTCCAAGAACAAGCTCACAGTCAAGGTGATACAGACCTGTCGATGCTCACCGTAGTGCTACGGCGTTTGCGCACGCTGATCCTCTAAAAACGACATACCGTCCGATGGCCCGGGGGACGAGGTTACGCTACATATATGTACACCTCGTCCCCCGGGTCATTGATAGCTGATCGGCACAGGCCACGTCTTGAACTCATCATTTCTGAATGGCAGATCGTGGCCGATCTGTCGTTCTGCGATACTGTCCTGTGGTATCCCAGCGGTGATTCATATCTTGCGCACGCACAGGCCCGCCCAGTGACGGCCCAGACCAGCCTGCCGCAAGACATGACTGGCTCTGGGCCACCGACGACCCTCATGCCACTGCTAAAATACGTATATACCAGCGGGGAACCCGTGGTCGGCAGTGACGAATATCCTTATGGGCCACCAGGCATTGCGGCGTGGCCGGTAGCGTGGCAAAACGAAATCATCGCGGTGGTAACCGTGCATCAAAACCTGGTCTCACAGCGTCATGCCTCGCGGCTGGAAGAAATCTACCGAAAATCGGCCAATGACCTCTTCGTGATGATGGCAAATGGTGTTTGGCCGGCGGAAGACTCCAAAGCTTCGTCGACTAGCCACGGAAACCCCAGAGTGGGCGATGGGCTGGTCCGGATTGATTCATACGGCTTAGTTATCTATGCGTCTCCCAATGCAACCTCGGCGTTTCGAAAACTTGGAATTCGTGAATCGATGGATGGTCGCCAGTTATCCCGTCTGGTTACCAATGAGCTTGATCAAGGTACACCGATTAATGAAGCGATGCCGTCGGTTTTATTTGGCAGGCAATCTGCCCGGGTTGATATCGAAACGCGAAAAGTTGTCCTCTCCGCACGTTCGATCCCATTGATTGACCAACAGGGGACCAGGTTCGCAGCCTTGGTATTGCTACGCGACATCACAGAAATTCGTCGACGTGATGAGCAGCTGATAAGTAAAGACGCTACGATTCGTGAAATCCACCATCGGGTCAAAAACAACCTGCAAACAGTTGGATCATTACTACGGATGCAATCCCGCAGAATGCAATCTGATGGTGCCCGGCATGCGCTGCTCCAAGCCATGTCTCGGGTGGACGCTATCGCACTGGTCCACGAGACGCTGTCCCAAACCATGGATTCCACTGTAGACATGGATGACCTTTTGAACAGACAGTTCACGATGGCAGTTGATATCGCTGCAGAATCCAGGCCGCTGACAACCACCATCGAGGGGAGTTTCGGGGAGTTACCTGGACAGCTAGCGACACCACTGGCGCTGGTGGTCAACGAATTGGCGACCAATGCTGTTGAGCATGGCACTGAGGCTGCAGGGGGCAATATCCAACTGGTGGTCAAGCGGTATCAACCACTAGGACAGTCTCACCCCTACCTCAAGGTAGAAGTCGTAGATGAGGGAATCGCTGGCGCACCGGAGGCAGTGCATTCAATTGGTAATGGTCTCGGAACGCAAATTATTCGAACACTGGTCGAATCAGATCTTCGAGGCACAATTACTTGGCAACGCGAGCGATCTAATGCTGCCGGGGCTGGGGGGACTCGAGCCATGGTAATAATCCCACTGGACCATTAACCAAAGATTGGTGTTGCACAGATTGTGCAACACCAATCTTTGGTTAAGGAGTTATTAGGAGGCGCGTCGGGCACGAGCTTTACGGCGTTTTAACGCACGACGTTCGTCCTCGCTCATACCGCCCCAGACACCCGAGTCTTGCCCGGTGTCGATGGCCCACTGCAAGCAGACTTCCTGCACCGGACACGTACGGCAAATTGCCTTGGCCTCTTCTATCTGCAGTAGTGCAGGTCCGGTATTACCTACCGGAAAGAAAAGTTCCGGATCCTTATCAAGACAGGCTGCGCGACTGCGCCAATCCATACTGATCGCTCCCTAAGATAACGCTGTGTCAGCGTCAATAAAAAGTGTGTACTCGTCAGTAACTCGAAAACGTGCGGCCTTATTGCATCGACGTTTTGTGCACCCATGACAAAGTGAGTACTGATCTTCGTTAATGTGTTATGAACCAGCTTTTCACGGAGTGTGCACCTGTTCAAGAGTTTTTTCCAGAAATATCCGCAAATCGGCGAGTCGTTAATCACATTGACGATATTGTGGCCTCTCGATGATGCCACGATCACATCCTGAGTTGTGGCGACGACTACGCTTGGACGATACGTTCAATCGTTGGACATTCCAGTTTTTACCACGGAGTAACTTCATGAAACAGACCCCGCAAAGCACGTATCCGTCACCGGCCGTGTTGTTTATTGTGGCGGTGGTGGTTGGTCAAGCCATCGCTTTAATCGTCAACGCTATCTTGACGATTGTGGATCCAGACTCTCAAGAGTTACCACCCTCGGCAACAATCTTTTTGATGTTTCTATTTGTTTTGGGGGCAGTGTGGCTATTGGCGGCGGCAAGGGGTGTCTACCTTGGAAAGGCCTGGCCGCGAGGAGCGCTCGTGGTGGCAGAAGTGCTCGCAGTTATCGTGTCATTCACGTACCTGCAGCTCGGTGACGTGCTCGTTGGCTTAGCCCTGTTGATTTCCGGAGGTGTTGTGCTGGTGACGCTCTTTACTCCGGCGTTGAACACTCATCTTGTGCAACGCCGGAATCGAACGAATGCTTAATTGACAGCGCCGGTGTATTTTTCGCCGGGACCTTGCCCGGGTGGATCTGGCACGATTGATTCCTCGCGGAATGCTAGCTGGAGCGAGCGCAACCCATCGCGAAGTGGGGCTGCGTGTGCTGATCCCATATCTGGAGCTCCGGCTACAATGAGACCAGCCAGTGCGGTAATAAGCTTACGGGCTTCATCAAGGTCAATATGGTCGCGAGCATTGGGCATGTCGCCCAAGCCAACTTTGATAGCCGCCGCAGTCATGAGGTGTACTGCTGTAGTAGAAATGACCTCTGCTGCAGGGACTTCGTGAATCTCGCGAACCTGGCTCTCGACGTCATTGAGGCCAAATTCGTGTACGCCTTGTTGTGCGTGTTCATGTGGTTCAGTCATAGGTTCAAGCTTGGCATAAGTTCAGGTCACAAAATGCAGATCTGCATATTTTTCGTGCTGAGAGTACTTCGGCTTGAATTGTTATCACTGGGCAACGCTGCTATGATGATCAGAAGTATGACAAGTGGAGCGCGTCTCCCACCTGCCGACGGATTCTGAATCTAGTTATCAGGTAAGCCAAATGCTCGTTTTTAGGGAGCATTTGAGAAAATTCAACAAACATTGTTTGCTGAATTCTGAGCCTCCACTGTCTTCGCGGGAGGCATTTTTTATGTCTTGCCGTGGCAGTCTGCCATTGGGAGTTGGCGACTATCGATACCCATCAGTGCAAGGAGATATCTCATTAGCGAGCAGCCAAGAGTAAACGAACGCATTCGCGTGCCCGAGGTCCGGTTAGTTGGCCCTGAGGGCGAACAGGTCGGAATCGTGCGCATCGAAGATGCGTTACGGCTGGCCGTTGAAGCTGAATTAGACCTGGTGGAAGTAGCCCCGAAGGCAAAACCCCCTGTTGCAAAATTGATGGACTTCGGCAAGTGGAAGTACGAGGCTGCAGTCAAGGCCCGTCAGTCCCGCCGAAACCAAGCAACCACACAGCTGAAGGAAGTACGCTTCCGTCTGAAAATTGAAGACCACGATTACCAGACCAAAGTCGGGCAAGCCCAAAAATTCTTGAAGGCTGGTGACAAAGTCAAAGCCATGATCCAGTTCCGCGGCCGTGAACAGCAGCGTCCGGAGTTTGGTGTGCATCTCCTAGAGGACTTTGCCGAAGACGTGGCTGAATTTGGCGAGGTAGAGTCCAAGCCGCGTCAAGATGGCCGAAACATGGTCATGGTCGTTGGTCCTCACCGTGGAGCCCAGACTCCCAAGGGCAAAGGCGGAGCACATAAGCCACGTGAAGGTGGTGGCTCTCGCCGTGACCGTGCCGCCGCTGCAGCACGTCGCGAACGTGAGCAGCAGGTAGAGCAAGCCGAGCCAAAAAACTCGATTGCGGATGCGATGCCAGATGAGCTGAAGCAGCAGGCTGCTAAACCATCTGATAATGGTCCTAAGCCAGGTGCGGTAGCTTAGACCGTTCGATCGGTCGATAAATTTACCAGCGCCGAGGCCGGTGCTGGGACGCAAGGTCTTATATACAAGGCTGGTACTGGTTTCAAGCGGAAGCCAGCGAACGAAATGAAGGAGCGGCCACAATGCCGAAAATGAAAACTCATAATGGTGCCCGTAAGCGCTTCCGCGTCACCGGGTCGGGAAAGCTGATGCGCGAACGCGCGAATCGCCGTCACTACCTCGAGCATAAGCCATCAAGCTACAAGCGTCGTCTGAAGCCAGATGTGCCTTTGGCAAAGAGCGATGTAGCACGTATTCGTCGCATGCTCGGCATCTAGTTCACCGTTATTCAGGTAAGTAACCAACAGCTTTCCTCCCTGTTTGGGAGAACACACTAAGGAGTAGAACGCATGGCACGTGTCAAACGTTCGATTAACGCAAAAAAGAAGCGCCGCACAATCATGGAGCGCGCCAAAGGTTACCGCGGTCAGCGCTCACGTCTGTACCGTAAAGCGCACGAGCAGCTTCTGCACTCGTACGTATACAATTACCAGCACCGTCGCAAACGTAAAGGCGATTTCCGTCGCCTGTGGATCACTCGTATCAACGCTGCAGCACGTGCTAATGGCATGACCTACAACCGTTTCATCCAGGGTCTGAAACTGGCTGAAATCGAACTTGACCGCCGTATGCTTGCAGAAATTGCCGTCTCAGATGCAGCTACATTCTCTTCGCTGGTCAAGATGGCAAAGGCAGCACTGCCAGCAGACGTTAACGCTCCAGTAGCTAAATAGTATCTAGCGATAGAGCGGATATGCATTATCGCCCCGTCAATTGGATGGAGAACCCGAACGCGGAACGCGTCAAGAGGGTCGCCCAATTGGCGGGGCGTTCTGCTGTCCGGCATCGACGCAAACAATTTTTGGCCGAAGGACCGCAATCAGCTGCCGAAGCTATTCGGGCTCACCTTGGCCTGCTGGAAGTTTCCGACTCGACTGCACACTTTTGGCCCCCGGGACGTACTGTCGCTGAGGTGTATTACACTGAGCATCTTGCTATCTCGAACCCTGAATTGTCGGATCTTCTCGGAGATTTACCGCCCGAAGTTTTTGTTGGTAAAACGTCTGATTCCGTACTTCAGGCGATGTCTGATGCAGTAGTCCATCAGAACATCATTGCGGTTGTCCATTTACCTGCGGCACACGCTGTTCCGAGTCCTCACAGCCAGCTCGTGGGGGCTCTGGTACGAATTCAAGATCCGGGAAATGCTGGCACGATTATACGAACAGCAGATGCAGCCGGAGCAGATTGCATCATTACTACTCCGCAGACGGTTGATATTTACAACCCTAAAACGGTCCGCTCTACGGCGGGATCACTGTTTCATTTGCCGGTCTATACCGGCGTAGACCTTGAGTCATACGTTCAAGATTTTCAAGGACAGATCTTTGCTGCCGATGGGTACGGCGACGTGCTTCTTGACCAAACCAAACCCACTGTCCTTGGTCGGCCCACAGTATGGCTTTTTGGCAATGAGGCACGCGGTTTGAACGACCAAGAGCTCTCCTGTGCTGATCACCGTGTGGCTGTTCCGCTGTATGGTTTAGCCGAGTCGTTGAATGTATCCACCGCGGCTACCATTTGTCTCTATTCCTCGGCCATGGCACAGCGTAGTGGTTCATCATAGCTGAGCTGCACAGCTAAGCCGCCCAGTTCTTGATCAGCGGTGATCAGCACCGCTCGACCTGCAATCGAAGGAACTGAAATCAATTTAGGCCAGATCATCCTATGTTCAGCGGATGAATTGAACGGCAAATATAAGCGTTCGGGAATCATGCCTATCATCCGACCGCCAGCAAGTTCCCTGGCACCAAATATATAGAGTGTTAGTCCAACGGAATACTGACGCAACAGTTGCATCAAGAGATCTTCGAATCCCTGGAAATGTCCAGTCACCATTCGTGTAGCCCAACTACCCCAATCAGTGATCACTATCGTCATGTGCTGATCCTGAGACAGCAACGTGGTGAATTGCTGCGTCAAATCACGTAGAGCTTCCGGTGAAGCCTCTGATGCATGAAGGTATGTGTCCCAACCGTTGTGATTGGATCTGCTCTGGCCCCCGTCTAGCAAGACTTTGTGTTCTAGACGTTGCAGCACATGCTGGCAAACCATCCGCGAAGCAGGCACGATGCCGCTATCAGGGGTACCGACCCAAGCAACCGAATCTGTGAGAACAGTTCTATCGTTTAGGCCGGTCACTGGACCGAGAGTTAACGGATATTGACTACAGTTGGCCGGATCGTCCACAAGCCCAATGACCTCATATGGCGGTGATATTCGATGTTGGGTTGCTAGGTCTATACTGAGAACCTCGGGTGGCAGAACTGGCATAATCACAGGGTCGGCTACAGGGAGATGGGCGGCACGGATACACAGTTGATGGGTCAGGTTGTTCCAATCTGTTGTTTTTGTGAGACGCTCTTGATTTTGCAGGTCGGCCATGACTAGTTCGACTGGTTCATCATCCAGTAAGTAGCAGGAAGTTTGGAATAGCTGAGGTTGGCCAGCGCCGGTTTTGTAGAAGGCCCTACCTGGAGTCGTAGGCGAGATGCGATAGGCGTCTCCTGTACCAAGTATTTCCCACGAATCATGCTCGGTAGCAGTGCGTAGGCTCATAACGGCTCCGATATTCGCCCTCATATCTGTGCTTACCGCACCCTGTATCCGCTGGGTGGCGATGATCAGATGGAATCCGAGCGACCTTCCGGTGGCCGCCAGACGTGCTAAAGATGCTGCGGCGTCACCATTTGTATCGACCAAGACTCGTAATTCATCGATGGCCACGATCAGCCGTGGCAACATCAGCTCGGGGTAAGAGCGTCGGAAAGCGACATAATCGGGAACTTCGTACTCGGCAAACAGCCTTTCTCGACGAAGTAATTCAGCAGTTATCGCGTCTAATGAACGAAACGATGTCGCTGCTATGTGGTTGGTCTCGACGCTCATGACGTGCGGCAAAGGGGCCAAAACGTTGAACGATGCTCCACCTTTGAAATCCAAGAGGATCATACTTACCTCGGCAGGTGGGTAACGTTCTATTAATCCCGCTAAAACAGTAAGGAGTAGTTCTGATTTGCCAGATCCGGTGGTGCCGGTAATTAGGAGGTGTGGGCCATCTTTCACCAGATCCACAACCAAACCCATACTTCCCGTAGCGACATCCGTCGTTAGTTCCTCGGCAGCACTGGCAAGCATAGTCCTAGGAGATAGCACGAGGTATTGTGAGCCCAAAGGAAGGGCTGGTTGATCGAAGGCGAGACCTTCACGGATCTTCTGTAGCGTTGCCGAACTGATACCAAGTGGCTCAATTTCGGTCGCTTTCAACGCACCGTGTATCGTGTGGTCGGTCAAATTGAAGATTGTCGTATTTTCATCGGGCGAGATATGAGTCTGTTTCGTAAAGATAAGCTGGGGTAGAGAGGTTTCAGTTGAGACTTCGGTGTCAATCAGCGCTTGTGGTGGACCCGCTTCGTGTTGCTGGTCAACCATCAGACCACCACCGGTTGCTTTGGCGTGTCGAAGTAATTGAGCGATGCACCAATTCTTAATCGATCGCAAACTCGACGGATCACCAGTGATGATAGTGCGGTGCTCAGGTTCCAGTGTCACGATGATTGGCGCCCTAGCCGCAAGATAATGCTCCCATCGTTGGTCCTGTTGCGCTTGGGCCAGCCTTGCTCTGCGAATACCAAATCCTAGGTAGAGTACAGGTTGCTTTGGCTGAGGCCCTGTGAGGCTCAATGAATCCTCAACGGGAGCGGATAGTGCTCGAGAGATCTGGTCTGGAGCATAAACGCACTGTCGCATTTCTTGAGCAGTGGCGTCTAAAGTGAGACGAATTCTTTCAAGAAATCGTTGGCGTGCACGTCGGTATTGCGTAATCATGACTGCGGCGATAATGACCGATATGCCGGAAAATAGCAGAAAATACCACATGCCTGTCACTACCATCAGCACGATGCCGATCACTAACGGGGCAGTTGCCCCAATGACCTGCAGCATCACATTTGGTGGTGAAGGTGCTTGGCCCGGATCGATTTCAAATGCTGCTGGAACTTTGGGAGTAGTCAGTGCCTGCCCGGGCCCTCGGTGTACTGCAAATTGACTGGAGCCAACCGCATAGGGGTCTCCAGACTCCCACAGAAATTCGGGTCGGCCCAGAGGGGAGACGAGCGTACCGTTAGACGAGAGCCGGATGTCGAATTCGTGGGCAGATAGCCATGGGTCCCGAACCTGAGCTCGAGACTCACTGCGGCCGACCGACAATCCCTGACGTGTTAGGGGGTAGGTGCGGCCTGCGTCAGGGCCCGCAATAGTTGTCAACGATAATTGAGGTGCGGGTTGATATCGTGGACAGGATCCGGCAGGTTTTGCTATGAGCCGGCCAGAACCGTCCTTCCAACGTTGCATCAGCTCTTCAGCGTGAAAAGATACTAGCGGTTTGTCATCGAGAAAAAACTCCATGTGCCGGGCATGAGGTATATTCTCGGCAAGGACTTCAGCTAGTCCAATTCCACCGCCGGCAGGGATGCGGTTAAGATGCCACCAAGTCGGCTCGTCGAGTAAACCAAAGATTCTCAAGAGCATGGCTTTCCTTTCCGAAACAAATGCGTACACAAGCATGCCCCGCACGCTGTGGAAAGTGAACGTGAGCCAACACCATTGTGGAGAACGCTTCTCGCGGCGGCTTTTATCCACAATGCGCGGATCAGATATTGCAACAGCCCGAAATAACATTAAAGTGAACAGAGTCACAGAATCCTCGCCGCGCGCACTTACTTTTGGAGCATGATGGAAGCGCAACAGTTGTTGGAGTTAGAAGTCCGCGAACTTATCCGCTCTCGCGGTCTCGACCCAACTGGCGAGCCTGAGACAGTACGAGAGCTCGTTGCGACAGCAACTTCAGATTACGACGCTCGAAGTATGCATGCAGCGCTGCCAATGTTGGACGACGTCGTATCGACCCAGCAGGCTGTTTTCGATGCTGTTGCAGGCTTTGGACCTCTGCAACCACTGCTTGATGATCCTGAGGTTGAGGAAATTTGGATCAATAGCCCGGCGCAGGTATTTTGTGCACGCAATGGCATTACCGAGCTGACGAATATCTCCTTATCGTCTCAGCAAGTTGCTGATCTCGTGGAGAAAATGCTGAAAAGCAGTGGACGTCGTCTCGATCTCTCGACACCCTTTGTTGATGCCGCATTACCTGATGGTTCACGGCTTCACGTAGTGATTCCCGATATTACAGCGAAGCATTGGGCCGTGAACATTCGAAAGTTTGTTGTTCGGGCTCATAAGCTGGCGGATTTAGTGCGTAAGGGCAGCATGACCACACAGGCTGCTACATTTCTCGATGCTGCGGTTGGGGCTGGACTCAACGTGTTGGTTTCAGGCGCGACCCAAGCGGGAAAGACAACGCTACTCAACTGTTTGGCAGCATCGATTGGCGCACGCGAACGCGTTATTACGGTGGAAGAAATTTTCGAACTGAAAGTACCACAACGTGACGTGGTTAATATGCAGTGTCGTCAGCCGAATCTCGAAGGAATCGGTGAAATCTCTCTCCGACGTCTTGTGAAAGAAGCACTACGAATGCGGCCTGATCGCATCATTGTTGGAGAAGTTCGGGAAGCAGAAGCCCTTGATATGCTCGTCGCTTTGAACGCTGGTCTGGCAGGCATGTGCAGCGTTCATGCCAATTCCGCGCACGATGCGTTAAGCAAGATTTGCACTTTGCCACTGCTGGCGGGGGAAAATATCAGTAGAGACTTTGTGACTCCTACTGTGGCGAGTTGTTTCGACCTGGTGGTGCATTGCACCCGCAATAGCAACGGCAAGAGGCAAGTTACCGAGATTCTGTCAGTAGGACAGCGCGTGGAAGCTGGTGTCATCGAATCAGCACCCGTTTTTCGGATGGTTGATGATCAACTTACCCTGAATCCGACCGGACTGATGGAGCATCCTAAATTTACTACAGCGGGCATTGATATTCGTGATCTAGTTGGTGGCGCTGCGTGAGCGTGATTCTCGGTTTGGCCCTTGGGGCTGGTTTGTTACTGATCTGGTGGTCGTTCTGGCCTCAGAAACGTAAGCCTTCAGACCCCGCCCCTTCAAAAGCACAACAACTGATCGCGCGTAGTGGTATCGCACATATCACCGTCCCAGGTGTCCTGACCTTGTCACTGGTTTTGGCTTTCGTCGTCTTTATATGTTTGACGGCGCTGACGGGCGCGGTCCCGATTGGCGTTTGTTTTGGTCTATTTGCGGCGGCTGTACCGTGGGCAGGGTTATCTTGGCAGGCAAACCGTCGACAAACAGTCCTTCGAGAGATATGGCCCGACGCCATTGATAATCTCCGCTCGGCTGTGCGGGCAGGGCTCACACTTCCCGAGGCATTAGCGCAACTGGGAGATCGAGGACCAGAAGAACTACGCAGCGCCTTTGAGGGTTTTGCCCGAGATTATCGATCGGGTGCGCGATTCGAAGATGCACTCTACCGTCTGAAAAATACGCTCGCTGACCCAACAGCAGATCGACTAGTTGCTGCTCTTCAGGTTACTCGCGAGGTGGGCGGAGCAGACATTGGCAGATTATTGCAGACCCTATCGGATTTTCTACGGGATGATGCTCGCACTCGTGCAGAGCTAGAAGCTCGTCAATCCTGGACAGTTAATGGTGCACGCCTTGCCGTTGTCGCACCTTGGATCATCTTGCTTTTGCTTTCCACGCAGCCCGACGCTGCGGCTGCTTATCAGTCGATCACCGGCTTGTTTGTGCTCCTAGGAGGTATGGCCGTTTCGATTATTTGCTACCGACTGATGCTTCGTATTGGTGCCCTACCTGCAGAGCGGAGGGTGTTGTGACATCAACAGTTTGGTTAGCGGTAGGGCTCGCCATAACCGGTGGCATTGGTTTAATGCTCCTTATAACGGCGGTGACCAGGCTCAATCGACCAACTCTTGTGGAACGGGTTGCTCCACAAATGCGAGGTCATACCACTACGCGAGATACGGAACAGCAAACGCTGACGACATTGGGCACGTTGTCCACCATCACTGCGCCGATCATTCAGGCGGGAGTGTCCCAACTCAACAAGCTCAATCTCGGCAATGCTCAACTGACCTCACGGCTTGCACAAGCTGGCTCGCGCCTCAATGTGGCAGACTATCGAGCGCAACAGCTCATCACGGCGGTTGCTGCAGCTGCCCTGGCCACGGTCGGCTGTATTTGGGCAGCCATCAACCATTCCTTGCACCCAATCATTGGATTCATAGTGGTGGTCTCCGCGACCACCGTCGCGTTCTTCGCCCGTGACAATCTCCTGACTGGACAGATCAATAAACGACGTACCAAAATCTTGGCCGAGTTCCCCACCATCGCCGAACTCCTTGCCCTCTCAGTTGCTGCTGGCGATTCTGCTCACGGTGCGTTGGAGCGAGTCGCTCAGACGGCGAAAGGTGAACTGGCTTATGAATTCAAGCTCGTGCTTGCTGATACCCGCTCGGGGGACAGCTTGGTGAAAGCATTGCAATCGTGTTCGGAGCGGCTCAGACTGAACTCCGTTGAACGTTTCATCACAGGATTTACGGTGGCCCATGAACGTGGCACACCCCTAGCGACGGTACTTCATGCCCAAGCTAACGATGTCCGGGAGCTTACCAAACGCGAATTGCTAGAGGTCGCTGGCAAAAAAGAAATTGGAATGCTCGTGCCGTTGATCTTCGGAGTGTTGCCGCTAACCGTAGTATTTGCAGTATTTCCAGGACTCTCATTACTCAATATTGGACTATAACCTTGAAAGGCACCCTATGCAGTTTTTACAGTTTATCCTCGCGCGTCTAACACATGACGCCCTAGCGGATGATCGTGGAGACGTACCCGGCTGGGTCATGATCACGTTGATGACGGCCATACTTGTGGCGGGGCTCTTAGCGATCGCTGGCCCGGCGCTGAATGGTCTCTTCGAAGAGGCCATTGCTCGAGTATCCGGTTCTTGAGTGACCTTGAAGAGCGAGTCGGGATCAATCATCGCTGAATCGGCGATGATTATCGCCCTTATCACCGTGCTCTGTGCAACAATTTTGCAGTTCGGTGTCATCATCCACACTAGGAACACGATGATCGACGCGGCATCGGCAGGTGCCAGGTTTGCTGCACTGGCCGACCGCAGTATGGCTGAAGGTGAGCAGCGGACTGTTGCCTTATTGACAAACTCGATACCACGCGCTGATACAGCTGATGTAACGATCAGTCGTGAGGCGGGTGGTGAGCTTATTACAGTCACAATTGATCATCAACTACCTGTATTCGGATTTATGACTGGACCTGTGCCATTATCTACTACCGCTCAAGCATATGATCTCACTCCGTAACGACAACGGGTCAGCCACAGTCGAATTTATCGCTCTGTCGGTTATCCTGCTCATCCCGGCACTCTATTTGCTGGTGACGATTTCGCAGCTGCAAGCTGCAGGCTATGCGTCCGTTGCAGCCTCAGACCAAGCAGCGAAAACTATTGCTTACACCGACACCGATGCACAGGCAGAGAGCAGGGCTATTCGGACTGTACATCTGACCGCCGAGAATTATCAGCTCAACCCTGCTACAACTGACACGACCATTCATTGCACTAACAATCCATGCTCCACTCCGGGCACCCAGATCACTGTAAACGTCTCCATCGACGTGCCGTTACCGCTAATTCCGACCTTCCTGGGCAACCAAACGCGTATCGCCACCATGGATGCCACTGGGTACCACGTCATTGGAGAATTCGAATAATGAGACTTGCAAAAAACGACGACGGACAAACATCGGTCTTCGTCATCGGTGTCACTATGGTTATCTTGCTTTTCGCCCTAACGATTACAGCAATAATGTCGGTCAATTTACAACACCGAAAACTCCTATCGTTGGCGGATTCTGCAGCCCAAAGCGCGGCCACAGCCTTTACCATTGTTGACCCCGATGAATTCTCGGTCACCATTACCAACGCATCAGCATCCGAACAAGTCAGCCAGTACCTCCAAGCTTTGGACACCGAACAGCATTTCCCAAACCTCGCTGTGCAATCCGTTCGCGTGGTTGGTGAAACTACGGTGCAAGTTCAGCTAACTGCCACCGCGCATCCTCCGATTGTTAATTGGGTTATCCCCGACGGGGTCACAGTGGTTGCAGAAGGTACAGCACGAACTCAGCTCAATGATGTCGCTCAGTAATGCAGTGTTACGGTGCCATAAAAAAGTGTCATGCGATTCGCTGGTTGTCACGGAGGGTAGACGGTCGTTAGGGTCGAAGTAATGGCAATATTCAAGCGAAAAATCTATATGATCTAATATCACGAACTCGAAAAGTGGCCCCGAACCAATCGATCAACATCGTGCCATAGCCTATGGCGCCGTGAAAATCTTTTGAGGAGCAACTGTGCAATTAGCAGAAGTTCGAAATGTCTATGACCACGACGGGCCTTTCGCAACCGTCTATCTTGAAGGGCGTGCCCCCACGCCAGATGCGGAACACCAAGTCAGACTACGCTGGGACGATCTGAGAACACGCTTGGAAGAGGCCGGAGCTGCAGATGAAACGGTCACAGCGTTAGAAAACGCGGTAATTGTTGATGATATTACCGAAGTCCAAAACAACGGCAGGGTTCTGGTAGCGAACGCCTCTGGTGTCTTGCTCAATGCGGATTGGGACGCAGCGATTGGTGCTGGCGACGCCGTGTATTTTGCCCAAGAGCCAGAACTCGGTGCGTTTACGCGGGAGCGGGCTCGGTCAGTCCGAATGCTGGTGGTGATTGCGGATCGTACGGGTGCGACAATACGCCGAATTGTGGCAGCCGAAGAACACGAACTGAATGAACAAGCAGAACACCATGTGTCAGCAACAGCTAACGCTTCGGTGCATAAGCCACGTGAAGGTGCGTTGTCACATAAGCAGATTCAACGACGCGCAGATGAAGAAACTCAACAGAGTCTGCGCGAGGTTGCTGACAAATTGGATCAGATTGCGGCAGATTGGCGTCCTGATGCGGTGGTCCTCGCCGGTGAAACTCAAGGTCGTAACAAATTGCATGACGAGCTGTCTGAAGCACTGCAAGAAATCGCTCAGCAAACTGAACACGGTGGTACCGATGATGACGCCGCTGAAGAAGCACTCGCCGAAGAACTGCGGTTGATCGCTAGCGACGTTGCCGATGTGCGATCACAGGAACTGACGAAACGATATGCTCACGCAAGAGCGCATGATTACGCAGTAGAAGGTTCCGAATGGGTCGTCCGTGCCGCCGAGATGGGCGCAGTCGAGACCTTGTTGTTCGAACACAATCGTTCGGCCACCGAGGAAGCAAAAGTCCTCGGCGCCAGCGTCAAAGTTGATGCCAGCTTGGGGCTGCTTAGCAGCGACGTTGAAGATGGTGTTGCCGCCGTGTTGCGATTTGAAGCACCAGACGAACTCAAGAAGTAATGAAGCGTATATGACGACATGCAATGCAATTCGAGCTTCAAACGTCCTCCAGGGCGCGGATTTTTCTGCAACGAGATCATTGTTCGTTGAAGACGCCCTAGTCTGGGACACCGAATACTAACGCCACTATTTCCTGAATTTTTCGTACCAACTACGAAAGGAAGACGCTGAACTATGCAATATAACGAATTTATCAACGCAGTCGTGGAACGCGGTGGCGCAGTTGACCGACAGACAGCACAGAGCGTAAGCCATACCGTGTTGGCCGACCTAGGGCAGCGGCTTGATCCGGGTGAAGCCAAAGATCTCGCCGAACAGTTGCCACAAGAACTTGCACACGCTGTGACCGAGCGTGCAGCTTCTGGGCCCGTGGCCGATGACGTGGATGATTTCCTTCGTCGTGTGGCTGAACACCTCGGTGCCGGGACAGATCCGGAAGCAGCTCGTATTCACGTCACTGCTGTATTTTCGACGCTGACCAAGGCCGTGTCAGCGGGCGAAATCGACGACCTTCGTTCCCAGTTGCCCGCTGGTTTTGCCGCGTTCCTTGATAACTCATGACAAGTAGTTGGAAAAACCGACATCATAAGGAGAAGTTCATGGAAACAAACGAACTGACTGAACTGATACGCCAACGTGGCGAGTATGACAACGCAGAAACCACTCGCGGCGCCATTGAAGCGGTCCTAACCGTGCTGGCAAGCCGAGACATGGATGGTGAAGTAGCCAAACTGGCGGCCCAGCTGCCCAGCGGTATCGGAGAATACCTTCGGGCTCCCCACGAGAAGCCAGAAGAATTTGATGCTGATGAATTCTTGTCACGGGTGCAGAAACACTTGGATTCCACCGAGCAGCAAGCCCAGCTAGCCACCCATGCAGTTTTATCGGTAGTAACGGAGGCTGTTTCTGATGGCGAACAGATCTCATTTATGAATGCCCTACCCAACGACCTATCGAGTTATGCTCGCTGGAACTAAGTTCTTGCAACACGGGAACGGAGCTTTATGAATTTACGCGATTCACTGCACCAGATCGATGGAAAAGGTTATGGAACCTACCGTCAGATACGCGGGATCCACCAAATTGGCCAATTCCAATTATCGATAGACAAGGTGCAGGTGGATCCATACGCTCCAGCTTCCTTGATGCGTGTGATCCTGCCCAGCGAGGTCGTTGATCTCCCGAACGAACTGATCGATGATCCCGCTGGCAGGGTAGCCGCCAGTGATTTTCTCACAAGACGTTTTGCACAAGCCATCCGCCAGCACACGGGGACAAGCAACAGGAGTGCCGTAAGTATCGGGACTCCTGGGCAACAGGTACTCCAGCGCAGCAGCGTCGTCATTGGCCAGAACACTGTAGAAGCACGGATTGCAGTAGATTTACCAGCTTCAGGTCGGCGGATCCGTGGCCGTCATGCGGCAAAAATTCTGACTGACGAGCTCCCACACATCGTTGAAAACTCGCTGAAACACCAACATTTGGACGCACAAGCGCTCGCAGATCATGTGCGCCTCTACCGGGACCAACAGTATGTTCGGAGTGTTTTAGCTTCCAATGGGCTCGTCGGCTTCGTGGGGGACGGTTCGATTTTGCCACGACGGTCAGGCGATACTGACACGCCTTTGGTCGATGGCGCGGTACCGTTTTCCACTCCGGAAACGATGCGTGTTAGTTTCCAATTACCAAGTGGAGACACTGTGACTGGGATGGGTATTTATACCGGAATCACGGTGGTTGTTGGTGGCGGATATCATGGGAAATCGACGCTTCTTAGCGCACTCTCCCGCGGTGTCTACCCGCATATATCCGGCGACGGCCGTGAATGGGTGATCACGAGTCCAGATGCCGTCAATATTCGTGCCGAAGACGGTCGATCGGTCACCGGAGTGGACATAAGCCCGTTTATTTCCGGATTGCCAACCGGCGCTGATACCTCCCAGTTTTCTACCACGAACGCTTCAGGCTCGACGTCCCAAGCAGCAAATCTGGTTGAAGCTTTGGAAGCAGGCTCTACGGTGCTGTTGATTGATGAGGATACGTCAGCCACGAACTTTATGATTCGTGACGACCGTATGAAAGAACTGATCGCCGCCGAGAAGGAACCTATTACGCCATTTGTCGACAGGATACGGCCGTTGTTAACGGAGCGTGGTGTGTCCACAGTCTTGGTAGCAGGAGGGTCTGGAGCGTTCTTCGACGTCGCGGATCACGTTATTGCATTAGACGAATACGTCGCGCTGGATGTGACCAGTCGTGCACACGATATTGCTGGAACGCTTCCCGAACGGTCCAACGCGCCGGCGAAAGCGTCGGTTTTTACTCATGACGCGCCAGAGCGCATCCCACGAGCTGGTGGGTTGGTAACGTACGGCAAGAAGAAGCCCGCCACTGCACGTGGCCGGTCAGTCATACAGTTTGGCCGGGAGCAGGTTGATCTCAGTGCAGTAGCTCAGCTCGTCGACCCCGCCCAAACCGCTGCTATAGCTTTCGCAATGGACCGTCTGGCAGAACAGCTCGATGGTCGACTGAGTTTGGCGGAGGCCGTCACACAGTTATTGAATAAGGTAGAAAACGAAGGTCTGGAGGCGTTATCCCCACACCGAGGACATCCGGGACATCTTGCTTTACCGCGCCGACACGAGATTCACAGTGCAATCAATCGCTACCGACACTTGCAGCTGAACACCTGAGACACGAATTTATGACCTTGACGCCAGATCGCGTATCCTTGAAAGCCCATGGCTGATATAGACTTCTCCGCAGAAATTGCTGCGTTGCGACATACCTACGAATCCATCGAGGCCGTATCTGATATCGAACAGATCCGCGCCGACGTCGCCGAGCTCTCGAAAGAAGCCAGTGCACCCAATCTCTGGGATGATCCAGCTCAGGGCCAGCAAGTCACATCGGCACTGTCCCGAAAAGAAACTGAACTAAGCCGGCTTACCTCACTTTATGCACGGATCGATGACCTCGATGTGACAGTCGAACTAGCGCAAGAAGCTGACGACGCTGACCTCCACGCTGAGGCCGTTGAAGAGCTCAGTAGCATTAAGAAGTCTTTAAGCCAGCTTGAAACCGTGACCCTGCTCAGCGGTGAATACGACGAGAGAGAAGCGGTCGTCACTATTCGGGCTGGTGCCGGGGGAGTCGATGCCTCAGATTTCACGCTGATGCTGCTGCGCATGTACTTGCGCTGGGCTGAACACAATGGTTATCCCTCGAAGGTGATGGACACATCGTATGCTGAAGAAGCCGGCCTGAAGTCTGCGACTTTCGAAATTAACGCCCCCTACGCTTTTGGCACCTTGTCGGTTGAAGCGGGCACGCACCGTCTTGTACGGATTTCTCCATTTGATAATCAGGGTCGCCGCCATACATCGTTTGCTGCAGTAGAAGTTGTTCCACTTATTGAATCTGACGATTCCATTGATGTTCCCGAGGCTGAACTGAAGATTGACGTGTTCCGGTCCTCGGGTCCAGGTGGACAGCACGTCAACACCACGGACTCGGCCGTGCGCATGACGCATATACCTACCGGCATTGTGGTATCCATGCAGAATGAAAAGTCCCAAATACAAAACCGTGCGGCAGCCTTGCGCGTGCTGCAATCTCGACTGCTCCTCATTCGGAAAGAAGAAGAGGAGGCAAAGAAGAAAGAATTGGCCGGGGATGTAAAAGCCTCGTGGGGCGACCAAATGCGCTCCTACGTCCTGAATCCGTATCAGATGGTTAAAGATTTGCGGACACATCACGAAGAAGGCAACCCAGACAAAGTCTTTGACGGTGAGATCAACGATTTTATCGATGCTGGAATTCGTTGGCGTGCCGAAGGTCGTCACGAATAACCGGTAAACCTAGTCAAGGGTCATCGGTTGGTGACAAACTGGTGGTCATGACTGAACAACGTATTGTACAGGCGACGAAAATTATTCACGCTCCGGCAGCGGATATCTTTGAGCTGATAGCAGACCCAGCCCGCCAGCCCGAATGGGATGGCAATGATAATCTTGCTGAAGCGCCCGAGGGCCAACGCATTACCAATGTGAATCAAGAGTTCACCATGCATCTGACCAACGGTCAATCCCGAACCAACTACGTGGTGGAATTCAGCGAGGGCCGTGTCATTGCCTGGAACCCGGCACCAACCGGCGAGGCTGCGCGCGGACATCTTTTCCGTTGGGAACTGCGCCCGTTGAACGAGACGGCTACCGAAGTCACGCACACATACGACTGGACTCAACTTGTAGACGAGTCTCGCTTTGAACGAGCACGCTCTTATACCGAACAAGCACTGTTGAATTCAGTTAATCGCCTTTCACTGAAAGTGGAAGTGTAGCGTTGTACAAGTGACCAGTTTGCGAGTGTTTTACGCTACAATGTGTTGAATACCACGCCATAAACATAGGAGTCACTTTGTCTAGCTCTTCATCACGTGATGCAGTGATTATCGGTGGGTCTCGCACCCCGTTCGGACGTTTACTGGGGTCACTTGCTGGCCACTCTGCCATTGAGCTTGGAGCCCATGCTATTCAAGGGGCAATGGCCGACGCTGGGATTGCAGTCGACGCCGTGGATACAGTCATCATGGGTCAAGTTATTCAGGCAGGCGCGGGCCAGAACCCGGGGCGGCAGGCTGCTTTGCTCGCTGGGATGGGTCGTGACGTTCACGGAATCACCATCAACAAAGTCTGCCTATCAGGTGCCACCGCGATTATTGATGCCGCGCGCATGATCGCTTTAGGCGACGCAGATGTAGTCATTGCCGGTGGCCAGGAATCTATGACGAATGCTCCGCACCTACTTCCCGGTTCGCGTTCTGGGCACAAGTACGGGCCAGTCACAATGTTGGATGCTACAGATCATGATGCATTAACAGATCAAGATAGCGCAGTGTCCATGGGTGTGCTGACTGAACAGGGTAATGGTTCGTTTGGCCTTGACCGTGAAAGCCAAGATAACGTCGCCGCCCTTTCACATCAGCGTGCGGTAGCCGGTGCGCAGAAGCGGGGGGAAGAAATTGCCCCGATCGAGATTCCACAACGTCGAGGTGAACCCATAATCTTCGATACTGACGAAGGCGTCAGAGAAAATACTACTGCCCAGAGTTTAGGTAAGCTTCGTCCAGCGTTTGCATCAGATGGTACGGTCACCGCCGGAAATTCATCGCAGTTATCCGATGGTGCGGCAGCGCTGGTGGTCGTGTCACGGCAGTATGCTGAAGACCATGGGCATGAGATATTGGCAACCGTTGCTGGATACGGTCAGGTTGCTGGTCCGCATGATTCCCAACTCCACTCTCAACCGTCAAGGGCTATTCAGTCAGCTACTCAACGTTCCGGTTGGACTATCAGCGAACTTGACTTCATCGAGATCAATGAAGCGTTTGGTGCGGTGGTTGTTCAATCGCTACAAGATCTGGACTATCCACTGGAGAAAACGAATATCTATGGTGGGGCTGTAGCATTGGGTCATCCCGTCGGGGCCTCGGGCGCACGTCTTGTTCTTACTGCAGCCAAAGAGCTCGGGCGCCGCGGGAGTGGTAAAGCTGCCATCGCGCTGTGTGGCGGCGGTGGCCAGGGCGAATGCGTCTTACTTAAGCTTTAATTTTATTTTTCAACACACCACTAGCACCAGCCCAAGATCCCACGGTTGTTACCGAATCGTGATTAGTCTTGAAGGGCTGGTGCTTTTGCTTCCCCAACATGACCGGGCACCAGTGAGTCGCATGCCGATTCGGTCAGGGAAAAAACATGATCCGATTCGAAGATGTCACGAAGGTTTATGATACGACCTCGCGTCCTGCTCTGGACGATGTGACCACTGAAATTGAGCGCGGCGAGTTCGTGTTCTTAGTTGGTCCATCGGGGTCAGGTAAGTCCACATTTATTCGTCTCGTACAACGCGAAGAAAAGGCTTCGTCCGGAACCGTATATGTTTCAGGCCGTGACGTTGCCCGACTGTCCTCATGGCGCGTTCCTCATCTGCGTCGCGACCTTGGTGTCGTCTTCCAAGACTTCCGGCTCCTGCCGAACAAAAACGTATTTGCAAATGTCGCTTTTGCGATGCAAGTGTTGGGCAAACGCCGCGGTCTTATCAATCAAGCCATTCCAGAGGTGCTCAAAACCGTCGGGCTTCAAGACAAGGCCCGACGTTTTCCGCATGAACTTTCCGGTGGGGAACAACAACGTGTGGCTATTGCCCGCGCAGTCGTCAACAGTCCTGCCATTCTGTTAGCCGATGAGCCCACGGGTAACCTTGACCCAGAAACGTCCTGGGGAATTATGGAAGTTCTCGACAAGATTCACCAAAATGGCACAACCGTTGTTATGGCTACGCATGATCACGAAATCGTTAATACGATGCGTCGTCGCGTCGTTGAACTGAATGAAGGCAAGATCATGCGGGACGAAGCAGAAGCCGGATACCAGCCTGCCGACGCCACTGCTCAGCTGCAGTCACGGTTGAGAAAGCCAGAGGTGAACTAGTGCGGTTTGCGTTTATCGTTTCGGAAACGCTTTCTGGTATTCGCCGAAATCTTTCCATGGTCATCTCGGTTGTATTGGTGACCTTCATATCACTCACATTCGTTGGCTCGGCAGGGCTACTGCAAATGCAGATCAACCAGATGAAAGGCTATTGGTACGATCGCGTTGAAGTTGCGATTTTTCTCTGTAACGACACTTCGACAGCGGCCAGTTGTGCTGGGGGAGCTGTAACTGACAGTCAACGGGAAGCTATCGAAGCTCAGCTCGATTCTCAACAAGCCTCCGCCTATGTTGAAAGTTATGAGTATGAATCCCAGGAACAAGCTCTTGAATTGTTTCAAGACCAATACGCCAACCTGGATATGGCCGAAAGTGTAACCGCTGAGCAGTTGCCTGAGTCCTTCCGGGTGTCGCTTGTTGATCCGGAACAATACGAAGTCGTCAATGAGATGTTCTCCGGGATGGCAGGTGTGGAAGTTGTCTCAGATCAACGAGAACTGCTCGAGTCACTTTTCTCACTGATGAATATTGCGTCGGTAATTGCGATCGCATTGGCCGTTATCATGCTGATCACCGCCATCTTATTGATTGCGACCACGATTCGACTCTCTGCGTTCTCACGACGCCGTGAAACTGGCATTATGCGACTGGTCGGAGCATCCAAGACAATGATCCAACTGCCATTCTTAGCCGAAGGTCTGGTTGCTGCGATGTTGGGTGCCGCATTAGCCTCCTTGGCAACGTGGGCGATAGCGAAGTTCTTTATCGCAGATTGGCTTGCAACCGAGTACCCACAAACTGGGTTCATTTCCTCGACAGAAGCATTATGGCTTGTGCCCTTGCTCTTTGCAATCGCCCTTATCCTAGCTGCGGCATCATCAATGCTGACGTTGCGGCGCTACCTCAAAGTCTAGTTTCACGAAGTATTCTTGACCGATGCATGTGTCTGAAGGAGACATGACCAATATGATTCAACGACGGTTATCAAATGTTGTTGCCGCCGCAGGCATCGTAGCCGTCCTCGGTGTCACTTCCATAGTTCCAGCATTCGGGCAGGACCGAATAGATCGGCTTGAACGTGAACTCAGTGACTCCCAGGATGAGCGGGAACGGCTAGGCGAGTCGCTGTCTGAACTCGGTGATAAAAAAGAGAGTTTGGAATCGGATCGCGGCGATTTGAATGCCTCGCTAGAAGGCCTGGATGAAGATATCGCGAAGAAGGTAACTGAGCTACGGGACCTCCAGGACGAACTGCCGGGTGCTCAGCAAGCAGTAGAAGACGCAGAAGCACGCGTTACGGCGGCACAGGAAGAAGTGAACTCGCTGAATAACCGAGTCGCTGAAGCCGAGGGTCGACTGGCGGAGATTCAGGCCGAAATTGAATCATCGGAACAAGAATTGGAAATGGCGGAAGAGGAAGTCGGTCAAATCGCTGCCGAAGCGTATAAGACCGGTGGTACAAACGATCTTTCCTTCCTATTGGGTGTCTCTGACTCATCGCTTCCAGAAGCGATGGGGATGGCCCAGCAGGCGTTGCGAATCCAGGACAACCAGATTGCGGACGTCTCGCAGCAAAACGCCCAAGACGTCAACTCACAGGCACGTATGGAAGCCGTTGAATCAGAAATTCGTGAGCTGAAAGCGCAGGCAGAAGATGCCCTGGAAGCTGAACAGAGTGCTCGTGACGATGCCAATGCGGCAAAAGAAGATCTTGACGGCATGATCGATACCAATGAACGATTGACGGCTGAGCTTGAAAAAGAACGTCCGAAAATAGAGTCAGCCATTGAGGACAATCGAGCCGCAGCTGATAGCGTCAATGAGGAAATCCTGGAACAGCAGGAAAAAGTCACGCAACAGTCTTCTGAGATTTCCAGTCTCGAAAAAGAGCATGAAGAAGCTGTAGCGGAAGCCGAAGCCAAGCGGCAAGCAGCCGAAGAGGCCGAACGAAAAGCTCGCGAAGCTGAAGAACGTGCAGCACGTGAACAAGCTACCCAGAAGCAAAAGGAAAGTGCTACGAAGGCTCGTAGTGAAGCTGAGACTGCCGACAAAGAATACGAAGAACAAAAAGAGCGCGTGAGTCAGACAGTGTCAAACACCGGTAGTTCGTGGGGACTCATCGTACCGATTAATAGTTACCAGACTTCTGGTTTTGGATGGCGGCCAACCCCCGCTGGCACCTATGACTATGGTGGCCGCGGAGGGTACGTTCACACTGGTATTGACTACGGTGGCGGCTGTGGCCTCCCAATTAAGGCGGCTCGCTCTGGAAAAGTTATCAACGCTGACTGGGCAGTATCGACATCGGGACGCCGTGTAGTGATTGATCACGGCTCGGTCAATGGCAGTCTGCTCGCGACGAAGTACCACCATATGACCAGGTATGTCGTGAGTCCTGGACAACAGGTGTCGCAGGGTCAGGTTATTGGTTACACGGGGACCACAGGCAACTCCACCGGTTGCCATCTGCACTTCGAAACGCTGATCAACGGGGAACCTCGTAACCCAGCGAATTATCTGTAAGACGATAGCGACCAAGCAGTGCCCTCACCTCAACGGGTGAGGGCACTGCTTTGACAGGACCTGTATACTTGCAGGTTGGACGAAATCGTCAGGCGGAAGGAGTGAATATGTCCAAGAAATCTGGTCGCAGCAAACCTGGGCGCTCAGATCGGGTTGTTATCGCTACCAACCGCAAGGCGCGTCATAACTACAACCTCAAAGATACTTACGAGGCCGGCATCGCGTTGATGGGTACCGAAGTGAAGTCTCTTCGCGACGGTCACGCATCTATTGTCGAGGGCTTTGCTATGTTTTCCGGTGATGAACTTTGGCTGGAGAATGTGTTCATACCCGAATACGGTTACGGAACATGGACAAACCATTCGTCCCGGCGCCGTCGGAAACTGCTATTGCACCGTAGAGAACTCAACAAACTTCAGCGTGAAGTAGATGCGTCCGGGACGACGATTGTCCCGCTGTCTATGTACTTTCGAGACGGCAAGGCCAAAGTCGAAATTGCGCTGGCTGAAGGTAAGCGTGATTTCGATAAGCGTCATGCACTTCGTGAGGCGCAGGATAAACGTGATGCCCAGCGAGCAATGCGCGAGGCAAATCGCCAGGGGAAATCGATTCTGTAGAGCGACCATTGGTCGGGGAATAAACAGGAACCCATCTGGGTTGTACCAGGTGATCCTCTACGTTAGAGTAGAAGGTCCTGGCAGAGCCAGGTGCTGTTATACAACAGAATATGGGGATGATCGGTTTCGACGATGTGAGTTGCCGTCAGGTCAGCGTGCCGAGGACGCAAAGTCACCTCGTAAACGCCCTTTGCAAACAATCAAGTGCCGATTCTAAACGCACTGACTTCGCTCTCGCTGCCTAACTAGCGAACGAGTCCGTCAGACCAGGCATTGCTATCGTCCTGGATCCTGGCGTCGCTTAGATAGCCACTGTCTGTCGCCCCTGTCGGGGGAAGTGACAGAGACCTAAAGCCGACTAGACCGAACAGTTGCTAGTCTGTGATCAACTGTGGTCGATAAAACTCCGAGCAGACTGCGCACGGAGAAGCCTTACGAATGCCACATCGGACCCGGGTTCAATTCCCGGCATCTCCACAAATAGTAATAGCCCGGATTCTTTCTGAATCCGGGCTATTACATTTAACTGCTCGCTGTGCAGATGGGGGTAACCGATATGCTGGCCGCATTCTGGGAGGAGTTTGAAACCATGTATTTTTCGATGAACAGGACGAGGCAGCGAAATAAGCTCACTCAGGGGATCACCAGGACAGGCAGCACCAAACCGCACAAGCAAGCGGTAATGGATAATCCCGTATGCAGTATCCATGTTTTCCAAGCACTACCGGTACCGTCGAGGTGCTGCTGGGCGGCAATGACTGCCACCGTCGAATAGGTGGTTAACGCTCCTGCAAACCCGCCCAGGATGGCTTGTACAAGAATTTCGTTGAATTGAAATATTGTGGCGAGAGTCAGTACGCTACCGGCTACAAATGATCCCAGGATGTTGATGAGCAAAATTCCGTGCCGGGGGAGATAGAAATCTGCGAGATACCTCGAGACTGAGCCGAGTATAGCTGCCAGGATGAACAGCATCATGTTCGTTCACCCGCCAGGTACGTGCCGAATTTCAGCATCCAGAGCGTCACGAGCGTGGTGACAAAAAGAAACGCCAGCAACACAGCCACGATGCCTGCCGCGTACATGATGCCTTGGAGCACCGATGAGGCCGCGTAAATGGTCACACCAAATGTTAGTCCGGCGTAGGCGACTGCCAGCCCAGACATCGTCGTAAACGCACCAAAAAAGCCAGTGGTCACGCCTTTGATCACTGGCTCGGGCCACCGACGTCGTGAACTATAGCCGGTCACCAAGCCAAGGAGCGCTGCCCCGCTCAGACAGATGATTGCCAGCGGCAGCGGGTCAAAAGCGCTCAGGGAATCATCGAGCACGGTCGGCCACGGCAAAAACACCCTTGCTATGGCCCCTGCAGCACCACCGATTGCGACGGCGAGGATGGTGGCAGGGTGGGGCCTAGGCGCGTGATTGGCCACGCAGCTCCGGATTGAGACGCTCCAACACTTCGTCATGTAAATGAGTGTTGGTGGCTAGGCCGTGCCCACCCCATGGCCCTGGCTCGCCATCCAGAGACGTGAAGGTACCACCAGCTTCGGTGACGATCGGTACGAGAGCGGCCATATCGTAGAGTTCCAGTTCGGGTTCGCAAGCAATGTCGACAGAGCCTTCTGCCACCAGCATGTACGACCAGAAATCACCGAAGGCACGAACCCGCCAGATATCAGAGGTCAGTTGGAGGAACTCGCTGATATTGCCGCGGTCACGCCAGCCTTCTAAAGAGGAGAAGGACATGGAAGCGTCTTCCAGATGGATGACATCTGAGGTGTGAATGCGTTTGGCATTCGATAGGGACTTACCGGTATAGGCTCCGCCGTCCTCATAAGCCCACCACCGGCGTGACAAGGCAGGGGCAGAGACCACGCCGACGACCGGACGGTCATCCTCGACCAGCGCGATCAGGGTTGCCCACACAGGTACACCCCGAACAAAGTTCTTTGTGCCATCGATGGGGTCAATGATCCAGCGTCGTTTTGATGCACCAACGGTGCCAAATTCTTCACCGGTCACCGCATCTCGTGGACGAGCTCGTTTGAGTTGCTGGCGAATGAGCTCTTCAGCGGCACGATCAGCATCCGATACAGGGGTGAGATCCGGTTTGGTGGAAACCTCCAAATCCACGGCTTGAAAACGGTCCATTGTAAGACCATCGACGGCGTCAGCGATCACCAATGCGAGATTGAGATCTTCACGGTAGCCCTGACGGGGTGGGGAGAGCTGCATGTTGGCGGCCTTTCCTTCTAGTGGTTTAGTCAAAGTCGTCGGTTTCTAGCCGGTTCTCCAACAGTCTGCGTAACGAGACCAGTCGTTGTGGGCCGGCGTCACCGGCGTGACCGGCGGTAACCCAAGCATCTAGAGCACAGCCGGGGGAGTCCCGAGTGTGGTCACATCCGCGTGGACAATTCACAATTGCTGGAGCGAGATCTTCAAACGCTGTTACTACGGTATCTGGATCGACCAGACCCATACCAAAGGAGCGAATACCAGGTGTGTCGATCAGTAACGAGCTACCGGATTGGTTCAGGGGGATAGCTAGTGTGGACGACGAAGTGTGTCGACCGCGTCCGGTGACGACATTGACGTGGCCAACGGCACGATCGGTTCCGGTGAGTGCATTCAATAGGGTGGACTTGCCCACCCCGGACGGTCCGATCAACGCGGTGATGTGACCGGCGAGTCGGTCTTGTAACCTGTCGAGGTCAACGGGATGCAAAATCAGAGCCCCGGTGGCGTTTTCATCTTGAGGACTTGATGGACCCACGGTGAAGATCTCCAAATCCAGATGCGCATAGTGCTCAAGTAAACCGGTGGGATCGGCGAGGTCTGTTTTCGTGATGCACAGCAGGGGCGTAATACCGGCGTCGAAGGCTGCCACCATGGCACGGTCGATGAACCCGGTGCGTGGTTCGGGATTGGTCGCCGCGACGACAATCACTAAGGTATCAGCGTTGGCTACCACGACGCGTTCGTATGCATCGGTGTCGTCCGCGGAGCGGCGCAAGACAGTTTCACGGTCTACGAGACGCACGATTCGAGCGAGGGTTCCTTCTTGGCCGGATGTATCACCAACTACTTCAACGAGGTCCCCACTGACAATGGCAGTGTTACGCATTTCTCTGGCCCGCATCGCGGTAATGTAACGAGCCTTGTTGTGTTTCGTTTTGCGTTCGGGTGCCAGGTAGAGCGTGTATCGACCTCGATCTACGGTTGTGACACGGCAAGTGATCGCATCGTCATGGGCCGGACGGTCTTTGGTCCGGGGACGAGACCCTCGTTTTGATGGGCGTTTGGGCGCCGAGTTTTCGTCATAACGATGGTAGTCGATGCGATAGCGGCTCATGCGCGGATCTGTCGATTTCCCGAGGCGAGCTCGGTCCAAGCGGTGGGGAAGTCGGGCATAGTTTTGGCCGTGGTAGCAATATCTGTGACCGCAACGCCATCTACGGCAAGGCCGATAATTGCACCGTAGGTGGCCATACGGTGGTCTGCATACGACTGAAGAACAGCGGGTTGCAGCGTGTAACCTCCGGCAAAATGAAGAAAGGTTTCGCCTTCTTGGATGGTTGCACCGAGTTTTCTTGCCTCGGCGTTCAGAGCGATGAGGCGATCTGTTTCATGACCGCGCAGATGCCCAATATTGGTCAATTGTGTCGGGCCGTCTGCCAGCATTGCAATCGCCGCGGTGGTGGGCGTCAACTCAGCAAGATCTGAGAGTTCGCCGGCGCCGGTAATCACGGGTTGACCTTGTGCATCTAGTGAGCCACTTACTGTGAGGTCACCGTAGTTGGTGCCCTCCACCGGCGAAAACGTTACCCGGGCACCGAACTGTGGCAGTACTGTTCGCCAGCGGTCGCCAATTTGAGTAGTTTCTGTCGGCCAATACGGGACGGTTACGGTTCCGCCGGTTACAACAGCAGCAGCCAAGTAGGGACCTGCATTCGATAAATCTGGTTCCACGGCGGTATCAATAGCATGAATTTCACCGGGTGCCACGACCCATCGGTTCGGCTCTGGTGTTTCCACGGTAACGCCCGCTGTGGACAGCACGTTGATGGTCATGGCAATATGCTCGGGACTTGGCGTCTGATCGCCGGTATGAACTATATCTAAACCGTTGTGGAAAGTCGCTCCAACCAACAATAGAGCTGAAATAAATTGAGATGACCCTCCCGCATCAACCGCGACACTGCCGCCCGCTAGTGGTCCATTGCCGTGTACAGTCAATGGTAGGTGCGTAACAGGGTCCTGATCTTCTGCAGTGATGTGTGCTCCGGCCTGCACCAGGCCGTCAATAACTGGACCCATTGGACGGGCATAAGACTGAGTATCGCCGTCAATGACTACGGTCGCGTTCGTCCCGGCAGCTACACCTGGCATAAAACGCATGACGGTGCCAGCAAGGCCAGAATCCACGGTGATAGTACCCGTGGTATCTGCCAGGTTGATAGGAGTGACATCCAAGATCGTCGGGTCGCCGTGGACCGGTTCAAATAGTGCACCCAGTTCACTGAGGGCCTCAACCATGAGGTCGGTATCGCGAGAGACCAACACGCCGGTCAAGCGAGAGGGGGCAGTCGACAGGGCGGCAAGAATGAGATGTCGGTTAGTTAATGACTTCGAACCAGGCAGCGCTACGGTCGCGGCTACCGGTCGTGTGGTGAATGGAGCAGACCAAACTTCACCGGGGGCAGGAGTCATCGTGGCCAACAGAACCTCTTTCATCAGCTGTTCAACACTGCAGATACACCTTCCAAGATACCCTGTTATCGCTGCCAGCGTTGTTGATGGACCGGTGTTGAAGGGAATAATTTCCACAGATTTCTGGCTATATGTGCTGACAAACGTAGTGAGTTGTATAGCAAGGGTAGGTGATTGGCACTGTGCTGACTATGAGTGCGCCGATAGAAACCTCTCATGTGAGTCATTTGAGATTAGACTGGGCAGGGATGACTCATTTGCCTTCTGACATTCCCGCTGCCGACGATGGCTCCCGAATCGATCCGAAAGCTGAGACCGAGTTCCAGCGTCGTACTCGTTTCGAACGAGACGCGATGCAGTATATCGATCAGCTGTATTCGGGTGCACTGCGTATGACGCGTAACCCTGAAGACGCCGAAGATCTGGTGCAGGAAGCATATGCTCGAGCGTATTCTTCGTTTCACCAGTACAAGCCCGGCACGAACTTACGTGCATGGCTGTTTCGGATTCTCACCAATACCTATATCAATATCTATCGCAAACGTCAGCGTCGCCCGCTGGAGGCAGATGGTGATGGTATAGAAGATTGGCAGATGGCCCGGGCTGCGGAACATACGTCAACGGGCTTGCAGTCTGCTGAGACTGAAGCGTTGGATTATCTTGCAGATAGTGACGTGAAGAACGCGTTGGCAGAGATTTCCGAGGATTTCCGTATTCCGGTGTATCTCGCTGACGTCGAAGGTTTTGCTTATAAAGAGATTGCCGACATCCTCGACGTGCCCATTGGTACCGTAATGTCTCGGCTACACCGTGGTCGCCGTAGCCTACGGGAACTGCTGACGGACTATGCTGCCGACCGAGGCATTAAAGGCGCAATCGAACTGCAGCAGAAGAAACAGGCCAATGCATCGGAGGAGGGCCAAAATGACAAATGAATCACCAGACATTCGGACCGAATCCGAAGATTGCGCCGAGAATGGCGGTTGCACGGAAACCAGGATGGACAGCATCTACAAGTACCTTGACGGGGCACTCGATGCCCAGGACTTCGACGAGGTACGCGGTCATATTGAGGACTGTACTGAGTGCCAGTCAGAACACGACCTGGAGATCATTATTCGTGATGTGGTGCGCCGTTCATGCGATGAAAAAGCACCTCAAACTCTCAAGAATAAAATTATGGATCGCATTGAAGAGCTGAAAACCAGCTAATGGCCACAGCATTTTTAATATACAAGAGGTCTGAACCATTTTTGGTTCAGACCTCTTGTATATTAAAAATGGAGCGGCGTTAGCCTGCGTTCGGACGCTTGCCCGAGTTGGCGCGAGACTTACGACGATCCTTGCGTTTGCGACCACGTTTACTCATCGTGATGCTCCTTTCATCGAATGGGTTCTCCAAAATATTACCATCACCGGCTAAGCCGCTGATCACGCAAGCTTTGAAAGCTGTTCAGCGCGATGCTCAAGGTCGGATCCTTAGGAACGCATGCTTGGGTCTGTGATTCCGAGCCAGTCAAACCACCCGCGGTTTAACACCAACCAGGCGATCAGACCGTAAGCGGCTTGTCCCGGTAGCCCCTCATTGACCATGACATCTTGGTTGAAATTCTGGTGGTTTACCAGATCGGTAAATGCATCAACGTAGAGGACATCACGGCGTTCGGCTACGCCTTGGTACGCTTCGTTGAGTGAGCCAAGATGCTGGTTCGTCTCGTGATCCTGTGCAGGTGTGGGCCCGACAACGAATGTAGCAATGCTGTGTTGTTTTGCTCGGTCGAGAATATTCGCGAGGTGCAGGCGGGCCCGGGCGGAGGATCCTGCCATACTGATGGGATCTTGGGGGACAGCGATCACGAGACGATTCTCCACGGTTTCATCGCGTGACAGTCGTGGGATGACTTCACGTTCCCAACGTTCTGACATCTCTTCGGTGGTTTCGTTGGGGAACACTAACGGATAGGACTCAATTTGTAAGTCTGGAACGTGAGTTTTTGCAAGAACCCGTCCCAACCAACCTAAGCCGCGCGCGTCGCCAACTCCGGTAAGCGTTTGGGCTCCGATGGAGAACAACCGGATGTTTCGAGTGTGCACGAAGTTTGCCTCTTTCAACTAGCGTCCTTTTGTTCCACTGTAGCCGTATTGCACCACATTGGCTGTTTAAATGCCTGTTGCGGCCCAAAAAAATTTGGACCGCAACATAAGACACATCCGGTATTTGCGACTAGGCGCCGAAAATGTCTTGGAGCAATGTTTCATGCTCCTCATCGTGGCGTGGTTTGTTTCCAACTGACGGCGAAGCTGCTTCCGGACGGCTTAGCAGTTCTACGTCACGGTCAAGCTCGGGGAGCAAGTGCTGCAGCATGAACGGCCACGGCCCCTGGTTTGCAGGTTCGTCCTGGACCCAGGAGACTTTAGCGTTGCTGTACTTGGACAGCTCGGCTTGGATTGCTTCGGCCGGCAGCGGGTAGAGCTGTTCGACACGCACAATAGCGATATCTGATTCCATCCCGAGCTTCTGACGGCGGTCTGCCAGATCGTAGTACAGCCGGCCAGAAACCAGCAGCACTTGCTTTGCTGAGTTGGTAGCGGTGTCGTCTGGTACCACGGGCATGAAGCGACCCTGGGTAAACGCTTGCACTTTGGATGCGGCAGCACGTAGGCGCAACAACTGTTTCGGGCTGAACACGACCAGTGGCTGACGCGGGGTCGAGTAGGCATGTTCGCGAAGCAGATGGAAGTGGTTTGCGCCGTAGGACGGTTGTACGACACGCATGTTCTCTTCTGCAGACATCTGCAAGAAGCGCTCGATACGTGCTGATGAATGGTCCGGTCCCTGGCCCTCATAACCGTGTGGCAGTAGTAGGACGATGGAGGAGTGCTGGTTCCACTTCTGTGCAGATGAGGAGATGAATTCGTCAATCACGGTCTGAGCGCCGTTGACGAAGTCACCGAACTGGGCTTCCCAGAGCACCAAGGCTTCTGGACGCTCTACTGAGTAGCCGTATTCGAAACCAAGTGCGGCATACTCGCTGAGCAATGAGTTGTAAATCCAGAATTTTGCTTGATCGTGGGATAACGAGGACAGTGGAGTCCATTCGTCGTTGTTCTCACGGTCATAAAAGACCGCGTGACGTTGGACGAAGGTTCCACGACGGGAATCCTGTCCGGCCAAACGAACCGGGACGCCTTCCATCATCAAGGAACCAAAAGCAGCAAGTTCTGCAAAGCCCCAGTCGATGTTGCCATCGATGGCCATCTTATTGCGACGCTCAAGTAAGGTCAGCAGTTTTGGATGAACGTTGAAGTTTTCTGGAATCTCAGCGTGTACTTCTCCGATGCGGCGAAGCATTTCCTCTGATATTGCTGTGGATTCCGGCTTGTATGCTTGCGTCGACTGTTCGATACCGTGTGCTGAGCCAAGGATTGGGATCGGCGAGGTTTCGGCTTCTCCGATCTCCGCGAAGGCGGCCTCGAGACGGTTCTTGTAGTCGGCGGCGGCTTGGTCTGCTTCTTCCTGAGTGATATCGCCACGTCCGACCAACGCGTCGACGTATAGCCGTCGCGTCGAAGTCTTATTGGAGATTAGGGTGTACATACCGGGCTGAGTCATGGATGGATCGTCGCCTTCGTTGTGACCGCGACGGCGATAGGTAATCAAATCAATGACGACGTCGCGGTGGAAACGCTGACGGTATTCGTAAGCCAACTGGGCAGCCTGAACGACGGCCTCAGGATCATCGCCATTCACATGGAAGACAGGAGCCTGAATTGACCGGGCCACATCGGTGGCATACGTCGATGACCTTGACTGCGATGGTGGGGTAGTGAACCCAACCTGGTTGTTGATAACAACGTGTACGGTACCACCGGTACGGTAACCGCGCAGCTGGGACATCTGCATCGTTTCAAATACGACGCCTTGACCCGCGAAGGATGCGTCGCCGTGGACCTGGATCGGTAAAACGGAATATGACTTTGGTGAGTCAGTTCCGTGGTCGTAACGATCCTGTTTGGCCCGCACGATCCCTTCAAGGACTGGGTTGACAGCCTCGAGGTGTGATGGGTTGGCGGCAACGGATACGTTGGTGGTGTTGTTGTTATAAGACGTGAAGGTTCCTGCAGTACCCAAGTGGTATTTCACGTCACCTGAGCCTTGTGCGACGCTGGAGTCTGCATCCCCAACGAATTCACGGAAGACCTGGGTGAAGGTTTTGCCGGCGATGTTCGTTAGGACGTTTAGGCGTCCGCGGTGTGCCATGCCGATCGCAACCTCATCAAGACCTTCATCAGCGGCACCTGACAAGACTGCGTCCAGTAGTGCGATGAGTGATTCCGAGCCTTCGAGTGAGAAGCGTTTTTGTCCAACGAATTTCGTTTGTAGGAATGTTTCGAAAGCCTCAGCTGCGTTGAGGCGCCCTAGAATGCGGAGCTGTTCTTCGCGAGTTGGTTTAACGAATGGGTGCTCAAGTTTTTCTTGGAACCATGCTCGTTGCTCTGGTTCATCGATATGCATGTATTCGTAGCCTGATTTGCGAGTGTAAGCATCACGTAGCACACCTAGCAGGTCGCGCAACAGCATATGTGATTTCCCGCCGATGCCCCCGGTGGGCCAGACACGGTCGAGATCCCACAGTGTTAGACCATGTGAATCGAGGTCGAGATCCGGATGTGTGCGCATCCGGTATTCCAGCGGATCGGTATCAGCAATGAGATGACCACGGACCCGGTAGGAATGGATGAGCTGCTGAATGCGAGCGGCCTTGCCGACCTCGTCATCCGGGTTGACTTGCACGTCTGGTGCCCACCGGATTGGTGTGGTTGGAATACGTAGGTTGACGTAGATTTCGTCGTAGAAGTCTTCCTCACCAAGCAGCAGATTATGCACGGTGCGCAGAAATTCACCGGAACCGGCCCCTTGGATGACACGGTGGTCATATGTAGAGGTGACGGTCATGGTTTTCGACACGGCCAAATCGGAAAGTACCTTTTGCGATGTACCTTCAAATTCCGCCGGGTAGGTGAGAGCGCCGACGCCAATAATTGCAGCTTGACCTTCTGATAGGCGTGGCACGGAGTGTACGGTTCCGATACCGCCCGGGTTGGTGAGCGAAACCGTGGTACCCGAATGGTCGTCCATGGAGAGTTTGTTGTTGAGAGCACGCTGCACGAGATCGTCGTAGGCTTCCCAGAACTCTCGGAAGTTCATGGTTTCAACGGCTTTGATTGACGGCTGTACCAGGGCACGCTCGCCCTTAGAGCCGGGGATGTCGATAGCCAGCCCAAAGTTGATGTGCGCTGGATTGATCTTGAATTTTTTACCGTCTTCTTCACGGTAAATGGCGTTCATCTCGGGATGTTTTACAAGTGCACGGATAACCGCATAGCCGATGAGGTGGGTAAAGGAAACACGTCCACCACGAGTGCGCTGTAGGTAATTGTTGATGACCGTGCGGTTGTCGACAAGCGCCTTGACCGGCATATCGCGAACGGTGGTAGCCGTTGGCATGGAGAGTGACGCGTCCATATTGGCAGCGATGGCACCTGGCATCCCCCGTAAACGAACCCACTCATCTTCTTTTTCTTCGTCTGCATCTTCAAACGCGGCAACGCGTTCTTCGTGAGCGGCTTTCGAAGGTTCAGAGGTGATGGCGTCCAAAGAAGATTCAGCACGTCGAACTTTTGGTTTCGGCGGCGCTGCCGCGTCCTTGCCGGTGCTAGCTTTCCGCTCGGCTTTCGCTGGCTTCTGTGCAGCAGGCGCTGCGGACTGACCAGTTTGTTGCTGAGCTGATTGAGCTGGTGCAGCGGTCTGGGTTGGAGCTGACTTTTGCGGTGTTTCAGCAGTGTTGGCAGCTTCTAAACGGGCGAAGATTTCAGCCCATTTCTCATCCACAGAAGACTTATCCGCCTTGTACTTTTCGTAGATATCCGCAACAAGCCATTCATTGCCGGGGAATTCCTCGGAGAGCTGGGCGGACGTAAGTTCTGGCACGGTGAAGGCCTCTTCCGTAAGTTCTTTGTTGTTGTGCGTACACGTGGCGAGGCTCGATGCCGGGCACGACGATTCTCGCCGTTGGGGGCCGATGACGGTGTCCCGGTTCTGGTCTTGAGTGAGCCTGGGTTCACTCAAGATGCCCGTCATAGGCAACTGGGTCCATCATAATGATACTGCTGCGTAAATAGCTACAAAATACATTTGATTGCGGATAGATTGGCTCCACGCCAAATACACCCCAGAAATACGTGAGCTATACCTCACAGATTGGCCATGGCAGGACTAGGGACAGCTGTCAGTAGAGGAAAAAGCTGTCATGATGGAACTATGCGTTTTCTTAACCCTGTCACGACTGACCTGACCTATTCAGATGTTTTTCTCGTCCCATCCTTCTCGCAAATCAGTTCGCGTATGGATGTCGATATTTCGTCGCCAGATGGTACCGGGACATCGATTCCAATTGTCTCATCAAATATGAATGGTGTTACCGGACGTCGAATGGTTGAAACCATGGCTCGTCGGGGTGGACTGGGCATCTTTCCACAGGACACCCCGCTGCATCTCATCCAGGAGTCTATTGATTGGGTGAAGTCACGTGACACATTATTTGAGACCCCACTGTATGTCGGCCTCGACGATCGGGTTTTGGATGTGCGTCATCTCGCCGAGAAACGAAACCATCCTGCGGTGTGTGTCGTCGATAACAACCGGGCGCTTCTAGGGATCGTACATGTTGCTGATACCGAGGGGATTGATCAGTTTGCTTCAGTCCAGTCCCTACTGCGTGAGCCGTTGCTGACAGTGGCTGCATCTGAGATAAAGGATTTGCCGGTAGAGGCGCGGGATAAAGCGTTGCGTGACCTCTATATGAAAATGCACGAAGCCCAGGTGAATTTCGTTCCCGTGGTAGAGGGGACCACACTTGTGGGTGCGCTGACACAAAATGGTGTGTTACGGTCGACGATTTTCAGTCCGGCCACCGACGCGCAAGGTCGATTGCGTGTCGGTGCAGCAGTAGGTGTCAATGCTGATGTTGCTCAGCATGCTGAAGCATTGGTGGAGCGCGGTGTCGATGTGATCGTGGTTGACACAGCACACGGTCACCAAGAGAAGATGCTGTCTGCTCTACGCAGTCTGGCCGACCTACCTGTTCCGATCGTTGCAGGAAACATCGTCTCTGCTGACGGTGCGCACGATCTACTGGAAGCAGGCGCAGACATTCTAAAAGTTGGTGTCGGTCCCGGGGCGATGTGCACCACTCGTATGATGACTGCAGTCGGTCGTCCACAATTTTCGGCAGTGCATGAATGCGCCCAAGCTGCCGCAAGTCATGGCAAACATGTGTGGGCAGATGGCGGAATCAAATACCCTCGCGACGTTGCATTAGCGCTTGCCGCCGGTGCATCACAAGTGATGATTGGTTCATGGTTCGCCGGTGTCATGGAGTCGCCGGGGGACATGTTTATTGATCGCGACGGTCGCAAATACAAGGAAAACTTTGGCATGGCATCGGCCCGTGCTGTTTCTGCACGAACCCGTCAGGACGACGCGTTTGCTCGGGCTCGAAAAGCTTTCTTTGAAGAAGGTGTTTCCGGTTCCAAGATGTATGTTGATCCCGTAAATCCTTCCGTCGAGGATCTGCTCGATGACATTACCGCCGGTGTTCGGTCATCCATGACGTATGCGGGCGCACATAACCTCTCAGAATTTCACGACCGTGCAGTCGTTGGAATCCAATCTGCGGCCGGGTATGACGAGGGACGTCCGGTTGCCACTTCCTGGTAGAGAAAGGCTCTATAATAAGTTGCATCATGGACACTGAAAGATGTGCTCGACGCACGAACCTCAAAACAAATCGCCGCGCTCCGGCGAATGAACTGGAGCCTCCGAGTTGCGCTGAATACTATGACGCTGAGACTGCTCTAATGAGTGATGCAGCGTGACACTGGAATGGATTCTTCTTGGAGTAAGTTTTCTCCTCATTTTGGGAAACGGTTTTTTTGTTGCCGTTGAGTTCTCCCTAATCTCCCTTGATGTGCCAACCGTGCAGCGGATGGTCGATGATGGTGACAAGGGCGCAGAACCAGTGCTAAAGGCGCTGAAATCACTGTCAACCCAGTTGTCCTCATGTCAGCTTGGCATTACGCTGACCGCGCTGCTTACCGGATTTTTCCTCGAGCCGTCGCTGGGCCGACTGTTGGTGACGCCGCTAGAACCGCTCCTAGGGGATAACGAGGCAGTCGTTTACTCGGTATCGCTGACCATCGCCATGATCATCGGTACTGCACTATCGATGCTGATTGGCGAACTCATCCCGAAGAACTTGTCCCTGGCTCGTGCTATGCCCGTGGCGCGTGTTCTTTCTCGTCCGCAACTGCTCTTCACAGCAATATTTCGCCCTATTATCGCAGGGTTGAATGGCTTCTCCAATTGGATTTTGGGGCTCTTCGGGATGGCAACCCAAGAAGAGTTGTCTGGTGCTCGGACGCCAGAAGAGCTGTCGTCGTTGGTGCGCCGATCGGCCGAGATGGGAACCCTTGATGGCCGGACAGCAGCTTTCGTGGATCGGACGCTGAATTTTTCGGCTCGTACCACTGCAGATGTGATGACGCCGCGTATGGACATGGAGTCTGTTGAAGCAGATCAGAATCTCAATGCAGTTCTCGCGCATGCGCGTTCGACTGGTTTCTCGCGCTTCCCGGTAACAGAGGGCCACGCTGACGAAATCCGTGGGGTCTTACATATCAAGAAGGCCATTGCGGTTCCGAAAGAAAAACGTAGTCAGCTCACGGCCGCGACAATTGCCAGTGACATGATGCGTGTACCAGAGTCTGTAAACCTCGATACACTGATCGCCGACCTTCGGGAAGCGCCGTTTCAAATGGCCCTCGTGGTCGATGAATATGGTGGAACCGCAGGCGTCGTCACGTTAGAGGACCTCGTCGAAGAGATCGTTGGCGAAGTCGCTGATGAACACGACCGCATCACCCCCGGAGTCTTGCAGAGTGCTGAAGGCTCCTGGTTCTTTCCTGCCATGCTGCGCCCCGATGAGGTGATGACGCACATTCCGGGCCTGACCATTGATGAAGATGAGGCTTATGAAACGGTCGGCGGATTTATTATGGCCGAGCTGGGCCGTGTAGCCAAGGTAGGCGATGTCGTTGCGGTTGAGCACGGTGCACTCGAGGTCCGTCGCGTTGATGGTCACCGTGTAGAACGTGTCAAATATATGCCCGAAACCTTAGGGGTACAGCAGCCGGAGACCAGCACCAAGGAGGATGCATGAGTGAGCATATTCCTGGCCTGTTGTGGCTGATCGTGCTACTGGTGGGTAACGCTTTTTTCGTCGCCGGTGAGTTTGCTGTCATGGGCGCTCGCCGATCCCAAATTGAACCACGGCTTGAAGATGGTTCAAAACTTGCCAAATACGCCATGTTTGCCATGGAACACGTCACCGACATTCTGGCAATTTGCCAGCTGGGTATCACGGCCTGTTCATTGCTGATACTCAATGTATCTGAGCCTGCGATCGCCTACGTCTTAGGTGTGCCACTCGAGGCCATGGGCATCGATCCAGACGTTGCTGGCACGGTAGCATTTGTTATTGCGCTGGTGGTTGTGACATTTTTGCATGTGACCTTTGGGGAAATGGTGCCCAAAAATGCTGCGGTTTCCGTAGCTGATCGTGCGGTTATGCTTTTGGCCCCACCGTTGGTGCTGCTCGACAAGATCCTGCGACCCATCATTGTGGTGCTGAACTGGTGTGCAAACGTTTTCTTGCGACTCTTCCGAGTTGAACCCCAGCAGGAAGTAACGTCTACCTACACCCTGGAAGAGGTCCAATCCATTGTCCAAGAATCCCAGCGGACCGGATTGGTTGATGATCAATCCGGGATCCTGTCTGGTGCGTTGAGCTTCTCTGATGTACCTGCTGAACGCGTGATGGTACCGATTGATCAGATTGTTTCCATCTCATCCACCGGTACACCAGAACAGTTTGATCAGGCAGTTCGTAAAACTGGCCTATCGCGCCTCGTGGTCGATGACGCCTCGGATAACACCGTGATTGGCTACCTGCACATCAAAGATCTCATGTCCATTCCAGATGACCGATACACCGCACCCATCCCGGTTAACCGCGTACGATCCATGGTCAATATCACCATAGATAAGCCTATTGAAGATGCTCTTGCTGTGATGCAACGCATCGGGGTCCACATGGCCCGCGTGCAGGATGATGTTGGAGAAACCATCGGTGTCTTGTTCTTGGAAGATGTTATCGAAGTGCTGGTCGGAGAGATCCGCGACGTAACACAGTCACAGCGGGTGACCGTGCGCCAGCGCATGGGTGGGGCCGGGGGCACAGCTTCGGTGTGACGGTCCAGTAGACCGGAACTTACGATTATTGCTAATGCGAACTGTTTGCATTAGTCTTAGAGGATGAATCGTGGATGTCACCTGCCCACGAATGACGATTCCTGAAGGACCTTGATGCCCATCTCCCGTAAGCGTGCTCTACCGATCTCCGCAACTCTTGCACTGGTTGGTCTTGTGGTGACATCGTGCACCGCAGAGACCGGTGCAACAAACGAAGACGCAACGGCCACCGTTGTCGCCACCACAATGCAAATGGGGTCGCTTGCCGAACAGATTACTGACTGCGCCGGGGGAGCCACCCAGGTTTTGATGGGTCCCAGCGACGACCCGCACCAGTTCGACGCCTCGAGCGCGCAGATGGTCGACATGGTTCAAGCTGACCTCGTGGTGGCCAACGGTCTCGGTCTAGAGTCCGCTATGCAGGGATCGATCGACAATGCCGCGGTCGATGGTGCTGAAGTCTTCGAACTAGGTCCCGAGCTGGATCCCTTGCCCTTTTCTGCGGACGAGGACCCCGATCACGATGCGCACGACCACAACCACGAGCACGGTGCCTATGATTCCCACGTGTGGATGGACGTATCCCGAATGGCAGACGGCGCAGCATTGCTGGGCGAAGAAATAGCGGCGCTCACCGGTGACGAAACATATGTTTCGTGCGGCACAGAAGTCGCTGAACAATTGCGCAACGTCGATGCAGAAATAGCGGATATTATCTCGGATTTAGGAACGCCACGGTTGGTGACCGACCATGCAGCATATAACTATTTTGCTGATCGGTATGGTGTCGAGATTCGTGGTGTCGTCGTTCCAGGTGGCTCTACTGACGCGGAACCGTCTTCACAAGATCTTGCAGAACTGTCACAGTTACTCTCTGACGAAGGAGCGGATGCCTTGGTCACGTCGAAGGCAAATACGAACCGATTAGTTAAGGCCTTAGCCGACGAAACGCATGGCAGTGTGCCGGTCGTTGAACTTTACGAAAATGGCATAGGTGAACCCGGTTCTGATGCAGCAACGTATCAGGACGCCATGTTGTATAACGCAAAGGCCATGGCTGACGCCATAAACTAACCATGCAATCCGACGCAAGTGAAAGGTGACCACATAGTGGAACTCTATAACTGGATGGTTGAGCCATTCCAGACGGGTTTTCAACTACGAGCGCTGCTCGGTGGGCTCTTGGCCGCGGTCATGTCCAGTTTCGTTGGGGTGTGGCTCGTGCTACGCGGTATGAGCTTCTTTGGCGATGCATTCGTGCACGGCGTCGTGCCGGGTATCGCAGCCGCAGTACTTTTTGATTTCTCGCCGTTCCTTGGTGCTGCGCTTGCCGCATTGGTCATGGTCAGTTTGCTGGAATTGATCCATCGCACCACGAGTTTGAAAGAAGACAGTGCCATAGGCCTCCTGTTCGTCGGGATGATGGCGCTTGGCGTCGTGCTGATCTCTCGATCTGATAGTTTCCAGGGCTCATTGACCGCCATCCTTTTCGGTGATGCGTTGGGCGTCAGTTGGGCTGACGTCCAAGTGCAACTCATATTCGTCGTCGGTGTCGGGTTGATGTCACTGTTGTTGTATCGCCCGTTGATGACGTTATCGTTCTCCCCAGATAAATCGCAGGCCCTTGGAATGCGGCCCCAACTCACGCACTGGTTATTGCTGCTGATGATTGCCGCAGCCGTGATAGGGTCTTTCCAAGCCGTAGGTACCCTGTTGGTCCTCGGCCTGTTGATTGGCCCCGCGGCAGCTGCCGCCCTGATCACGCGAACGGTGCCGCGCATGATTCTGACGTCGCTCATTCTCGGTATGATCTCTGTTACTGTGGGATTGCTTCTCAGCTACCATTTAGGTACGGCTGCCGGAGCATCGATGGCGTTGGTTGCCATCCTTGGTTTCTTCATAATCCTTATGATTCGAGAAACAGTGGCTGCGATCGTCCGACGGAAACGCAGCGCGCCATTAGTTGAGCAAGGAGCCTCATGACTCTCGTTGAAGCCCACGATATCGTGTTGTACCGTGGTTCCCATCGGGCCGTTTCGGCCTCGTCGTTTACGATCCCGCATGGCAAAATCACCGCGGTCATTGGGCCAAACGGCTCCGGCAAGACCACGTTGTTACAATCCATCGCCGGCATTCTGACCCCCAGTGCGGGCCGCATCACCGTTTTGGGACAGGCCGTGAAAAATGTCAAACAAGACATCTCCTTTGTCATGCAATCTGTAGTCTTCCCGACCGGTACCCCAATAACAGTCAAAGATGTGGTGTCCATGGGGCGTTATGCACAACGCGGCTGGTTCGGTATGTTCCGTCCGCATGATCGGGCCGCTATCAGCTATGCGATGGAAACCATGAACATCACCGACCTGAAGCACCGTCATCTGGAAGAGCTTTCGGGCGGTCAGCGGCAACGCGTGTATGTAGCACAGGGTATCGCCCAGGGCCACGAAATTCTGGTGTTGGATGAGCCTATGACCGGTCTCGACCTGAAATCCATGCGAATTATTGATGACGTCATTCATGCTGAAGTTGAAGAACACGGACATTCCGTTATTTTGACTACGCACGATCTTGATGAAGCGGCAGCGGCTGACCACGTGATTCTTATGGATGGCAAAGTGATTGCCGCAGGTCCACCAGAAGAAGTGCTGACTCGCAAGAATCTGGAAAAAGCCTACGGACTGGGAACGCTGCATGAACCTGCTGATGTCAACGGCACGACCGTTGTCGAACTGCCGGAATGCACAAGCGAGGGTGACGCGGCCGTCGCAGAAGAACAGCCCGTTGGTTACGGTGATCGTTTCCGACGCTATGAAGCGTACTGAGTACACCGCGGGCAGAGCCCATAGATTTCCAGCGTGTGGTTAATATCCGTATAGCCAAAATCTTCGCCGACGTGATCGGCCCAATGTTCAATTTTTGGGGCATCTATTTCGATGGTAGCGCGACAGTTGCGGCACACTAAATGGTGGTGGTGGCCGGTCGTGGCACACTTGCGAAACAGTGTTTGGCCGTCGTCGAGGGCCAAAATGTCCACCAAACCGTCTTCGACTTGAGCTTGCAGGACTCGATACACCGTGGCAAGTGAAACTGAACGGCCAGTGTCTGCCACGGATTGATGGACCTGCTGAGCCGACTGGAAATCAGTGTTGCGATCCAAAATCTCATCGATGGCCTGTTTTTGCCACGTGTTGCGTGTGCGCGGCCGTGACGATGAACCTGATGACATTGTGGATGGTCACCCTTCTGACGTGATGAATTCGCCCTTCATTGTAACAAGGGCTAGGTGTTAACCTGCCGGATAACTTTTGGGATGCGCTGACTGTGCAATTCCTATGTCACAGGGTTACAGTTGAAGATGTGAAAATCCTGCAACAGCTCGGCACGACCAGTGTCTATCGACAAGAACAAATAAATGGTGCCTCTCTTGTTGGAGGGATCAACTCATGAGCCAACCAGTCTTACTTAGTACCGACGTGCTGGCTGCCTGGATGGGTGTTGACCCGACAGATAATTCCCTGCCGAACAGCGATACGGTCCATGTTCGTACCCGGATGCTCTCGGATCAATTGCCGCAGCAACCCGAAGGCTTCGTATCGGCGACTCCGCCTCCAGAGCCCGGAAGACTGGTGATCTGGGACGTTCGTTGGTCGGCTACCGACCCCACTCAGAACCACGAGGCGTACCGCCAGGGGCATATCCCCGGTGCAGTCTACGTTTCCATGACCAGCCACCTCGCCGGGCACGGGTCACCAGCTTTGGGGCGCCACCCGCTGCCAGAACCGAGTGATTTTACAGAATCGGTACGTATGCTCGGTATTAATGATGGCGATACAGTCGTCGTGCATGACGCCGTTGGTTCGTCTGCGGCCGCGCGCGCTTGGTGGCTGTTGCGCTATGCCGGCATGACCAGCGTGTATGTTCTTGACGGTGGTCTTGACGCTTGGCGCGCCCAAGATCTGCCGCTGCAGGCCGGAGAAGTACTGCCGCGTATCGGTTCGGTGTATCTCTCCTGGGGAAAAATGCCCATTGTCGACACAGCCGAAGTGCCAGAGTTTCTCCGTGCAGGTGGAGTGTTGCTTGATGCCAGGGCTCCAGAGCGGTACAGCGGAGCCTCAGAACCGCTTGACCCAGTCGCTGGCCATATCCCATCGGCCATTTCTGCTCCGGGCAGCGACGTGACCGATGCAAATGGAAAATTCCGCTCAGCCGCAGAGCTGCGTGAACACTTTGCTCATCTGGGTGCTACCCAAACTACCGGTGTAGCCGCCTACTGTGGCTCCGGGGTGACGGCTGCAAAAATTGTTTTGGCGTTAGCGCTGGCCGGGGTAGACGGCGTCCTGTATCCGGGTTCATGGTCGGCGTGGTCTTCTTCGCGTGACAGACCGGTAGCTACGGGACCAGATCCCGGTACGATGCCGAGCGACCTCTAAGGGTTCACCTCGACACTTTTGACGGACTGCGTCACTAGACTGATTTAGCATAAGGCATATCAGCGACTCTCCAGGAGAACTTATGGCAACTATCTTTACGAAAATTCTCAACGGCGATCTACCTGGTCGTTTTATTTGGGAAGACGACAAATGTGCGGCCTTTCTCGATATCAGTCCGCTGTCGTATGGGCACACGCTCGTGGTGCCACGTCAAGAGATCGATATGTGGACTGATGCTCCAGAAGAACTCAATGCACACGTCTACACCGTGGCATCTCGTATCGGGGCCGCTCAGGTGGCCTCTTTGGGGGCAGCACGTGCTGGTTTAATCATTCAGGGGTATGAGATTCCGCATCTGCACCTGCATGTGTTTCCAACCAATTCGCAGGCAGACTTTGATCTGGGCAATCTGATTGAGAACCCAGATGATGCAAAAATGCAGGCCGCCGCCGTCAACATTCGTGCTGCACTGCGCGAAGCTGGTCATGGGGCCTACGTCCCGAACGACAACTAGCCCAGTGTTGCTGCGGCGGACTTGAGGGCCTGTTGCAGCCGTTTCTGGCTCACGCTGGTCGCTGTGCCTAATTCTTGGGCAAACAGCGAGACGCGGAGTTCTTGGAGCTGCCAGAAAATCTCGCTGAGGACAGCCGGCATCACCACGCCCGTAGGGGCCTGCCGTTTCAGCGCGTTATATTCGGCTTCCAGGCTCTGTACGACCTGCATGTTGAGCCCATCACGCTGTAGTGCGCCACCGGCGTCCAATTTATCCATTCGCAGCAGGATGCCTTCCAAATACCGGGGCACGTGACGCAGTTGTTCCCAACCGGTTTTCGATACGAAATCTTTACCGACCAATTGATCGTGATGGGTACGTAAATCTGATGCTGCAGCGGCTAGCGACAGAGCACGAATCTTGCGGATCCGACGGTCGACGTCGCGTGAAAGGTTGAGGATTTTGGCGACGACGCTGGTGACCTTGAACGTGGTGTCGATCAGCTCTTCTCGTATTGATCGAGCTAAACGCTGGAACTCTTGCTGCGCCATGGGCAGCTTCTCGGGCAGTAATGCGTCGATAGCCGTATACGTGCAATCTGAGACTAATGCGACGCTAGTTGGGTATGGCGAGTGGGCGAATGCAAGCTTCTCTTCGGACGATAGATGATCCAAAATATAGCGTTGTGGATCCGGGAGTTCGGCCTGTAACAAAGCAATGACTCCACCTCTGTGCACGGTGCGCTGTTCGCCTTCGGTGCGCATGACCACCAGTGCTGCCGATGGGGATTCACCGGTCTCAGCTTGCAGCGCTGGATACCCGGTCACGTTTTGATTCGCGGATCCAGTCCAAATCGCCGTTTGCACGGTGCGTGGGATATCACCGATGCTCCAGTGCGTCAGTCCTGCCTGTGGTGTGAACGATGGCGCCGCTGGGGCAGTGGTTGGCTGTTTGGCGGCAGGCTTGTGCTGTTTGCGTGTTCGACGTTGCTGCGCGGCTGGTTCTTGGTGGCCGGGTAGTTCCACGCCCTGGGTCTTGGCTGCCTCAGTTAGCGATGCAGCCAGAGCCGTCTGGTTTTGACCAGCCAAATCCCGTTGTAAACGCCCCAGGTCGTTGTCGGTGCCGATAATAGCTCCGCGATCATCAACCACCTGGTAGGTAAAGCGCAGATGCGGCGGTAGTTTTTCGACAGCCCAGTCTTCGAGTTTGATGTATTGATGCTTCGTCTGACGCAGAAACGTCCCCAACGCCGTGTAGAAATCATCGGTTGTAGGATCCGCTGAAGCCTCTAGAGCTTCAACAGCCGCCTGGGCGGTATCCGGAGCTGGCACTAAGTGCTTACGAATAGATTTTGGCAGGCCACGAATAAGTGCGGTGACAAGCTCTGTACGCAGTCCGGGAATGAGCCAATCGAAGCGAACTTGATCCACCTGATGTAGAAGTGCGATGGGAATGGTTACCGTCACGCCATCGGTGCGAGGCCCGACCGGCTGCCCAGTACCGGAAGCATCTGCCCCGATGGCTGTGACAGGAGTAAATTCATAATGCAGCGGCAGTTGCACATCACCGGTCGGGGAGGGGTGGACAAAAACGTCTGGGAACTGGTGGACATCTACGTTGTGGCCGGAGTCGGCTAGAAGTTGTGATGGATCCAGGTCCAAGAGCTCGGGGTCCTGATGCCGTGCTTTGCGCCACCACGCATCAAAATGTCGTTGCGAGACCGCGTGTTCGGGGACCCGTGCGTCGTAAAACGCAAACAGGACATCTTCAGATACCAATAAATCCCGGCGACGCATACGGGTTTCTAACTCTTGGACCTCGGCCACCCGCTCAAGGTTGCGCTGAAAGAAGTGGTGGCGGGTGTTCCATTCTCCTTCGATCAGTGCGTGGCGGATGAAGAGTTCACGAGCAACACTGCGGTCCACGTTGTAATAGCGGACGGGGCGATCGGTGACCACAGTGACCCCGTAGACAGTGACCTGCTGCCGGGCCATAGCGGCACCATTGCGACGTGACCAGTATGGGTCAGATGTATTGACCTTTGCAATTGAGCCCGCGGTTTCTTCAATCCAGTCCGGCTCCACGGCCGCGACTTGACGAGCCCAGAGTCTGGAGGTTTCTACCAGCTCGGAGGCCATCACAAAATCGTGGCGCTTCTTGAATAAACCCGAACCCGGGAACACTGCAAAGCGTGCTCCTCGAGCGCCCTGATAGTTTTTGCGACGCTCGTCCCAAGACCCAATGTGGGACAACATGCCGGTGAGTAAGGCCTTATGCACGCCATCGTGGTGGTTGACCGCGTCAATAGAGGATTTGGAGGGCACCTGGATGCCGACCTCGCGAGCAATTTGGCGCAGCTGGCGCACGAGATCCTGCCATTCACGGACCCGAAGATAGTTCATGAACTCTCTACGGCAGAGTTTGCGGAACTGGTTACCCGATAGCTCACGCTGTTGTTCGTGTAAATAGTTCCACAAGTTTAACAGTGCCGAGAAGTCGGACTTATCATCCGTGAAGCGTGCATGAAGTTCATCGGCGGGGCCGCGATGTTCCTCTGGACGTTCGCGTGGATCTTGAATAGTCAGCCCGGCGGTCAGGACCAACAGTTCAGGCACCACACCGTGTTGCTCGGACGCCAGAATCATGCGTGCTAATCGCGGTGCAACGGGGAGTCTAGCAATACGTCGACCTATCGGTGTGATGGTGCCGGGTTTGAATGTGCGGGTGACCCATTTGCCTCCGCGACCTCGAACACGAGTGGGGTTGCCCGTGTTCAGTGCGCCCAACTCGGTCAGCAGGGTCACACCGTCGGTAATCTGCTTATGCTCAGGTGGCTGAAGGAAGGGGAAGCCTTCCAACTCTGAAGCGGTAGCGATGATATTGGCGGAAGCCATCTGCAAAATCACTGACGCCAACGAGGTACGTAAAATTTCTGGATCAGTAAATTCAGGTCGCGATTCGAAATCTTCTTCCGAGTACAATCGGATGGCGATCCCCGGACTCGTACGACCGGCTCGGCCGGAACGCTGTTGGGCAGATGCCTGCGAGATCCGTTCGATGGGCAGGCGTTGGACTTTGGTGCGTTGGGAATACCGTGAGATACGCGCCGTACCGGTATCAATCACATATTTGATACCGGGAACCGTCAGTGAGGTTTCAGCAACGTTGGTCGCCAGCACGATACGCCGGGTGTTACCTGGGCGGAAAACCCGTTGCTGATCCTGTAGAGACAGTCGGCCAAATAGCGGCAAGATATCGGCTGCGGCTAGGCGTGGGTGTTTGGCAAGTCGTTGGCCCAGGACCTCAGCGGCATCGCGGATTTCGCGCTCGCCGGGGAAGAAGATCAGGATGTCACCGGGCTCTTCTGCTCCGAGTTCCTCAACTGCATCGGCGATGGCATCTAGCGGATCGCGGGCGTCTTCCATATCGTCGGCGTCGTCTTCAGGATCATCTTCGGATGGTTCTTGGGCCAGCGGACGATACCGAATATCAACCGGATAGGTGCGTCCCGACACTTCGATAATAGGCGCAGGGTGGCCATCGCCGTCAGCAAAGTGCTCGGCAAAAGAGTCCGGATCGATGGTTGCCGAGGTAATGATGACTTTGAGGTCGTTGCGTTTATTCAACAGACGCTTCAGATAGCCCAGCAGGAAGTCGATGTTCAGACTGCGTTCGTGGGCCTCATCAATGATGATGACGGAATACTGGGACAGATTTGGGTCGTGTTGTATTTCAGCCAGTAAGATTCCGTCGGTCATGACCTTTAGTCGAGTGTCTGACGACACTTCAGACGTGAACCGTACTTGGTAGCCAACGGTGTTTCCAATATTTTGGTCTAATTCCTCGGCAACGCGCTCGGCCACTGACCGGGCCGCAATGCGGCGTGGTTGCGTATGGCCGATTATCCCGTTGTCAGCAAGACCCATTGCTAAGCACATTTTGGGTAGCTGAGTGGTCTTTCCCGAACCAGTTTCGCCGGCGATGATAACCACTTGGTGTTTGGCCAGTTGTTCCATGATCTGATCACGGTGTAGTGACACCGGCAGATCATCGGGAAAGGATATGGCAGATAAGTCGATAGACGAGGCGTGGGACATGATGCCAGAATTCTACGGTAGTCTGTGCTCCTTTGTGCATTCAGGTAGCTGGCGGCCAAAACTGCGGTGTCCTAACGACAGGCACCGAGTGTGGCTAATGTTCAGCTCGCTCCAGGATTTCTTGCCAGGAAAGAAAAGCAGCTTGTGTATCCGATGGCAATTGGTCGGCCGTGAGGTTGCCGAGAATCGACCGAGCATTCTTTGCCAGCTGATCAACGAAGATAATTGTTCTCGGCGCGGCTAATCCACCGAGCACGCTCTGGACGGAGTCTATAATTTCAGCAGCGATTTCAAACATACGTGTGGCAAAGGCAGGGGTCCCGTAGACCAAATGCTGTGGGAGCTCATTGGTGGCTTGTGAGGTTGCCCCATCAGAGGGTTGCAGTTCCACTGCTGCGATGATGGTCTTTTGCAGCGCTGAGTTTAGGACCACGGTCGCTTCTGCGCGGACGACAAAGGGATGGTCCAACATGACTCGTCGTACTGCGTCCAGGGAGATAAGTTGTCCTGCCATTGAAGCAAGCGAATCAGATCTGCCGTGGTGGAGCAGAGCAGCTTCGTCGACGGTAACTATATCGGAAGTCGAAAACGTATTAGGCCCG